>WBZS01000107.1_pt1 | contig 167274 bp, 160 predicted proteins | sample 5204201 | NCBI WGS metagenome assembly WBZS01 (sample SAMN12344357, study PRJNA552823) | activated sludge metagenome | biome: Activated sludge suspended growth; feature: Nitrification reactor; material: Wastewater; isolation source: activated sludge from nitrification reactor of wastewater... | reverse complement strand
AAAAGAGAAACCTATATCAAAAAGCAAAAATCAAGAAAATTCATTGAATCACTCATTCGAAACGCCGGGGGTGAGCATCCCGATTTTTAATCGGGAGGGCCCTGGGTTCGAGTCCCAGCGGGATCACAAACAACAATGGAGTTCAATATTGAACTCCATTATGGTTTTAAATACATTTACAATTCCTGGAAAATTAATTATTTCTTTGTTTTCATTGTAAAAGAGATTGAATAGACCGTATTTCGTTTCAAGGTATTTTTTCAAATACAAAATTTGAAATTGAGGTTTTTTTTGCTTTATCAAAAACGGTAACCTAGGTTTAAGCCAAACCCCCTGAATCCCGCCCAGGCGCCTTTGGTGCTGATGGTACCCCCGTTGGCGTTAATATCATACTTAATTTTAAACAAGGGTATATCCATATCATCTAAGGTGCTTTTCAAGTCGGCCTGGTCCGATGGAGAAAGTGCAGCGGTAAATTTCAAATCTCCATTGGAACTTCCAAAATGCCCGCCCAATATCCACCAGTCGAGTACCAAACTTTTTGATAATTTAATCTGGCTGCCCAATAAAATGCCACCACTTATGGAACTGATATTACCTATAAAAAATGCCGTTTTAGTATCGGTGCCCGATGTATAATTTATTGGAGCCTGTGTTTTAAAATTGGCATAGCGTACATACGGCGCAATATAAAAACCCTTTAATGCCTTTTTTCCAAAATAAAACCGAAACTCAGGGGTAAGGGCAAAATTACCCAATTTCATATCGCCTACTCTTACATCGGGGTCATCCACCTGGTCTTCAATAAAAGATTTGTAGGGAATGGTGCCATACGGCTGGTATCGAACCCCAAGCGCTACCGAAATCTTTTTACCAACGGCCCTTTCAAATTGTAAAGCGATATTTTTAACGGCAATTGAGCCCAGGTTAATCTTTACTACATTCACCGGGATGGTAGTTTTCTCAGCATCTTCATTTCCCTGGGCTAAAACTGAAGCGCCAATCAATGTAGTCATCAGCAGCATTAAGGATAATTTACAAAAATTCATTATACTAAAATTTAAAGGTTTCCAACAACATCCAATTTCAATGGTAATATAAAAAATAGGGTTTACATACCGAAATAACCCTTCACCAAAAAGAAATGCCGAAACTTAGTCCGGCATTTCTGATCGTTTTGAAACAATGAAAAAATTATCCGAAAACTTCGTCATTCAAATACATCTTGGTCATTTCATAAAAATGATTTTGTAAAATATGTACCGCCATATTATAGGGCACATGCCTTTTTTCATCTTTATACCACAATTCAAAAGCAGAAAAATCACTCTCTTTAGGGATCATCATTCGAAAAGCGCCTTTTGAATATTTTATGGATCCGTCATCCATTTTTTCTTTCTTAAATTTAAAACCGGTCAACTCTTCTTCAGTAATGGGCACAGGTGAAAGTTGATTGGGTTCATACCAAAAATCCTGGATACCATTATCTACACAAACTTGCTTATCATCGGTATTCAGTTCAGTGATTTCTCCACGGCGGCTGTCGCCTTCGTTTTCAGCAAAAACATAATTTCCTTCTCTGAGTTCATTAAATTTAAGCATAACATCGGGTTTTAAATTTATAAAATGGAGTATGAATGTAAACTTTTTTTGAGGGACTAAAAAAAATTATTCAGCCCAGCTCATAATATACGCTTCATTTTCTATAGCCAATGCCTGTTGGGTAAGTTGTAAAGGCCTGAAGGTATCTACCATCACGGCTAATTCCAGGGTTTCTTTAGCGCCAATACTTTTTTCCACGGCGCCGGGGTGCGGCCCATGCGGTATGCCAGCGGGGTGAAGGGTAATCATCCCTTTGGTTACATTTTTACGGCTCATAAAATTTCCGTCCACATAATACAGCACTTCATCACTATCAATATTACTATGGTTATATGGCGCCGGAATAGCCTGGGGGTGATAGTCGTATAAACGAGGCACAAAGGAACATACTACAAATGCATCCGTTTCAAAAGTTTGATGAATGGGTGGCGGAAGGTGTACCCTGCCGGTAATAGGCTCAAAATCGTGTATGGAAAAAATAAACGGGTAGCAACAACCATCCCATCCTATCACATCAAAGGGGTGGGTGCCATAATGCAGGCCGTAAAGAATGCCCTGTTTTTTTGCTTTGATCAGGAAATCGCCTTTTTCATCAAAAGTTTGTAAATCCTTTGGTGTACGAATATCTCTTTCACAATAGGGAGCGTGTTCCATAAGCTGCCCGAAATGACTCATATACCTTTTGGGATAGCGAATGGATTTAAAGGACTCCACAATGAAAAGGCGGTTAGCCTCATCTTTAAACTCAATTTGATAAATGGTTCCTCTCGGCAAAACAATATAATCGCCATATCCAAATGGCAATTGGCCGTATTGTGTTTTCACTACCCCGCTCCCTTCATGTACAAAAATCATTTCATCGGCATCGGCATTTTTGTAAAAATAATTCCCGGTTCCCTGCCGGGGTGCGGCCAGTACAATATGGCAATCGCTATTCACCAATACAGGAATGCGGCTCTCCAGGAAATCATTGGCCGGCTTGATGTGAAACCCTTCAAAGCAGCGGTGTTTCAACATTTTTTCTTCTGCAATTTTTGGAGAAACATCTACCTGGGGCTCCGTTTTTATAATTTGCGTAGGCGGGTGACAATGATATAACAGCGCATAATCATTACTAAATCCTTCCGTTGAAAACAATTGTTCGCTATACAGGCCTCCATCGGGCTTGCGAAACTGGGTATGGCGTTTGTGGGGTATTTTACCTAATTGACAATAATGTGGCATGAATGTATTTTTAAACTAAATAAAAGAATTTGCTTTAAGATTATTAATTATAAAATCAAAAACCCTTGCAAAGAGAAAGCACCAGGAAATAATACTTCCACCTTCTTTTATCAATTGCGTAAATAAAATTTCGTTGAAATGGCATGTTACAAGCTACCTCATTTTATCTTTACCCCAAATTTAATCATTTTTGAAATCAATCGGCATACTATCAGACACCCACGGCTATTTAGATAAAACCATAGGGGAACATTTTGCAAAATGCGATGAGATATGGCATGCCGGGGATTTTGGCGAAAATGTTGCCGAAGAACTGAAACAATTAAAGCCCTTAAAAGCCGTATTCGGAAATATTGACGGCAGTTCAATAAGAAATCAATTTCCGGAACAATGGGTATTTACCTGCGAAAAGGTAAAGGTACTCATGCGCCATATAGGCGGTTATCCGCCAAAATATAATGCAGAAACTAAAAAAGCTTTACAGGAGCACCGTCCCCAACTATTTATTTGCGGCCATTCACATATTTTAAAAATCATGTATGATGAAGCCCTACAATGCCTCCATATAAACCCGGGAGCCGCCGGCAACCAGGGCTGGCATAAAATACGTACACTGGTAAGGCTGAATATAGACGGCGCTCACATAAAAAATTGCGAAGTAATTGAACTTGGAGCCAGGGGTTTTTAAAACAACAAAAACGATTAACAGGAAAAACCTTAGCTTACCTGTCCTTTAGGATAGGTTTCATAATGTAAAACCGTAAAACAATAATTGCTTTATATTTGTTAAAATAAACAGCCTTGTACAGGGTTGTGGGCTATTATGAAAAAGATAGAATTGGAAATTGTTGCCTTAAGCCACAGTATTACTCAAACGCACTCCTATGCGGTAGTATTGGGCGAAATTAACGGCCTTAGAAAACTGCCGATAGTTATTGGCGGCTTTGAGGCCCAGGCCATTGCCGTTGCCCTGGAACGCATCAACCCCGGGCGCCCGCTAACGCATGATTTGATGAAGAATTTTATGACGGCTTTTGATGTGGAATTGCATGAAATAGTGATTAACGATTTGCAGGAAGGGATTTTTTTCTCAAAATTGGTTTGCAGTTCACAAAATGATACCATTGAAATTGACAGCCGCACATCAGATGCACTTGCACTTGCAGTACGCTTTGGTTGCCCCATTTATACCTACGAAGATATTTTAGAAAAAGCCGGTAGTTTATTGGATGACGAAACCAAAAAAGGCAGTATGGAAGCCGTAGGCGCAGGCACACAAGATGAATCCGCAGGCAAGGAAAACCTTAAAGACTTAAGCCTTGATGAACTCAACAAACTATTAACCGATGTGCTGGAACATGAAGATTACATCAGGGCAATAGCCATAAGAGATGAAATAAAAAGCCGGGAGAAAAAATAAATTTTGATTTTACTGCATTCCTAATACTTAATCGCTTGATTGTATTCCCCAACGCAAAAATAAACCTTGGCTTACACATTTTATCCGGGCGGGCAGATGGCTACCACAACCTGGAAACCCTTTTTTACCCCGTTAACATTAAAGATGCTCTTGAAGTAATTGAACACACTGCGGTAAAAGCGCCCCCGGTACAATGGAGCACATCGGGACTTCCCATTCCCGGAGAAATGGAAGATAACCTTTGTTTAAAAGCTTTTAGGTTAATTAAAAATGACTTCCCCAACATTCCACCCATAAAATTACACCTGCATAAAAATATCCCGATGGGCGCAGGCCTTGGTGGCGGTTCGGCAGATGCCGCATTTACCTTATGCCTGATCAATGAAAAATTTAGCCTGGGTATTTCAAAACAAAAATTACAGGAATATGCTTTACAACTGGGCAGCGATTGCCCTTTTTTTCTTATCAACCAACCCTCGCTTGCCAAAGGCCGGGGCGAAGTATTGACTGAATTTAAAGTTGATTTATCGGGTTATAAATTATTAGTTGTAAACCCCGGCATTCCGATCAATACGGCCTGGGCATTTAGTAAAATTAAAATTGCCCATGAGCAACGGGAACCTATTGACAAAATTTTACAAATGCCGGTTACCGAATGGAAAAAGCAGTTGGTTAACGATTTTGAAAAGCCGGTATTTTCTTCTTTCCCCGAAATTGGTAAATTAAAGGATCTTTTATACCAAAATGGCGCCCTTTATGCATCTATGAGCGGCAGCGGCAGCAGTGTATTTGGAATTTTTGAAGTGCAAAAAGAAATAAATTTTCCTGTTGCTTATTTTTACAAATGGGTTTAAAATGGTATCTTTGGAATGATCAAAAAGTTTTCTTCCATATCAGCTTTCCTGGCAGGTAATTTAGACCTGCTCAACCATCGAAGTTAAATGCTTCGCTGCTTCCATTTGCATGGAAGCCCCTTGCATTTTATCCTTTCATTCTTTTAAATTTATTTTATGCAACCGGTTATCCAGGCCTCGGCCAACACACAATATTATTTAAACCTAGAAGAAAAATTTGGCGCCCACAATTACCATCCACTTCCCGTTGTACTTTCAAAAGGCAAAGGCGTATTTGTGTGGGATGTTGATAATAAAAGGTATTACGATTTTTTAAGCGGTTACTCTGCCGTAAACCAGGGCCATTGCCATCCTAAAATAATTAATGCGCTTATTGAACAGGCGCAAAAACTTACGCTTACATCCCGTGCTTACTATAACAACCTGCTGGGCGAATATGAGGAATTTATAACCGGCTACTTTGGCTATCAAAAAGTTTTGCCGATGAACACAGGAGTAGAGGCCGTGGAAACCGCATTAAAACTTTGCCGTAAATGGGCATACCAGGTTAAAGGCATAACAGAAAATAAAGCAAAGATTATTGTTTGCCACAATAATTTTCATGGGCGTACTTTGGGTGTAATTTCTTTTAGCAGCGACCCTACGGCAACAAATAATTACGGCCCTTTTTTACCCGGCTATGAGCCCATACCTTATAACGATTTAGCTGCATTAGAAAAGGCATTACAAGATAAAAACGTTTGTGCTTTTTTATTTGAACCCATACAAGGCGAAGCCGGTGTAATTATTCCCGATGATGGCTATTACAAAGGCATAAGACAGCTCTGTGATCAATACAATATTTTAATGGTTGCCGATGAAATACAAACCGGGCTAAGCCGTACCGGAAGGTTGCTGGCCTGCGACCATGAAAAAGTGCGTCCCGATATTTTAATTTTGGGTAAAGCATTAAGCGGAGGAACGCTTCCGGTAAGCGCTGTTTTAGCCGATGACGAAATAATGCTCACCATAAAACCAGGCGAACACGGCAGCACTTATGGCGGAAACCCATTGGCCTGCGCTGTAGCAATGACGGCACTTAGGGTATTAAAAGAAGAAAAAATGGCGGCTAATGCCGAAGCCATGGGTGAGATTTTTAGAAATGAAATGCAAAAGATTAAATCCCCTTTTTTAAGAACAGTGAGAGGCCGTGGCCTTATGAACGCCATAGAAATTGAACACAGCAATAGTGAAGCCGCATGGGAACTTTGCCTTATCTTAAAAGAAAACGGTTTGCTGGCCAAGCCCACTCATGGCGATAAAATAAGATTTACACCTCCATTAGTGATTACCGAAGAGCAGGTAAAAGATTGTGTGAAAATAATTGAAAAAAGCCTGCAAGGTTTATAATAAACGGTTTATATCAAAATTATTTGTATAGCTGAGATTGTATCACTAAAATAACCTGGCGCCAGCCATCTGCAAAGAAGGGGCAAAAAACTCAAATAGAATAAAAAATTACCCCTTCTTTTAATCGTACATTTTAGATAGATACTTTTTCAAATACTTCATCCTAAAAATAAAAACAATTGTAAAAAAAAGAGTCCCTGCAATTACAATCAATATTGAATGAAAAAACCTATAAAACATGCAAACCAATAAGATGTATAATATCAATTGAAGTACACCTTAGAAGAGTATTATATTTTTATTAGAAACCCTGCGTTTGTTTAAATAATCCGCAAGCATAAATTGGCCTATCATAAATTGTAATTTTAGACTACATTAATTGGGAAGAGTTTAGCTGAACTAAACTTTCAACTCCACCCCAAAAACCTTTTCAAAATTAACCCTCAACTTTTCCTTCACTTCTTCATAATCCAGCTTGCGGTTTAATTCTTTTTGCAGAGAAGTAACCTGCTTGTTTTGTATGCCGCAGGGAATAATAAAATTAAAATAATTTAAATCGGTATTTACATTTAAGGCAAAGCCATGCATGGTTACCCAGCGGCTGCAACGTACGCCTATGGCGCAAATTTTTCGCTCCTTTCCTCTTACACCCGGCTGTATCCATACGCCGGTTTCTCCCTTGCTCCGTTCGCCGGCAATGCCGTATTCTGCAATGGTTTTAATAATCACTTCTTCAATGTTACGAAGGTAAAGGCCAATATCGGTGGTAAACTTTTCTAAATCTAAAATAGGGTAACCCACAATTTGCTGCGGCCCGTGAAACGTAATATCACCGCCCCGGTTGGTATGAAAAAAGGATATTTGTTTTTGCGCTAATTGCTCTGCCGATAACAATACATGAGATATATCCCCGCTTTTGCCCAAAGTATAAACCGGTGGGTGCTCACAAAACAACAAATAATTTTTTGTAGGCAGGTTCCTTGCATCGCCATCGGCACTGCTTTTCCTGGCTTCCGTTTTAATGGCTACATTCTGTTGCAGCAAGGCCTCCTGGTAATCCCAGGCTGTTTTATAGTCAATAATACCCAAATCTTTAAAGCTTACTTGTTGCATTGTGGCTGCAATCATTTAATTTGCAAAAATAAGTTGTTTTACTATGGCAGAAGAATTTGAAGATGCAGCAGATGAAACCAATGAATTGCATGAAAGGTTAAACCTTATTATTGATAAGGGCCAGGAGCCTTTACGCATTGATAAATTTTTAATGCAACGTATTGAAGGAGCAACAAGAAATAAAATACAACAGGCCATTGAAGACGGTTTTGTTTTTGTAAATGAAAAAGCCGTTAAAAGTAATTACAAATTAAAACCGGGAGATCATTTAATGGTTTGGGAAAACCGTAACCCCGAGCTTAATGAAATCATACCGCAGGATATTCCACTTAACATTGTTTTTGAAGACGATTATTTGGTTGTGGTAAATAAAGCCGCAGGCATGGTGGCGCATCCCGGCAGCGGCAATCCACATGGCACTTTGGTAAATGCCATGGCGCATCATTTAAAAATAAATAATCCTGAAATTGACGAATCGGAACTACCCCGCTTTGGCCTGGTGCATCGTATAGATAAAAATACCAGCGGCCTTATTGTGATGGCCAAAAAACAATCCGTAATGAATCATTTAGCCAGGCAGTTTTTTAACCATACGGTACACCGCAGGTACCTTGCATTGGTTTGGGGAAATTTTGATGAGCCCGAAGGAACCATCACCGGCCATGTAGGCAGGCACCAGCGTTTTAGAAAATTATTTACGGTTTATCCCGAAGGCGAACACGGCAAAGATGCCATTACACATTACAAATTGCTGGAAAATTTTAATTATGTAAGCCTGGTGGAATGCAGGCTGGAAACCGGCCGTACGCACCAAATAAGGGTACACATGCAATATGTCGGTCACCCTGTTTTTAATGACGATTTTTATGACGGCGACAGGATTGTAAAAGGTACGGTTTACAGTAAATACAAGCAGTTTGTAGATAATTGTTTTACTATTTGCCCACGCCATGCGTTGCACGCTAAAGAGTTGGGTTTTGTTCACCCGATAACCCAGGAGCAAATGCTTTTTACCAGCGCATTGCCTGACGATATGGAAATGGTTATTGAAAAATGGCGGAAGTACAGCCAGGCAAAAAAATAATGAATGCTTTTATTTAAAGTCAAATAACGTAGCCGTAAATACGCCGCTTTCTCTTTTTTTGGTTATGGCCTTCCAGTTTCCGACATAACGGATGAGGGAAGGTACCGTAAGCCCATTGAATTGGGTCATTTGCACTTCCATATTCACTTTAAAATTATAAACCATGGCGCTATAACTGAGCGCATATTTTCTTGCCACCACTTCCATTGTGGAATCATTAAACCAGGTGATCATTTCATCTAAAACCACTTTTCCCTCGTAACCCGGCTTTACCTTTTGAGTAAATACATAGCAACTGCTGTTATTGTAATCTTCCATGTCTATTCGCATATCATACCGTTCGGCTATATCGTCATCGTAAATAGCGGTTTTATTGCTCATAAAGGGCAGCCCGCTAATGCGTTTTCCCGGGTTAAAAAAAAGCATTTTTAATTGTTCTTTATGCTTTTCCATTCCGGATTTGTCTTTTGCATTAAAAGCATAACCGGTTACAATATTATTTTCGTTACACACCGAATCTTTGGTAAAAAATAGTGAAGCATACATTTGAGCCGTATAATAATTGTAATTATGATGTTCATCATAAAAATCGCCGGTAACGGTTTCTTCCAGCGTATTCATAAACCGGCAATTATGTTTGCGGTACTGTTGGGTACGGCTTTTAAGCGAAGCTTGCAGGTTGCCCTTTTTATCCAGCATCCTGATATCGTTTAATGCCGTAAAACCAATAATACGCAGGTTACGGAAGGCTTTATAAAAGCTGCTGTCATTCTTAACCTGGTCAATAAAAGCCGGCACATTTAATTTATTATTTACAACCACTTCACTAAGGGTAATTACTTTTTTACCTACAAGGCTGGTATCTGCAGGCTCCTGGGCCGCAGCAGAAAAAAAGAAAAAACCACATACAAAAGCCAGAATAAATTTCATTACCGGAACTTATACAAATAAAATGCAGTGGAAAATGATTATTTGGGAAAAACCATTCTGTAGTCAACTTTTATTTTTCCTTTGCTGATGTCATCCAGCTTCCGCCGGATTAAGGTTCGTTTTAAAGGCTTTAAATAGTCAATAAATAATTTGCCTTCTATATGATCATATTCATGCAAGATTACCCTGCCTGTAATTCCGTTAAAACTCCGGGTGTGCTGCTGAAAATTTTCATCGTAATACGTTAGGGTTACGGTATCTTTTCGCTCAATATCTTCCCTTATTTTAGGAATGCTCAGGCAGCCTTCATTATAACTCCAGTCTTTACCATTCACTTCATCAATTTGAGCATTTATAAAAGCGCCTTTAAAACCCGGTGCGTCAGGATAAGATTTTGTTTCTCCGTCGTCATCGTTGGCAAAAATTTGCAGGGTATCTACTACAAATAACCGTATGGGGCGGTTAATTTGAGGCGCAGCCAAACCTACGCCATTACTGCGGTACATGGTTTCCCACATATCCGCAATTAAATCCGATAAACCCGGATCATCCCTATTGATATCCTTTGCTACATTTCGTAAAACCGGTGAGCCGTAAGCCACTATCGGAAGAATCATGATTTATTTTTTTTGCAAAGATAAGCAGGCTGATGGAAAGCTTGCCGGCTTTAACAAGGGTTATGAGGTGATGCCTAAATATTCCTGCAATAGAATAGTGGCGGCTATTTCGTCCACTATTTTTTTATTTCTACGGTCTTTCTTTTTCAGGCCCATTTGAAGCATAGCGTCTTTAGCCATTTTTGAAGTAAACCTTTCATCCACCTCTTTCAGCGGTATATGAGGAAACGCTTTATGCAGTTTTTTTACGGCTGCTTTAACTAAGGCCGTGGCATGGGTTTCGGAATCGTCTAAATTCAGCGGCATCCCGATGATGATTAACTCCACATTTTCTGTTGCCAAATATTTTTTTAAAAATGCCAGCAGGTCGGGCGAATGGATGGTGGTGAGGCCGGATGCAATAATTTGCAATGGGTCGGTAACGGCAATGCCGGTACGTTTAAGGCCATAATCAATTGCCATAATCCTTGCCATTAAGCCCGTGTTTCAGTTAAAATACAAAATTGCTGTTGCCAGGCCCCGGACTCGGCATACAGCGTGTCAATAAAACTTTTGCCGTATTGAGCATAATAAGGCAGAAAATTATCAACCCGCTCCTGTAAAATTTGGCCGGGAAATAACCGGTCTTTTAGTTTATCAATTTGCCTTAGCCGGGCTTCAAATTTTAGCTTTTCGGCCCGTAGCATTTTCTTTTCCAGCGCATCGAGTTTTTGTTTTGCTTTTTCCTGTAGCGCCCATACATGTTTGGAAAAAGTGGGATCTACCTTTGTTGCACTTTCTCTTATGGTATGATAGGTTTTTATTAAGGCCAGTTTTTCATCGGATAGGGATAAGCGGTTTTTAGATTCCTGCTGTACAAAAAAATCATGGAGCGCTTTATTGGATTCAAAAATCTTATCCATCCTTAAACCCAGGGATTGAATAATATCCGCAATGTTTTGGGGAATAATGGTAAAGGAATTTCGCAGCATCAGCGCCGGAAAAAAGGTTTGAGCTTCAGCAAAAACGTCTTTCAGCTCAAGCCAATAGGCAATTTCGGCGCCGCCGCCAATAAATACAATATTGGGCAGTAGCATTTCCTGGAAAACCGGTCGTAAGATCACATTGGGGCTAAAGTTTTCCGGGTGGTTATGGAGTTCTGTTTTTATTTCTTTTTCGGAAAAACGCTTTGAAGTACCGTGTACTATAAATTCCTTCCCTTCTTTATCTATTCTTTCCCTTAAGCCATCGGTAAGGAAAAATAAATTAACCGGCCTGCCGCCAACCTGCACTTTATATGCTTCAGAAAGGGCCTTGAGCGCCGGTTGCAGGGCTTTTTGTGAAAATTGCTCCGTAAGTTCTTTTTGCATTAGCGGTGCAAAAGTTTTTTTGAACCCGGGGTTGTCCGGAAGCAAAACCAGCAACCCGTAATCCCCAAATAAATCATGCACAAAATCAAATGTTGCAAGCTCAATGGTTTTGCCTTTAGTATAAGCTTGCTTTAACTTAGCTAAAATCTCCGGTCCATATTTTTCCACGCCAAGCTGGGCTTCCAATTCATGGATTAATGCTAAAAATTTTTCGTCTATAACCATTCTTCCTACAGCACCTTTTTGATGGGTAGCCCAGGTATATATTTTACCCTGTACCGTAATGGTTCCCAATTCTTCCAGGTCGGCATCTTCACTACCCATAAAATATACCGGTACAAAGTGGTAACCAGGGAATTGCTTTTTCAATTCATCGGCCAGTTTTATGGCATGTATAATTTTATAAATAAAATATAAATGGCCGGTAAAAATATTGGGTTGGTGTGCCGTGGTGATGGTAAAGGTATTTTCGCTGAGTAACTGTTCAATATTTGCTGTAGCTTTTGGCGACAGGGTTTTGCCGGTATATTGGCTCTGCAATTGGGCTACCAGGCCTTGCCGGTTAACCTTATATTTTTTCCGTTGAGCAATGGCTTCTTTAATCCCATGCAGGTTGGGTGCGTAGGTATAGAAGGGCTTTAGTGCATCTGCGCCTTCTACATAATCAACCGAAAGTTTTGAAAACGATTTTGTTTGCCTATATGGTATGGAACAGGCCGTAAAGTTCATCAGCGGCTTCCAGGTTTATTTAACTTTTTTCATGATAATAATGGTAGGGTCCTGGTTTCCGTCTGCCGGAGTTAGCTCCAGCTTGTTGTCAAAAAAGCGGTACTTCATTTTAGAAACAATGTCCCCGGATCCTTCTTTTAATTCAACGGTAGAACTTGCGGCATCTACTTTATAGGAGCCCTTTATTTCCCCTTCGGGGCCCATACTGTATGAGCTGGTATTGTCTTTATTAAAGGTGTACCGCATGCCGTTTATGGTTTCCTTTAAAAAAGATTTTACATCTTCACTGGTAGAGGAATCGGTATCTTTTTCATTGGTACTGTTATTTTCCATTTGGCTTTTTATGGAAAAAGAATCCGTTTCAATATCAATATAGGTGCTATTATCTTTTAAAAAGACCACCTGCCATTTACCTACAAATGCAGCATTATCCTGTGCAAAAGAATGCACATTTGCAAATAACAGAAAAAGGAGTATTAATTTTTTCATGATGGCAAAATTTAGTTTTAATAAAAATAGCCCTTTTTTTGAATAAAACCATTTTTTAAACCACTTCGGCTTCCAGGTCAAAATCAAAGGCCCTGGTGATTTTTACATTTACAAATTCGCCAATGGGTAATTTCTTAGGGCTATTGATTATCACTTCATTGTCCACTTCCACGCTGTCAAACTCTGTTCGGCCAATATACCGGCCGGCTTCTTTTTTATCAATAAGCACTTTTAACACTTTGCCTACTTTTTCAAGGTTTTTTTCCAGGGATATTTCCTGCTGAAGCTCCATAATTTCCTGTGCCCTTTCTTCTTTTTCTGCCTGGGGTATGTTGTCTTTTAAGGTATAAGCGCCGGTATCCTCCTCGTGGCTGTAAGTAAAAATTCCTACCCGGTCAAAACGCATACGGGTTAAAAAATTTTTTAACTCCTCCACATCGTTTCGGGTTTCCCCGGGAAAGCCGGCAATTAATGTTGTTCGCAGACAAATTTGTGGTATGCGGCTCCTGATTTCAGTAATCAGTTCTTCCATTTCTTCACGGGTAATTTGCCTCTTCATTGCATGAAGCATGGCGTTACTGGCATGCTGCAACGGCATATCAAGATAATTGCAGATATTATCCCGCTCTTTCATAACATCAATAATTTCCAAAGGAAACTTGCTGGGGTAAGCATAATGCAACCTGATCCATTCCAACCCTTCAATATCGGCAAGGGCATGTAACAATTTGGGTAATTCTCTTTTTTTATAAATATCCAGGCCATAATAAGTGAGTTCCTGGGCAATGAGCATAATTTCCTTTACGCCCATTTGAACCAGTCGTTTTGCTTCATCTACCAGGCTTTCAATTGATTTACTCACATGGCCGCCCCTCATTAAAGGGATGGCACAAAAGCTGCAGGTTCGGTTACAGCCTTCACTTATTTTTAAATAGGCATAGTGACGGGGGGTTGCCAGCAATCGTTCTCCCAATAATTCCGTTTTATAATCAGCATTAAATTGCTGAAGAATTAAAGGCAGTTCCATCGTTCCAAAAAAAGCATCCACTTCCGGTATTTCTGTTTCAAGGTTGTTTTTATAACGTTCGCTTAAGCATCCGGCAACATACACTTTATCCAGTTTACCTTTTCTTTTTAATTCCACATTTTGAAGAATAGTGTTGATACTTTCTTCCTTTGCCTTATCTATAAAACCACAGGTGTTAATGATTACAATGTTATGGTCTTGTTTGGGGTTTTCATGAACCATATCAATATCATTGGCCCTTAATTGCCCGCCCAGCACTTCACTATCCACCATATTTTTGCTGCAGCCCAGGGTAATAATATTTACCTTATCTTTTTTTAAACGGCCCGATTTCATAATTGCCGGCAAAGATATTATAAATTACCGCAAGCCCTTGTATCTTGAAGAAGCAGGGGTTAGGCTACCCGAAATTTTCTTTAAAATAAAATGGCCAAAACATTAAAAAATAAGGTAAAATATTAGTTAATTTTGCGCCTTATATGAATTACACTGAACCCACTACACTAAAAGTAGCTATACTGGATCTGTATGAAGGAGTGGAAAACCAGGGTATGCGTTGCATTCGGGAAATATTAAACCAGTTTGCAGATAGTAACCATTTAAATTTAGAGAAGACCGAGTTTGATGTGCGCCTCAGGCATGAAGCTCCGGGCCTTGACTTTGATATTTACATCAGCAGCGGCGGACCGGGAAGCCCACTGGATACGGAAGGCAATGATTGGGAAAAAAAATATTTTGGCTGGTTAAGCGCCGTTGAAGCTTACAATAATAATGAAGCCAATGTATTTAAGAAAAAAGTGTTTTTCATTTGCCATTCTTTTCAATTGCTGTGCCGGCATTACGGAGTGGGCAATGTAACTAAAAGAAAAAGTACGGCCTTTGGTGTTTTCCCGGTACATTATCTTCCCGGTGCAGAAAATGAGCAGATTTTTTCCGGCTTAAAAGACCCTTTTTATGCGGTGGACAGCAGGGATTACCAGGTAATTCAACCCAACCATAACCGGTTGAGAGAAATGGGCGCTCAAATATTAGCCATTGAAAAAGCCCGGCCCCATGTGCCTTATGAAAGAGCCATAATGGCAATACGGTTTAACGAAAATATGATTGGCACTCAATTCCACCCGGAAGCCGATGCCATTGGTATGAGCCTGCATTTAAAAACCCCTGAAAAAAAGAAAACCGTTATTGAAAATTACGGGGCAGAAAAATGGCAAAGTATGATTGAGCAACTCAACGACCCCGATAAAATTATGTGCACCTATGCCCATATTTTACCTAATTTTTTACACGAAGCCGTAGGCAAACTTCAACTTGCTGTATTATAACTCTTTGATAAATTACACATTAGGCGCCAACAATATTTTCCTCCATTTTCTTGCATTTATAGAACCTGTATTTTAACTTTGTAGCCTTGGGTACAGTTCCCTTTAATCCATCTTCTTACCCGAAAGACTTCCCCACTTAGACCAGTTTCTATAAGGTATTCTGTCAAAATACCAGTTAACCATTGTTTACACCTAAAACCGTATGTTTTGAAAAAACAGTTTACCATATGTTTTTTAGCCGTAGTCTTCTGCCTTGGATCAAATGCCCAGAAATACACTGCCTTTGATATCATTAAAGCCTCGGGCCAATCCGTTGAACGGTTTAATGAATGGCTTAAAAAAAATAATTTCACACCGGTATTATCCGATGTAAAGGGTGAGTTGAATTACAGCTACCAACCCGGTAAAAAATCAAAAGACCGCACCCGCAGGGAAATCACTTTTTTCAGCAAGGAAAAAAATCTTTGTTTTTCTTATAAAACTTTTTCCGAAAAAGAATTTACCGAAATGCTTGATAAGCTGGGTAATGCCGGCTTTAAAGGTAATACCCAAAAAAAATTATTGGAGCAGGAGCCGATCTTTTTGCAAAAAAACAACCTTAGCCTGTATATTTCCGCAACAAGGGTAGATTCTGCAAAGCAGTATGCTTTTGTGCTGAGAAAGTTTACCCTGCCCAACGAAATACAATATGCCGAAGACTTGTTGCAGTTTAACTCACATGAAATGCTGAGTTACTATTTTGGGGAGAGAAATGTAATCAAAGATTTTTATTATTTCCAGGACAATGAAATCAGCAAATGTTCCGTACTTTTTCCGCATACTGCAAGGCAGGCCATATTTATTTGGGGTGATGAAGAAAATAATTTTCAGTTGCAAAAACTGTATATCGGCGGCAACTTAAAACCTACACAGGAAAAACAGGAAAATACCATTGGCCAAAATCTTTGGCGCTCCAAAAGCGGGCTGCAAGCCGGTATGTCTGTTTACCAATTGCGGATGCTAAATGGTGCCGATTTTAATATCGGAGGGGGCAAATCGGTGTACACCGGCCTGGTATTTGGCAATGGAGAGGGAAAAATTAATTTTGAAAAAGAAAATATAATTTTAGGATGCATCAATTGCTATGATGATGTATTTGCCCAGGCCAGCCTCGTAAATTCCGATGATGCCATTAGGGAGCAACGCATCATGTTTATTCAAACCATTATACTGGAGCCCTTTGATGAAACAGAGTTGGGTATTACACAACGGGCATTTTAAAAAACTATTTATCTTTCTTTTTTCTTTTCAGGGTAATTGCGGCATTTTTTCTCAGGTCGCCTGAAAAACGGATTTCCTTTCTGCGGTTATCATAGTCCACAATCAGCAATCCGGAATTGGGTGGTAAAGAACCCAAGTTTTCGGCATACATCACCAGTTGAATAGAGTCTCCCAGTTCGGGTGTTATATAAATGGTTTTGCGAAAAGCGCTGGCCGTTAATCCCTGCCGGGAAACAATGGCCTGGCCGTTGAGGATTATACTTACGGTATCGCCATCCACTTCCCCATTATCATATAAGCTGATCTGCAGGCTGTCGGATTCTATTACCAGTTCATCAATAGTTTCAATCGTTCTTTTGGAGAGATCTACTTTTGGCCCTGTAGTATTATGCCTTACTATTGGCTTAGGTGCAGGCGGAGGGGCCGATGGTTTCAGCACCTCTGTATTAGCAGGTTTGGGTTTGGGCGCAGCCGTAGGCGGGCTTGCCGGTTTTGGCTTTGCAACAGGCGGCTTTACAACGGCAACCGGGGCAGGTTTTGATTTTACTTCAGGCGCTTTTTCCACCGGTTGGTTCATTTGAATTTCCTTTTGCTTTACTTTGGCAATATTGGGATCAATAGTGGCCACTGAAGAAGAGTCTATTTCCGGCGCTTCTGTTTTTACTATTTCTACTTTCTCAATGGGTTTGGCGGCAAGTACCGGTTTTTGTAAAAATGAAATAGAGTCGGTAAGGTCCATCTCTTCTAACTTAGCCACCAATTTTGTTTCTTCTTTATTACTTTGTTTTTCCAGGTAAACACTTCCTTTTGCTGTTTTAAAGCCCGGTGGGGGTTGGGTAATAAAAGTTCCGGTAAGCAGGTCGCCGTTTAACTCCAAAGTATTTACCTGAACAATTTGCCTGGGTAAATCTTTTTGAATGGTATTGTAAACTAATGAATCATCATATACAATTATTTTGTCGCCCTCTATGTTGAGCAACACTTTCTTCATAGTTACCGTATTTGATTTTACCCCAAAAGTGGTGTAAGAATACCCGCTGAATGTACCTTCATGTTGAGTGATCACTAATTCGTATGGAATCTTTCGTTCGGTACTTTTAAAATAACCTTTCCAAATTCCTGCCAGTCCATTTTGGGGGCTTTGCGCCGTACAAAAAACAGGTGCCAGTATAAATACAACAATTGAGAGCCAATTTTTCATGGGCAAAAGATAACCAATTTAAAAGAAATTTGTAAATACGGTAAAAAAATTAAATACATACTTCTCTCATAAGAAACTTCCAAAGAATTATTCCTGGAGTATTTTATAAGTTTTTAACATTTAATCTACTTTACATATTATGGCACTTAATTTGCAATTATGGGAAGGTCAAATGCCTTAATGCGCAATATCGTTAAACCAAAACTGAGTGGAGCATTCTTCTCAAAAGTATTTAAGTTATGTTCAAGCAAGTTGTAGCAGCCTTTTTTTGCCCGTTGTTAATCTGTTCTTTAAGCTTAAAAGCCCAAACCCACACCCCGAAAGCCAATGTAACCACCTGCTCTATGAGCAACGGTTATTACGAATACCTTCCTGAAGGTTATTGGAATAACCCAAGCCAAAAATTCCCTATGATTATTTTTGTTCCCGGTGCTGCTGAATGTGGCAATGGCACTGCTGCCGATTTGGTAAGGGTGCTTATGCATGGGCCTGCAAGTTTAATTAATTCAGGTACCTGGCCGGGTTCCTTTACTGTAAGTGGCAATACCTATAAACCCATTGTAATTACACCCCAGTTTACCAACCAACCCAGTGCATCGGTATTTAATACGATGCTGGATTATATGGTGAGCCATTATAAAGTGGATATAAACCGCATTTATATTTCAGGATATAGTATGGGAGGGTCTCTTTGCTGGAGTTATGGTGGTAGCAACAGTACTTTTGCCGGCAGAATTGCAGCTATGGTTCCGGGAGCTGGCGCCTATTCTCCCAATAGTGGAATGGCTAATACCATGGCGACAGCCAACTTGCCCGTTTTAGCTATACACGATAATCCTGATCCATCAGTACCCACTCAATGGAGCGTAACCTGGGTAAACTATATTAACTCGGCTCCTGTACCCCCAAATCCATTGGCCAAAGTGGCGCTTATACAAATCACCGGTCACGATCTTACCGAGGGATGGTCGCTCAATTTCAACAATAATAACCAATATAATTTTCCCGGAAAAAATGTGTGGGAATGGATGCTGCATTATAGCAGAAATTATAATGTAGTGCCGGTTACCCTGGTTTCATTTAATGCCCATAAACAAAATAATACCGCTGTATTAAACTGGCAAACGCAAAATGAAGTCAATATCAACGGCTATGAAATTCAACGAAGTTCACATGGTACTAGCTGGCAAACCATTGGCTTTGTACAAAGCAATGGTAATTATGGGCAATACAGTTTTACCGATGCATCCATAATAAACGGCAAAAATTTTTACCGCATTAAAATTATAGATAACAGCTCAACCCAAAGTTATAGCCGCATCCAGTTCCTGGACTTTTCCAAAAAAGGATATTTTGAGCTTACCCCAAATTTGGTTACAGGAAATACCCTGCATATCAGCACCGATTACCAGCTCAAAAATGCAAGGTTAACGGTTTTAAACGCCCTGGGACAAATGGTGGCGCAACAGAATATTAGCGGAACCGGTTTAATTCCTTTAACCCTTTCCCCTATTTCCAGGGGGCTCTATTTTATTGAAGTAAAAAACAAAGAAATTGACGAAAAAAGAAAATTTTTGATAAACTGATTTTTGTAACTATATGACTATCAAAAGAACATCAATCTAACCTTTAAATTAAGGCAATTACTTATACACAATTAAGAAATACAAACAAAAAAAGCAACGAATTGTAATTACCTTGCATCCTCCCCAACCCCCGAAAACACTCACTTACCTTTAAATCCTTAGGGTATAAACCAATATTTCTAAACGAAAAACAATTTTTTATTGTATGAAATCCTTTCGCCTTTTACTACTCAACATTTTAATGATTTTTATTTATTTAAATGTTGACGCCCAAAGTTTTTCTCCAAAACAAAATGTAAACACCTGTCCTATTTCAAATGGGTATTATGAATACCTTCCACAAGGTTATTATAATAATGCCAATGAAAAATTTCCCTTGCTCATTTATATTCATGGCCTGGGGGAACTGGGCAATGGAAGCAGTGATTTAAATAAGGTATTAGTGAGTGGAACCCCTAACCAGATTAACAATGGCCAGTTTCCGGCTTCATTTAATGTAAATGGTCAAACGTTTAAGTTTATAGTAATTGCTCCACAGTTCACCAACAATCCCTGGATTGGACATGTAAATACATTTATTGACTACATCGTATCGCATTATAAAGTAGATGTAAACAGGATTTATCTTTCCGGCTTTAGCATGGGCGGCGGCACTTGTTGGGCCTATGCCGGGGAAAATTTAAGCTATGGAAGCCGTATAGCCGCCATAGCGCCTACCGCCGGAGCCTGGCAACCGAGTTTAACCATTTGTCAAAACATGGCGGCATTAAATATGCCCATCCTCGCATTTCACAATAGTGGTGATAATATTGTACCGGCCTACTGGACCGATTTTTTTGTGGATAACACCAACAATAGTTCCACGCCGCCCACACCAATGGCCAAAAAAATTATTTATAACAGCAATGCTCATTATGTATCACAGGCATTTGAATTAAACCTAAATGCCAATGGCCAATATGATTTTCCGGGAAAAAACATTTACGAATGGATGTTGAACTTCAAAAGAAACACAAATGTGGTTCCCCTGCAACTCCTGGATTTTAATGCCTCTAAGCAACAAAACAAAACCTTGCTTCAATGGCAAACGGCCAATGAGTTAAACAACCAGGGCTTTGAAATACAACGCAGCGCCAATGCCAGTAACTGGACGGTGATTGGGTTTGTAAACAGCTCCGGTACAACTGCCGGCAATTATTCGTTTACCGATAACACACCCCTTCCTAAAATAAATTATTACCGCCTCAGGCAGGTGGACATCAACGGTTCGTTTACCAATAGTGAAATTAAATTTCTTGATTTTTCCAGGGGCAGCAGGCTGCTTTTATATCCAAACCCCGTAGTGAATGAATTAAAAATAGCCTCAGAGACTGCATTAAAAAATGTTCCATTTAAAATTTATACCGCTACCGGCCAACAGGTTTTGCAAACCAAACTTAATGCAGGCGGATTAGCCACGGTTCCGGTTTCCCATTTACCCAAAGGAAGTTATGTGGCAGAAATAATCATCCATAACATCCCCGAAAAAATTAAGTTTATTAAAGAGTAATTTTGTTAGCCTTGTTTCACCCGGCCTTTGCTAAATGCTGCAAAGGCTTTTTTATTTAATATCGGCGTAATTTGCAGGCATGGTAAATATTGCTCAATATCGGTCCTTAATCAATGCTTTTGAACCCCAAAAAGTTCAATTGGTAGCCGTATCTAAACTCCAGCCCATAGAAAGCATCCGGCAACTGTATCAAAACGGGCAAAAAGATTTTGGAGAAAACTATGTTCAGGAGTTAGTGGATAAACAGCAGCAACTGCCCGCAGATATCCACTGGCATTTTATTGGTCATCTTCAAAGCAATAAAGTAAAATATATTGCACCCTTTATTCACCTCATACAGGGTGTTGACAGCGAAAAATTATTGGCAGAGATCAATAAACAAGCCCTCAAAAATAACCGTAAAATCAATTGCCTGCTCCAGGTACATATTGCTTTGGAAGAATCAAAATTTGGTTTTTCCATACCGGAAGCTACGGAGCTTTTAAACAGTATCCAGTCTGCATCAACAACCTTCTCAAATATTAATTTGAGTGGGTTAATGGGTATGGCCACATGGACGCATGATGTTGATCAAATAAAAAAAGAATTCCATTCCCTTGCCAATCTTTTCTACAGGTTTAATAATAAATGGCCTCACTTTAATACATTGAGCATGGGCATGACGGCCGATTATAAAATAGCGATTGAAGAAGGAAGTACCATGGTAAGAATTGGCAGCCTTTTGTTTGGAGAACGAAAAAAACAGGTTTAAGAAATCTCAAAACTGTTAAATTTTTTAAGAAAGATATGCATTTAGCCGGCTTGTTGCATCTAAATAGTAACTAAAAGAATAATTTTACCGCATGAACGCCCTTGACAAAGCATTTGAATCGGAAAAAAATCGCAAAGCTTTATTATATACGATTATCGTATGTGCCGGTTTACTGATGCTGTTTTTCATCATTAAATGGAAAAACGTTCCACCCACTCTGCCCATAGTTCAGGATTTAATAGAAATTAATTTAGGCAATAATGAAGAAGGATGGGGGCAAGAGCAACCTCTTATTAAAGGCGAAATGAAACCTACGCCTGAAGAGCCGGTGGCATCACAGCAAACGGCTGCACCCCTTACCCAGGAAGAAGAAAAGGTACAACCTGATGAAAATGCCGAACCCGATGCCGCCCCTGTAAATAAAACCATTAAAACACCCACAAAACCAAAAACCCAAACTTCCGTAGTGCCAACACCTGCACCGGCTCCAAAACCCCAAAAACCAAAAATCACATATAACGGACCGGGTAACGGAAAGGGCAACAATGCCACGGAAGATAATGGCTACAGGTACCAGGGCAATAACCCCAATGGCAAAGGCGATGCCGGCGACCCAAGTGGCGATAAAGATTCTTACGGCAATACACCCGGAGGAAAAAAAGGCGGCCCAAAAATTATTAGCGGCAACCGTAAAATAATTCGCTATTATTCATTTACCGGCAACCTGCCCAAGGCCAGCATTATGGCCAATATTAAAGTTTCGCCATCCGGCACCGGTAGTTTTATGGGGTTTGCCAAAGGCAGCACCAGCAGGAGCCAGGAGTATGCAACGGCAATAAGCAATTACCTGCGCAATATGCAATTTGATAAATCCGGTGAAGAATCCATCGTTGTAGTTCAATTTAACTTTAATTACCAGTAAAAAGTGCTTCCCTGTTTTCTATTACCGGGTAAAAATAAAATTGCCGGGATGCGTTATTCTTCACCCCGGCAAAAAATGTAATACGAAGATTGTTAATTCCTGCTGCTCAGTTTACTAAGCAAACGTAATATTTCAAGATACAACCAAACGATAGTTACCATTAAACCAAAGGCGCCGTACCATTCCATAAATTTTGGCGCACCCATTGCAGATCCCTGTTCGATCATATCAAAATCCAAAATAAGGTTTAGCGCTGCAATAGCCGTAACCACTAATGAAAACCCAATACCCATTGGGGTACTTTGGTGTAAAAAAGGAAGACTTTGCACGCCAAACAGGTGTAAAACAAAAGTAATTAAATAAAAAATGGCTATACCCGCAGTGGCTGCAATTATTACCGATTTAAATTTTTGAGTGGCTTTAATAATTTTAAAACTGTAAAGTAAATACATGGCAATAGCCACGGCAAAGGTTAAACCCACGGCATTAATTACAATATTGGGCGCCGTTTCTGCAAAAGCAAAATTATACATGGCCGAGATGGCCCCAAGAAACAAGCCTTCGCAAAGCGCATATAAAGGAGCAAGGTAGGGCGCCCAGGTTTTTTTAAAGGTAATTACCAGGGCCACAACAAAACCGGCAATGGCGCCGCCAATAATCAACGGCATGGCATTACCGCCTTCCGAAAACTCCCTCCAGGAGTACACGGAAGTACCGATTACCATCAAACATAAAAATCCAAATTTTTGCAGCGTGCCTTTTACCGTCATAGCATTTTCATTCACCACAATACCATCCAAAACGGTACTGGTAAATTTGCTTTCCTGTAAGGTGGGGTTACCCGATTTAAAAAGACTCATATTTTATAATTTTAAATTATATTGTAAAATTAATCCCTTATTTCAAAAATAAGTAAAAATAATAGTTAAACCGCCATTTCAATTACCTTTGCCGCATGCAAGAACTGCTTCAAAAATTAAGTATTTATAAACAGGAAATTGATGCCGAAACCATTACTTCAAAGGAAGCACTGGAGCATTTTCGTATCAAATACCTGGGTACAAAAGGCTTATTGAAAAATATAATGGGTGAGATGAAATCGGTAGCACCCGAAAACAAAAAAGCGGCCGGACAAGCATTGAATGAGTTCAAAATGTTTGTTGAACATAAATATGAAGGGTTTAAAAATGGCCTTCATAAAAATGAAGAAACGGCATCTGCGCTTGACCTAAGCCTGCCGGGCACGCCTTTACCACAGGGTACCAGGCACCCTATCAGTATTGTTCAAAATAAGATTCTTTCCATTTTTCAAAGGCTGGGTTTTGCCATTGCCGAAGGGCCCGAAATTGAAGATGACTGGCATAACTTTAGCGCCTTGAATATGCCGCAAAACCACCCGGCACGGGATATGCAAGACACGTTTTACATTAACGAAAATCCCGCCTGGCTGCTGCGTACGCATACCAGCAGTGTACAAATCAGGGAAATGGAAAAAGGCAATTTTCCCCTGCGCATCATTTGCCCCGGAAGAGTTTACCGAAATGAAACCATTAGCGCCAGGGCCCATTGTTTTTTTAACCAAGTAGAAGGGTTATATATTGCCGAAAATGTTTCTTTTGCCGACCTTAAGCAAACCCTTTATTTTTTTGTACAGGAAATGTTTGGCAAAGAAATTAAAATACGCTTTCGGCCTTCTTATTTCCCATTTACAGAGCCCAGTGCCGAAATGGATATTAGCTGCCTTATTTGTAAAGGCGCCGGTTGCAATGTATGCAAAAAAACAGGCTGGGTAGAAATTTTAGGTTGCGGCATGGTAAACCCCAATGTGCTTGAAAATTGCAATATAGACAGCAACAGGTACACCGGCTTTGCCTTTGGTATGGGTATAGAAAGAATAACCATGCTAAAGTACCAGGTAAAAGACCTTCGGCTTTTCAGTGAGAATGATGTAAGGTTTCTCGACCAGTTTTTATCTGCCGTTTAATGCATTTTTGAACTATTTTTAACGTATGATCCAAACTGTTGCAGTAATTGGCGCCGGCACCATGGGTAGCGGTATAGCCCTTGCAGCCGCCATTAAACAATATCCCGTTATCCTTTGCGATATCCAAAATGAAGTACTGGATAAATCCAAAAAAAGTATTGACCACAACCTGCAAACCCTTGTAGAGAAACAAAAAATTAGCGCTGCGCAAAAAGAAGCGGCATGGAAAAACCTAACCTTTACTTCTTCCATAAAGCACTGTAAGGCCCATTTAATCATAGAAGCTGTGGTAGAAAAGCTGAACGTTAAAATTGATTTATTTCAACAACTGGCTTTAGTGAATAATGCCGGTACCATCTTAGCCAGCAATACTTCATCCCTTTCCATTACGGCAATACAAAATGCCCTTACGCATCCATCCAGGGTAGCCGGTTTACATTTTTTTAACCCGGCCCATATCATGAAACTGGTTGAAGTGGTACAAGCTGCCTCAACATCTGATGATACCGCACAACTATTGATGCAATTTTGCCGCTCTCTCGATAAAATGCCTGTGCTTTGCAAAGATGCCCCGGGGTTTATTGTAAACCGTGTGGCAAGGCATTATTACCTTGAAGCGATGCACCTGGTACAATCCGGTGCGGTAACAATAGAACAGGCCGATGAAGCCCTTGAAAATGCCGGTTTTAAAATGGGGCCTTTTAAACTTATGGATTTAATAGGCCTCGATATAAACCTTGCCGTATCGCAATCGCTATACGAAGCTTTTCATCATGCGCCAAGATTTAAGCCCTCAGCGCTGCAAATTGAAAAAGTGAAAAAAAATGAGCTGGGCCGAAAAACCGGAAAAGGTTTTTATTATTATGAAAAAATTGCCGGGCAGTAACATCCCTTAATTCACCCTTTTAGTTTACCGTATGAAAAAAATTCTATTCGTACTTTTTATAACCCACGGGTTCCAGGTTTCATTTGGCCAAAAAAATGCTGAAATTTTCACAACGGATATTGATCACTTTTGGAGGGCGTACGACAGCATACAACAAACTGCTGATACGGTAAAGCAATTGCACTTTATTCAATCTTTATATTTAGACTATGCCTCCGACGGGCTTAAAGCCTTCATGAAGCTACGGGGCCATACAGCCAAAAGGCACCTCAACAATATCCATGCATATCCCAAATTTTGGAAATCCATCCGGCAAAATACCGAAGCAATAAAAAGCCATACGGCAGAAATAGAACGCATCATTGCACATTTTAAAAAAATATATCCACGGTTTAAACCGGTGAAGATCTACTTTACGATTGGGGTATTTAATTCCGGTGGTACGGCCAGTAAAGGAAAAGTGCTGATTGGCGCCGAAATTGCCTGTGCAGATAAAGAAACGGATGCAAGCGAATTGAACCAATGGCTGCAAAATGTTTTCCGCACGCAAGGCGATTTAACGGCTTTGGTTGCTCATGAGCTGGGCCATACCCAGCAAAAAACCGGCACAGCAGAAAGTTTACTGGGGCAAAGTATTAAAGAAGGGGCTTGCGATTTTTTAGCCGAATTAATGGGTAAGCCTATTTCTTCTCCTTACATGACTTATGGAAAAGCCAATGAAAAATATCTTTGGGATGCGTTTAAGAAAGATATGAACGGGCGGGATTTTTCCAAATGGCTCTACAATGGGTTGAATGCACCCAATGCTGTGGCCGACCTTGGCTATTTTATCGGCTATAAGATTTGCCAATCGTATTATAAAAATACCCTGAACAAAAAAAGGGCCATAAGAAAAATCGTCCAATTAAAATACGATCATAAATCGGTGATAAAGTTTTTAATAAAATCGCAATATAATGATGCGCCCAAACAATAGCAATGGGTTTAAGAACCGGTGCAACCGTCACTAAAACATAAACAACCCAAACCATTTCGATTCCTTATTTGTTAGTAACTTCGGTATCATTAAAAACTAATACAGGGTTGCGTTATTAGAAAAGTGGCCACTGTGCTTGTTTAATAAATAAATTCTTTGTAATAATGGTATTAGTAACGGGAGGCGCTGGCTTAGTAGGCAAAACACTTATTGAAACTTTAATACAAAATGGAGAAACCGTTAAGGCGCTATATCACCACAGCGCCCTACCATTAAAAGAGTCGCCACAGCTTATCCCGGTTCAATGCAGCATTTTGGACGTAATGGGCCTGGAGGAAGCCCTGCAGGATGTGGATGAAGTCTATCATTGTGCCGGGCTGGTATCGTTTCATAAAAAAAATGTTCATTCCTTATTTAAAACCAATGTGGAAGGAACGGCAAATATGGTCAATACGGCATTGTCTGCAGGAATAAAAAAATTGGTACATGTAAGCTCGGTTGCCGCCTTGGGAAGAATAAGGGAGCATGAAACTATTAATGAAAGCATGAACTGGACCCCGGAAACCAGCAATAGCAAATATGGCCACTCCAAATACCTGGGCGAACTGGAAGTATGGAGGGCTATAGAAGAAGGATTAAATGCCGTAATTGTAAACCCTTCCATCATTATTGGCCCGGGCAACTGGAACAAAGGCTCCACAGCCATCTTTAAAAATATTTACCGGCAATTTCCCTGGTACAGTACAGGCACAACAGGTTTTGTAGATGTACGGGACGTAGCCGATGCCATGGTAGCCTTAATGAAAAGCAACATCAGCGCTGAGCGTTTTATTTTAAGCGGCCACAATGAAAGCTATCAAAATTTATTTAACTGTATAGCCGATACGTTTCATAAAAAAAGGCCCTCTAAAAAAGTAACGCCTTTTTTGGCAAGGATTGTGGCGTTTTTAGAATCCATAAAATCGGGGATTACCGGTAAAGAAGCCTTGATCACCAGGGAAACGGCTGCTACCGCTATGGCACATGTAAAATTTGACAACAGCAAATTGAAACAATTTATACCGGGCTTTAATTACAGGCCTTTAGAAGAAACGGTTCAATACACCTGTAATGAATTATTAAAACAACATTTACCCTAATTGCTTTATACTTTAGCATGATCTTTGCCAATTGAAAAATTGGGCATTCCTTAACAAGCTAACTCCTATTATTGCATAGTAAAACAACCCGTTTCGCATGATTAAAACAACACTCCTGGCATTGCTGTTTATATTTTCTTTACCATCGCAGTCACAAATTGTTGTTTCCGGAAAAATTACTGCCGGGGAAACCGGGTTACCCTTACAGGGGGCATCGATTTTTGCCGATAACACTACCTTAGGCACCGCCTCCGATGCCGATGGAAACTATACCTTGTATTTACCTAAAGGAGGTTACGACCTGGTAGTAACGTTTACCGGGTATTCTACCGTATCTAAACGCATTAGCAGCAGCGATGCATCCGAAAAACAAAATTTTGAACTAAGGTTAAAAGAAAAGGAACTTGCTGATGTGGCCGTAGTGGCTTCTTCGGAAGTTAAAGATGGCTGGCAAAAATATGGCAGCTTTTTTTTAGAAGAATTTATTGGAAAATCTCAAAATAGTAAAAACTGCACGCTCAAAAACCCCGAAATTTTAAAATTTTATTTCTCAAAAAAAAGAAACCGGTTAAAAGTTTTGGCATCTGAGCCCTTGCAAATTGAAAACAAAGCATTGGGTTATTCCATACAATACAACCTGGATTCTTTTACCCATCAATACAATACCGAAGTAAGCCTTTATACCGGCAACCCGCTTTTTAAAGAATTAATTGCCGAAAGCGATAGCCAATATACCTTATGGAAAGCAACAAGGCAACAAGCCTACCTCGGCTCAATACTTCATTTTATGCGGAGTATTTTTTATAAAACGTTGCAGGAAGAAGGATTTGAAATTCAATTTATCGTAAAAGCCAATAGTACCGACTCTGCGTTGAAACTCTCCAACCCTTATGTGGCGCTTCATTATACAAAAGAAGATAGCGCCCAAACCGTTGAAATTTATCCCAACCAACCCAATGTAGCTGTAATTTTCACCAAAGAAAAACCTGCACAAGCTTACAGCCTGGCCTTTCCGGACGAACCCAAAGATTTTGAATTTTCGGTATTAACGTTTAGTCCAAACGAAAGCATTGTAATTGAACAAAACGGTTATTATTATGATCAAAACGATTTATCGGTAAGCGCTTACTGGAGCTGGAGTAAAGTTGCCGATCAATTGCCTTATGATTATTCAGCTTCGGCATTTTAAAAAAAGGGGTTATCCTTTTTTAATTTTTTCCCACATTTCGGGTATGCGTTTTATCCATACCAATTCCCGTTTTTTAACTGAAGCTTCTTCCACGGGTGAGCCAAAGTAAATTTTATTTCCGTCTATTGATGAGCCAACACCACTTTGTGCAAAAATCACCGCATTTTCACCAATAGTGAGGGTTTTATTTACGCCCACCTGGCCCCAAAGCGTAACGCCATCTTTAATATCCACTACACCGGCAATAGCTACATGTGCCGCAATGAGGCAGTTTTTACCAATTACACTGTCATGCCCTATATGAATATGATTATCCATTTTTGTACCGGCGCCAATAACGGTATCGTGGCTTACGCCCCGGTCAATAGTACAGCAGGCGCCAATTTCCACCTTATCCCCAATTATCACCCGGCCGCAACTCGGCATTTTTTTATACCACAGTTCACGGTCTTTTTTGGTATTATAATAAAAGGCATCACTGCCAATTACAGTACCGGGCTGTATGATGGCATCATCCCCTATAACCGTATGCGGTAAAATGGTCACTTGTGGAAAAATGATACAGTTTTTACCAATGCGTACCTCATCTCCAATAAACACCCCCGGCGATATTCGGGTACCTTCTCCAATTACAGCAGCATCGCTAATCATTTTATCTGCAACTTTAAACGGTCTAAAATGCTCCACAATTTTACAATACGCTTCAAAAGGTTGCTCCACAATCAGCAAAGCTTTGTTTGGAGGAACTTCGGTTTCTTTATTAATAATAATAAAACTGGCTGCGCTGTTAATGCATTTATCATAATATTTTGGATGATCCACAAACACCAGGTCGCCGGCTTCCACTTTATGTAATTCGTTTATGCCGGTTACGCTTGCCGATGTATTCCCTACAACTTTAGCGTTGATGAATGATGCCACCCATTGCACGGAAACCGGGGAAGGAAATTGCATGTGATAATAATTTGCTCAAAGGTAAGCAACCTGCTTTTTACCTAATCTTACCCTGTACCTCAAATTTTTTTAAGAAAAGGTAAAAAAAATTAAACGGCTCAATCACTAAAAACACCCGGAAAAATTGATTCAAGTCTATGCATGTTTATGCAGCAGTTTGCTTTTAGGTAAAAGAGGCATTGCGTTAAACATCAGCATTGACAATGGTTTCAAAGAAATTAAATTAAATGTAAAAATTTTCAATGGTTCATTGCAGCATCAAAATTTTTTATAGGGTAGCTGCAAAGGGGCTCCTTTTCCACAAATGCTTTATAAAATTGTTAATAAAATAAGTTGGAAAATTTTTTTTGATAGCAAAAATTCTATTTAATATTGTGTATGGGATTTTTTATCCCGGTACTTACTAACCCACCTATATAGAAAGCCTGGTTGTTATTCCGGGCTTTTTAATTTTTTTTACTTTAATCTTTTCAATACAGGCCTGCAACAGGGCGATGGTATAAAATCACTTTAGCCCATCAAAATCAATTAACTTGCACAGCATAACCTTTGTATATGATAAAATCAATGACCGGGTATGGCCGGGCAGAACAAACCCTTTCGGAAAAAACATACCTGGTGGAAATTAAAGCCCTCAATGGTAAGCAACTGGAAATGCAGTTAAAAATTCCGGCCCTGCTTAAAAGTTTTGAATTTGAAATCCGTAACCTATTGCAGGAACAGTTGCTTAGGGGTTCAATTGATTGCCTGATTACCATTAAACAAAACGGCAGTTTAAAACCCGTTGTGATTAATACCGATCTTATTAAATCGTATTACACCCAAATTGCTGCACTGGGGAATGAGCTTCATATTGAGACCAATGACATTCTTTCTGCATTACTTCGCCTGCCCGAAGTAGTAACACCCTCAACCGAAATGCTCAGCGAGGCAGAATTTTTGGAATTCACCTCCGTATTAAATAAAGCCATTGAAGATTTAAATAAACACCGTCTTGAAGAGGGCGCTACACTCGAAAAAGACCTGGTAACCCGCATAGAAAATATTAAACTGCAGGAAGAGAAAATATTACAACTGGAACCCCAGCGAAAAATACGGATAAAGGAAGAAATAAAACAACTCCTTGAAGCGCATGTTGGTGCAGAAAATATTGATCACAACCGCATGGAGCAGGAACTTATTTATTATATTGAAAAAATTGATCTTCATGAAGAGCAAATCCGCCTAAGGCAGCATTGCGAATATTTTAAAGAAATCCTCAAAGGCAGGGAAGAAGGTAAGGGCAAGAAACTTTCTTTTGTACTGCAGGAAATAGGCCGGGAAATAAACACCACCGGCAGCAAAGCCTATGACGCCGATATTCAAAAATGCGTGGTAATGATGAAGGACGAACTGGAAAAAGCCAAAGAACAGGTATTAAACGTTTTATAATTATAGCCCTTTATGTTTAGTAAACTAATGAAACCCGGCGCCTTTATGATGTTTTTCATGATCCTGGTTTTAGGCGCCTGTAAACATAACGAACTCAATTTTTTTGAAAAAAGCACCCCCATCCCACATTATAAATGGGATGATAAATTTGTTGCCAAAGGCAGTTTTGAAATTAAAGACACGCTATCTGCCTACCATATTTATGTTGTACTGCGGCATACCGATGCCTACAAATACAATAATATATGGCTCAATATAGGTTTACAAAGCCCCGGGGACAGTATGTACTTTCAAAAAGTTGATCTCCTATTAGGATCCGATGCCGGTGGGTGGGAAGGCACAGGGCTAAATGATATTTGGGAACTAAGAAAAGCATTAGTGGCAAGGCCAAGAAGGTTCATTAAACCGGGTACTTACCATTATGCCATAGCCCAAATAATGAGAGATAACCCCTTAGAACAGGTGATGAGCGTTGGATTGAGGGTGCAAAAGGCGGAACAATAATTTTTTTTAAAAAGCGTATAATAAGGGTTCGAATTGAACTTTAATTCAAACAAATCTGTATTTTGCAGGGTACAACCTGTAATTTCAAGGTTTTTTATAAGCTATTAAACTCTATTAAAGTGAAGTTGAAGTTTTTAATCGTTTTAACCGGTTTAGCCTTTACCCTTAATGTAAATGCCCAAAGCAGTTTAGAATATGTGCAAAAAGGTGAGTTTGGGGTAACGCTCGGCGCAGGCCATTATTTTGGGGATTTAAATACAAAAGCAGGGCTTAACCGGCCAAAACCATCTTTTGGAATTTTTTATCGCAAACAATTTGGTAATTATATAGGCGCAAGAATTGCGGCACGCTATGTACAATTGGGCTATAGCGATACCTACAGCAAAAACAGTTATCAAAAATTGCGCAATTTAAGCTTCAACAGCAATGTGTGGGAAGTAGCCATACAGGGCGATTTTAACTTTTTTAAATTTGTTCCCGGTGATTGGGACCATGCGTTTACCCCTTATGTAACCCTGGGTGTGGGCATTTTTAGTTTTGATCCTTATGCGTACATCCGTGGAGAAAAAATATTTTTACGCCCCTTAGGTACAGAAGGGCAGAATATCGGCTACCAGGGCCGCAAAGAATATGGCACCATGAGTTTTTGCATTCCCTTTGGTGTTGGTATCAAATATAACATCAACGAAAAATTCAATTTAACCTTTGAAGTGGCTCACCGTTTTACCGGTACCGATTATTTGGATGATGTAAGCACAACTTTTATCGGGATAGATAAATTTTCGGCAGGCTCCAACGCAGCAAAAATGCAGGACCGCAGGCACGAAATTGATAATGGCCAGTTTTTGGAAGGCCAGCAAAGAGGATGGAGTAAGCAAAAAGACGCTTACCTTATTGCCGAAGTGGGTATTTCATTCAACTTAAGCTCTTACCGCTGCCCCACCGCTAATTAAGCCCTTGATTACTTAAAATAGTTCCCAAAAGGCCGGAAAATTTCCTGCTTTTTTTTATTTCTTACGGCAGTAAAACAACCTTTCCTATCAGTCGGTATCCCCCTCCGCCTTGTTTCGTGGTACACGAAACAAGGGCAATAAAAAGGATCAATTTTATAAGTAAATTTTCAGCCCGTGTTGGTTTTCCCGTGCGGCCGCCGATGCCGGTCTTATGACCGGGCATCGAAGGGTGGATTGTACAAATCTCAACCAGAAAATAAATCAAATTCGTCTTTGCCATCGTAATAAAACCTGGCAGAGGAGTATTTGTATTCTTCTGCGTATTTACTTAGCCCGGCTTTAACCGGGTTGTTAAGGATGTACTCAATTTTTTGCTGGTAAACAGCAGGCGTAAAAAGTTCAATGCTGAGCGGTTTTCTTTTCCATATCTGAAATTTCCGGTCCTTTTTGTTCACCAGGCATTGTAGATAAAGTAAATGGTCATTTACTTCAAGATGAAATTTTATTTGCTGGGCAGTGTATTTCATAAACAAAAATTGCATTTTTTCCTTTGTATAGCCTGTCATTGGCTGCCAAATCAGGTGTATATGATTAGTCATTATAACAAAAGCGTGCAGCCGGATGATTTTATTAAGCCTGAGATAACGAAGGCTGTCTATGATAATATTTTTCCTTTCATCGTGTTGGAGAATTGGTAACCAGTTGAGGTTAGTGGCGGTAAAAAAATATGGCCATTCCGTTGGGTACGTAGTAGGCATAATTAAAATTTACACTAATTTAGATAAAAGTTGGAAACGCTTCAAATGCTACGGCTGCCGGAGATAACTCCAGCAGCGGCCGTGGAGGTTGAAGGATGCTTTTCTGCAAGTGTGGAAAGACCAACATCGGCTTAAATTTATAGTTATGAATCTTATTACAATATATTTAGTGCTTTTACTGTCTTTTATAGCATGCGAGCAAAAAAGCACCAGGTTCAACTTTATAAATGAGTCAGATATTATCCCAGAAAAAATAATTATTGGCATTAATGGTTATAGCGAATACTTAGATTGGCCCCAAAAAAAGAAGGGAAATAAAACAATCAATTGGGATAAGGTTATTTTAAATAATCATGATTGTCGAATTGGAGTTACTGTTTTCCTTAAAAATGGAAAAGTAATTGATGCAGGAAATTACCAGGATTTAACTGGAAGACCCCAATTCGAATCCGTTGATTTTCATTTACTTTCTGACAGTACTATTGTATTCAAAAACATTGTTTACTCTAAATAAATTTTACACGGTATTAAATTTTCAGGAACTTCGTTAGCTGCGAAAAAATAATGTATTAAATATATGATCAGGCTAAAGAAAATTTTAGGCTGCACACTATTCCTGTTTTGGGCAAACACTTCTCAACAGGCTTTTTGCCAGGATAGTATGCGGATAAATACGATAGATGAGGTTAAAGAATATCTTGGAAAATTAAACGTAGAAAAAGACAGTTTTTCTTTAGAAAGAGGAAAAAAAATGATAGCGGCTTTAAAACACATGAATTTTAAAAAAGGAAACCTGTATTTTTCAGGTGCAGGGTTTCCAAAAGTAATTTTGTTGTCTTTTTCCGGTAACTTAGGATGGATTAAAGTTTGGGAAGACGTTACCCATGGCTCAACGGTTACATTTGATAAATGTATATTAATCTTAAAAGACTCTCTTCGCCCGGTAACTATTAACAAGTCCATATTTTTTAAATAACCATTTGTTGATACCGATAATTTCTTCACAGAATATCAACTCTTACCGGAGCAGATATGCAGCATTAGCAAAATATGGCGTATCTGTGCCAACAAAGAACCCTGGTATGTGTGCCACAAACCAGGGCATAGGAGGAGTTCAAAACATAAGTATATGGAAGCTAAACTAAATAGATTTTACTTAACCTTTATTCTTTTGTTTGCGTTTTTATTAAATAGTTGCAAGACAAAGCCTCCTTATTTAAAAATGGAGGATGAATACGGACAAAAGTATTATAAGTCCAGACTACATTTTTTGAGTGAATATGGGTTGTGTTCTTGTCTTTCACAAATTGATTCATCAAAAGTTGATGCCAGCCTGAAAGTATATTACAATATTTCTGATGACGAACTCTTAATTGACAACAAAGGAAATAGGATTGATTCTTTTATGCAAGAGAACATTAAACTCTTAAAACAAAAAGAAGGATCAAAATATGCGAATGGTCCTACAAATATATTTGACTGTATTTCCCTGTTTAAGAGTAAGCGTTTTAAAAAGTTTGTCAAAATTATCATGAAGTAAATCTTTCTCACACTGGCGCATTCTATCTTAAAAACCAAATAAATTTACATTTGTTAACCTACTGCTTTCAATGTATTTACAAACGGGGAATTCACTCACACTGGCGCAGATATGCGGCGTTAGCCAAGTGTGTTAGCGTATCTGTGCCAACAAAAAACCTTTCGCCGCCGTAGGTAAGTGTCCCATGTGTACGCCGCCGTCAGGTCTCCAGACCTACGGCAGGATGGCCACTTAAAGCATTTCCTATCGGCCTGTATCCTTACCAACCGAAATTCTTTTTTTGCCGCCAGCAGGTATTTTTTCAAATGCTGCAGGTTTATTACGGCTGCTGAACTTAGACCCCCCAAAGTAAACCTGTCTTAGTTTTTAGGCCTTCTCTGCCCAATTTTCACTACTTTTGCGCCCTCCCTTTTTTTGAGGGAGATAACGCTTTATGTCTTTTTTACAAAAAGTTGATAAACAACATTTACCACGCCATATTGCCATTATTATGGACGGCAATGGCCGCTGGGCAAAAGAAAAAGGCGAAGACCGGCTTTTTGGCCATTTTCATGGCGTGGAAAGTGTAAGAAATATTGTAGAAGGCGCTGCCGAAATTGGCATTGAATGCCTTACCCTTTATGCTTTTAGCACCGAAAACTGGGACAGGCCGCAGGATGAAGTAAACGGCCTCATGGCTCTTTTGGTAGATACCATAAAAAAAGAAGTGCCTACCCTCAATAAAAACAACATCAGGCTTAATGTAATTGGAGATATAAGTATGTTGCCTGCCCATGCACAAAAGCAATTGAACGAAGCTTTGGCAGAAACCGCCGTAAATACCGGCCTTAACCTGGTAATGGCGCTAAGCTACAGCAGCCGCTGGGAAATTATTGAAGCCGTAAAAAATATGGCGCTTGAGGTAAAAAGCGGCAATTTATTGCCGGGGCAAATTGATCAAACCGTATTTCAACAATATTTGAGTACAAAAAATTTCCCCGATCCCGAACTCATGATAAGAACCAGCGGGGAATATAGAATTAGTAATTTTTTATTATATCAACTGGCTTATGCCGAACTTTATTTTACCCCAACCCTATGGCCCGATTTTAGAAAAGAAAACCTTTACGAGGCCATCGTTAATTACCAGGCAAGGGAACGCAGGTTTGGCAAAACGGGAGAACAGGTAAAAAACAACCAAAACCAGGTATAATGCAGCTTTTAAGGCTATGGAATACCTTTCATTTAACAAAACGTTTTCATTATTGGGCTTAATTTGCCCGCTGTAAAAAAAAATTAATGCACCGGATTTACCAAAACGTATTTTTATTGTTTTTAATCCTCACCGCTTCAGCAGGTTTTGCCCAAAACGATAGTACAGAATTAAGCCAAATTTTTCACCAAAAATACCCTAAGGAATATACCATTGCAGGTATAGACGTTATCGGCACCAAGGCCTTTGACCCCAATCTTATTGTTTCCATAAGCGGTTTAGCCGTAGGCGATAAAATAAAAATACCCGGCACCGATGTATTTTCAAACGCCATAGAAAAGCTTTGGAGGCAAAACCTGGTGTCGAATATCTATATCAATCTTACCCGGTTGGAAGGCAGCAATCTTTACCTGGAAATTGAACTTACCGAAAGGCCCCGGCTTTTACAAATTAATTTAATTGGCATTAAAAAGGGGGAACGGGACGACCTTGAACCCAAGCTGGGCCTGGCCAAAGACCGTGTGCTTACCGAAAACATGAAACTGAGCGCCCTCGAAGTAATTGAAAAACATTATTATGAAAAGGGGTACCGAAACATGACGGTAAAAATGCAGGAGCAGGAAATCTCCGGCATCAGCAATGCTGTACTCTTAAACTTCTATATCAATAAAGGCAAAAAAGTAAAAATAAACTCCCTCAATTTTGCCGGCAACGATAATATTGCCGACCTAAAACTAAAAAAGCAAATGAAGGGAACGAAGGAAATGATGCGCTTCACCCTTTTCCCCGATAAAGTGGTAAGCCCATATACCGAAAAAAACAAGCCACTTACCATAAAGCAATACTTTAAAGAAATGGCGTACCTGCGCCCTACCCGTACCAAAGAATATATTGATCCTTATGTAAGGTTAAAACTTGGCGGCGGTAAATTTAATGAAAGCAAATACAGCGACGACAAAGAAAAACTCATTGCTTATTATAATGCACAAGGCTACCGGGATGCCAATATTCTTGCAGATACCATCATCAACAACCCAAAAGGCAACCTCGATATCCATATTAAACTGGAAGAAGGCCATAAATATTATTTTGGCAACATCACCTGGAAAGGGAATACCAAGTATTCCGACTCTGTACTGAATATGCTGCTGGGCATCCAAAAAGGCGATCCCTACAACCTGGAAACCTTGAATAAACGTGTGGGTAAAGAGCTATCTATGGAAGGCGGTGATATCGGAAGCCTGTACCAGGATGATGGCTACCTTTTTTTCCAGGCCGACCCGGTGGAAATTTCGGTTTACAACGATACCATTGATTATGAAATACGCCTGAGAGAAGGGCCGCAAGCCACGTACGACCGTATAACCGTTTCGGGAAATAACAAAACCAAAGACTATGTGATCTTGCGTGAACTCCGTACCATTCCCGGTAATAAATACCGCCGTGATGATATCATACGCACACAAAGGGAGCTCTCCCAATTAGGTTTTATAGATCCTGAAAAAATTGTACCTCAAATTGTTCCCAATGCCGATGCAGGCACCGTGGATATTAACTGGCAGGTAGAAGAAAAATCTGCCGATCAACTTGAGCTTTCTGCCGGATTTGGAGGAGGTATTGGCCTTACGGGTACATTGGGTGTAACCTTTAATAATTTTTCCATTAAAAATATCACTAAAAAAACAAGCTGGGATCCCCTGCCTGCCGGCGATGGTCAAAAACTTAGCCTGAGGGTTCAATCCAACGGAAGGGCTTACCGCAGCTACAGTTTTAGCTTTACCGAACCCTGGCTGGGCGGTAAAAAACGCAACTCCTTTTCGGTAAGCTATTACAATACCAAATTTGCCCGCACTTATGATCAATTTGGAAATTATTGCCGCAATTGTGGTGATACCTCCTATGTAAAAACCTTAGGCTTTGGCGTTTCATTAGGAAAACAATTGCAATGGCCCGATGACTTTTTTACCTTAGTATATGCCTTAAACTTTCAGCAATACAAGCTTAGGAATTATCCTTTATTTACCGATCCCAAAACCCGGCAAACGCTTGAAGACGGTACCAGCACCAATATCAGTTTAAAACTTTCTTTATTAAGAAATTCTGCCGGGCCCAACCCGTTTTTCCCTACAAGTGGATCCAACTTTTTGTTTAGCGGTCAGTTTACCCTTCCCTATTCCTTGCTGGGTATAAAAACTCAAAATCCGTATAAGTTTCCCGAGTTTCATAAATGGCGTTTTTCGGGAGAATGGTATGTACCCATTGGCAAGGCAAAAGGTGAAGAAAGAAATAAACAATTTGTGTTAAAAGCTGCGGCTAAATATGGCTTTATTGGAAGATATAACCCCGATTTGGAAATAGCGCCTTTTGAACGCTTCCAGGTGGGAGATGCCGGCTTAAGTAACACCCAGGCATTTTTGGGTTATGATATTATTGCTCACAGGGGCTATCCTATTTACAGCAATTCCGATCCAAGAGTGAACCCTGAGGATATTACGCCTTCCGAATATTTTACCATCTTTAATAAATACACGGTTGAACTGCGCTATCCCTTTACCACAAGCGCCAGCAGTACCATTTACGGCCTTGCCTTTTTTGAAGCTGCAAATGGTTGGTATAAGTTTAAAGACTATAATCCATTTAAACTCCGCAGGTCGGCAGGTGTGGGCTTAAGGTTCTTTTTACCCATGTTTGGCCTGCTTGGTTTCGATTATGGTATTGGCTTTGACCGATACAACCAATCCAGCGGCTTAAAAGGTGCCGCTAAATTTACCTTTATGCTTGGGCAGGAACCTGAATAATTTATTTCTTTACAAAAAATTTAGAAAAATTTTCAACAATTGTTCGTCATACATTAGAAATTAAAACAAATTACAATGAAAAAGATTGCAGCCCTTATCAGTTTCGTTTGCCTTTTTGCCTTTTCGGCAAATGCGCAACGTTATGCCGTAATAGACTCAAAATACATCTTAGAAAAAATACCCGAATATAAAGAGGCACAAACCAAACTCGACCAGTTTAGCGCCCTTTGGCAGCAGGAACTCGACCAAAAACAGGCGGCATTGGACAAAATGTACAAAGATTTTGATGCCGAACAGGTAATGCTACCCGATAACCTCAAAAAGAAAAGAGAAGATGAACTGTTTAATAAAGAAAAGGAACTCAGGGATTTACAACGCAAACGCTTTGGTTTTGACGGCGACCTCTTTAAAAAAAGACAGGAACTGGTAAAACCCATACAAGACAGGGTATATAATGCCGTACAAAAGCTGGCTACCGACAAACAATATGATTTTATACTGGATAAAAGTGAAGGAATAACCGTTATCTTTGCCGACCCAAAATTAGACCGGAGCGAAGATGTACTTAAAAATTTGGGAATTAAATAACAAGATTCAACAGGCAGGTATTTAAACTTAACCTTTTTTAAAAAATCTAAATAAATAACTAAACAGTAAAAGAAAAAATGAAAAAATTACTCGTAGCGGCAGCCATGATTTTTGGATTATTTACAACAGCTTCTGCCCAAAGCAAAATTGGCTATATTAATAGCGATGAACTGATGGGTGATATGCCCGAAGCGGCTAAAGCTGATGCCGAATTAAAACAATTTCAAACCGACCTGGGCAAACAAGGCCAGGACCTGATGAACGAACTCAATACCAAAGACAGCCTTTTTGTAAAAGACTCTACTTCTTACTCTCCTTCCATAAAAGAAATAAAGAGAAATGAGCTTATTAAATTGTACCAGCGTGTACAAGGCTGGCAAAATGAAGCCCAGGAACTTTACCAGGCCGAAGCACAAAAGAAAATTGTGCCTATCCGTAATAAAGCCTTAGATGCCATTAAAGCCGTTGCCAAAGAAAACGGTTACGGTTATGTATTTGATAATGCACAAGGTTCTTTATTAATTGCGCCTCCCGGCGATGATTTACTGCCCTTAGTAAAGAAAAAACTGGGCATTGCTGCCAATGCAGTTCCGGTAAAGAAAAATTAATACAACCTGATTTTTTTATACGCAAGGCTCCCTTTACGGGAGCTTTGTTATTTTTGATATATGGTAAAGCAACCCATTGGTATTTTTGACAGCGGTTATGGCGGCCTCACGGTATTAAAAGAAATTACTGCCCTGCTGCCGCAATACGATTATTTGTATTTAGGCGATAACAGCAGGGCGCCTTATGGCAATAAAAGTTACAACACCGTTTATGAATTTACTCTGCAAAGCGTGCAATGGCTTTTTGCACAAGGCTGCCACCTGGTAATACTTGCCTGCAATACGGCATCGGCAAAATCCCTGCGCAGCATACAGCAAAAAAACCTTCCGCAGCTTGCTCCACAAAAACGGGTGCTGGGTGTAATAAGGCCAACGGCAGAAGTAATCGGCAACCTTACCCAATCCCATCATGTAGGCATTTTGGGCACCACCGGTACGGTAGAATCGGGCTCATACATTTTGGAAATACAAAAATTTTTTCCGCAATTATCGGTAACCCAGGAAGCCTGCCCCCTGTGGGTTCCCTTAATAGAAAATAACGAGCAGCATAGCAAAGAGGCCAGCGCTATTATTGAAAAAAATGTAAAAGACCTTTTAAAAAAAGATGATAAAATAGATACCATTTTACTGGCCTGTACGCATTATCCATTAATCACTGATAAAATTTTAAAACATACGCCAAAAAATGTACAGATCATTTCACAGGGAACAATTGTTGCCGAAAGCTTAAAGCATTACCTGCAGCGCCATCCCGGTATAGAAAGCAGCATCAGCCAAAACCAAACTCTTGAATTTTATACCACCGGCGATGCGCAGGATTTTGACAACCATGCTACATCATTTTATGGCCGGCAGGTAAGCTCAAAACATTTGATACTGGAGAAGTAGAAACATTTTTGGCTTCGTATATCAAATTCCCGGGTTATCCGCCTTGGTTCGTGTCTTCACGAACTAATATTTCCTGTTATTCCGAAAGCAAATTAAATTCATGCTATGGTTTTGGTTTCAGTTACAAGTAATGCAACCCGTAAATCAGGCACTGGATATGGTAAAACCTTCGGTTCGTGGAGACACGAACCGGGGCGATGGATGAGAGAAGTACAAAAACCGATTGAACTTACCTTGGCCATCATAGCAGCAAACCCACTGTTGGCTACAGTTTATTTAGAAGATAATTTTTAATTTAGGCAAATCTAAATTATTACCTAGCTCGTTAAGCTTATTTAAAATAGCAATAACAATATTTAGGGATCTGATTGCTTCACTTGAAGTACAAGAAGCTCCGTTATGCATAATTTCGTTTCTTTTAGAATTTAACCATTTTAGGTCTGAATTGATGGAAGCATTATCTAAAGGACTTTGTTGCTTTAATATTTTAAGTAGTGGACCTAGGTAGATTTGTAAACGTTTTTTATCTATCCCTCTTAGAACTAATTCAATTTCATCAGATGTTAGAAATTGTAAATTCTTACGCACAAAGTTTTGTACTTCATAATCTAAAAGTGCAAAACTTACAATTAGGCCCTCATCTACAAATCCAATGTTAATAAGGTCTGCGGAACGAGTCAATAGTAACCATTCACGACTGACAATGTTTTTTATTGAAAAGTTACTCCTCTCAAAAGTGTCTTTAGATAACTTATTTGAAGAATGAATTAATTTATTCGTCCGCATATACACTCCTCGATTGTCAATAATAAGATTATGAATTGTAAGGTCTAGGATTCCAATGTTTCTCAGCCTGACAACATATGAATCAGTTTCAGAAAAAGAATACTTTAATCTCATAATAAACGAATTGATTAATTCCATGAATTTGGCAATCAATTTCTTAGAGTTCTCAATTTTTATAGCATAATGATTGAAAAGATCTTCACTCGATCCTTTAAATAAAAGTTTTGAAGTTATTTCTACAAAAGCAGAGTTCTCAAGTATAAGATCATCAAATTCTGAGTCTCCTGAAGGAATTTCAAGGAAATCTCGGGAATAAAATAAAAGTCTTGTTGACCATGTTTCCTTTCCCAAAGTTTGAAAAACCTCAATAGGATCAATATCAAGTGCACAAGGCCATGCTGCTATATATCTTACTTCAAATTCGTTTGTTTTCTCAAGACTTATTAATTGTACTTCCATTACATCTTAAAACTTGTGAGGTGTGTCGAAAAATTGCAGCCATCGGGCTGGTATTGGATGGTGGGGAAATAGAATTTCATCCGCCGGAACCGCTACCTGGCTATTTGCTAAAGATAAATAATAAGTACTAAAGCTGGGCTTTATCCCGCCTGGCGCAGATATGCGGCGTTTGCCAGCAGTGATAGCGTAACTGTGTTTCTTTGATTGGCCAAATGGCATACCCAAATAAAAAAGTGTGCAGCAATAGCTACACACTTTAGGTCCGTAGAAAACAATATCCGTAAAAATTTTCCTGTGTTTTAAAAGATAAGTTTTACATTTTCATAGCGTAAAAATCCCTTGCCGCTTATTTACCCAGCACAGTGAGCTTTGCTTTCCTGTTGGAAGAATTTACCGTATCGTACCAGAAGCTAATTTTTTCTATTAACCGGTTATTGCCTTTAAGGTCAACAATTCTACTTGAGCTTCTTGGCGCAAAATTATGCCTCAGCTCAATTTCCTGTTGGCCGCCATTTTCAAAATGCACCACTACTTTGTACATATTTAAAGCGCCGCCCCTCACTACAAATTTCAATTGCTGAAACCTGCCATCCCTAAGCTGTACATCCAGTACATCTTTATCTAAGCGGTAATTAACGGTTTTAGTGCCTAAATTTCTCCAGTCGTTAAAGCTAAAAGACAGGGTTATGGCTGCCATACCTAAAATGAATGCGCATAACAGTATTGATGATCTTGATTTCATAATAGCGGGTTTTTATTTGTTTAAGCTTTGACGGGGCGCTAAAAACGAGGTTTAATTTAATGCTCCCATATTTTTTAATGTAATGTATTAAGGGCATGGCTTTATTCTGTTAGCTTTGGATTAAAGCAATTTTTAAAAGCCGGGCATTAAAAGCCTGCCCGTAAAGGATTTTTATTGAAAAAGGCCGAAAAACCGGCTATTTTCCCTACCTTTGCCGTCCTTTCACAAAAAACGGGGATGGTGCCCTGTTTTGAGAAAAGCAACAACATTTTGTAAAAGGAAAAAATTAACATTATGCCGGGTAAAAAAAGAACCTACCAGCCTCATAAACGCCGCCGTAAAACCGTACATGGTTTTCGCAAGCGTATGCAAACCGCCAATGGCCGTAAAGTATTGGCAAGCCGCAGGGCAAAAGGCCGCCATAAACTCACTGTAAGTAGTGAGCATGGTTCAAAAAAATAAGCAGCATCCCAATAACGGATTGAAAATAATACCAGCCCCTGTATTTTTGCAGGGGTTTTTTAATGATTATGGTTTCAGCGCCACGATATTTTTACCGTAAAGCCGATAAGCTTAAAAGCCGAAAGCAAATTGAACTGGTTTTTAAAAAAGGAAAAACCTTTATGGCATTTCCTTTAAAAATTCACTGGTATGCCGATAAATCTGCCCATGCTGTTTTGCAGGCTGCTGTTTCCGTACCTTCCAGGCATTTTAAAAAAGCGGTAGATCGTAATAAAATTAAACGCTTAATGAGGGAGGCCTGGAGGTTAAATAAAAACAGTTTACAAAAGCAAACGGTTGATCTGCACCAAAACCTTTTTGTGTTTATTGTATATGTGGGCAATGAAGTACCCCAATATGATACCCTTGCAAATAAAACTGAAACCAGTATTAACAAGCTTAAAAAATTAATGGTTGAAGCAGGTTAAATACATACTTATAGCGCCATTTATTGTCCTTATAAAATTGTATCAATGGGTAATTTCTCCTTTGCTGGGGCCTAAATGCCGCTTTACGCCTACATGCTCTCAATATGGTTTAGAAGCCCTAAAAAAATATGGCCCCATAAAAGGCCTTTGGCTTACCCTAAAAAGAGTGAGTAAATGCCATCCCTGGGGGAGCCATGGCTATGACCCGGTTCCTTAATGCAGCTTAGAAATTTTTTACAACTTTATTTCTTCATCACTGTCATCAAAAAATTTAAACTCGGTAAGCTGGTTGGCAGAGTTGGCTTTAATTTTTATTTTTTGCTTGAACTTCCAACTCCATTTTAACCTGCGGCTGGGGAATCCTGCAGTGAGGTAGGTATATAAAATAGGATGCACCACTACCGTTAAGCCTTTATGGCGCTGCATAATGAGGTAGTTGAGATTTTTAAAAATTTCATCTTCCAATATTAATGTACTGGAAATTTTTCCGGTTCCATTGCAACTGGGGCATACTTCGCTGGTGTTGATGCTCATTTCGGGCTTCATCCGCTGCCGGGTAATTTGCATCAATCCAAATTTGGTAATGGGTAAAACGGCATGCTTGGCCCGGTCCACCTTCATAAACTGGTCCATAGCATCGGTAAGTTTCTTTTTATTATCGGGCAGCTTCATATCAATAAAGTCCACAATAATAATTCCACCCAGGTCACGCAGGCGCAGTTGCCTTGCAATTTCTTCGGCGGCTTCAAGGTTGGTTTCCAGCGCATTTTGCTCCTGGTTATTACTTACGCTTTTATAACCGCTGTTTACATCAATTACATGAAGGGCTTCGGTATGCTCTATTATAATATAGGCGCCGCTGGGCAGGTTTACGGTTTTGCCAAAAGCCGCTTTTACCTGTTTGGTAATCCCAAAATTGTCAAAAATGGGCGATTCGTTATTGAAGAATGAAACGATATCTGCCTTATGCGGTGCAATTTTTTGTATGTAAGATTTGGTATCGGAAAAAATTCCTTTGTCGTTTACTACAATGCGGTTAAAATCTTCATTAAGCAGGTCCCGTAATATACTGGTGGTTTTGCCTTGCTCTTTTAAAATTTTTGCAGGAGGTGTGGCGCCTTTAAGGTTTTGCTGTATGGCTTTCCAGGTATCCACCAGGGCAAGTAAATCTTCATGTAACTCTGCCGTATGTTTTCCTTCGGCAGCCGTACGTACTATTACACCCAGGTTTTTAGGCTTTATGGCTTCAATAATTTTTTGCAGTCTTTTGCGCTCGTCGGAGCTATGTATTTTTCTACTTACAGCTACAATATCATTAAACGGTGTTACTACCACAAATCTTCCCGGCAGGCTTAGCTCGCAACTTAACCTTGGCCCCTTGGCCGCTATGGGTTCTTTTAAAATTTGAACCAGTATGTTGGGCTTGCCATTAAGCACTTCGGTTATTTTACCGGTTTTAACTATTTCCGGCTCTACTTTAAATTCAGAAAAATCAAATCCTTTTTCGGATTTATCGGTAATGGCTTGCTGGGTAAATTTTAAAATAGACCTTACATATGGGCTGAGATCGGTATAATGCAGGAAGGCGTCTTTTTCAAACCCCACATCAATAAATGCCGCATTAAGGCCGGGTATAAGTTTTTTTACTTTACCCAGGTATAAATCGCCCACGGCAAAGTTGGCATCCACTTTTTCGGTATGCAACTCTACCAGCTTTTTATCTTCCAGCAGGGCAATTTCCACGCCCTGTGGAGCTGTATTAATTATAAGTTCCTTGGTCAACGAAAAATCATTTGTGAATTAACATCACCCAAAAGCAAACAGGCACAACATACAACTATGTTCCAAACACAGCCCGTATGTACACGTAAGTAAGTATTTCCGGAAGAAGCGCCGGAAATGGCTAAAGGTTAATTACCTTTTCTTATGACGATTTTTCCTCAAACGCTTTTTACGTTTATGAGTAGCAATCTTATGACGTTTTCTTTTTTTACCGCAAGGCATGTCAATTCTTTTAAATCAGTTAAAAAATAATTTTAATTATGTTCGTTACGAATATACTTTCAATCTTTAACGGGTGTTGAGCGATTCTATCCGCTTGTCCACCTCTTTACTGTAAGCGCTGTTATTGATCAGTTTCTTGCTTACGTTATACCATTTTATAGCTTCGGCTTTATTCCCAGTTGCTGCATAAGTGTCTGCCAAAAAAGCAATGGCTTCTACATTATCCGGCTGTGCGTTTACCACTTTTTTAAAGCGCTCAATCGCCTTATCATACTGCCCCGAAACTGCACTACCCACACCCAGCACAAATTGAGCTTTCATATTGGTACTGTCTTCCCTTACTACACTCAGCAATTGCTGTATGCCTTGCATGGTTTGTTGTGCATCGCCGGATTGGCTGCCAAAAACATAAGAACTTCCCAGGCCAATTTTTAGGTCTGCATTTTCGGGGTTGAGTTTCAAGGCCTTATTAAACAACAAAATGGCCTGTTGTGTTTCCCATCCTAATTTTACCGCATCATGCTCCTGCCGCAGGCGACCTAAAAATAATTGGGCAGCAAAGGTGAGCTTTTTTTCCGAATTATCCAACTGTGCTGCCTCAGAAATATAATAAGCATAAGGCTCAAATGCAGCTGCACTGTCTTTCCAAAAATTGGCCAACTGTTCATAGGCTTCAATTTGCTGTGTTTTTACATCTCCACGCTTTACACTATTTTCTAATTTGGCTAAATTTTCTGTTGATGCCGGGTTCAATTTAGTTTTCAAATCGTTTATAACATGCTGTATGTTAAACGATTGAGACGAATTGTTTAATTCCGAAGCTGAAGCTTTTTTGGGAATGCTGGTTTTGCCCGCCAAAAATAATAATGCTACCAAAGCTACGCCAGCCGCAGCCAATAAAACTTGTTTTTTCACTAAAAAATAAATTTTGGGGCAAAGTTACGCTTTAATCCTCGCCATCGTCTTTAATTGGAGGTGCTTCCTTAATATTAGGCGAGGTTTTAACTTCCTGTACAAATTCCTTTGCAGGTTTAAACGCAGGGATAAAGTGTTCCGGAATGGAAACGGCTATATTCTTTTTGATATTTCTACCTATTTTAGCAGCTCTCTTTTTAATTATAAAACTACCAAACCCACGAATATAAAGGTTTTCACCATTAGCGAGGGTGGCTTTCACTTCTTTAAACATGGTTTCTAAGGTTACCAACACATCTACTTTTGGAATGCCGGTTTTTTCAGAAATTTTGCCTATGAGATCTGCTTTTCGCATAAATACTAAATTTGGAGCATTGAAATTAAGAAAATTTACTATAAAAACAAAAAATAACTTGATTATCAGTTGATTTACTGTTTATGCCTGTCAATAATAAAACTGTTAAACAATATTTTAGCCAAAAAATTGTGGAATGGCATAAAAAGCACAATAAGCGGAAAATGCCCTGGAAAGAAGAAAAAGACCCTTATAAGATTTGGCTGAGTGAAATTATACTGCAACAAACCAGGGTGGAGCAAGGCACGGCATATTATAACCGCTTTGTAAACCAATATCCTACGGTGAAGCATTTGGCGGAAGCCAAAGATGAAGAAGTATTTAAACTTTGGGAAGGGCTAGGCTATTATGCCCGGTGTAAAAATTTATTAGCTTCTGCAAGGTTTATAAATAAAAATGGCGGCATTTTCCCCCAAAAATATGAAGATGTACTAGCATTAAAAGGAGTTGGCAACTATACTGCTGCAGCCATAGTTTCCTTTGCTTATAACCAGCCTTATGCCGTTGTAGATGGTAATGTAAGCAGGGTGCTGGCCCGCTTTTTTGGTATTAAAACCGCTATTGACGGTACTGCCGGAAAAAAACTCATGCATTCATTGGCCCATGAACTACTCAATAAAAAGCAACCCGGCAAATTTAACCAGGCCATGATGGATTTTGGCGCAACCATTTGTAAGCCAAAATTACCCCTGTGCGCTTCCTGCCTTTTGCAATCAAAATGCTTTGCATTAAAGCATCATAAAATAAATGAGTTACCGGTTAAGGAAAAGAAAACAACACTTACCAACAGGTGGATGTATTACCTTATTGCAACGTATAAAAACGGGGTATATATTCACAAAAGAACTGCAAAAGATATTTGGCAAAACTTACATGAATTTATTTTAATAGAATCCGGCAAAAAGCTTTCGGAACCACAACTGTTGCAGCATCCGCTCATTAAGAAATTTGCCCCCGGATCAAACCCTGCCTTAAAGGTCTCAAAGGAGTTTTCCCAAAAACTCTCCCACCAACGGGTAACAGGAAAATTTATACAGGTAACACTTCTTAAAAAAACAACAATCGGAGATTATGAATGGGTACCCAAAAAAAGTATAAAGGATAAGGCATTTACGGGTTTTATTAATCAATACCTTAAATCACTAAAAACGCTGTAAAAGGGTTAAATTTTAGCTGCTACCGGGCAGGGCAGGGAACAAATAAAATAAATAAGCCGTATCTTTAAGTTCAATTCTTCCGGAATAGATTGTGCTTTTTTAAAATTATAATTTATGAGAGGGGTAAACAGGGTAATGTTAATTGGAAATTTAGGAAAAGACCCGGATATACAATTCCTGGAAGGCAATATTGCCGTTGCAAAATTTTCATTGGCCACTACGGAAACCTATAAAGACCGGAGCGGCAAACTAATTTCGCAAACCGAATGGCATACCGTGGTATTATGGCGTGGCCTTGCAGAACTGGCTCAAAAATATTTGCACAGGGGCAGCCTGGTTTATATTGAAGGCCGCTTAAAAACCCGTAGCTGGGAGGATAAAGAAGGGAATAAAAAATTTGCCACCGAAATTGTAGGCGATAACCTGATTATGCTGGACAAAAGAAGTGAGGGAAGCGATATCCATGAAGCCCACCCCGGAGACGAACTGCCTCCCCCGGCTTCTGAAAGCAGTGATGAAAGGCTTCCATTTTAAATCCCTAACCCTTAACCACTATGCCACTATATAAAGCTGCTTAGTTAAGCATATTATTATTTACCAAAAAAACCTGACTTGGATTATCATTCGGCAGTTATACCTCTTCCCCCAATTTATTTCCTGGCTTTAAACACAGCTGCGGTTACTGTTTTAATCTTTGTGGCATTGCTCCTGCTTTTTTTATCGTTTATCACTGCCGGAAGCGAAATTGCCTTTTTCTCCCTCAACAATAAAGACATCAATATTTTAAAAACCAGGAAGCAACCTTCATACCGGCGCATTGTAAGCCTGTTGGAACAGCCCAAAACCTTACTGGCCAGTATGCTCATCTCCAATGCTCTGGTAAATATTGCATTTATATTAATTGCGAATATGCTGCTGGATAACTGGCTACCTGCCGATGATAGCGGCGCTTACCATTGGCCCACCTGGCTCGTATTTATTTGCAAGTTGTTTTTTGTGAGTACTTTTTTAGTACTCTTTGCAGAAATAATCCCAAAAGTCTGGGCCGCAAATCATAAAATTTGGTTTGCCGGTACCGCATCATTAATCGTTGAAATATTCAACAGCCTGTTTTACAACATCAGCAAAAAACTGGTGCGGTTAAATGATCGAATTGAAAAAAGATTAACGCCGGAATCGGATGCTAAAATGGCCGAAACCAATATTGCCTACGCCATAGACCTGTTGCCCGAACATGAAGCCACCAGTAAAGAAAAACAAATTTTAAAGGGTATTTACAAATTTGGCAATACCTCGGTTAAGCAAATTATGCGTACCCGGATGGATGTAAGCGGCATCCCTTTTAACAGCAGCTTTGAAGAAATAAAAACAAAGGTTCAGGAACTGCACTACTCCCGCCTGCCGGTGTATAAAAATAATTTAGATGAAATTGCCGGAATGATCCATACCAAAGATTTGCTGCCGCATATTGGCGAGCCTGCCGGGTTTAACTGGCAGCCCTTAATGCGCACCCCTTATTTTGTTCATGAACAAAAATTTATTGAAGACCTGCTGCAGGAGTTTAGGAGCAAAAGAGTGCATTTTGCCATTGTGGTAGATGAGTTTGGCGGCACATCGGGAATTGTAACCCTGGAAGATATAATGGAGGAAGTTATTGGCGACATTAATGATGAATTTGATGATATTGAAAATGTAAATAAAAAAATTGATGACTATAATTACATTTTTGAAGGTAGAAAAATGATCAATGATGCCTGTAAATCCATGGGCCTTTCGCCGGATACGTTTGACGGCATCAGGGGCGATAGTGATTCGGTTGCCGGGCTGGTATTGGAAATTGCCGGCGAATTTCCTGCGGTAAATCAAAAATTCACAGCAGGTGATTTTACATTTACCCCGCTTTCCATCAGTAAAAACAGGATTGATAAAGTTCAAATTACCATTAACTCAAAAGAGGCAGAATAATCCTTTAAAATGAAACCCGCTACTTTTAGAATTTTGTTGTCCTTAACCCTACCGGTAATGCTTTTAACGGCATGTAACGAAACCTATACGTCTAAAAAAAGAGGCTATTTTAAAATTGATTTTCCTCAGCACCAGTACCGGTTATTGAACGATCCTGCATTGCCGTATAGTTTTGAATATCCCGTTTACGGTACAATTGTGCAGGACAGCGCCTACTTCGACAGCAATCCCGAAAACCCGTTTTGGCGCAATATTGATTTTCCCGGTTTTAATGCCCGTATTTTTTTAAGTTATAAACAAATTGGCGGGAAGGCGCTTTATAAAATCCCCGTTGGCGAAGGAAAATACAAAGACTCGCTGGGGATAAACCAATTTGATAAGCTCGTAAATGATGCTTATACCCTTACCAGTAAGAATGATGTGGTAGCATCATCAATTACCGACAGCGTGTTTGTTACCAAAAACGGTATAAGCGGGGTTTATTTTAAAGTGGGAGGAAATGCAGCAACGGCAAAACAGTTTTTTATGACGGATACCGTAAAAAATTTTATACGAGGCGCCTTATACTTCGGCAGTACCCCAAATGCCGATTCTTTAAAGCCGGTGCAGGAATTTTTACAAAAAGATATTGAACATCTCATCAATACCTTTCGCTGGAAAGAAGTGCAGTAAATAAGTTACAGAGTATTTAACTTTATGCAAGTAAGAATAATAGGGTTTGTATATAAATATTCATAGTAATCAAAAAGTTTCAGGCAGCACATTTGCCATTCAATACCGCCATGATGTTTTTACCGATCTTCCAAAAAGCTATTTTTCTGCAGGCCTTACTCCAGGGCAAATTACAGAAGTATGGCCCACTCATTTTACCTTATTAGAAGCGGCCTTAAACAGCAGCCGGGCTTTGGCCGTTAGCGGCTGTGGGTTAAATAAAACCTGCGTTGTAAACTGGCAGCTTCAGCAAAAGGCATTTATGGCCCAGCTCAGCTTAGCCCATTCCTTAAACAAACCCATCATCGTAAATTCAATAAGAGCAGATGATGAATTGGTTCAAACCATCCGTAAAAACCAACCGGCACAGGCCGTTCTTTTTCAATACCGCAATCAACCCTGGGCTATGGCTGAAAAATTGCTTAATGCCGGTTTCTGGTTATGCTTTGATAAAAACCCGGAGTGGCCACATGGTCAGCAGGTATTATTACAAACCCCGTTGAACCGTTTATTATTTTACTCCGATGATGCGGCAACACCTGTGGAAGAATTATATAAAACGGCAGCAGGTATTAAAGCCTTAAACCCGGATGAAATAATTTTACAAATGGAAATAAATTTTAAAAACGTTTTTAAAATCCCGGTTCCTTAAAATTGGTGAATCATGACAAAACTTTCGGTAAACATCAACAAGCTGGCAACCCTGCGTAACAGCCGTGGACACAATAATCCTGACCTCATAAAGGCGGCAAAAGATATTGAACGGTTTGGCGCCGATGGCATTACCGTACATCCAAGGCCCGATGAACGCCATATACGATATACCGACGTTTTTGAACTAAAGAAAACAATCACTACGGAATATAATATTGAAGGAAACCCTACGGAACAAAAATTTGTTGACCTGGTTTTAGCCAATAAGCCTACGCAGGTAACCCTTGTACCCGATGCAGTGGGCCAGCTCACCAGCAACCATGGATGGAACACCATTGAACAGCAGCACTATTTACAAACGATCATCCCGGTTTTTAAAAATGCCGGTATAAGGGTTTCAATATTTGTTGATCCTCAATTGGACCTCATTACTGCCGCAGCAACCACCGGCACCGACCGAATTGAACTCTACACCGAAGCTTATGCCAAAGCCTATGCTCAAGGCCATAAATCTTCGGCCATTGCACCCTATATTGAAGCGGCACAAAAAGCCCGGGAACTTGGGTTGGGTATAAATGCCGGCCATGATTTGGATTTAAACAACCTGGAATATTTTTCAGAAAATATACCGGGTTTATTGGAAGTGTCTATTGGCCATGCGCTCATTTGTGATGCCCTGTACCTTGGGCTGGAAAATACGGTTCAATTGTACAAAAGGTGTTTGCTTAATACCAGCAAATCTAAATAGTTTAATCCTTCCTTAGTAAAACAAGTTAAATTTGCCCCACCAAAAAATATGGGATTGACCAACGATATATCACTTCATGCTTTTAAATTAATGTGCATGGCCAAAGCCATGACCGAAACCTACGAAGCCAACCGGCAAATTTGCAAATATGTGCATAGTACAAGCCGTGGACACGAAGCCATTCAGTTAGCTACGGCATTTCATTTATTACCCTGTGATTTTGTAAGCCCTTATTACCGGGATGAGAGCCTTATGCTTGGCCTGGGTTTTGAACCCTACAGCTTAATGCTTCAATTACTGGCAAAAGGCGAAGATATTTTTACCGGTGGCAGGGAATATTATACCCATCCCAATTATAAAAAAGGAGATAAACCCAGCATCATTCATCAAAGCAGCGCCACAGGGATGCAGGCAATTCCCACAACAGGTATTGCACAAGGCTTAAAATTTTTATCACAAACCAATTCAGCTTTACTTAAAAAAGGGGAAAATGGCGAAATGCCGGTAGTCGTTTGCTCACTTGGAGATGCTTCCATTACGGAAGGTGAAGTAAGTGAAGCCTTTCAATTTGCAGCATTGCAGCAGTTGCCGATTATTTTTTTGGTGCAGGATAATGACTGGGGTATAAGCGTTACCGCATCGGAAGCGAGAACAACAACCGCTTATAAATATATTAAAGGATTTAAAGGTATTGAACGGGTAACGGTGGATGGCAGCGATTTTGCAAAGAGCTATACTGTTATGCAGCATACGATTGCCGACGTTAGAAAAAACAGGAGGCCCTGGCTGGTACATGCTACTGTGCCGTTACTCGGCCATCATACCAGCGGGGTGCGCAAAGAAACCTACCGCAGTAATGAAGATTTACAAAAGCATTTTGCCAACGATCCTTTTGAAAAACTAAAAAACCATTTACTTCAGTCGGGTATCCATACCGGTGATTTACAGGCCATAGATGAGGAAGCAAAAACAATAATAAAAGAATCTTTTGAAAAAGCCGTTGCATCTCCCGAGCCGGATGCATCAACCGTAGCGGAGCATATTTTTGCCGAAACTCCCATTCTGCAGGAAAAAGGTGAACGTACTCCGTCAGGCAATAAAAAAATTATAATGGTGGATGCGGCCTTATTTGCCATAAGGGAAATAATGGAAGACCACCCTGAAGCCTTGCTTTACGGGCAGGATGTGGGCAGGAGATTGGGTGGTGTTTTTAGGGAAGCCGCAACACTTGCAGAACAGTTTGGCGATAACCGTGTATTTAATACCGCCATCCAGGAAGCCTATATTATCGGCTCTACGGTTGGCATGAGTGCCGTTGGTTTAAAACCCATAGTGGAAGTGCAGTTTGCCGATTATATTTTCCCGGGCCTTAATCAACTGGTTACAGAAATTTCCAAGAGTTGTTATTTAAGTTGCGGAAAATTTCCGGTACAAACCTTAATCAGGGTACCCATTGGCGCTTATGGCGGCGGGGGGCCTTACCATAGCGGAAGCGTAGAAAGTACTTTGCTCACTATTAAAGGCATCAAAATTGTTTATCCCTGCAATGCAGCCGATATGAAAGGCCTTTTAAAAGCCGCATTTTACGACCCCAACCCGGTGGTAATGCTGGAGCATAAAGGATTATACTGGAGTAAGGTTGCCGGCACCGAAGACGCCATGCAAATAGAACCATCAAGAGATTATATTTTGCCTTTAGGTAAAGCTAATATTGTAACCCATGCAAGCGATGAAAAAATAAATAACGGTGAGAGTTGTTGCATTATAACTTATGGCATGGGTGTATATTGGGCAAAAGCGGCTGCAAAAAACTTTAACAATGCAATTGAAATAATGGATTTACGAACCTTGTTTCCATTAGATGAAGAGGCTGTTTTCTCATCCGTAAAAAAGCACGGCAAATGTCTTGTACTTACAGAGGAACAACAAAATAATTCTTTTGCAGAAGCGCTGGCCGGGAGAATTTCCAAAGCCTGCTTTCAATATTTAGATGCCCCGGTAGAAGTATTGGGCGCCCTTAACCTGCCTGCAGTGCCCATGAATATTATTTTAGAAAATGCCATGCTGCCCAATGCAGAAAAAGTATCAGAAAGAATAAACTATTTACTGAATTATTAAAGAATTTTTTTATCCTTCAATAAAATTGTTGTCTAAAATTTTACCGTCTTTCATGTGCACCACACGGTCGCTCATTTTTGCCAGCTCTTCATTGTGGGTAACAATTAAAAATGTTTGTTGATATTCCCTGCTCAATGTAATAAACAGGTTATGCAATTCCCTGGCGTTGGCGCTATCCAGGTTCCCGGTAGGCTCATCTGCCATAATAATATCGGGTTTATTAATTAAAGCCCGGCAAACGGCAACCCTTTGTTGCTCTCCACCACTGAGCTCATTAGGCTTATTTTTTAAACGGTTCTGTAACCCCAAATGGGTTAAAAGCTGCGTAGCCCTTTCAAGGGATTCCTTTTTCTTTGCTCCGTAAATCCATCCGGGCATACATACGTTTTCCAAAGCCGTAAACTCAGGCAGCAGGTGATGAAATTGAAAAATAAAACCGATATGCCTGTTGCGAAAAGCAGATAGTGCATTGCCATATAATTTATCAAGCCTGTTGCCGGCTAAGATAATTTCTCCTTTATCGGGTTTATCTAAAGTACCCAGGATATGCAACAAAGTGCTTTTACCGGCGCCGGAAGAACCCACAATGCTTACAATTTCCCCTTTATGAACTTCAAGGCTTGCGCCTTTAAGCACCTGGAGGCTGCCATAATATTTTTCGATATTCGTTGCTGTTAACACCCATCGAAAATAATCATAAAAACGCAATAATTAAGGCAGGGTATAAACCTTCGTCAAATTTTGGCACACGGGTTAAAAAATTTTTACAAATAATGTTTATCTTCATCAAATGAGACTGCTTACGGTTTGCGCTTTTTTATTTCAATCCATTTTTCTTTTTGCTCAAAACAAAACGGCTACGGTAAGCGGCCGTATTATTGATGAAAACGAAAATGGCATCAGCGATGTATCGGTAATGATCCTGGGCAAAACCAGGGGGGTATCTGCAAAAGACGATGGCACATTTACCATCACGGTACCATCCGAAAAAACCTTTGCCCTTGTATTCAGCCATACCGGGTATGCTCCTGCACAAAAAAACTTTTTTCTCAGCCAAGGGGAAAATGAAACCATCACCCTAAAACTTTATAAAAGCGGCAAATTGCTGGAGGAAGTCACCGTAAAAGATGAACGCCAGCGCACCGAAACCGGTTTAATTAAAATAAATCCCCGCAATGCCCTTACGCTTCCCAGCACCACAGGCGGCGTAGAAGCTTTAATAAAAACACTGGTGGGCAGTAACAATGAACTCACCTCTCAATATAATGTAAGGGGCGGCAGCTACGATGAAAACTTAGTTTACATCAACGATTTTGAAGTGTACCGCCCTTACCTCGTTAGCAGCGGCCAACAGGAAGGGTTAAGCCTTATTAATCCTTCACTGGCCCGTAATGTTTCTTTTTATACTGGGGGCTTCCAGGCCAAATATGGTGATAAGATGAGCAGTGTGCTGGATATTCAATATAAAAAACCCGTAAAATTTGCCGGGAGTGTTTATTTAAGTTTACTGGAGCAGGGCGCTTATGCAGAAGGCTCGTCCAACAATAAAAAATTTTCATTCCTGGCCGGGGTACGCAATAAAAGCAACCAGAGCTTATTAAGCAATCAGCCCACCCAGGGTTCTTATATTCCTTCGGCCTCAGATGCCCAGGCTTTGCTTACCTATAAATTTTCTGAAAAATGGCAAGCTGAAGTTTTAGGGATCCTCTCTACCTCAAAGTTTACCTTTTATCCTGAATCGGTGCAAAAGACCGCCTCGGTATTTTCTCCGTTTTACACTTCAAATATTGGCCTCGATGTATTTTTTGAAGGGCAGGAAAAAGATCAATACACTTCTTCCCTCCTGGGTATTTCCATCTTACAAAACCCAAACCCGGCCCTTAAATTAAAGTGGATGGCCAGCCGTTTTAAAGATGATGAAAAAGAAAATTTTGATATTGCAGGGGCTTACCTGTTTGGTGAACGGGATTTTGATAAAGCCAGCAATACTTTCGGGCAAATTGTAAATCCGCTGGGCTCGGGTTATTACCAGGATTATGCCCGCAACAAATTAAATATTGAACTGTGGAACTTTTCACATAAGGGAAGTTGGGATAGAAATAAACATTTTTTACAGTGGGGCATCAGTGTTGAGCAATCTAAAATTAATGATATCTTAAAACAATGGCAATACCAGGATTCTGCCGGTTATTCCTTACCCTACACCCCGGGAATCATGACCCTTTTCAGTAACTGGAACAGTAAGGCCAATCTCCACATCAATCGCTTTAGCGGCTATGTACAGGATAATATGCATTTCCAGTTAAACAATTCCGACATCAGTTTGCAGGCGGGCATACGATTTAATTACAACAACCTGAATAAAGAAAATTTGATCAGTCCACGCATGCAGGTAAGTTTAAAACCCGGCTGGAAAAAAGATATGGTTTTTAAACTGGCCGCAGGAATTTACAACCAACCGCCCTTTTACCGGGAGCTTAGAAGGTATGATGGCACTTTGAATACCAATGTAAAATCCCAAAAAAGCATCCAGTTCGTTGCAGGCTGGGATTACAATTTTAAAGGCATTGCCTCCAGGCCTTTTCGCCTAACGGCGGAAGCCTATTACAAGCAAATGAATGATGTGGATGTGTATGATGTAGATAACGTTAAAATTCGCTACGCCGGAAATAATAATGCAAAAGCATATGCTACAGGAATAGAATTTCGGCTGTTTGGAGAATTGGTACAAGATGCCGAAAGCTGGTTAAGCATTGGTTTTATGCGCAGCCGGGAAGATATTGACGATGATTTTTATTATGTGTATAAAAATGCAGCAGGGGAAATCATTGGTCCAAAAACCGAAGACCAGGTAATTACTGACAGCGTTAAAAATAATGTAGGCTGGCTACGCCGGCCAACAGACCGGCTCATTACTGCAGGCCTGTACCTTGAAGATTATTTAACCACCAATAAAAACTTCAGGGTACACCTGAATTTATTGTACGGCAGTAACATGAGCTATAATATACCGGGGAGTGTGCGCTACCGTAACGGCCTAATCATAGAACCCTACATGCGCATTGATATTGGCTTCAGCGCCCTGCTCCTCAGCGAAAAAAACCTGAGACGGAGCCATAACCCTTTTAGAAGTTTTGAAAATATTTGGGCAAGCCTCGAAGTGTTTAACCTCATAGACCGGGCCAATACCATCTCTTACCAGTTAATAAAAGATTTCTCCAACAGTACCTATGCCATGCCCAATCGTTTAACGCCAAGATTGGTAAACCTAAAATTGCTGGCAAAATTTTAAAACTTTATCTTTTTATTATCACTTTTTTCCTGCAATAACCGGTAACTTTTCCACGTTATAAGTAGAGATGTTAATAAATTAATTAGTGATTCTAAAATTTCAAACCATAAATTTGAAAAGAGCAATAATTAAAAACACCTTACACAATTTTAAATAACCCACCCTGCCTCTGAGTAACAACATTAAGATCATGCAGGTAAAATTGATAAGCATTGACAGAAACGATCATTAACCTTGAAACCGTTAACCCCATTGAATTTTTTGGCGTTAACAATGGCAAACTCGATATCCTTAAGAAAAAATTTCCGTTATTGAAAATTCTTAGCCGGGGAACGCAAATAAAACTGAGCGGATCGCCTGAGCAAATTGAGCAAGCCAAAGAGAAAATTGATTTACTCATTCAATATCTCCAAAGAAACGGGCACATGAGCGAAAATTATTTTGAGCAAATACTCGGAGGTGATGATGAGCGGGCCATTGATAATTTTATGGACCGCAACCCTAATGATGTGCTGGTATTTGGACCCAACGGCAAAACCGTAAGGGCAAGAACCTCCAACCAAAAAATGATGGTAGAAGCCTGTGATAAAAATGATATTGTATTTGCCATAGGCCCCGCCGGTACCGGTAAAACCTATACTGCCGTAGCATTGGCCGTAAGGGCTTTAAAAAATAAACTGGTAAAAAAAATCATTCTCACCCGCCCGGCTGTTGAAGCCGGGGAGAGCCTGGGTTTTTTGCCCGGCGATTTAAAGGAAAAAATTGATCCGTATTTACGACCATTGTATGATGCGTTGGATGATATGATCCCTGCCGATAAACTGGGTTATTACATGAGCACCCGTACCATTGAAATTGCCCCATTGGCTTATATGCGTGGACGTACACTGGATAATGCTTTTATTATTTTAGATGAAGCACAAAATACCAACGACTTACAAATAAAAATGTTCCTCACCCGTATTGGGCCAAATGCAAAAGCCATTATCACCGGCGACCCTTCTCAAATTGACTTGCCCAAAAACCAGTACAGCGGCCTCTTTAAAGCCTCAAAAATTTTAAGGAATATAGATGGCATTGCACATATTCAACTTGATGAAGAAGATGTGGTAAGGCACCGGCTGGTAAAACGCATCATAAAAGCCTACAACCAGTTTGATGAAACCCAGGAAAAAAAACACGAAAAAGAACCTAAATAAACGCACATACCTCATTTGGCTATACCCAATGACTCACCTAAAACACAAACAAATTAAGGCGGCTTTTTAGCCGCTTTTTTGTTTCACTACATAAAAGATATTTACCTTTGGTAAGATTTTAAGCGCTATGATTAAAAAAATTTTTTTTGCAACCCTGGTCTCCACTTTATTTATTCAATGCAAACAAAAAGAAATAGATAAGCCCGAAACCGCACTGGATGCAGGAAGGGCCTTTATTAGAGCCAGCCTTGATGGCAATTTTAAGGATGCTGAAACCCTGCTTTTGAAAGACTCTCAAAATGTACAAATGTTCAGCTCCTATAAAACGTTTTACGACAGGCTCCCCGGCGACAAAAAAAACCATTACAAAAAAGCCTCGTACACCATCAATAAATACCAGGATGTAAACGACTCAACCACCATCATCAATTACAGCAATGATTACATGAAAAAACCGATGGAAATTAAAGTGGTAAGGATTCAACAAGAGTGGAAGGTTGATTTTAAATATATTACTTCCGAAAACAGCCCGTTAAACTAATGTATAAAAATTTGCTTATCGTTGCCGCCGGTGGCGCCCTGGGTTCTATAGCCCGGTTTTTAATTTATGTCATCTTCCCCAAAAATAATTTTCCGGTAAATACGCTCATCATAAATATTGCCGGAAGTTTTGTTATCGGCCTGTTGTATGCCATAAGTTTAAAACAAAATAATATTTCGGAACCCACCCTATTATTTTGGGCCACCGGTATATGTGGTGGATTTACCACATTTTCAACGTTTAGCCTGGAAAACATTCAACTCCTTCAATCCGGAAAAGTTATTCCAGCTATTCTTTATACCATAATAAGTATTACCGGAGGTCTTTTGGCTTGCTGGCTTGGTTATAAACTATTACAAATAAAATAATAAAAATGAACCAATTTGTATTGCATCCCTGGCATGGGGCACATTATGGCGATAAACAACCACAAGAGGTAAATGCATTGATTGAAATTTCACAGGGCAGTAAATGCAAGCATGAAATTGACAAGCAAACCGGCTTACTGCGGTTAGACCGCATCATCTATTCGTCTTTTCATTACCCCGTAAATTATGGTTTTATTCCCCAAACGCTTGGCCATGATGGCGATCCGTTGGACATTTTAGTTATGTGCAGCGAGCCCATTCAACCCTTATGCCTGGTAGAAGCTACCGTTATTGGTAATATGCAAATGATTGATACCGGCGAAAAAGACGATAAAATAATTGCCGTAGCTTCCAGGGATCCTTCGGTAAACCATATCAAAGACATCAATAATATTCCGCCTCATTTTTTTGCCGTACTCAAAAATTACTTTGAGCAGTATAAAGTTTTAGAAAACAAAGTGGTGAATATTGATAATTTTCAAAGCAGGGAAATTGCCTATACCATAATTGAAGAAGCCATATCCTTATATAAAAATAAATTTCAAAAATAACCCTCATAATACAACATTATGGACACACAAACCATACTCATCCTGATTTGCATTGGAATTTTTGCAGGAATGCTTAGTGGAATTGTTGGCATTGGCGGCGGAATAATTATTGTGCCGGCCCTCGTGTTTTTTTTAGGGTTTTCGCAATTAAAGGCACAAGGAACTTCATTAGGCATTTTATTGTTGCCGGTAGGTATATTGGCCGTAATGCAATTTTACAAACAAGGGTATATTGACATGAAAACAGTGGGCATTGTAGCCTGCAGTTTTGTAATTGGGGGTTACCTGGGCAGTAAAATTGCCCTATCCTTACCGCAGGAAAACGTAAAAAAGATATTTGCGGTTTTATTACTCCTCATCAGCATCAAAATGTTTTTTTTTGATAAACCCAAAGCGGGCATGGAAAAACCTAAAGTAATTTCCGGAAAGCAGGGTTAATTTTTTTTGGCCTTTGTAAGCAATGAATAAAAAATCAAAACCCACCCTAAAATAAACGCAATACCCCCAAGTGGGGTGATGGCGCCCACCCATTTAAAGTTTTCGGTTTGCTGTACGGCTAAAAAAGTTAAAACATAGAGGGACCCACAAAACAATAGGATGCCCATAATAAAAAAGCGGGCCGCATTGAGTAAAGCTGCAGAAGCAAAATCCTTATACAACAGCCCAACAGCCAGCAAAGCAAATACATGATAAAACTGGTAGCGTACCGCTGTTTCAAATACATTTAAGGCTTGGGGATCCAGAAATTTTTTTAATCCATGTGCGCCAAAAGCGCCCAACGCCACACTAAGTGCGCCTATTAATGAGGCTGTTTTAATAATACCTTTATGCATGATGGGATTTTAGATGCTGTTCAATAAGCTCATCCAGCGTTTTTGAGTTGAGGTCTTTTATGGGGTATTTAAAATTTGCCCTGTCATAAAAAGCCTTTCGTTCTGCCATAAGTTTTTCAATAAAGAAAATCAGTTCTCCTTCATTCTTATCCTTGAGCAAGGGCCTGGAACGGGTTTCTCTTTTGATATTCTCAAAAACTTCTGCAGGCGATGCTTCCAGCAACAGGGTAATGCCATTTTCATTCATCCATTGCATATTATCAAGTGCACAGGGTGTACCTCCCCCGCAAGCTATAATAGCCCGTTCAGTTGATGCTGTAGCACGAAGGCACTCTGCTTCTACTTTTCGAAAATAGTCCTCCCCTTTTTGTTCAAAAATATCCAGCACTTTCCCGTTTTCTTTTTCTTCAACCCGTGCATCCAGATCAATAAAAGGCAGTTGATATTTTTTGGACCAAACCTGTCCCCAGTAAGATTTGCCGGTTCCCATAAATCCAATAAGATAAATTCTTTTTTTCATGTAAAAACTATTGGGTTGCCCCGTTTATAGGTTGTTGTTGCTGATCACTTCCAGCGAAGTTTTTATCAGGCGCTCCACGGCCGCAGCGCCATCCTTCGAAAATTGCTTCATCACCCTGTTGGCCACAATTACATTCAGGCTCAAACATTGATGCTGAAGCGCCCTGCCTAAGCCGTAAATTGCCGATGTTTCCATCTCAAAATTAGAAATGAACGTGTTACCGTATCTAAAATCGGTTAATTTTTCTATTAACCCGGGGTAGGCAAGTCCCAGCCTTAAAATTCTACCCTGTGGGCCATAAAAGCCCGGGCATCCTACCGTAATCCCCTGGTGATACCCATTTGAAAAATGCCGGAGCAACTCGTTGCTTCCCGTAAAAATATAGGGCGTAACATTTCCGGAAAGCCCGGTATGGGTAACAAATGCCTCAATCATACGGGTTTCTTCCGCTGTGCAGGGTTCGTTGTAATAATGCATTACATTATCAAAACCCAACCCATGGCTGCCGGCTACAAAACTATCCACAGGAATATGAGCTTGCAAAGAGCCGCAGGTTCCAAAGCGAAAAATATGCAACGATTGCAAATGAGTTTTTAGAGTTCTTGAAGCAAAATCAATATTCACTAAAGCATCCAGCTCATTCATTACAATATCAATATTATCCGGGCCAATGCCGGCACTCATTACGGTAATGCGCTTTTTTCCAATAAAACCCGTATGGGTAACAAATTCCCGGTGAGCAAGTTGATGTTCAATTTTATCAAAATATTTGCTTACAACCGGCACACGATCGGGATCGCCAACAACAATTACCGTATTGGCTAATTCTTCAGGCCTTACGCCCAGGTGATAAATAGCGCCACGCTTGTCCAGTATCAATTCTGATTCGGGAATGGGGTTCATGCGTAAATAATTTTAGGCGGGCACATTAAAATATTCAGCAGGATACCAGGCTTAATTGCTGCAGCAAAATTCAAAATAGGTTTTGCCGTTCAATAAAAATAAAGAATATTCCCATTTATAAACGAGTTTCTTTAAATTTGGCTTATTACATTAATGTTTATGGCAGAAAAACAAATGACGTTTTTACCCGATTTTAGCCTATCGCCACATATTGACCAGGTAGGAATTGAAGAAAGAGCCAGCAGGGTTACCAAACGCAGTATAAAAAAAGAAACCAAACTTAACGGGCTGCTGCTCACCTTAAATATGATTGACCTTACCACTTTGGAAGGCAAGGATACCGATGGAAAAGTGCAGCAAATGTGTTATAAAGCCAGGCATTTACATGATGTTTACGAGGGCTTGCCTACGGTTGCTGCCGTTTGTGTGTATCCCTCCATGGTGCGTACGGCAAAAAAAGCCGTTGAAGGCTCCGGGGTAAAAGTGGCGGCTGTTGCAACGGCTTTCCCCAGTGGGCAGGCGCCAAGAGATGTAAAAATACGAGACACTAAATATGCCGTTAACGAAGGCGCCGATGAAATAGATATGGTCATCAGCCGTGGAAAATTTTTACAGGGAGAATACAATTTTGTATTTGATGAAATTGCTGCCGTAAAAGAAGCCTGCGGTGATGCCCGGCTTAAAGTAATTTTAGAAACCGGGGAACTGGTTACCTACGACAAAGTACGCCGGGCCAGCGATATTGCCATGTATGCCGGCGCCGATTTTATTAAAACATCAACCGGAAAAATAGCTCCTGCGGCAACCCTTCCGGTAACTTTAGTGATGCTGGAAGCCATCCGTGACTTTTATTATAAAACAGGGAAACGTATTGCCATGAAACCTGCCGGTGGTATTTCCAAATCAAAACTGGCCTTGCATTACCTGGTATTGCTTAATGAAGTATTGGGAGAAGAATGGATGAACAACCAGTGGTTTCGCTTTGGCGCCAGTAGCCTGGCCAATGATGTACTGATGCAAATTATGAAAGAAAAAACAGGGGTGTACCAAAGCGCCAATTACTTTAGTATTGATTAACTCATTATTACATACGCATCGCAAAATTAATTTCAATAAAAATCAATAAAACGATTTAAACCATTAACGAATGGCCAAAGCAAAAAACAATACCATAAAATTAAAGTTTGACAGCGCCAGGAAATTTGCCCCTGCACCGGAAAGCAGGAGCGCTGCAAAAATAAATGCCCGCTACGACCATTTTATAAATGGAAAATTTGAAAAACCGCAAAGCAAAAAATATTTTGCAACCATTAACCCGGCTACGGAAGAAAAATTAAGCGAAGTGGCGGATGGCAACACTGCAGATGTTGATAAAGCCGTAAAAGCAGCCCGTACGGCCTACGACAAATACTGGAAGAAAATGCCGGGGGCAGAAAGGGCAAAATATATTTACCGGGTGGCCCGTATGCTGCAGGAAAGAGCAAGGGAGTTTGCCATTATTGAATCTTTAGATGGTGGTAAACCCATTAGAGAAAGCCGGGACTTTGATGTGCCTACGGCAGCAAACCATTTTTTTTATTATGCCGGCTGGGCCGATAAATTAGAATATGCTTTTCCTAACCGAAAGACCCAGCCCCTGGGTGTTGCGGGGCAAATTATACCCTGGAACTTTCCTTTACTCATGGCTGCCTGGAAAATTGCTCCGGCGCTTGCTACAGGAAATACCGTTGTGCTAAAGCCCGCCGAAAGCACACCGCTTACGGCTTTAAAACTGGCCGAAATTATCCAGGAAGCCGATTTACCCCCGGGAGTAGTGAATATCATTACCGGTGCAGGAGTTACCGGCGCAGCCTTGGTGAATCATCCAGGTGTAGATAAAATTGCATTTACAGGCTCTACCAATGTGGGAAAAATCATTCAAAATGCCATTGCAGGCACACCCAAAAAAGCCACGCTGGAACTTGGTGGTAAAGCCGCCAATATTATTTTTGACGATGCACCCATTAACCAGGCCGTAGAAGGCGTAATTAATGGTATATTTTTTAACCAGGGCCATGTATGCTGCGCCGGCAGCCGCCTTTATGTGCAGGAGTCGGTATTTAAAACCGTAGTACAAAAATTAAAAGACCGTATCGAAACATTAATTGTAGGAGATCCGCTGGATAAAAATACCGACATCGGCGCCATCAATTCTAAAGAACAATTAGGCATTATCAACAACTACCTCAAAATAGGTCAAAAAGAAGGAGCCGATATGCACCAGAGCAGCGCCGTACTTCCGGCAAAAGGCTTTTGGTGCAGGCCTACCATTTTTACCAATGTGGCCCAAAGCAACCGCATAGCACAGGAAGAAATTTTTGGCCCCGTGCTGGCCATTCAAAGTTTTCGCACCGATGATGAAGTGATTGAAAAAGCCAATAACACCCCTTATGGCTTAAGCGCCGGGGTATGGACCGATAAAGGTTCAAAAATTTTCAACCTCACCACCAAATTAAGAGCTGGCGTAGTATGGGCCAATACCTTCAATAAATTTGATCCCACTTCGCCCTTTGGCGGGTATAAAGAAAGCGGGTATGGAAGAGAAGGAGGACTGCATGGATTGAATGCTTATGTAAAAATTGTTTAGCGGATCAATAAACAAAAGAGAAAATTATACTTCTTTAAAAGAAATTAAACGAACTGAGATGGAAAACAAACGCCTGGAAGTTTTGAAAACCTATAAAATTTATATTGGTGGAAAATTTCCCCGTACCGAATCGGGCAGGTATTATATTGCCGAAAATAAAAAAGGCGATAAACTGGCCAATGTATGCTTAAGCTCCCGTAAAGATTTTAGAGATGCCGTTATTGCGGCCCGTACAGCCTTTGGAGACTGGGGAAGCCGTGCAGCATTTAACCGGGGCCAGGTGCTTTACCGCATTGCCGAAATGCTGGAAGGCAGAAAAGCCCAGTTCATTGAAGAACTCTACCGGCAGGACAGCACAATGGAACAGGCCGAAAAAGAAGTTTCCCGTTCCATTGAGCGGCTTATTTATTATGCCGGCTGGTGCGATAAATTTCAGCAACTCTTCAGTACGGTAAACCCTGTTGCCTCTCCGCATTTTAATTTTAGCGCCCCCGAACCTACCGGTGTGGTAAGTATCATTGCCCCGCAAAACAATTCACTCATTGGGCTGGTAAGTGTAATTGCTCCAATCATTGCAGGCGGTAATACCTGTGTAGTACTAGCCTCAGCAGGTAAACCCTTATGTTCTGTAACTTTTGCCGAAGTGCTGGCTACAAGCGATGTGCCCGGTGGCGTGGTAAATATCCTCACTGGAAAACCCGGTGAATTACTGAGTTGGTTTAGCGATCATATGGATGTAAATGCCCTGGTATATTGCGAAAATGATCAAGAATCTATTCTTAAAATTCAACAAAAAGCTACGCTTAATTTAAAAAGGGTTTTGCTGTGGAACAATTATAACTGGATGGATGAAAGTGCACAAAATCCTTATTTAATTAACGATGCACAGGAAATTAAAACCACCTGGCACCCCATAGAAAATATTGGAGGAGCTAAAGCAGGCTATTAATTCAGCATTTATTTTTGGGGAACCTCATCCTCCATTATCTTTTGCATGGTTCCGCATTAAAAGCAAAAAGGGTATGATTACCCTTTAAAATTTATTCTTAAAAAAGTATTTTCAAAAAAAAACTTACCCTTAATATTTGGCAGGTGTTCCCGGTTTTGGAATAGCGCTTTTAATAAAATCCCTTAACTGTTCATTGGCGGCCGACAGGTCTTCTCTCCGCAAATACATCATGTGCCCGCTACGGAAGCCATACCACGACATGCGGTCTTTTAATTTTCCGCCGGGGTCCATTTGCCACATATTATACTTTGCGCTGAAATAATCACAGGCTCCATCATAATAACCGGATTGCACCATCAAATGTAAATAAGGGTTTTCTGCCATCGCCTGGCGGAGGTTCTCCCCCGTCCTGTCGTTTTTATTATCCCATGGATACACTGATCCAAACATGTTGTATTTTAATTGGGTTTTATACCCCAGCTCTTCTCTTAAGTAAATATTAATAGCAGGCGTAAAGGAATGAAGCCATGAAGTGAGTTCAGCATTATAGTCCGGGCCATCCCCGGCATCTTTTCGGTCTATCCCTTTATACCTGGAATCCAGCCTGCCAATGGTATATCCCTGGTCTCTTAATAATTCTTTCCAGTAAAAATTAACCGGTATTTCTAAATTATGCTGAAGGATAGTGGTTTCAGATAATCCTGAATAACCCGCCATTTTTATTGCAATTTCTTTTCTCTGGTCCGTTGGTAATGCCCCTCCTTTTGCCATTGCCGGAATCAACTGGTTTATGGTAAAATCTTCAACCTCCGTAAGCATTGCCGTAAGATCTTTCTGCTGTAAGGCGGCGGGTAATTTTTTATGATACCATGCTGTTGCCGCATAATAAGGCAGTAACAAGGCTTCACCAACAGGGCCATCTCTTTTAATACCTAATTCTGTTGGAGAAACCAGGATCACTCCATTCAGGTACATCCATTGTGCATTTTGTAATTCTAAGGCCAATCCCGAAACTCTTGTTGTACCATAACTTTCGCCAATCAAAAATTTGGGAGAAGCCCAGCGGTTTTTTCTCGTTACAAATGTGTTTATCCATTCGGCCAGGTATTTGATATCCGCATTCACACCAAAAAATTTGGTACCCGGAATGTCCTTGCTTATCGGTCTTGAAAAGCCGGTATTCACAGGGTCAACATAAACAATATCGGCAACATCAATTATCGAATAAGGATTATCCCTCAAGCCATAAGGTTGTACCGGGTAACCTTCATCATCAATATTTAAAATTCGTGGGCCTGTATAGCCAATTTCCATCCACACGGATGGCGTACCGGGTCCACCATTAAATGAAATTACCAATGGCCGGGTTGTTTTGTCCTTCACATCCGTTCTCTCATAATAGGTATAGAAAACGCCTGCAATCGCTTTTCCATCTTCATCCCAAACCGGTAAAGTTCCAAAATTGGCAGTATAGGGAACCGGCTTTCCTTTAATCATAACCTGGTTGTTGATCGTTTTTGAACTATCCGTAACCACCATTTTATTAATAACCTCCGGCTTGTTTTCACCGGCCACGGCAGTTGACCTTAGCTGACCCATGGTGTACAAAAAGAATAAAATAAAAAAACTAAGCAGTAATGACTTTTTCATACCCAGTAAATTTTTAAATGCTCTATACAGCCAAAGAAGGTAAATGATTGATTCTAAAAAATCTGATCAACAATGATTCAAAGCCCTAATGTTACAAATATATAACTGTTTAACGGCTATAATAATTTCTTTAAGACAAATATTCATACCGGTCATTATTACCGGCATTACAGGAAACTCCCGGTTTACTTATTATTAAAGCTGAAAAAATATTTTGCGAAACCAAATAGTTGCATATATTTGCAACTGATTAGTTGCTTAAACAAAACCATTGGACAATGAGACGAGACATTTTTCAAGCCATCGCAGACCCCACAAGGCGGGCAATTATTGCCTTAATAGCCTTACAGGCAATGACACCCAATGCCATTGCCGAAAATTTCAACAGCACCCGGCAGGCAGTGTCCAAACATTTGCGCATCCTCACAGAATGTGAAATGGTAAAGCAGGAATACCAGGGCAGGGAAATTTATTATTCACTTGAAATTGAAAAAATGAAAGAGATTGATAAATGGCTGGAACAATACCGTAAACTTTGGGAAACCCGATTTACACAATTAGACAAATTATTATCAACCCTGCCTGCCGGCAGGCGGGCAATTAAAAAACAAAAAAAATGACTAATAACTTATTATTTGACTTTACGGTTGACAAGGCCGCTAAAATGGTTTACATCACACGGGAATTTGAAGCAGCACAATCATTGGTGTGGGATGCATTTACCAAAGCAGACCTCATAGACCAATGGATAGCGCCGGCACCCATGGTTGCCAAAACAAAATACCAGGATTTTAAAGTGGGCGGCAAAAGATTTTATGCCATGATAAGCCCGGATGGACAAGAACGTTGGGCAATCCAGGAATATACTTCCATTACCCCAAAAACAAATTTTAAAATGCACAATGCATTTGCCGATAAAGATGGAAATCCTGAACCTGTGGGCTCAGATTGGGATCATAATTTCAGCGAGCAGGATGGGAAAACCAAAGTTTATATTGCCATTTATAATGAGTCGTTTGAACGATTAGAAAAATTATTGGATGGCTTTACACAGGGAATGAAAATGGCATTGGTTAACCTTGAAAACCTGTTGGCTTCTTTATCTAAAAAATAAAATGTATATGAATACCCAGGTACAAATCAAAGAATATATCAATAGCCAGCCCGAACCAAAATGTTCAGAATTGCAAGCATTGCACAAACTCGTCCTCAAGGTAAAACCGAAATGTAAACTCTGGTTTCTCGATGGCAAAGATGAAAACGGGAAAGTGGTTTCCAACCCGAATATTGGATATGGTACTCAAACTATGAAGTATAAAGACGGCACAAGCCGTGAGTTTTATCAAATTGGCTTGAGTGCAAATACAACCGGGATATCTGTATATGTCATGGGGTTAGAAGATAAAACCCACTTAAGCAAAACCTATGCTGAAAAATTGGGCAAAGCAAGCATTACCGGCTATTGCATCAAATTCAAAACATTGAAAGATATAAAAATGGATACTCTTAAAGCAGCCATACGATATGGCTTTGATGCAACAAAAGAAAAATAAACTTGAAAACTAACTTAAACTAATGTAACTAAACATCTTTAGATTAATTAACAATTATCAATTAACCATTAACAATTAAAAATTAAAATTATGGCAAGTATCAATCCTTACATACATTTCAACGGCAATGCCGAAGAAGCCTTTACATTTTACCAATCCGTATTTGGTGGTGCGTTTGCAGCAGTGGTGCGTTTCAAAGACATGCCTGCGAATCCTGAATTTCCGATCCCGGACAGTGAAGCTAATAAAATTGTACATATCGCTTTGCCCATTGGTAAAACCAGTATATTGATGGCAAGCGACACACCGGAATTTATGGGCAAGCACAATGAAAATGAAACCCGGAGTAAAATCTCCATCGGAGCAGAAAGCAAAGAAGAAGCGGATAAATTATTTAACGGGCTTTCCGTAGGTGGAACTATAGAAATGCCAATTGCCGACAGTCCCTGGGGTTCTTATTTTGGCATGTTCAGGGATAAATACGGCATTGAATGGATGGTGGATTATGATGCCAGGTATAAAGGGCAAATGTAGTTGACCTCACTTGCAAATGCATAACGTATTATTGCAAATAGCGAAGGGCATAGAAGCATTAGCTGGTACCGGTTTCTGCATTTTATTCTTTATGCGGATAAATGATGAATAATGAACAGAAAGTACAAGTGTGCGACCCACGATATTCATCGGGGCAGGCGCAGTATAAGTTCATAGTAGCAACACTGCCGGATCAAAAAAATCAGTTCATTTACCTGCTTAGCAATAAAAATTAATAACAAAGTAATGAGTACCTTACTCAAAGATATTTATTCGAAAGAACTGTTTAACGGTTTTTCATTGATCCTAAACGAAGTTGTCCCCTCTTTTAATAAAAACAGGTTCATTCAATTGATTTTCGACAAAGAGTGGCAAGCGAAAGAATTAAAAGAACGAATGAGCCATGCCTCTTATGTATTAAGTGTATTTCTTTCAAGTGACTATAGAAAGTCTGTCGTGCAGGTAAAAAAAATTATTTCATTGTTGCAGGAACGTGGTATTAAGGAGAAAACAATTGAGTATATGTTTATACCTGATTTTATTGAAAAACAGGGGATCAATTATTTTGAAGAATCAGTTGAATTGATAGAAACCGTTACTCAATTTACAAGTTGCGAATATGCGGTAAGGCCATTTATTATTAGGTTTGGAAATAGAATGATGAAACAAATGCAACTATGGAGTTTGCATAAAAGCCATCATGTAAGGCGCCTGGCAAGCGAAGGCTCAAGGCCAAGGCTGCCCTGGGCTATTGCCTTGCCCGGTTTTAAAAAAGACCCATTACCCGTTTTGCCCATACTGGAAAATTTAAAAAACGACCCGTCAGAATATGTAAGGCGAAGCGTAGCCAACAATTTAAACGATATTGCCAAAGACCATCCGGGTATTGTAATTTCAATTGTAAAAGAATGGAGTAAGCACAGTAAAGAAACAGATGAAATTCTTAAACATGGCTGCCGAACCCTGTTGAAAAATGGCAATACGCAAGTACTAAGCAATTTTGGTTTTAAGGAGGCAAAAAAAATACTAATGATTAACTTTAGAATACTTACTCCTAAAGTTAAAATCGGGCATAGTTTGGAATTTTCCTTTACACTGCACAACACTAATAATAAAAAGGAAAACACAAGGATTGAATACGGATTATACTACCTGCGGCAGGGCGGGCAGCACTCAAGAAAAGTTTTTAAAATAAGTGAACGAACCATAGAATCAAATGAAAAAATTGAACTTAAACGCAAACAAAGTTTTAAATTGATTACAACAAGGGTATTTTACGAAGGCGAACAAAAGCTGTCCATCATCATCAACGGGCAGGAGAGAGAGATAAGAAATTTCCATTTGCTTGTTTAAGTAAAGCATATTCCCGGCAGGGTTTTATGCTTCGTTCTGAAATTTAATAAACTTGAACAATTAAATTGTAATAGAGATTTTGCATAAATACCGGTTGAAAAAACAATTTAAATAACAATCTACTCAAATCAGTTGCATTTGTGTTGCCATTCTAATTACAGTTGCCGTGTTTTTCGCATTAAATTTTATCAAAAGGTTCTTGCGGTGAGTGTCCACCGTTGTTACACCTACAAAGAGTTTTTGAGCAATTTCTGCATTGGTCATTCCGTTGGCAATCAGCTCAAGCACTTCTTTTTCACGCCGGGTTAATACTATATTGTTTGTTTCTTCTTTTCGCAGGCTATGTGATGCCTCATCACTTAAAAAAGTTTTCCCTTTGGCTACTGTGGTTATTCCTTCCATTAATTCCTCCTGCGTTGCATTTTTTAATAAATAACCGGAAGCGCCGTTATCCATCATTTTTTGTATGAAACTTTGCTGGTTAAATGTGCTGAGGCCCAGGATAAATACAGAGGGAAATTTTTCATTTACTTCCTTGCAAAGTTCTATACCGCTTTTGCCTGGCAGGTTAATGTCCATTAATAATACATCCGGCAATTGTTGTTTCAAAAAAGAAAGGCAGGAATCTGCATTGGTGGCATGGCCCAGCCATTCAATATTTTTTTCATTTTGAAGCAATGATCGAATGCCTTCAATTACCATGTAATGGTCATCAACAATAAAAACTTTGGTTGCCATTATGCATTAAATTCAATATGAACTGAAGTACCTTTTCCGCTTTGCGAATTTACATCCAGTTTTCCTTTTAAAAACTCCACCCGGTTCTTAATATTTTCCCAACCTATACCTTTGGATTTTTCCAGAATTGAGGCATCAAACCCTTTTCCATCATCTTCCACTGTTACTGATAATAAATCATCCATTTTACTTACCTGCACAATTGCATTAGTGGCGGCCGAATGTTTCATGGTATTATTCAACAACTCCTGTACAATACGGAAAATGGCAATAGCCGTTGTTTGCTCAATAACAGTATCTTTCAAGCCAATAGACTGATAACTCAGCTTCAATGCGCCACTCTGATTAATATCGTTGCAAAAATCTTTTAATGCCGTATCCAACCCAAATTTCACCAATGCTTCGGGCATCATATTGTGTGCCACCCGGCGCATTTCTTTGATGGAACTATCCAGCATATCCATGCTGCGCTCAAATGCCTGTGCATTGTCAGGCGTCATTACTAAATTTCCTTTCATGGTATTTAAGGAGTACTTTATGCCACTCAACATTCCTCCCAATCCGTCGTGCAGGTCTTTTGCCAGGCGGGTCCGTTCCTGCTCTTCGCCTTTGAGTACTGCTTCGGTGGCGGTTAATTGTTTTTCGGTTTCCAGTTCGGTTATGCGTTGCTGTTGTAGTTTTTGTTTGTTGCGATAGTTTCTATACCCCAATAAAGAAATTACGAGCAGGGAGGCAGCGCTGCCAATTAAAATATAGTTGAGGGTGTTTTTTTGACGGATGGAAGCCTGTTGGAGATTTATTTGCGCCTCTTTTTGTGCCGTTTGATATTGTATATTCAAAAAGTTTGCGTTGATTTTTGATTTTACATTCGAGATGCTATCCGACAAATTCATTTGTAACGTCAGGTATTCTGCTGCCGATTTATAGTTTCCCAATTTGCCTTCTATTTCTGCCATACCACTTGCAGCATACATTATATACTCTGCCGAGCCCGTTTCAGAGGCAATAGTATAAGTGGTATCCAGATACAACATCGCTTTTTTAAAATCATTGTTTAAATAGTAAATATACCCCAGAAGGTAATAGCTGCTCAGTTTGTTTAAAGATGATATATTGTTTTTTCTTGAAATATCTATTGCCTGTAAAGCGATCTGTATGGCTTCCTTATATTTACCATCCTCCATCAATCGGTGGGCCTTGTTGCTTATAAACAAGTAATTCATGTAATGGCTTTTCAACCCTGGTAACAATTGTTCAAAATTACTAAAATATTGGGCTGCAGTTTTTTTGTCACCGCTATTAATATACGCCGCCCCTAAATTATTATAGGCTTTTGCCAGTAGTAAAGTATCAACGGGTACTTTGGAGGCATAACTCAGAAATTCTTTATTAATTTGAATGGAATGATCGAATTGTCGTAGATAATTATAGGCTGTAACAACACCGCCATAACATACAGACACCAGATATTTAGAGCTTGCTTTTTTTGACAGTTCCAATGCCTTTAAAAAACCAGCTAAGGTTTCTTCTTTAAATGAACCCTGCGGCAGCAGTATATTACCTTTGGTAAAATAATAAACAGATAGCACCTCACTATTTTTTAGGGTGTCGGTTTTTAGCAACAGCCCCCATGCCTGGTTAGCTGTATATAATGCGGTATCGTACTTCCCGCTTTTGGCCAATACCAACGACTTATTTAACAAAGCAAATGCAGTTTGCGCATTGCTATTGGAACGACGGCTTACCTGTAATGCTTTTTCAACTATAGAGTCCGTTTGGGGAAAGCCATAATCTTCACCCATAAAAACCAACCGGTTGTATGCCAGCGCATGGGCACTGTCTTGCTTGTTCTGTTGAATGATTGACTTTAATTCCTCTATATATTTCTGTTGTGCAAAACCACCGGTTGTACACAGTACGCAAAAAACTAAAACCAGGAGCCTTATCTTCATCATACAAATTACGATGGATTACTATTTTAATAAAATCCCCTTTTTCCATGATTTTACTTTCTTTAAATAAATATCCTGCTTTTAGGGGATAAAATTCCTCTTCCAAACCCTCATTTTTACAATATAAATGAAATGCAAATGAAAAATTTCATCTTGGCTGTTACTTCTTTACTCCTGGCAAATTCTGGAGCAATTGCCCAAACCAAACCCAAGCCCAAAGAAAAAGCCCCTACCCAAAAAGAAATGCAGGACATGATGAAAGAGGCGCAGAAACAACTGGATGATGCAATGGCAGGGATGAGTGAAGAGGATAAAAGAATGATGGACAGCATGGGCATTAAAATGCCCTATATGAAGAAGGCTGCAAAAGATGTATCTAAAGTGAGCGACAAACAATTGGCTACTGCCGCAGAAGATGAAAACCGTATTGTTCCTAAAAAAGATATAGCCCGTATTGCTTCTATACCCAAGCAGGTTACTGATGCCCGTATGGAAAACTACATCGCCTCCATACAGAAGAAACTGATGGGAACATTAGATGCAGGCCTGATTAAAATGGGTGATAAAATATTCAGCTACATTCAATCCAATACAAAAAACAGCAATGAGGCGGGGAATATGGCTACGGGATTTTGGCTAATAGGACAACCACAACTGGCTATGTATGTATTGGGAAAAGTATGTACAAACGATGCGGCCAATACCGATAACCTCAGCAACTATGCCGCTATGCTTTCTATGGAAGGCGGAGAACATTTAGCTATTCCCGTGCTCAACAATCTCAATGCAAAATTTCCAAAAAACAGTACCCTGCTCAATAACCTGGGACAGGCATGGCTTGGGCTGGGCGAATTGCTGAAAGCAGAAAAATATTTAGACAGTGCTATTGCCATATATCCTTTTCACCCGCAGGCCAATATGGGTAAAGCGGCAATTGCAAAAAGTAAGGGTAATACACAAAAAGCAAAAGATGCCATAAAAAAATCTATTCAACATGCCTATACACAGGAAAAGGAAGATGAATTAAAAAGTTTGGGCGACAATGTTTCATCAACACTTTATCGATTGCCTCGTCGTACTAAGTCCGATGCCCTTAATCTTGGCGGTTTCCGTACTCCCGATTTTCCTTTCAATATTGGCGGATGTATTCAGGCAGAAATAGCCTGGAAGGAGTACTTTATAGAGATTGACCTAAAGATTGAACAACTTACTCAACTAAGGGAGAATGCCCATACTATTGCAGTTAAGGGAAAACAGCAAAGGTTAAATACAGATATTACATTAATTAAAGATGCACAGGCTAACCCCGGTAAAATAACCGGTCAATTTGTTTCGGTTCCCATCTATTTTCCGGTAGCATCAAAAAAATATGCTGCCTATCTAGGCTTGTTTCAGCAAAAGTTTGAAGTGTACAAAACAAAACTAATGGCTTTTAACAAAGAAGCACTCCAATTAAAAATAGCTTATGACGACAGGATGAAAAAACTTCGTAAAGAAGATAGCGACCAAACCGGGCTTGCCCGTGCCAATGAAGATTATTGTCCTAAATACGCAGAGGTTTCCAATAAATACCTGGATGCCATTAATAGCCAGATGAAGGAAATGTATATGGAAGCACTACAATTGAAAAAGGAAGCCATCAACGAATCTGCTTATTACAGCTTGTACATGTTGTGGCCCGATGAATTTGAGGTAGCTAAAATAGATTACCAGATAGAGTGGCTCCGGTTCTTAAAAAAGGCATTTGGTTTGCCCACCAACGGTTCGCAATACCCATTTATTTCCATTACGCAATTTGTTTGTGAAGAAGAAGAGGAAGAACCCTATGATAGCACCAGGCTTCAAAAGTTTGATGATGTAAGCTGCCAATATAAAAGCGAACTGAATTTTGTATTTGCAAAAATTCACAACAATTGCAGCCGCATGTACACCAAATTAGATTTGAAATTTGTGGAATATACCCGCTATGATGATTTTGAAAGAGCCGAAGGCGACACTTATATGAAAAGCACTATAAAAATTAGTGCCGAAATTGGAAAAGGAAAAAATGCCGGCCCCTTAAAAGTAGAAGCTAAAGCAGGAGTAGGTGTAGAAGTAGAAATGGATAGAACCGGCGTAAAAGATATTTCATTGATAGGCGAAGTAAAAGTGGGAGCAGGAACTAATGTTATTGACCAACAGTTGGAAGAACACGGCAATATAGCGGGGAAAGATGTAGTGGACACAACTGTAGAAGCAGGTGTGGAAGGTCGCATCAGCATCATGAGCGGACAGGGATCAGTAACCGGTACAGGTGTGCTGAGTGGTATTAAATTAACAGAATGGTAAATGTTTTAAAAAAGGCTTAAAGTTTAAATTAATCACAATGAATAAAATTGGTTTATCGCTGCTTAGTCTGTTATTACTGAATATAACCAGCCAGGCCCAGCGCACCAAAGATGCCATGCTGGAAGACAGCATTTTTGCCTGGAAGCCCATGGCGCCATTGGTTCCATCTAAATATCCCTGGGCCATTTCTTCGGCACAACAAAAATTGCCCAACTTGTTTTTTGACTGGATAAAAAAGAGCCATCAATTAGTAGGTGCCGTAAACAAATCGTATGCACTGGCCGAACCTAATAAAAAAGAGGAGGTATCTTCTTATGCAATTGGTGTGAATGCAGCCGTGTGGAAAGCCGAATGGGATAATAGCGGTAAGATGGTAAAAAATATGCCACATACGGAAGTGCCTATTCAAATGCTTACCAATTATTTGATGGATGCACAACCCATATCCCTGCTAAGCATTCCCGGAAGAACTGTTTTTACAAGACGCAGCCCAAACCCCGAAGAAACTTTTAAGAACTGGGATTATGGAAACAAACTGGTAAAACAATTTCAATTAGAAAAAAATCCGCAAATCAGTAAATACATCATTCAATACTATGGATGTGTGGGCGAAGGTTGCCAGCCCATGGTAGCGGTGTACCTTAGCCCCAACAATAAACTACCCATACGCCAACTTAACCGTGGCGAAGTGTTGGATATGTGCGAAGCAGCTATACCCGGTGAAATGAAAAGATTATTGGGAGACCCAGTTACAGTAAATAATAATTACCTGAAAGAAAAGTATAACGCCAGGGCCAAAGAACTGGAAACAGTGGAAAAGCCAAAATGGAAAGCCAATATTGAAAAACTCCGTAAGCAGTATAGGAATAGTTTGAATGAGCCTGCTTTTATTGATAATTCCAATGGCATCCTAATGTCGGAGTTTGAATACGGCGATGATATTTTTGAAAAATCGGATTCCAAATTGTACGGCGTTTATACCTACGAAGATGGCGTAATGGAAAACAGCAAAAAAGATAAGCCACTTTGGATATGTATTAGCTGGATGCCGGTAGTTGAAACCGGTGAAGTTTACTCAAGAGAAATTCATCGCAGCATGACCAGCTACTTCAACTTTGATTATGTGTATGATTATTTTTTTAATCCTGAAAAAGTAAAAGGCCAGCCTTATTCTATTCGCAATTCAGAACAGTTCAAACAAACTACTGCAAGAGTAAAAAATAATGCCCCGGTAAAAACTACTACAAACAAGCTGGCAGAAGGAGTTTATTTCGCCGATGATTTCTCAGCCAATTCAAATGGAACTAAACCCAAAGGCTGGTTTATGCCAAGTGTAGGTAAGCAGGCTGTTGTTGTGCAGCCATCGGGGCTCAATGGCAATTGGGTAGAAATGGGTCAGTATCGGTTAAGTCCTTATGGGCTTAAAGGCAATATGCCCGAAAATTTCACCATGGAATTTGATGTAGCCTGCAATGATTTTGAAGATAACCAGGGAGCCACTTTAAAATTACAAATCAATAATAGTGAAACCACGGCCAATGGCGATTATAAAAATGCTGTCAACTATACCAACATCAATTTTGATATTACGCCTTCCAATGCCAAATGGCAAAACAATCCAACAGGCTCCATAAGGTTGAATGTTGATTACAAAAACATGGATAGCAAAATTCGGTATGTCAATAACCCTATGAAACTTAAGTACAATGAGTTCAGTAATAAAAAAAATAAAGCCCATATCACTATCACCAAAAAAGGAAATAAGGTGCGATGCTTTATTAATGGCCGGGAGTTGGAAAGCGAAGCAAAAGACAAATACGGGGCAACTATTGCCGGTTTCAATGAACTGCCGGCAGGTGCAAGGTTTACCAATTTTTATTTTGAAAAATCGGCCGATAACAGAACCATTTACTTATCCAATGTAAAAATTACAAAAGAGAACTAGGCAAATAAATCCTGATGAACAAATTAATTTCAATCTTCCACTCATGAAAAAAATAACACTAAGCTTTTTAATGATAGCCATAGCTTTCATAGCTATTGCCCAGCAAAAACAATTTGATATTGTTTCCTACAATCTTCCTAAAGGATTTACCGAGGATAAAACCGCCGACAGGCTTACCGTTACCAAAGATGGTGGCACAAAAGGCTTTTGCATCATCACTATATTTAAAAGCATAGATGCCAGCAACGATTCAAAGAAAAATTTTGACTTGAGTTGGGAGGAGTTAGTAAAAAAAATTATCCCGGTTAACCAACCACAAATGCAACCCACCGTTACTGAAGATGGATGGACAACAGAAGTGGGCAGTTCGGTATTTGAAAAAGAGGGAATCAATGGAACTGCTATTTTGTTATCCTCTACCCAAAATGAAAAATTGGTAAACATACAAGTGTTACTAAATGGCGAAGATTATATAAAAGATATGTCGGCTTTTTTAGAAACAGTAAAAATGAAAGCTATTGCCAGCAATACAGGTGGGCAAGGCTCGCCTGCGGTTGAAAACAAAAAACCGTCAAACAGCAAAAAAGCAATTGATGAAATTAAAACCGGGCCAAAGGCTGATGTGTGGGTGTATGTACGGGCATCTGTTACCGACATTACAACGTTAACGGCAAAGTACAAACCAAATTATTTCATTGTTTATCCCAATGGTGATTATTATCCCGGTTTTCCACTCGACGGATTGCATACACTGGATAATACAAAGAAGCAAAATGATTCCTGGGGTAAGATGATAATGAATGGAAATAAAGGAAAGTTTCAATCGAAATATGATGTGATAGAATTGGAAAAAGTTTCGCCCATTTTAATGAAAAGACCAGGCTACACCTATCAGCTACGCAAAATGGTTTTGGTAGATGGATTGTTATTAGATGGCGAATGGGGGCCTTATGCCGATTGGGAAAAGCAGCCGCATTTATCCCCAGCCGGTTACAACGGAACCGGTGTACGCAATGTAATTGCTTTTAAAAAAGATGGCAGCTTTACCGACTATGGTTTTTTTGTAACCAACCTAAGTGCTCCCAACCAGGAGGCAGAACGAAAGCCGGGCAAAGGAACTTATGCCATTAAAAATTTTACACTGCTTTTAAAATACGATGATGGACGAATGATTTACAAAGCCCTTACCGGAGCCGGAAGCATTAACCCTGCAAAAGTTGATAAGGTCATATATATAAACGAGAATCCTTGTTATAAAGCGGGGTATAGTAAAATGAAATAGTTTAGCCTTACTTGATTTTTTTGATTACCAATACAAAATAATATTGATTGACTATTTGGAATAGCTAGCACTTCATCTCACAGGCGGAATTATTTTTTTATTTATGCGGAATCTTCCCACCAATCATGCAATTCTTTATCCTTGCCCTTATATTTTGGGCCCATTGTTTTCAAAACTTCCTGCAATTCTGCAACCTTTCTTTTTAAAATTTCAGTTTTTTGCTGCTGGTTCTCTAAAGCTTTCTGGATATTTGTAATAGTTACTTTAATATCTTTAATCTTGTTGTAAGCTGTTTTATAAGAGCCATCAGGGTGTTTGTTATCTGATACAACAGCATTATCCATCTGCAATTTCAATTCATCGAGTGTAGCATTCAATGTTTTCAACTTTGATGAGACGTCATCAATTTCCCATGGGTTATACGATTCTGTCGGAGGTTCTCTATGTTTCCTTTCTTCTGGCTCATTTACCAGCTTTGAACCTCCTTTTACCGTTCCATCCCAGCCTTTACGGGATTTATCATCATTTGTTGTATCATCGCCTACCTCCACCATTGTTACATCATCAATCTCCAGCGTTCCCTCCATTGTAAATGTATAACTGCCGGGTTGCAGGTTTGTAAATTCAAATTCGCCATTACTATTAGTAGTTGTAGTAAACATACTGCCGCCGGGATTTTTCCCTCCCTTTACAATAATTCCACCAATAGGATTGCCTGGCCTGGCTACGGCACCATCGGTAATGTCGGCGATAACTCCTGTGCCAATTACCATTTCTTCCAGGCCATCTCTATCAACATCGCCAATTGCCTTAGGCAGTACTTTAAAATTTGACCTTGGGCTCCATACCAAACCGCTATTATCATTTGTATTGCCCATTAACCTGTCGTTGCTATTGTTTGCCTTAGTCCTGGTTTTTTGTACATAAGCAGCAGCTTGTTCGGCAGTGCCTGTTCCTGTGTTCAGTTCAACAGACCAGTTTTCATTAGTGGCTTTTATTACTCCGCCAAAATTGGCTTTTTTGTTGAGGGTAACATCATACTGAGAGATAGTTGAAATGCTTCCCTCCACTTTTACTGCAAAAGTACCGGAAGGCAGGTTGGCAAAAAAGAACTGGCCGTCAGGTTCTGTAAGGGTGGTTGCCAATACAGTACCGCTTGAGGTATCTAATAAAGATACCTTAAGTTCTGGCCATTCTATGTCAAAATATTCTGTTTCTCCATTGCTATTTTTTGCCTCTGAGGATTTGCGCACAGTTGGTACTTCCCAAGTATCTTCATGAGTGAGTCCTCCACTATCACTGGCAACACGATGCTGGGGGTTCCAATCGTCCATCCATTCTTTTTTACCGGTTTTGCCCACTCCTGGTGCCTGCATACGTGAAATAGCACCTAAGTTATTTTTTGCCTCTGAGGTTTTACCCACTCCTGGTGCCTGAATACGTGAAATAGCACCCAAGCTGTTTTTTGCCTCTGAAGTTTTGCCCACAGTTGGTTTTTGCCAATCGTCCATCCATTCTTTGTTGCCGGTTTTGCTATCGGTTAGATAAAATTTGGGAACAGCAGGCAGTAGTAAATCAGATGACCACAAATTCACTCGTGGTCCTCCACCGGGCCCACCACCCACCTTGCCATTATACACGGGAAGCCTAAATAATCCATCTGCATGCTGTTTCTGCCGTATTGCTGTATCCTCTTTGGGTTTTGTTTTTTCTACAATAGACTGGTTGGTTTCTATGCCCAAAACATTATCAGCGCCACGGCTTACTTTTCCAACAATAATATTTCTTTTAAGAGAGTCGGGAAGGTTTTTTAGCATTCCACCAGATTGCAAGCCGTTTCCTACTTTTTCTCCAGAAGTTCTATTTCTTGGCACATGCCATGGAAACTGATCTGGGCCTTGGGCATTGTTATATTTTGCGGCATCTTCAGGGCAGGCAAAGGTCATTTCGGTAACGCTACCATCAGGATTGGTGGTTCTTGAGGTTACCGGGCCGCAGCTTTCTACTACGGAATTATGATGGATGTCGTTCGCTGAAACTGTTCGTCTTCCGGTTGGCAAACCACTTGCTCCGTCACTTGGAGATATTATATCAGTATTTGCACTTAATCCATCAGAAGCATCTCCTTTTCCTCTTCTGCTGCCAAATGTTTTTACAATTCCAATACCTGCTGTAAATAATTTCACATCCTGGTTTTGCAGCCTGGGAAAATCTATGCCCTGCTGCATATCTAAAACACGGGTGGAAGACTTAGTTTGTAAATAACCTGTACTTATAAAAAACCGGGTACTGTTATTGATGGGATAGTCAATATGAATATCGCCTGAAAAACCGGGGTATAAACTTTTGTTGCCATTCTCCAAACTATATAATGGCCTTGGGGAACCCTGGGCAGTAACCGTTAAACTGCCAACATCATTCAAAAACAAGCCACCGCTAAGTTCGGCCCCAAACTGCACTTTTTTTCCAAACCTTACGGCTGGGCCAAATAGTAAATAACTGTTGGAGGGATTTGATTTAGTAACAGTGGCGTCAGCAGGATAGTTTCTGTCGGATAAAAATGTATTTACTGCATCATTACTAATATTACCTGCCATTATTCCACCGGTAATGCCTAAGCCTACATTGCCGAAATATTTACGGCCCGTTAAGTTTGTGCCTATCCTATTAGCATTAACACCAGGAATAGAATGACTGTTTACCACAAACCCCAATCCGGGGTTAATAGAAAAGCTCCAGGCATCATTTAAAGCATTTTTTTTGTTATTAAAATTAATTTGCTGGGAGTAAACAAGTGTAGAGACTAATACAGTTGTAATTATCAGCAAAGTGGTTTTGGTAAGATTCATAAAAATAAGTTTCAGAGTGGGACATTATAATTTAAGAACGAATGAGTTATTAAATTATTGTAAAAATTCAACATCTCAATTACGAGCTAATGCAGTTTGAGGAAATTTTTAAACCAGGTTATATTTTACCGCCAACTTTATTAGCCCGGCCGTATTGCCCATATTAAATTTTGCCAGCAGGCTTTTGCGTTTTGTATTTACGGTAGGCACACTGATAAAAAGCTTTTCAGCAATCGGTTACGGATTTTGAAAAGAATGTTGATTTAGTTGCATCAAAGTAGATGGCGGAGTGATGCTGATAAAAAAATAGCTTTCTTGATTTTCCAACAGTGTTTTATCAATGGAAAAATGGATTGTTGCACCAGGTAGCCTGGTACAAATGCTCATGAGAAATAGGTAAAGGCCTACCCCGAATGTTAAAATGGCAAACAAAAAAACAAAGGGAAAAACTTCGCTTACCTGGTATATTATTTTTATTTTAAAGGCAATGGCAAGGAACTCACAGGTGCATCCCATACTGCTTTCCAGCTATTATTAATTTTTTGCCAATAGGTAAGATAATTCCCGCTATCTGAGAAAGCCGGGATCGGAGACTTTTCATTTGGAGTGAATTTAAGTTCGTATTTTCCCCACTCTATGGCCATCGGTCCATTGGCTTTCACTTCCTGTGTATGCAATGCAAAATCAATATCCCCAAATTGAAACAACTGGTTCCAATAATTTTTAATGCTGTCTTTGCCCATTAGCGGTTTATTGTTCGGAGCAAATTGGATAATGTTGCCTGCCATATCATTCAAAACAGAATCTATTTGTTTTGCTTTATACCATTTTCCAACCTGCCTGTTATTTTCGCTGATCGTTTCTTTTGCTTTTACAGATTCATGGTCTATTCTCATTTGCATTTCGCTTTCTGATTCGGTTTTTGATTTGCAGGAGATTAGCAAAAAAATAAAAACCAAAGGCAGGAATAACTTTTTCATACTAAACTATTTAAATGTTAATTATTGATTTTAAAATAACAGCCCGTAATTTATTATATTGTAAAAATCTAAAGTACTGCTGCTTTACCCATATTCCTGTTAAGCTACAAAAAAAATAAAATAAAAATTAAAACAGTATAAGAACTATGGTAACCATCTAATTGTTTTTAATCAAAAACTTAAGCATGAAAGAATTTATCCATTCTTTTTACTTACCATTCAACAATTACAATTAAACAACGCAGCCCATTAAACTTATAGAATTTGTGAAATGTATATACCTCATAAGTTTAGCCCATAAAGAAACATTTAAAGCGATAAAACAATAATTGAAAAAAGAAAAAATTTCCGGAATACAATCCTGCAATTTCCTTTTATCAGGCTTGAGTAAAATCTTTTCAATTAACTAAAAAGCCTGCCGGTGTACCGGCAGGCTTTATTTATTACGAATTACTTTTTCTTTACTTATACTGTGGAGCTAAACCTTTGGCAAGGTCGGCCACTTTCTTCAACCCATCTTCCGGCAGGTTGCCTTTTTTAAATTCGGCAAGCACTTCGGGGTATTTATTTTCCATTTCCATCAAAAAGTGGTCTTCAAAAGCTTTTACTTTTTTTACGGCCACATCTTTAAGCAATCCCTGTGTACCCAGGTAAATAATGGCTACCTGTTTTTCTACTGAGAAAGGCGAGTACTGTGCCTGTTTCAATACTTCCACATTACGGGCACCTTTGTCAATTACGTTTTTTGTGGCCGCATCAAGGTCGCCGCCAAATTTGGAAAATGCTTCCAGCTCACGGTAAAGCGCCTGGTCCAGCTTAAGTGTACCGGCCACTTTTTTCATAGATTTAATTTGAGCATTACCACCCACACGGCTCACGCTAATACCCACGTTAATGGCCGGCCTAATACCGGAGTTAAATAAGTTACCTTCCAAAAATATTTGACCATCGGTAATTGAAATTACGTTGGTGGGGATATAGGCCGATACGTCGCCGGCCTGGGTTTCAATAATCGGCAAGGCCGTTAAAGAACCCCCGCCTTTTACCAAATGTTTAATGGATTCAGGCAGGTCGTTCATTTGCTTTGCAATTTCATCTTTGGAAATTACTTTAGCCGCTCTTTCCAATAAACGGCTGTGCAAATAAAACACATCGCCGGGGTAAGCCTCACGGCCCGGTGGGCGGCGAAGCAACAACGAAACCTCACGGTAAGCAACGGCCTGCTTTGATAAATCATCGTAAATAATTAAAGCAGGGCGGCCGGTATCACGAAAAAACTCTCCAATGGCAGCGCCGGCAAAAGGTGCGTAGAACTGCAGGGGAGCCGGGTCGCTGGCCGAAGCCGCAACAATGGTAGAATAGGCCATAGCGCCGTTTTCTTCCAGGGTTTTCATAATACCCGCAATGGTAGAGGCTTTTTGACCAATACCTACATATATACAATACACCGGCTGGCCGGCATCGTAAAATTCTTTTTGGTTAATGATGGTATCAATAGCAATGGCGGTTTTACCGGTTTGGCGGTCGCCAATGATCAACTCACGCTGGCCACGTCCAATGGGTATCATGGCATCAATGGCTTTAATACCGGTTTGTAAGGGCTCTTTTACGGGCTCACGAAAAATTACACCCGGCGCTTTACGTTCCAGCGGCATTTCATATAATTCTCCTTTCAAAGGACCTTTACCGTCAATGGGCTGGCCCAGGGTATTAATAACACGGCCGGCCATACCATCGCCTACTTTAATAGACGCAATCTGCCCGGTACGTTTTACTTTATCACCTTCTTTAATTTCGGTGCTTTCACCCATCAATACCACACCCACATTATCTTCTTCCAGGTTAAGCGCAATGGCTTTTACGCCGTTTTCAAACTCCACCAGCTCACCGGAGCGAACATTGTTAAGGCCGTAAACACGGGCAATACCATCACCCACCTGTAATACGGTGCCAATTTCTTCAAGATTTGCGGAAGCATTAAAATTGCTTAACTGCTGGCGAAGTATCGCCGAAATTTCATCTGGTTTAATTTCTACCATACAATTTATTTTTTTTGTTTACCGGCCGTAAACCCGTGGTCCACATCGTTGTGTCACTCACTTCAGCAGTTCCGGCTTCAGGCATCCATTTTCAGGCCGCAAAGGTAAGCCTTGCACCTGTACCGGCAAAAAATTTCCCACAATAATCAACCCAATTTGGGGAACAATTTTTTGCATTTATGAAAAAAAAATATAATTTTATTTTTTACCAAAGAAAAAAACCATAATTGTCTTTATGAAAAACAAAATCATTGGCTTTTTAGGCCTTATTACCACAACTGTATTTTTTCCAAATTTTAGCCATTCACAAGCCCTATACCCCGTTTCGTTGGCCGAAAAAGTACAAAATTCAACCCTCATAGTTGAAGGCGTAATAGAATCCCAAACTTCTTTCTGGAACCCTGCCCACACCTGTATTTTTACCAGCAATAAGGTAAAATTATCCAAAGTATTTAAAGGAAGCACCCTGGCCGCTTATATTGATGTATTAACCGTTGGCGGATCGGTGGGTAATGATGCCATTGAAGCCAGCGACCTGGCCAGTTTTCAAACCGGCGAAACCGGTATTTTCTTTTGTTTTCCAAACAGTATAAATTTAAGAAACCCACAAACCAACGAGTTGCTTTATGATATTTACAGCAGCGCACAGGGTTTTATACGATACGACCTGGTAAGTAAAATTGCCGATGCGCCATTTGTAAGTTATAAAAATATTGTTACCAATCTTTATCCCACCCTGGAGCAGGCAACAGGCAGATCTTTTGAAAACAAAAACCCCGGTTTTGTAATTAGTGCAGAGCCTGTAGTGCAGCAAACCAATGTGTTAGGCATCACTTCATTTTCGCCGGCAAGTGTAATATCCGGCGCCACCGAAAATGCAGCCCAAAACCTGCTTACTATTGATGGTACCGACTTTGGCCCCAACAGCGGATCGGCTGCCATTTTATTTGATGATGCCAATAATGGAACGGGGGGCACGGCTTTTACCGTACCCTATAATGATCCTTTAATCGTTTCCTGGACCAATACTCAAATACAGGTACGGGTACCCAGCCGTGCAGGTACCGGCTTTTTCCAGGTTCGCAATTCTACCGGCACTGCAGTTACTTCGCCTACGGCGCTTAATGTAATTTACGGTGTACTCTCCGCATCATCGGGCGGGGCTACAAAGCAAACCAATTTAATGAACGATAATGGCCTTGGAGGTTACAGTATAGTTTACAGTACCAATACTGCTGGTAACGGAGTTGACCTTGATGCATCGCCTACAAAAGCTACATTTCAAAGGGCCTTAAATACCTGGAAAGAAGTAAGCGGTTTAAATTTTATTGAAGCAGGAACCACAACAGTACAGGCTGTAACAGGTGACGGATTAAATGTAATGATGTTTGATAATACCAACACCGGCCAGCCCCCATTAGCAGCAGGAGTTTTAGGGGTTTGTTATTCTTATTCATCAAACTGCGGCGCTTCCTTTGCATTTCGCAAACCCGAGTTTGAAATTGTACTCAGAAACAATTTAGTTTCTTCGGGCAGCACTACATTTGAAGCCGGGCCCTGCTACCCAGCAAGCGGCATTACCGATATGGAAGCGGTTATTTTACATGAGCTGGGCCATGCACTAAACCTTGCACATATTAATGACTCCTACCAGGGTTCTTCTTATGCTACCTACAACCCTGCCAAGGTAATGAATTATGCTATTTTAGCCGGTACGGCCCGTAAATCTCCCGATTGGTCTGCATTAATTGGATCGCAATATTGCATCAATCCAAAAGGCCTCAGTTATGGCGGCTGCACATCGGGAATAGAAATGACCCCGCTTACTCCAACCGTAGAAGCAAAAGATGAATGCCCCGTATTTCCATCTGTAACCACGCCCAATAATACCCTTATTAATTTTGACCTGGTACATGCTACCAGCAATAAAAATGTTGATCCGCAATTTACGGCCATTAATTGTGCCGGCACAGGACTGGGTATAACCAATAATGCCTATTTCGCAATCCTTACCGGTTCAGGAACCACTATTGATATGGTAGTGAGTGATTATGTTACATCGCCTGCCAGCCAAAGTGGTTGTGCATCGGCCGGTGTTGAACTGGCGCTTTACCAGGTTAGCTCCTGCCCTGCAGGGCAAGCTTTTCCTGCCCCGGTAGCCTGCCGTACCTTTACAGGCAATGGGGCTTTAGCAACATTTACCGGCTTATTACCTGCTACAAATTACCTGCTTTTTGTAGATGGAAAAAACAATACCAAGGCTACGTTTAATATTTTACTCAATGGCACCGCTTTACCGTTACGAATAACACAATTTTCGGGCAGCGCCAAAAGTAGTTTCAACGAACTGGTATGGAACCTGCAAGCAGCATCTTCGGTAATAAATATTATCCTGCAAGCTTCTGATGATGGTATGTTGTTTAATGATATTTATGATCAACCCATTGCAACCACTACTACAGATTTACCGGGCACTTATAAAGATTTTTCTGCCGGGGCTAAAAAACATTATCGTTTAAAAATTACCGAGCAAAACGGAAGAATCAGTTTTTCCAATATTCTTTTATTGCAAAAGGATCATAGCGGTTTAACGGTATCCCCCAATCCAGCCAAAGAGTTTATTAACGTTTCCCTGCAGGTAAGCACCCGTAGCCTCTACCATTTTGAACTCTATAATGCAGAAGGAAAATTAGTGCACCGCCAAATGCAATCCCTGGAAAAAGGGGCGCAAACGCTGCAAATTACCGGGTTAAATAAATTAGCAAACGGAGTTTATACTTTAAAAGTTGCAAACGAAAACTCCTCGCAAAGAACCAGGCTGATGATTAGAAGGTAGGGAAAATAAAAATTAAAATATGGCAACCGGCTTAAGTACTAATTACTGAGTATTTAGTACTTAGACTAATTCTTAAAAAAACACCTGTGTTGGCAGTAAGTACAGGTGCCTGCATCTGTATTTTGACAATCTTTATTTGCTTGTAGGATTTAACAAGGAAAATACCTCTAAATTTGAGTTTCAATGGCCAACATTATTCATATAGAAATAAATCATAGGCTTTTAATCTGGGCAAGGGAATCTATCGCCATGTCCAAAAACCAAGCTTCTGAAAGAACAGGAATTTCAGGTAGCCGTTTATCACAGTTAGAGGGAGGCAACAAAAAACCAACTTTAGATGAATTAAAAGAGTTAGCTAAAGTTTACAAAAGAACTCTTGCAACGTTGCTATTATCTGAACCACCAAAAGAAAAACCATTACCAAAGGACCGAAGATCAGTAAACTCAAAAGATATTGGTAAGTTTCATGAAAAGACAATAATTGCAGTCAGAAAAGCAAGAGCGCTGGCTCAATCCTATGTTGAACTTAGACAAGAATTGGGAATCCAAATTCCAAATTTTAAGATTTCCGCCTCTTTAAAAAACAATCCGAAGGACGTTGCAAAAAAGGTAAGCGATGTATTACATATCTCAGAGGTTAGAGAAATTAGCAACATTAATCTAGCGCTTGATTCATACATAGAGAAAGTTGAATCTTTAGGCATTGCAGTTTTTCAACTCACCCTTACGAAAGATAATTTAAGAGGGCTTTCAATAGTTGATGACGTCGTTCCTATTATTGGGATTAAACGGGGACAAGAACCTGCTCATTCAAAAACATTTACTTTATTTCACGAACTAGGCCACGTCATTTTAAATCAAGGGGGACTTTGTGACTTATCCCTAAATTCTGATATTGAAATTGAAAAATGGTGCAATTCCTTTGCAGCAGGAATACTTATTCCAAAAGAAGATCTAATACAATCTGAAATTGTTAATAATCAAAGAAACAGCGGTAATAAGATTTGGAATAAAATGGATTTAATCAAGCTTGGAAGTATATTTCATGTTGGGCCTTTAGCAATTTTAAGAAGCTTATTAGATAATAAACTTACGACAACGGCCTTCTACAACGAAAAGCATATAGCCTGGAATAAACCACAATTCGGTAGGGCAAAAGAATCTAAAGGCCGAGAACTACACAAAGAATCTCTCCAAGAAAGAGGCAGAACATATGTGTCATTAGCATTTTCAGCTTTTGACCAAAACAGAATTGATTTAAAAGATTTATCTGACTTTTTAGGTCTTAAGATTTCATATATACCTAAAACCCGTCAATTACTAACTGCCTATTAATGGAATTAGATTTTCATCAAAATGAAACAATCTATGTTATAGACACTAGTGGTTTAATAATGTTAGAATCAACATTTAAACCAGACAATCCTGTATTTAAGGCAATTTGGGAAGAAATAGAAGATTTAATCAGCCAAGGACTTTTCAGAACTATTGATTTCGTTGAAGATGAAATAAACAATTATGAAGGCAAGCAAGACTTTCTAAAACTATGGGTAAAGAAATGGAAAAGGCATTTTGTCGTGCAAACAGACGCTGAAAGCATCAATGCAGCTATTCCTATAATCAACGAAGAATATAGTACAGGTTTTTTCAACGCTAGGAAACAAGCTGATGGAAAAGAAGAAGCTGACCCGTACTTAATTGGCTATTGTAAAGTACACGAATGTGTCTTAATCACAAACGAGAAGAAGGAAGCCCATAATAGAATTCCAGCTGTTTCTGCCAAGAACCAAGTGACATGTATTAATATTTACGATTTTCTATTAGAAAGAGGTCTTAGAATGGAAAGAAAAAAATAGCAATTCGAGAACAGTTGCTTCCCACATGAACTGTTATGCTGGTTGAAGAATAGGTACTGATCGTTCCGTTTACTTATCAGTTGTTGTCCGGGTTGAACCAATAAAGCTGAGTTCTATAATATATTATTAACTGGATTAACTTTACTCAACTGCAATTCGAACGAAACACGGAATATAAGCCCAGTTCAAAGCCATGTCCGAAATATTTTATTACTAGCTATTAAAACTTTGCTCAGCTACAATAAAATCTCCCGAAAACGTAAATATAATTTCCTAAATTTTCAAAAAATATTGAAAATTAGGGTTAACTTTGCCTTAAAATCGGCAACATGAAAATTGTTCTTATTGGCGCCGGCTTTGGCGGCCTGAGGCTGGCCCGCAAACTCAATAACCAAAAGGGTATTGAAGTGATTTTGATAGACCGGTTTAACCACCACCAGTTTCAACCCCTGTTTTACCAGGTAGCCACGGCCGGGCTCAATGGCAGCGATATTTCTTTTCCTTTGCGTAAAGTGTTTCACAACAGCAAAAATGTACGGGTGCGCCTTACCGAATTCACTCAACTCCACCCGCAGGATAACAGCATCACTACATCCGAAGGAAATATTAAATATGACCAACTGGTAATTGCCACCGGTGCAGGCACCAATTTTTTTGGGAATACCCAGTTTGAAAAATTTACCTGGCCCATGAAAAGTACGGTGGAAGCCATGGAAGTCCGCAACCACATATTAAAAAATTTTGAAGATGCATTGATGGAAACAAACGCCCTGCAAAAGCAACGGTTGTTAAATATCATAGTGGTGGGCGGCGGGCCAACCGGTGTTGAATTGAGTGGCGCCATTGCCGAAATGAAAAAATATGTGCTTCCCAAAGATTACCCCGAGCTGGATTTTAACGCCATGAACATTTTTCTATTGGAAGGCGGGCCAAGAACCCTCGCCAACATGAGTGAAAAAAGCAGCCGGCAATCCAGGCAGTATCTTGAAAGCTTAGGGGTAGTTGTAAAAACCAATGCACTGATGCAGGGCTATGATGGCAAAACCGTTGTATTAGCCGATGGCAGCAGCATAGAATCTTCCATGGTAATTTGGGCAGCAGGTATAAAAGGTAATATCCCCACAGGAATTGATGCTTCGCTCATTGCAAGGGGAAACCGTATAAAAGTAACCCGTCAATGTATGGTACAGGGTTTTGAAAATATTTTTGCCATTGGAGATGTAGCCTATATGGAAGAGCCGGCTTACCCAAAGGGCCATCCGCAGGTAGCGCCGGTGGCCATGCAACAGGCTGATATGCTGGCCCGGTATTTTAAGAACCTCATCAAAAATAAACCGGATAAACGTATCCCGGAATTTACTTACTTTGATAAAGGCTCAATGGCTACGGTGGGCCGCAACCTTGCCGTGGTAGATATCCCTAAACCCAGGATGCACATCGGCGGCTTTATGGCCTGGATGATTTGGATGAGCCTGCACCTTATGCTTATTTTGGGCGTAAAGAACCGTTTTTTTATTTTCTTAAACTGGCTCTATGCCTATTTCACACGGGACCAAAACCTGCGGCTGATTTTTAAAAAATACTACTAATATTTGTTCGGAAATTTAATTGCCTTGTTTCATTTGCTGGCCTTCATCATAGGTCATTACCCGGTAGCCGCTCTTAGGCTCTTCAAATAGAGCAGCATCTATGCGTTGTTCCGTAACATTTACCAGGCTGTATTTAAAAGTAAGATTGCCGGATTGTATTTCATATTGAACCGGCAAGCCGGGGAGTTTAAACGCATTGTTATAGTCCGTATTGGTAATCGTAATGCCGGGGGTAAAGTAAACCGTAAAGGTTTTACCATCAGGCGTATTTGCCGTAGCTTTTTTGCAGGAATAGCCGTTTAGTTCTACCGTATTAGCGTCAACCGAAAAATTGAGGTTGTTGTTCCATTGATTTTTTTGAACCCAATTGGCTTTAGTCATTGTAATTAAAAGCTTTTGCCCGCTGTATTCTTTTAAAATAAATCCCTTACCCAAATTTGAATTGAACACCGTAGCTTCAGTGCCTAAGGAGCTTTGCATTATGGTGCGGCTAAGGCCGGGCCTAACAAAAAGTTTTAACGTAGCACCATTAAATTTATCCAGCGTTTTATTATCTTTTGCAGAAGAAATACTTATGGCATATTCTATGGAGCCCTCACTTATTTGTTTTTGAGCAAATAAGAAGTTGCTGAAAAAAAAGGAGGGTACTACCGTAAAATAAGTGTATAAATAATTTTTCATTTTTTTATTTAATGGTACTAAGATAATGATTAATAATACCATTCAAAATATAAGACTGAAAACAAAAAAAACTGCACCCGGTTTGGGGTGCAGTTTAGTAAAACTTTAACGAAAACCTTATTTTTTAGCGGTTTTTTCCTTCATATCCTTAATTTTCTTTTGGGCATCCTGCATGGCCTGTATGCGCTCCTGCAGTTTTGACTGCTTTTGAGGCTTCTTTTTGTTCTCATTAAGCTTTGCCAAAATCTTATCGTGGTCTATAATATACTTTTGAATCACTATTTGCAAAATAAGCGTAATGGTATTGGATACGGTATAATACCAGGTGAGCGCCGATGGCAAACGGTTAAATACACCCAGCAACATGATGGGGAAAATATACGGCATGTATTTCATTACCGGGTTACTGTTGTCCTGCATTTGGCTCATGCTGTAAATAGAGATCAACATGCTGGTAACCGTTGCCGTAATGGTAAACAGGCTTATATGATCTCCATAAAGTGGAATATGAAAGGGTAGTTTTAAAATAGAATCATACGCAGCAAGGTCATCGGCCCAAAGAAAATGTTTGCCTCTTAAATCAATATTACTTTGGAAGAAATAATAAAGAGACATGAAGATGGGGATTTGCAACAATGCCGGTATGCAACCACCCAAAGGGTTTACGCCGGCGCTACGCCATAATTTCATTTGCTCCATACCAAATGCCTGCTGATCGTATTTACCGGTTTTAGGATCGGTGAGCTTGGCCTTAAGTTCATCTACTTCGGGTTTTAAAACTTTCATTTTGGCGCCGCTCAAATAACTCTTGTACAAAATGGGAGCAGTAATAAGCCGAATAAATAAAGTAAGCAATAAAATTACCATGCCCATGCTGGCAATATGATCTTTTAAATAGTTAAACACCGGTAATAAGATATGCCGGTTAATGTATTTTACAAATGCAAAAACACCACTGCCGTAGGGAACAATATTCTGCATTTGGTTACCATTTTTTTTAAGTATGGTATAATCACTTGGGCCGTAATAAATTTGTAATGGAATATTAGCATGATCGCCGGGTTTAAGGGCAAGCTGAGTATTTACCGTGGTTTGCGCAATAAATGAATTGGTATCGGCGCTTGCCGTCCAATCTATTTCTGCGCCCGAAAAATTATTTTTTGCCGCCAATGCCACAATAAAAAATTGTTGCTTTTGGGCAATCCAATTTACTGGTGCACCCAAAACTTTTCTACCGCCTGAGGCGGCTCTTTCAAAATCGTATTCGTTATTTTCCAAAAAACAAATTTCTGTTTGTCCCTGCTCATAAGCATGGTCTTTTTCAATTTGGTCGGCTTCGGTTTGCCAAAGCAAGTTGAGTTTGTTTTGGCCAATTAATTGGGTGGCGCCTTTTATGGCAATATCGAAGCCCACCATATAATCGTTGGGCTTTAAAGTAAAACGATGGGTGATGCTATGGCTGCCACTGCTGTCGCCGGTAGTAAAGCTGATGGTTTGGCTGCCATCATTATTTTTTACAACTGGCTGAGCGGTAAAAATAATATCGGATGATTCTACCGTTTGATTATTGCCGCCGGCAACCTTATAGGTAAATTTATTAAAGTTGCCTTTTTGCAATACCACCAGGGAAGAATCAAACCGTTTAAACTTTTTTAGCGTTACGGTTTGCGGCTGTGCGCCTTTTGAAGTAAATGCAATTTTCATTACTTCATTTTCTACCGTTACGGTTTGTGCAGTTGCTTGGGTACTGCCAATACTTTGTTGTACCTGTGCGGTTTTCACCGAGTCAACCCTAATAGAATCCAGTCGTGCTTTTGCCGTATCCGGCTTGGGTTGCAGCGCTGCTATTGAATCTTTAATACGTTTTTGTTCGCCTTCGTATTTTAACCTGCTGCGGCTGTTTACCACAAACATGGTGATGAGCATTGCGCCTATAAGTAAAAAACCAATTATCGTGTTCCTGTCCATTCCCATTTTATGCAAAATTGTTTAGCGTGTGCAAAGGTAAGTATGTTTGGCTGCCGCCAAACGGTAAATAAAAGAAAAAATGCCCTAAAAAAGGGCATTGAATCCTATACAATTCGTTCATTTTATTTTTTAGCAGCCGGGGCTTTTGCAGCAGGAGCAGCAGGAGCAGCTTCAGCTTTTGGAGCTGTAGTGGTTGCAGCAGCTTCTTCCTGTTTAAGCTGGCGTGTCATCGTTACCGATGCAATGGGAATACGGGGAGAGTTCATGATTTCCATATTGTCGGCAACTATATCTTCCACCCTAAGGTTTTCATTGAGTTCAAGCCCGTTAATATCCACTTCAATATGTTCTTTGAGATACTTTGGTAATGTTTTTACTTTAACGCTTTTCATTTTAGTTACCAGCTTACCACCGGCTTTAACACCGGCCGGGGTACCCACATATTTCAGCGGAAGTGATGCAATCACTTTTTTATCCTCCACCAGTTCTAAAAAGTCAACATGGGCCAGGGAGTCGGTAACTTTATCAAATTGCAGATCTTTTAAGATGCATTTGTAACTGTTGCCGTCAACTTTTATATCTGCAAGTAAAAACTCAGCAGTATAAACAATGTTTTTAAAATCTGCAGCCGGAGCAGCAAAATTAACTTCTGATTTACCACCGTAAATTACAGCGGGCACCATTTGCTGAGAGCGAAGTTGGCGGGTGGCTTTTTTTCCGCTTTCGGTCCTCAGTTGTCCTTCAATTGTAATTGATTTCATTGATTTATTGTTTAAAAAATTTGAGGCGCAAAGCTAATTAAAAATGGCGGTTCTACCGCCATTTTATGAATAATAATTAATCCTTTATTTTTATAACTACTTGATTTACATTGATTTTTTTAGCCTGTTTCGTATAAATAAGCTATTGATACTCTTATTTTCATAGGCATTTCTAAGGGCTACTGCAAAAAGTTCATCGGTGGAAAGCACTTTAATTTTATCGGATTGGGCTTTTAAAGGAATGGTATCGCATACCACCAACTCTTCCAAAACACTGTTACTGATTGTTTCGTAAGCTTTACCACTTAGCACCGGGTGCGTACAAAAGGCCCGTACACTCCTGGCGCCTTTTTCCTTCATTAATAAAGCACTTTTGGCAAGAGTGCCACCGGTATCGCAAATGTCGTCAATCAACACAATATCCCGGTTGCTAACATCGCCAATTACCACCATGCTGGCTATTTCATTTGCCCTTTTGCGGTGTTTATCACAAATCACCATATCGGTTTCAAAAAATGAAGCTACTTCCCGAATCCTGTTGGCGCTGCCTACATCCGGCGCTGCAAAAGTGAGGTTGGGTAAATAAAGGCTTTCAATATAGGGAATAAAAATGGCCGAAGACTCCAGGTGATCTACCGGAATATCAAAATAGCCCTGTATTTGAGCAGCATGAAGGTCCATGGTTACTACCCTGTCGGCGCCGGCAGCCATAATCATATTGGCTACAAGCTTTGCACCAATGGCTACCCTGGGTTTATCTTTCCTGTCCTGCCGGGCAAAACCATAATAAGGGATAACAGCAATTACTTTGTATGCCGATGCTCTTTTAGCCGCATCAATCATCAGCAGCAGTTCCATTAAATTATCTGCAGGGGCAAATGTGCTTTGAATTAAAAACACAAAGCGGCCACGGATACTGTCCAGGTACTCTACGCCAATTTCGCCATCACTAAAACGTTGTATATTTACTCTACCTAAAGGTTCGCCGAATTTTCGGGCAATTTTTTCGGCAAGATATTGTGATCCGGTTCCTGAAAAAATTTTAGCGTTAGATTCCATTTGCAAGTAAAATTATCCGGGGTGAATTGATTTGCGAAATTACAGTTAGTTCATATTAATATCCGTTTTTATTATGGAAAAATTTTCATCATCACAGGGTTCCATTAAAACCTGGGCCGCAGATGACCGTCCCAGGGAAAAAATGATGCTTAAAGGCGCAGTGGCATTAAGTAACTCCGAACTGCTGGCTATTTTAATTAATCATGGCAGCAAAACCCGCTCTGCACTGGACCTGGCTAAAGAAATTCTACTTTTAGGCGCTAATAACCTGAATGAACTGGGCAAACTATCTATTACTGATTTTCAAAAAGTGAAAGGCATTGGAAATGCTAAAGCAATATCTATTGCCGCAGCATTGGAGTTGGGCAGGCGGAGGTACAGTGAAGAAATTTTAAAGCGCACCAAAATAAACAGCAGTTCCGAAATTGCCGGGTACTTAAAAACCCTCCTTAAAGATTTCAATTACGAAGTATTTGTAGCCCTGTTCCTGAACCGTTCCCTAAAAATTATCAGCTACGAAATAATAAGTAAAGGCGGTATTAGCGGCACCGTTGCAGATCCCAGGATTATTTTAAAAAAGGCTTTGGAAGCCGGGGCCTCTTCCTTAATTATTTGCCATAACCATCCTTCGGGCAATTTACAACCCAGTAAGCAGGATGATGCGCTCACTCAAAAAATTAAAACAGCATCCCAATACCTGGATATTAATTTGCTGGATCATATCATTGTAAGCGAAGAGGGCTATTACAGCTATGCTGATGAAGAGAGGATATGAGGAGGGAGGAGATAGAAGGGAAGAAGATAGAATACAGAAGGTAGAATTATTAATTTTCTAACATTTCATGTTCCGGGCAATCTACCCGAAGATCATTAGCTGCTAAGGTTGTTTGCAGCAAATTACAATAATGTTTGCCATTCTTTTTTTGATAATGTGTACAGCTAAAACACATACGTTGAAGGGTAATAATTCCTTTTTGATTAAGATCAAAAATTAAATCGAGTAAGGCGGAAAGAACCAGTTCTTTTTTTTCGCCGGATATTGCAGCCAAAGGTTTTTCAATATCCAGGGCAAAGTTGGCCGATTTTTCGGCAATGCGTTTGCCCGAAGCCGTTAAGGCAATATTGTAGCTACGGGAGTCTTCAGTATCGGCTATTTTTTTTACCAACCCTTTTTGAACCAGCACTTTTATACTGTCGCTCATGGTGGGTTTGCTCAGGTTAAACTCCTTAGCCAGGTAGCTTATAGTACATTTATCTGCAGTATGAAAAAGTAAAAAAATAAGCGCCTGAATTTGAATGGGGCTTAGTGCATTTTCTTTGCTCTCATTCCAAAGTAATACCCTGAAAGCCTCAGAGATACGTTCTAACGCCACAACAATTTTGCGGTCAATTTTTTGCTGTTGCCGGTTTACATCAAATACCGATATCATTTAATTGCAATTTTCCATCTCAAAGATAAAGTATCCCAATGAGGCAATGGCAGCTTCCCACTCTGGTTTTAAGGATTCCACATGGCAAAACCGGCATTCTTTTGCCGTTAGCTGTTGCCCCTCCTGGTTTTTTTGTTTAAGATATTCTTTACCAAAAGCATGAATTACATCTTCATCATTTATGGTATCGGGCGCAATAATGTCAAAGTGCATAATGCTTCCGTCTTTTTTGGTTACATAAGTATCCCATACGGTTACTTTCATAATAAAAATTTAAAAACCCCTGCAAGATGGCCCTGAGGAAACCTTGCAGGGATGAAATAAAATTAACCCCTAAGATCGGCCATTGAGGCGCCAAAATTCAAATGAAGCACATTACCCGTAGGTGTAAGTAATGCCGGAACAGACTTAACGCCTTTGGCTTCTGCCTCGGCAATACGGTTCTTTTGCTCACCCAAATGCACCACTTCTACATTTTGACTGCCAATGAGTGGAACAATTTCCTGCTCGGCGCTAACGCAAACAGGGCAACCTGCATGATAAAATACTGACTTTGCCATAGTATTACAATTTTTTTAAATGATGGGCATTATTGCCTTCACAAATATAGTTAGGTTTCCTAACTAAAAAAATAATAATTTTAAAGCTCAGCACTTTTTAAGGGCCGTTCCTTTATGGGCAGCAATATGATCGGTTTTCAGGCTTTTAATTTCATATTGCGGATCAGCCGGAGTGGCGTGATGGATATAGCCTTTAAACGTAAAACTTTGGGTATGTACTTTTATGATAATCCCCGAAACCATTCCGGCTTCAGAGTTCCAGCATACGTTGTCCCCAATTTTAAAATTTGCTTTATGGCTCATTGGAATAAGGATAAAATAAGTTATCGTCAAAATAAAAGACCCGGTCTTCTACAATTCGTGCCGGCGATGTATAAGGATGCTCTTCAACCTTTCCCTTATTCATAATATGCAAAACGCACCAGCCTTTTGCCTTAAGGTAATCCGAAACCATGGAACGATGGCAACGCCACCACAGCGCTTCCGAACACATAAATGCCGTAGTGCGTTTTAAAGCAATCTCCTCTAATTCTGAAACGGCAATTTTAAACGCATCGGTCTCCATATAATCGGCATAGGCCCTAAACGAAGCATTATGCCAAAGATTATTTTTTGATTGTGGCGAAACTTTTCTTCTTCCGCCAAGCCCCGGAAGATGCACATATTGTATAGCAGTATATGAGAGCGTAGCCTGCATATTCTCTTCGTTAAACCAGGGAAATTTACGAGAGCCTGGAAAATGCCGTATATCCGCTAAAACCTCAATATGAAACGCCTGCAACAGTTCCACAAACCACTCCATGCTATGCGTAGAATGGCCAATGGTATAAATAGTTGGTTTAGGGTTGTTTTTCATTGATCATTATTGAAAGCCATAATGTATTTATCAATATACTGTTGCTGTGCTTTTAATTTATATTGTTGAATAAAACGTGGATGTTCCAGAATGGTCATTTTACCAAATAAGGGTGTTTCTTTATTAAGGTTATTAATAAATGTTGCATTTTTTTTCCCCAGTATAAAAACCTCCTCTGTTTCAAGGCCCATACGGATATGCTTTTTTAAGGTTTCCATCATATAATCTTTTACCGAGTTGAACAGTAAAGGATCATCGTAATAATTGGCATTAAGCCATTGGCCATTTTGCGCTTTGCGAATGATTGCCAATGGAAAGGGTGAATTAATATAAAATTGTTTATAAAAGAGTGCATCACCTCCAAATGCCTTAATCATATCATACATAAAAACCGATGAAACTTCATGCGTATAAGCCGATTGCATTTTAATACCGCAAACCTCCTGCAATCGTTTGGTATCGGTAAAAGGAACACCCGTAACGCCTGCACCATGGCGGCTTGGGTTGATGCCAATAATAAACTTTCGGGTATGATTATCACTATAATATTTTTTATAAAACTGCTGCATCACCTGCAGGGTTTCGACATTATCTAAAAAGGGGTTCAAAACCCGGTAGCCGTTGGGTAATTTACCCCTAAACTGTAAGCTGTTATTAAATGAAATTACTTTATCGGCAAAGGTTTTCATTGATGGAGCGAAAATTTAATCGGCTTTTCCTTTGAAACACCATTTTTCAATAAACAAAATTAAGAAGATTTAGGGGATACCCCTATGCAGGTACAGAATCTTAGTACCTATTACTTTAAAAAATAACGTTTGTTTCCTGAGAAGTAAACCTTGGCTAATTTCTTTGCTTAGCTGGTTTATCACTACGTAATAAAATAGAAACTATTTAATATCCAGTTTGAGGAGGCTTTGATTTCCCAGGAAGGCTTCCAACTCATCACCCACCACACATTCGCCAACTCCGGCGGGGGTTCCTGTAAAAATAATATCACCGATATTGAGGGAGAAATAATTGGAAATATGGGCCACCAGGGCATCAAATTTAAAAATCATTTCATTGCTGTTGCCCCGTTGCACTTCCTGGTTATTTACCAAAAATTTAAAGGTGAAGTTGGCTTTTTTCTGGTCTGGGGTTAAATCTAAAAATTTTCCAATGGCTGCAGAATTATCAAACGCTTTTGCTTTTTCCCAGGGCAGGCCTTTTTCTTTAGCAATATTTTGCAAATCCCTTGCCGTAAAATCAATACCTACCGTAATACCATTATAATAATTAGATGCATTGCGTTCGTTGATATATTTGCCGTTTTTGCAAACTCTTAGCACTAATTCACATTCGTAATTCAGTTCATTTGTAAACTCGGGATAATAGAATGGGGTATGTGGCTGCAATAAAGCGCTCTTAGGTTTCATAAAAACTACCGGTTCATCGGGTACCTCATTTCCCAATTCTTTTGCATGATCTGCATAGTTTCGGCCGATACAAATTATTTTCATCTACAGGTTGTTTTAGTGGTTCGGGTTTTAGGGGTACGAAAATAACAAAAAACACCTACAAAAGAAAATAGCGCTAAAGATTATTTTGGCAGCTCAAATACCAGGTTATTTACAGCAGACATGGTACGTTCAATACCCATTATTGCGAAGTTTTCGATAATTTCCACACATTTTTCAATTTTATACTTTACCAACGGAATTTCATCGGGCCGCCATTTTCCCAATACAAAATCGGCCTGCATCCCTTTTGGATAGTTATTGCCTATGCCAAAACGGAGTTTGGGATAATTAACCGTGCCCATGGTAGCCTCTATATCTCTTAATCCATTATGCCCACCCGAACTGCCACTTGCCCTGAGCCTTATTTTTTCCAGGGGAAGTGAAAGCTCATCTACAATGGTTAAGGTATTTTCCAGGGTAATTTTTTCTTTATCCATCCAGTATTTAAATGCCTTACCACTAAGGTTCATATATGTGGTTGGACAAATAACTACAAACAATTTTCCTTTATACTTTACTTCCGAAACATAGGCCAGGCGGTCGGTTCTAAACGCTCCGCCATGTTTTGTTACAAAATAATGAGCTACATCAAAACCAATATTATGGCGGGTATTGGCATACTCCTTGCCTGCATTTCCCAACCCAACTATTAAAAATTTTGCCATTTATAAATATTGATGAATCGTTTAAGTTCGTAACCAGGGTAAACGAATGCGTTTTGCTGATCCTTAATTTTATTCGGAAAAACTAAATTAACTGGTTGAGGTGCTGCTGGAGATCAGCATCAGTTTTAATCAATACATCCCTTACTTTGCTGCCTTGATTAGGGCCTACAATACCAGCGGCTTCCAACTGGTCCATTAGCCTTCCGGCCCTGTTGTAGCCCAGTTTCATCCTACGCTGAAGCAACGATGTACTGCCCGTTTGACTGGAAACCAACAGCCTTGCGGCATCTTCAAACAATGGATCTTTATCGCTGGCATCAAAATCTTTTCCCTCCATTTCTTTTTCATCTACATATTCCGGCAGCAGGAAGGGTTGCGGATAACCCCGCTGGTCGCCAATAAAATCGGTGATTTTATCCACTTCGGGTGTATCTACAAATGCACATTGCAAACGTACCAGTTCGCCATTATGGCTAATGAGCATATCTCCTTTTCCAATAAGTTGCTCGGCACCCCCAATATCTAAAATGGTGCGGCTATCTATTTTACTGCTCACCTTAAAAGCAATACGTGCCGGGAAGTTTGCTTTAATTGTACCGGTTATAATATTCACCGAAGGCCTTTGTGTGGCAATAATAAGGTGTATCCCTATAGCCCTGGCCAACTGGGCCAGCCGGGTAATGGGCATTTCAATTTCCTTGCCGGCCGTCATGATCAGGTCGGCAAATTCATCTACCACTAAAACAATAAAGGGAAGGTATTGGTGGCCTTTTTCCGGGTTAAGTTTACGGGCAGCAAATTTTTCGTTGTATTCTTTAATATTACGGCAGCCGGCTTCTTTCAATAAATCGTAGCGGTTTTCCATTTCAATGCAAAGCGCATTGAGGGTATGCACTACTTTCTTGGTATCGGTAATAATGGCATCTTCTTCTCCCGGAAGTTTTGCTAAAAAGTGGTTTTCGATAGTTTTATAAATACTTAATTCCACTTTTTTGGGGTCAACCAATACAAATTTAAGTTGCGAAGGATGCTTCTTATACAACAGGGAAACCAATATGGCATTAAGCCCCACGGATTTACCCTGCCCGGTAGCGCCCGCCATCAACAAATGGGGCATGCTGGAAAGATCCACGATAAAATTTTCGTTATCTATTTTTTTACCAATGGCAATGGGTAAGGAAAAATTATTTTTCTGGAATTTTTCGGAGCTTAAAAGCGTTTTAATACTTACCACCGTTTTTTTTGCATTAGGCACTTCAATACCAATGGTGCCTTTGCCGGGTATGGGCGCAATAATACGGATGCCCAATGCCGAAAGGCTCAGGGCAATATCATCTTCCAGGTTTTTAATTTTTGAAATGCGGATACCTGCCGCCGGAATAATTTCATATAAGGTAACCGTGGGCCCAACGGTTGCGGAAATACGCTGAATGCTGATGTCGTAATTTTTCAGCGTATTGATAATTTGGTTTTTATTGTTTTCCAGTTCCTGGGCATCCTGTACAATTTTTTCACTGCCATGGTTGTCCAGCAAATCAAGCGAAGGATATTTGTAATCCCTCAAATCCAGTATGGGATCGTAGGGTTTTACTTCCTTAATTTTATCAGGGGTAACCGGCGCTTCTTCTGCAATGGGTTCTGCTGTTTTAATTTCCAGTTCCAGGCCCGAAATTGGAACCGGGGCAGTTTTCTTTATGGAGGTAACCGGTAAATCTACTTTTAACTCTTGCCCTGTATCCGGCGTTTCTTCTTTCTCAATTAAATTGATCTGCTGATTAATATCGGGTTCTTGTATGGGAATATCCCTTACGGCAGCTTCTTTTTTTAACGAATTACCCCGGGTGGGTAAATCATCCAATGGCTCTGCTTCTTCGTCTGAAATTTCCTCATCAGCTATGGGTTCTTCTTCAGGCGCAGTAACTTGCTTTTTAAAATTAAAGGATGGATTAAACCGCCAAATAATATAAGCAAAAAAAGAAACTGCAATCAGCAAATAAGTGCCTACCCTGCCCATGGTATTGTATAAATAATTCCTGCAAAGGTCACCGGCTGCGCCGCCGTAGGCAAAATTGCTGTTTCCGGCAAGTACCGATGCCGTAATGCTTACCAGGGGCAGGCCGATGATGATGTATTTAAGATTTCTCCAAATGGAGAATATTTTTTTGCCGGTAAACAGGTTGATGCCCACCACCAAAAAGAAACTGCATAGCAGGTAAGAAGCAATTCCAAAACCTTTATAAATAAAAAAATGAGATAGGTACGCCCCAAAAGCGCCCATTAAATTATGAATGGTACTTTCAGTGCCCAGCAATAATTTATACCCTTCATTAAATACTTTATCCTGGTCTTCGTTCCAGGTAAATAAATAAGAAGTAAAGGCAATAAAGAACAGCACCCCAATAAGAATTAAAACACTTCCGGTGATTTTATGGGTGCGCTCATCTTTAAGCAGTTTTTTCACTTCCAGGGTTTCTTCTTTATCCTGTTTAAGTGTATCGGCGGCTTTGCTATTTTTCTTAATTGATTTTACTTTACTGGCCATGAGTTGCAAAGATAAATAAATCCCATGCAGCAACACCTGCGGAGAACTATTTTAATACCTTGTTTTAAATGAGTTGGTAGCCTTGTTAAACAAATAAGGTTTAATTGAGTTGAGGATCGGTGGGATAATGCACCAGCTTTTCATACTTTCCACCGAGTTTGAGCAGGCTGGCTTTCCATACATCGCCCAATGGGGTATCAAATACAATAGGTGCTGTAGCTTGCACGGTAAGCCAGGATTTTTCTTTTAATTCCATATCCAGCTGGCCGGCGCTCCAGCCACTATAGCCTATAAAAAATTTAATCTTCCCGGTATCAATTACCTTATCTTTTATGAGGGATTTCATTTTTTCAAAATCACCGCCCCAATAAATATTTTGTTCAACTTTTTCACAGTCATCAAAATATTCCGGATACTGGTGAATATAGTGGAGCGCATCCATTTGTACGGGGCCGCCAATAAAAACAGGTAGTTCATAGCCTTCCATTTCCGGGATCAATTCACCCAACGTAAGGTCGTATAACCGGTTAAGGGTAAATCCAAAGCTGCCTTCCTGCTCGTTGTGCCTGCACAAGAATACTACGGTGCGTAAAAAATTAGGATCTTTTAAAAACGGATCTGCAATAAGCAAGGTACCCGGTTGCGGCGTTATCATACCCCTAATGTATAACTTTAAAAGAAAATGAGCAAAACAAAATGGGGCACAACAACCTGTCCAAAAAAATTATTTATTCGTTAACATTAACCCAAAAGGCAGAATTGGTTTTTTCTTAAAGCATTACAAATAGTACATTTGCGTACCCGAAAAATGTTGCCATAACGTATGCGAAAAATTTTTCCCATCATCACGGTTTTAATAACCATCAGTTTACTGGGATTAATCTTTTTTCAATTTTTATGGTTGAAGAGCGCTAAAGAAATTAAAGAGCAACAATTATTTGAAAACATTGTTAAAGCAACGGGTGAAGCGGCTTCCCGGATGGTGGAAGAAGCCAACCCCCTTCCGTATTTAAGAAAACCCATTACCCTGGGCCAGGAAAAGTTGTTGATGGATTTTACCCGGCTTTCGGTTATACAGCGTTTTTCCAAAGCTGAAATGAGGGATATCATCCGCACGGCTTTTAATAAAAATATGCTTTCGGATGTACCTTTTGAGTTTGCCGTTACTGAAAACTCATTGTCCGGCGACCAGGTGGAAAGTGAGCATTTTTTTAAATACTATTCGGATACGCTGAACAATAAATTATACAGCATCCCGTTACAGGGCTCCAGCGGAAGCAGCATGGAAAATTTAACTGCCGAAGAATTTTTGGTGGTGATTGTTCCGCATGAACGGTCCATTATTTTAAAAGAGCTGGTGTTTTTTATAATTGGCGCCATTTTATTTACCATCATCATTGCAACCGCCTTTTTTCTTACCATTAGAACATTGCTTCGTCAAAAAAAGCTCAGCGAAATTAAAAATGATTTTATCAACAACATGACGCATGAGTTTAAAACCCCGCTGGCCACCATTTCGCTGGCTGTGGATGCCTTGCGTAATGAAAAAGTGTCGGTAGATAAAGAAAAATCCAATTATTTCACAGGAATTATAAAAGAAGAAAACAAGCGGATGAATAAGCAGGTGGAAACCATTTTACAAGCCGCCTTACTGGATAAGCAGGAGGTAAATTTAAACCTTGCTAAACTTTCTGCTCATCAACTTATTCGCACAGCTATCAACAACATAAGCCTGCCGGTGCAGGAAAAAGGCGGCGAACTGCTGGTAAAACTCGATGCGGAAAAAGACAGCATTTTTGCCGATGAAGTGCATTTTACCAATTTAATCAACAGCCTGCTGGATAATGCCGTAAAATATTCAAAAGAAAAACCGGTGATCACCGTGGAAACATTTAGCAACCCTAAAGATTTGTCCATAAAAATTAGTGATAATGGCATTGGTATGAACAAAGAAACGCTAAACCATATTTTTGAAAAATTTTATAGAGCCCATACCGGCAATGTACATAATGTAAAGGGCTTTGGACTTGGATTGAGCTATGTAAAAACAATGGTTGAAGCGCACAAAGGACATATAAAAGCAGAAAGCGTATTGGGTAAGGGAAGCAATTTTATTGTTACGATACCATTAGCTTAAAGTTTTTGAAACCCTATATCTTCTTTTTTATTAATTTCTTTTTTCATTAAATAATAAAAACTACAATATACGTTGGCTAATGCAAATTTGCGTTTGCTTTTTAAATGAGTTGCATCTATTCAATCCAAAGTTTTACTCTGCCGTTGTGGGATCAATGATTTCCGCCACTTCCGAAACCCGGTTTGCCGGGAAGCCACCCAGGCTGGCATGTTGCCTTACCATTTCTTCATTGGGCGCTATATAAACGCAGTAAATTTTATCGCCGGTTACATAACTATGCATCCATTGAATTTGCGTACCCATTTTAGTCAGTACGCCACATGAGGTTTGCGAAATGGATTTCAATTGTTCGGCAGATAATTTTCCGGCGCCGGGAATTTCTCTTTCAATGACATATTTAGGCATAACAAAATTTTTTAAAAATTTAAAAAGGTATTTTGGTAGCAGCCTTGAGTTTCAAAGTGTAAGCAAAAAACTTATAAAACCAGTTGATAATAGCACCCCAAACCTACTTAGTAAAAAACATAAAAAAAATACCTCAAATGAGGTAGTTTAAATAATATTATGTTAATCAGCAAATTACTCCTGCACCACCAGCCTAAAGCCGTTGCCGTGTATGTTTACAATTTCTATTTTGCTGTCTTCTTTTAAATATTTGCGAAGCTTGGCAATATACACATCCATACTGCGGCCGTTAAAATAGGTATCGCTGCCCCATATTTTTTTGAGGGCGGCTTCCCGGGGTAATAAATCGTTTTTATATTCGGCAAGCATTTTAAGGAGTTCATTTTCTTTTGGAGACAGGGTTTGTACTTTGCCATTAACGCTCAGTTCCCTCAGGCGTGGGTTAAAATGGTAGTTGCCCAGGTCAAATTCGGCGTTGGCTTCTTCTTTATGAATTTCTTCGTTGCGCTTTAAAATGGCTTTTATTTTATGCAACAGCACTTCACTGTCAAACGGTTTGGTGATATAATCGTCGGCGCCCAATTTATAGCCTTGAATGATATCGTCTTTCATGGTTTTGGCGCTCAGGAAAAACAGGGGAACATCGGGGTTAATATCCCTAATTTCTTCCGCTACGGTAAAGCCATCCATATTGGGCATCATTACATCGAGCAGGCAAATGTCAAATTTTTCCCTTTGAAAAGCGGCAAGCCCAAGGCGGCCATCCCTTTCCAGCGTTACATCATAGTCGTTCAACTCCAGGTAATTTTTTAATACCATGCCCAGGTTGGTATCGTCTTCGCAAAGTAAAATTTTGGGTTTTGCTGTTTCCATGTTATAAGTGTTATTTATACAAATAAAATAAAATCGTTTTTTATACCGCTAAGATAATGCCTAATTTTTTGTTAATGCCTCTTGTTTTTACTATAGACTTTATCGGTAAGCGAATGTAAAAAGGCAATGATATCTTTTTCTTCCTGTACGGTAAGGTTTAGTGGTTTTCGTAATAGTGAATCCATATTTTCCGGGTCATCTACAAATAGTTGCGGATTATTGTAAAAAGACAGCACCTGGTCCAGCGTTTTAAACCGGCCATTGTGCATATAAGGCGCCGTAACAGCCACGTTTCTTAAGCCGGGAGTTTTAAATTTTCCTATGTCTGCCGGGTTTTTGGAAATTAAATACCTTCCGGAATCGTTAAACTCTTTGCCGTTAAACATGCCAATATTCCTGAATTCGTCATCGGTAAAATCTTCCATAATATGGCAATTGAAACATTTGGCTTTATTGCCGATAAATAATTGCCTTCCTCTTTCTTCCTGTGCGGTAAGTGTACCCATATTATTGCTCCAGTCATCAAACGGGCTGTTTATGGTTTCCAGTGTTTTTTCATAAGCGGCAATGGCTTCTGCAAGGTTTTTTTTATTGGGCTTTTGGCGAAAAACTTTGTAAAAAAGTTGCCTGTATTTACCCGATTTATTTAATCTCCTTAGGGCTTCCGCTACCGGCATATCCATTTCATTGGGATTTTCCAAAGGTATTAAAGCCTGCTCCTGTAAGGTTTTGGCCCGGCCATCCCAAAAATAATAAGGCCTGTTTTTCATATTGAGTACCGAAGGCGTATTTCTTCCGGTAAGTTTTCCATTTATGCCAATGCTAAAGGCCATAGTATCGGCAAAGGCAAATTCCAGCTTATGGCAACTTGCACAACTAATGCTGGAATCTTTGGATAAAATTTTTTCGGAGAAAAGCTGTTTCCCCAATAACGCCTTTTGTTTTTCTGATGCGGAATAACTACCCGTATAAAAACTGCTTAAAGCCACAAACACAACCAGGCAAAAAACAAAAAATATCCGCTTCATACCATAAATATACAAAACAAAAAAGAGGTACAAGCTGCATGGCCTGTACCTCTAAAAATGTAAATTTTAAAAAGTTAATGCTGCACAAAAATTTTGGCAGCGCCTAAGCGGGTATTGTCTTTCTTTAATAATTCTAATGTATAAACACCGTTTGCGGCACTTCCCATATTAATTTTCATACGTTGATATGGGAGGGTAATATCATATACTTTGCTGAAAACCTTTGCTCCTTTTGCATCATACACATTAATATATCTTTTACCGGATACAAAGTTGGATTCATTATACATTACTTCAAAATCGCCATTGTTTGGATTTGTGTAAACAATTAATACATCGGATTTACCTCTTTGCACCGTTAACGCATTGGATGAAGCTGTGCAACCTGTAACACTATTGGTAGCTACTACAATAATACTGCCGGAAATTCCTGGGTTTGGAGCCAGTTGAATGGTTGCACCGGTTTGACCGGTTATTACCTGGGTGCCGCTATACCAAACATAACTATATGTGCCTGCAGGTGCAATACCGGTAACCTCAATTGACGCCGGTGAGCTGGCATTGGGCAAGAGCGAAATTGTAACAACAGGATTAGCATTTACGATAAGTGTTGCAGCATTAGAAATTGTGGTATTGCTGCTGCAATTGGATACAACAGCCCGGTATTTATTTTGATGCTGGGCCAATGTTGCTGCAGAGAGGGTTAGCGTTGTGCCCGTTTCTCCACTAATATCCGTATAAGTAGTTCCACCATCGTTGCTTACCTGCCATTGATAGATAATACCATCACCATTGGCCTCAACAGAAAAACTGGCGCCTTCATTTTCACATACCGTTTCATCTGCAGGATGTGTGGTAATATTTGCCGGAACAATTACATGCAATTTGGCACAGTTACTAATGGCTGAAGGTGTACAGCTGCCGTTTATCACTAAACGGTAGGCATATCCTTCCTGGGCTACGGTAACAGCTGTAATATTCAGGCTTGCTGCATTTTCTCCTGCCATATCGGTAAAGGTTCCATTGCAACCTGTGGGGCTTTGTTGCCACTGATAGCTGAGCCCGGTGCCGCTGGCGGTAGCGGTAAAACTTGCATTTGCCCCATCGCAAACATTGGCATCGGCAGGCTGGGTAGCCACAACGGGCGCCGTATTTACCGATAAGCTAACGGCATTTGAAATTACTGGTGTAGTGCAGGTTCCGGAGCCCGTCATTTGTACCCGGTACTGGTAATTATCCATTGCAGCAGTAACATTATTTAAAGTAAGTGTAGGATTATTTACCGCAGGGGAAAGATTGGTCCAGGTAGTTCCGCCATCGGTGCTTACCTGCCAGTTATAAGCAATATTTGATCCGCTTGCGGTTACACTAAAGGAAGCGTTTGTACCTGCACATGCTGTTACGGCATTGGGTTGTGAAGTAAATACCGGGGCGCTGTTTACCGTTAGAACCACGCATTCACTGGTAACGGAAGGGGCGCAAGCGCCGGTTACAATTACCCGGTATGCATTATTGTTCATGCCCAAAGTAGCGTTGGTTAAATTATAGCAGTTATCCGTAGCGCCGGAAATATTGGTAAAAGACCCGCTACAACCTGTAGTGCTTACCTGCCATTGATAGCTGAGCCCTGCACCCTGGCCGGTTACGCAAAAGTTATTATTGCCCCCTTCACAAATTGTTGCAGCAGTTGGTTGAGCACTTATGGATGCCGGACCTGTAACCGATAATACTGCGGCCGAAGAAGTAACGGTATTACCACATGAGCCGCTTCCGGTTACAACAACCTGGTATTGGTAATTGTTCATTGCGGCAGTTACGTTTGTAAGAGTAAGTGTTGCCGTTGTTACGGCAGGGGACAAATTGTTCCATGTGGTTCCGCCATCGGTACTTACCTGCCAGTTGTAGGTTAACGAAGTTCCGCTGGCGGTTACACTAAAGCTGGCGCTGTTACCCACGCATGCAGCCGTATTGGAAGGCTGCGTGTTAACCGAAACCGAATTAGTGCCCACAGTTAATATAGCCGCATTGGTATTGATGCTTGATGTGCCGCAACTTCCGCCGGAAGAGGATATAACGGCACGATATTGATAATTATTCATTGCTGCCGTAACATTGGTTAACGTAAGAGTAGCCGTAGTTACTGCCGGCGATAAGCTGTTCCAGGTTGCACCGCCATCGGTACTTACCTGCCAGTTATAATTTACCGAACCGGAGTTGGCTGCTACAGTAAAACTTGCTGTACCGCCCACACAGGAAGAGGTATTTGAGGGTTGAGTGGTAACGCTTAATGATGATGAAGATACATTGAGCGTTACAACAGTTGATGTTACCGGGTTATTTGGGCATCCTCCATTTACAATTACCCGGTATTTATAATTATTCATCGAAAGTGTAACACTATTCAAAGTAAGCGTTGCGGCATTAACTGCCGGGGAAACATTATTCCAGGTAGTGCCACCATCGGTACTTACCTGCCATTGATAATTGCTCACCATACCTGTGGTGGCAATAGTAAAGTTCACGGTATTTCCTTCGCAGGTATTGGCATCGGCCGGCTGTGTGGTAATGGATGCCGCCGGGGGTAATGATGTAGAGGCAACATGATCTGTTGCACTGTTGGAACTGCCTTGAATGGCTCCATAGCCCATTCCTCTCTTTGCAAAAGCCGTCCAAATTGCACATTTATAGGCTCCATTGTATATAAGGCTGTCTGCTTTTAGAATGGCGTTCCTGGCATCAATAAATCCGGGGTTGCAAGGCTGCAATTTAAGCCCTTCAATTACCAATTTTAAAGCAACACTATTCCCTGCAGTTGAGCCGGCATCAAAAAGATTTGGATTGATGTTTCCGGTCTGTTGAATTATTCCCCAGGTCATTTCCCACAGGGCTGCACACCATATTTCTCCAATATTATGAGATTCGGTACCAATAGGATTTACGCCCATGTTGGCATAAGTAAGAGGGTTTACTGAAATGTCGGTAGAATAGGGATAGTTACGGATACCTGATCCGGTTGTAGGCAAACTCACCGCATAATTGGCAATTGGCCTGGGTATAACGCCATCGCTTAAAGATGAGGTTGCCCAATTTGTAGTGGCCATTAAAGCAAAATAATCACTCCATCCTTCACCGCCCTGCTCAGCGTTGGCTAAGCAACCCGATTGTGCCGGGCCTCCGGTAAGCCGGTTGCTTACGCCATGAAAAAATTCGTGGGATACTATACCATTATCCAAATCGCCATCCACTCTTTTGCGGCTTAAAGTAGCATTCAATCCATTTGCAAGCTGGGCAATAAGCAAGGCGCCTGTGGCCTGGGATACCATTACGGCCGGTATGGTAATGGTATTGTCCGTACCGCCCATGATAATGGGTGCATCGGGTACATTATTGATCATAATAACCCCGGCAGCCTGTGCATTTTGAGCATTCAAAACTTTTACGGTAAAGTTGCAATTGCCCCGGTTTATTAAAACAATTTTACCGGTAATGGAATTTACCGGAGCTCCATTGCAGGCTTCATGAGCTGTACCTGCGGCGTCATCGTAATACACCACAGCTGCCGTTACCGGGCCTACATTAAGCAATTGGTTTGCGGTACTAAAATTTCCTTCTACTGCAGCATAGTCTCCGGCAATACTACCTGGTGCGTTTACCTTCACATTGGCCGGGCCATCAAATAAATACATGCGCATACGGGGCCTTGAGCCATCGGCAGGTGTTGCAAAATTGGCATTATTAGTTCCGGTGCTGCTTTGAGCTATTGCAATTACATAATCATTTTGAGCACCGCCCCTGCCCTGGTTATTGGCCTGGAAATTTCCTGCAGGTTCTGTAAAACCGTACTGATAGGTAATATCATGAATAATGTTATTCCAATAAAATAAATTAGTTATGGCAAATTGCTGGTAATTTGGGCTGGTTGGATCAAGACTAAAATTAGGTGCAAACTGAAAGTTTAAAGGATCGGGTCCCGTTGTGGAAGTAGCCGGTATGCCGGTAGGGGTAATAATGGTTGAACTATTTGTTCCGGCCCTGTCTTCGGTAGCCCATACGTTGTTACCTCTTGTAATATTATAATCGGTGCTGCCGTTGTTGTGCCAGCCCAGCGATGTGGCATTGCCCGGTGCGCTGGTCCATGGATTGGTTCTTACTGCCGGCGTACCGCCGGGATGTATGGGGCTTTCTGCAGGATAGGGAATTACCAGGTAGTTTACCGTGTTTACCAATGAAGGGTTGCTTCCATTTTCATTTTTCAAATTTGAAATTTGAAAAAAATCGGTAGTGGGATTTACAAAAACTTCGTTATGATCTTCTCTTAAATCATGTGAACTTTCATAAATGGTAAGATTATTTTTTCTAATAATTTTTCCGCTTTCCGCATCCACCTGTATCATCCACCAATCGGAACTTTTTGTTGGCACTACCTGTACAACCCAGGCTAATTTTACCGCTTCTACCTTACCCTTATTATTCATTACCGGCACCCACAAGCGTTCCACTACCACTTCTTCATTTACTCCTTCGAGTATTCCAAAATTATACCTTCCGCCATTTTGTGAAGTTTGAGAAAAACCGATTTTAGGTGTGGGCAATTTAGCTGCCGCAAATGCATGTACGACTGCATGGGCCGGTAATAATTTGGCAATGCCTGATGCAGGTGAAGCCAGCCCCTCTATGCCGGGTATCGTTTCGCCAACAGAAGATACCAGCTTATTGTTTTTAAATGCCAATACCTTTATGCTATTATAGACCGGCGTATTTTTAAAGCCTTCCTGAAGGTAAACTAATTGTGTGCCTGAAGTGGTATTAAAATAAGCGTCACTTACAAATGAAGCGCTGATTTGCTGAGGGCTGATGCCAATTTCTTTTGCATGATCAGCAACCAGTTTTAACGCTGTGGCTTCATCAATTTTTTGGCCATTTGAGCATAAAAAAAAGAGGCCGCCTAAAATTAAGAGTAGAGTTTTTTTCATGAACCGAAGTTTATTAAGTGTGCTTATTTAAAATTATAGATTTGAAAAATTAAATGCCACGGAATTTTGTTATCCGGCAAAAACCGAATTTGCTAAATTAAGTGAATATCTGCACTGCATTTTTTATTTATACGGAATTTTTTCTGATTTGCTTATAAAAAAAAGGCAAAGGTTTTAATGTCCTTTGCCTTTAAGAGTTTTATATTGATTTATTTGATAATCAATATTTTAATACTAATTATGTTTTGAAACTTTACCTACAGCCAAACGTTTGCCACCGCTGCCTACGAGTTCTACCAGGTAAACACCCGAAGAATAACGGGAAATATCTACCAGCATTTTTTGATAAGGTTCGGTAATACTAAACTGCTGTGTAAAAACCCTGGCGCCTTTGCTGTCAAAAATTTTCAACATCCTGGTTTCCGTTGCAGTAGAAGGGTCTTTATAATACCTCACCTGGAAAACACCGTTATTGGGGTTGGGGTAAATAAACATTACATTGGATTGTATTGCGCCTAATCCAAATATATCCGACGTATCAAAACATCCTGTAGATTGATTTAATGCAATTGCCCTGATGCTACCGAGGTTATCTACAGTTGCCGTATAACTTGATGCGTTTGCACCGGCTATAACCGAGTTGTTGTTTAACCAGGAGTATGCATAATTTCCGGATGGGGATATCGTAGCCGTTAAAACTGACTGTAAAGAAGGATTGATGGAACTATTGCTTGCATTAAGGGTTACAACGGGGTCGGGGTGTACTGTTAATAACGCTTCATCAGAATTCACCGAGCCGCAAGGGTCGCCGGTTACAACAGCTCTGAAAAGATTCCCATTCATTGAAAGCCCGGTACCGGTTACAGAAAGCGTATTGGTTAATGCGCCGGAATAAACGGCATCATCAATTACATTACTCCAGGTAGTACCGTTATCTGCGCTCATTTGCCATTGATAGGTAATGGATAAACCGGAAGCGCCAACCGTAAACTGCTTATTTTCTCCACGACAAGCTGATGCAGCTATAGGTTGTAAACTAATGGATACCGGAAGGTTAACAGTTAATGTAGCTGTATTAGTGGTGAGATTAGTACAATTATCAGTTATTATAGCCTGGTATTGGTTACCATTCATTGCACCGGTAATATTAGAAAGAACCAGGGTTGCGTTTGTAGCGCCTGCAATATTGGTCCAGGTGGTACCGGCATCGGTGCTAACCTGCCATTGGTAGTTAACGGTTGAAGTAGATGCAGCCGTTGTAAATGTTGCCGATTGGCCTTCGCATAAGGCAATATCAACAGGTTGTGTGCTGATACTTGCCGCTTCAGAAACCAATAAGCTGATGCAATTTGATGTAAGATTAGAAGGACAGGAGTTTTGGGCTACAACCCTGTACACTTCATTATTCTGCGATAAGCTGAGGTTGTTTAAGTTAAGCGTTGCAGAAGTTGCACCTGCAATATCGGTGAAAGCACCTGCACAGCCTGTAGTACTTACCTGCCATTGATAGGTAGGGTTGGTACCGGCAATATTAGCCGTTAGGGCTACGCTATTGTTCACGCAACCGGTTACGCTTGTAGGCTGATCAACAAGTGTAAGCGGCACACAACTTGTTGCAGCAGGTAAAATAAGCGTAAACGTATCGCTTACATTTACTTTTTTATTTCCGGCATTATACAGGTTGGAAACAATTTCAACCATTGCGGTTTTTTTAACGGCAATATCATCTATACGCCAGCCAATTAAATTGGTGCCTTCGTCCGTTGTAAATCTAAAGCGGAACCGTACATTTTGATTAGCATAGGGAGTAAGGTTTACAACGGATTTTTTAAACCCATAACTGTTACCGGTAAAAGCACGCCTTCCGGCAAGTAAAGTAGTATTATCCATAATGCCGGTGTAGCCCCCGGTAATAAAATTATTTTGACCAATATCACTCCAGGTGGTACCGCCATTAGTGCTTATTTCCACCACGCCACCATCATAAGTGCTTTCAGATACAAACCAATTCCAAAATGATAAATTTGGCGGCGCTGCGCCTAAGGCAATATCCGCTGTTGTAGTTAATCGTTCATCAGATGTTACATCCGGGTTGCCGGCAAAATAGGCGTATGGCGGGCTGTAGCTGATGGAATTATCGCTTATCCAGTTGGTGGATGTGGTAGATGTAGCCTGCCATCCGGAAGAAATACTGCTGGTGGGTACCAGGTCTTCAAATAAATTTACCGGGGGAAAATAAGTGCCATTATTAATCTTAACGGTAAAAGAATAGAGTTGTGAATTGCCGGCTGTAATATTCACCGGGAAACTTACTACCCTGGAAATTGAATTATAAGAGCCCCCGGAAACATAGGTAACATTTGCCGGCAAGGTATCGGTAAGCAGGTAGTTTACAATATCACCACAAGGGCCGGCGGTTACTTTATTGGTATAAACCACATCTTCATTTTCTTCCTGCTGGGTTACATTTTGAGTAACGGTAAGTTTACTTTCTACTGTTGAAAAACCCACAATTTGGTCGCTGCGGCTATCACTGGAACCCTGGCTGGCATCGGTACCCACGCCTCTTCTTGCAAAGGCCTGCAAAATGGCGCAATGGTAAGCGCCGTTATATAAAATTTGATCTGCGGCTAATATTGCATCTCTTCCATCCACAAAACCCGGGCTGCAGGGTTGCAGCTTCATACCTTCCATTACCAATTTCAGCGCAATGGAATTTCCGCCCGGAGCATTGGCATCAAATAAATTTGGATTAATGACGCCGGTTTGCTGAATAATGTTCCAGGTCATATCCCACAAAATGGTACACCAAACGGTACCAATACCATGAGGAATTGCTGCGGTGGATACATTGGAGTAGGTCATTGGGTTAATGCTCATATTGGTGCAATACTTGTATTGCCTGATGCCGCCGCCATTTGGGCCCTGGCCAGAAACATAGTTGCCAATTGCCCTGGGTTTAGTTGCGCCATCTGTTAAAGTGGAGTTTGCCCAATCCTGTGTGGCCATTATACAAAAATAATCGCCCCAGCCTTCACCCATTTGCTCGGTGTTTTGCAGGCAACCGCTCAAAGCCGGGCCACCGGTAAGCCTGTTGCTGATGCCATGGGTATATTCATGAAGAATTACACCGTTATCTACATCGCCGTCTTTTTGCGGGCTCCCACTCCATAAATACATTTGCATTCTTCCGCTTCCCCCATCCGATGGGGTAGAGAAATTAGCATTGTTGGTTCCGCCGCCATCCTGTGCATCGGCATTAACGGCATCATTGCCTGCACCGCCTCGGCCAAGGTTATTGGTTTGAAAATTACCGGCCACCTCGGTAAACCCGTACTGGTAACTTAAATCATGTATAATATTATTCCAGTAAAAAAGATTGGTAATATTAAATTGCTGGTTTTGAACCGGCGAATTTTGGATGGGTGTTACACTAAAATTGGGAACAAAATCAAAGTTCAATGGATCGGGAGATGTGGTAGAAACAGCAGATGCGCCGATGGTATTGTTATTACCGTCCCGGTCTTCTTTGGCCCATACATTATTTCCCCGGCTGCTGGTATAATCTGTTGTACCGTTGCTATGCCAGCCAAGGGTTACGGCATTGCCACCGGCCAGGTTCCATGGATTGGTAACAACGGCAGGTGTACCTCCGGGATGAATAGGGCTTTCGGCCGGAAAAGGGATTACCCGGTAATTGGCCGTATTCACCAACGATGGTGAATTGCTTTGCCAGTTGAAAAAGCTTTGGGCTGTTTCTTTATTTTCATAAAATAAATATTCGCTATTATGATGCGAATGGTTGGCATCATAAGCGTCCCAGGAGCAGTAAACGGTAAAGTTGCTTTCAGCAATTTTTTTATTGGTATTGGCATCTACCCGTATCATCCAGTAATCAGAACTGGCAGATGGCACCAAGTAAACCTGCCAGGCCAATTTTACTTCTTTACCTTCATTTACCGGCACCCACATTAATTCGGCAGTAATATCTTCTGTGGCAATACCAAGTTTACCAAATGATTTTTTTGTAGCGCTTGCAGAAGTGGTAAATATTGGTGAGGTAGCGGTAAGCTTTTTATCCTCCAAAGCTGTTCTTACAGCATCCGATGCGCTAAATACCGGTATTTCCGAAATGTTTGAAGATTTTTTTTGTACACTTTCTATAAAATGCCCTGCTTGAGAAACGAGTTTGCCGTTTTTAAATGCCAGCACCAGCACCTGGTTGTACACCGGCAGGTTTTTATACTGCTGCAATAAATACACTTTGTCGGTATTTGAACCTGCATCATGATAGGCTGATGAAACAAAACTGCCCAGCAGGTTTTCCGCAAATGGGGAAACAAGTTGCTGGTTTCGTTCAACAAGCGATAAAGCAGTTTGCTTATTGAGGTTTTGGGCAGATGCAAGGATAGCAACCTGGAACAGGAATACGGAGCATAAAAGTTTTTTCATAAATATATTGTTGAAGCCGGTTTTGCGATGGATTTACCCACCTGTTTTTGGGCAGCAAATTTAATGTATTCAAATGGTAAAAAACCCGTCAGGCCGGGAAAAAATTGCTTTTTTTTACTAGTAAGAAGAATGTAAATTTTTAGTAAGTTTCTTCAAAATCAACTGCAAAAAGCGATTACTGCAAAAATTATATGTAACTACTGCAAAATTTGTAATATTGCCTGCCGGCTCATGTACAACGATTTATTATACCAAATTGCCCTTACCCGTGTACCACAGGTAGGCGATGTACATGCCAAAAATTTAGCGCAGGTTTACGGCTCAGCCGAAGCCGTTTTTAAAGCGCCAAAACATCAACTGGAAAAACTGGAAGGTATTGGCAGCATTAGGGCAAAAAATATTAAGGCATTTACTCAATTTAAAGACGGTGAAACCGAAATTGCATTTTTAGAAAAATATCATATTGCACCGCTGTTTATTACACACCCAAATTATCCCAAACGCCTGCTCAACTGTTACGATAGCCCGCCACTTTTATATTACAAAGGCAACGCCGATCTCAATAGCTCAAAAATTATTTCCATTGTTGGCACCCGAAGCAACAGCGATTATGGTAAATATTTTTGTGAATCATTTTTGCAAACTCTTAAAGCTTCGGGCATATTAGTGGTGAGCGGCCTGGCATTTGGCATAGATACCCTGGCCCATAAAAATGCATTAAAAAATAATTTACCCACCGTAGCCGTACTGGCGCATGGGCTGGATCGTATTTACCCCCGGGAAAACAAAAGCCTGGCAAAACAAATGGCCGAAAACGGCGGACTGCTTACCGAGTTTTGCAGCGGCACATTGCCCGATAAACAAAATTTTCCAAAACGCAACCGCATTGTTGCCGGTATTTGCGATGCCTTAATTGTGGTGGAAAGCGGCAAAAAGGGAGGCTCATTAATTACAGCCGAACTGGCAAACAGCTATAATAAAGATGTTTTTGCCCTGCCCGGTAAAAGTACCGATACCAAAAGCGAAGGCTGCAATTTTTTGATTAAAAACAACAAGGCTTTAATGATTACCGAAGCAGGGGATTTGCTGAAAATGATGAACTGGGACCAGCCAAAACCAATACCCAAAAAACAGCAAAGGGCATTATTTATAGAATTGCAGCCCAATGAAAAAATTATTGTAGAAACCCTGCGGCAGGCCGATAAACTTTTTATTGATGAACTCTATTTACAGAGCGGCCTCAGTAGCAGCGCTGTAGCCCAGGCCTTGCTTATGCTGGAAATGGAAGGTATCGTAAAGTCTCTTCCGGGAAAAATGTACCAGCTGGTTTAAAAATTCAATGTGATTTTTCTCTACCTTTGCACATGGCTACAATAAAATCTTCTTCTCCCAAATTTACCGATGCTAAATTAACCGAAGGGCTTACATTTGACGATGTATTGCTCACCCCGGCTTACTCCCAGGTATTGCCCAAAGATGTGGAAATTTCCACCCGGCTAACCAAAAATATAACCTTAAACATTCCTTTGCTCAGCGCTGCAATGGATACCGTAACCGAAGCCCAACTGGCTATTGCACTGGCAAGGGAAGGCGGCCTTGGCATATTGCATAAAAATATGACCATTGAAGGCCAGGCCAGCCAGGTAAGAAAAGTAAAACGCAGTGAAAACGGCCTCATACTCGACCCCATTACTTTATTGCCGGATGCTACTATTGGTGATGCTTTAAAAATAATGCGTGATAATAAAATTGGCGGCATTCCTATTGTGGACAAAACACACAAGCTGGTGGGCATACTTACCAACCGTGACCTACGCTTTGAAACCAACCTCAAAGAAAAAGTAAGCGCCGTAATGACCAGTGAAAATTTAATTACCGCACCGGAAGGTACCGACCTACAAAAAGCACAACTCCTGTTTAAAAAAACCAAAATAGAAAAACTCCCGGTTGTAGATAAAAAAGGAAAACTAATTGGTTTAATTACTTTTAGCGATATTTTAAAATTACACAGCTACCCCAATGCAGTGAAAGATGGTTTTGGCAGGCTGCTGGTAGGTGCAGGTGTAGGCATTACCAAAGATGCGCTTCAACGTATAGAAGCATTAGCAAATGCCGGCGTAGATGTGGTTTGCCTTGATAGCGCCCACGGGCATACCAAAGGTGTAATTGACACCCTAAAACTGGCCCGCAAGCAATTTAAAAACCTGGCCATTATTGCAGGTAACGTAGCCACCAAAGAAGGCGCCTTAGCATTGGCCGATGCCGGTGCCGATGCCATAAAAGTGGGTATTGGCCCGGGTTCTATTTGCACTACCCGTATTGTTGCCGGTACCGGTGTACCACAAATAACCGCTGTAATGCAGGCCGCAATGGCTTTAAAAAATAAAAATGTGGGCATCATCAGCGATGGAGGGATACGATACACCGGGGATATGGTAAAAGCCCTGGCAGCAGGAGCCAGCGCAGTAATGATGGGTAATGTTTTTGCCGGTACGGAAGAAAGCCCCGGCGAAACCATAATTTATGAAGGCCGAAAATTTAAACAATACCGTGGCATGGGTTCATTAGGCGCAATGGCACAAGGCAGCAGCGACCGTTATTTTCAGGATACAACAGATGACTCAAAAAAATACGTTCCCGAAGGTATAGAAGGCCGTGTTGCCTATAAAGGTTATTTGAAAGAAGTGGTGCACCAGTTTACCGGCGGCCTTAGAGCAGGCATGGGCTATTGCGGCGCTTCAAATATCAATGAACTTCAAAAAGCAAAATTTGTAAAAATTACCAATGCCGGCATTAGGGAAAGCCATGCCCATGATATAGAAATTACCAAAGAAGCGCCCAATTACAGCAGGTAAATAACAACAAAATTATTGTTGAAATACTTTTAGTAGCGTTCATTAAATTTTTCCTGTATAAATGAATATTTTTGCAATCGCTTCATGAAAAAAAATTGGCTCATACGGCTGGCCTTTTATATTGCGGTCATTACTTTACAACAAAATACTTTTGCACAAGACAGTACAAGAATCCGCATCTCCCTGCTCACCTGCAGTCCCGGCAATGAACTGTATTCCACCTTTGGCCATAGCGCTTTAAGGGTTATTGACAGCAACGCCGTTACGGATTTAATTTATAACTACGGCACGTTTAATTTTGACGACCCCAATTTTTATGAAAAATTTGTAAGAGGAAAATTACTTTACGCATTAAGTATAGAAAACCCCGAAGACTTTTTGTACAGCTACCAGGCCGAAAACAGGAGTATTACCGAACAGGTACTGAATATTACCCAACAGGAAGCACTATCCATTAAACATTTTCTTGCCCAAAATATTAAAGAAGAAAACCGCTGGTATAAATATGATTTTGTGAGGGATAATTGCACCACAAGGCTCAGGGATATTTTAGTAAAATACAAAAATATTAAGCCGCAACTTCCGCCGGTGATGCCCCTGGATTTTACTTTTAGAAATGCCATACATCACTATTTAAATGCCAACAAAAATTACTGGAGCAAACTGGGTATTGATCTTTTGCTGGGCAGCAGGATGGATGTAAAAATGACGGCAGCCGGGCAGGAGTTTTTGCCCGACAACCTAATGTATGCATTAGACCGTACAAAAAATTTTACCTATGTAATTAAAAAACAGGATTTATATAAAGCGCCTGCTCAAAATTCTGCCGCAAAATGGTTTACGCCATTGCTGCTTTTTAGCTTTATAGCAATACTATGGCTGGCTGCTTCTTTTACCAAAAATAAAGTTGTACAAAAGATTTTACCCTGGCTGGATGGCATCTTGTTTTTCATTACCGGCCTTCTGGGCTGCCTGTTTATTTTTATGTGGTGGGGCACCGATCATTACATGACAAAAGATAATTACAACCTGCTGTGGGCAATACCTTTTAACGCTATTACCGCATTTTTTACCGGTAAAAATAAAAAGGGCAAAGGCTACTTTTTGTTTACGGCAATCGTTTATATACTTACACTATTGTGCTGGTTCATTTTGCCGCAACAACTTAACCTTGCATTATTACCTATTATTGCACTATTACTGGTTCGTTCAATAAATATTTATAGGAATAAAAAGAATGCTTAAAAATTTTCAATACCTCAGCAGTACTATTTCTTATTCCATTTTTGGAAAAGGAAAACCCGTAATGCTCTTACATGGCTTTGGCGAAGACAGCGCTATTTGGCAAAAACAAATTGAGGTATTAAAAGATAAATTTCTTATTATAATTCCAGATCTGCCCGGAAGTGGACATTCGGAATTTTTACAAAAAGAAAATGTTCAATTGGATGATTATGCAGCCCTTATTAAAGAAATATTGCTGCAGGAAGAAATTGAAAAATTTACCCTCATTGGCCACAGTATGGGCGGATATATTACGATGGCCTTTGCCGAAAAATATCCTGAATTTTTAACCGCTTTTGGCCTGTTTCACAGTACGGCAACGGCAGATGATGATGAAAAAATTGCCACCCGTAAAAAAGCCATAGAATTTATACAACAAAATGGCTCACAGGCATTTTTAAAAACTATAATACCCGGTTTATTTATGGATGCCGGCGCCTCAGCCGGGGCGATAAAACAATTAATTGAAAAAGCCGTTTATTTTAAAAAAGAAGCCCTGGTTCAATATTACCGGGCTATGATAAACCGGCCCGACAGAACTGCAATTTTAAAAAACGCCTCTGTACCGGTACTTTTTATCATTGGCGTACACGATAAAGTTGTGCCTTTCAACGTTATAATGCAGCAAACGCATTTATCGCAAATAAGCTTTATTCATATTCTTCAACAGGCCGCCCACATGGGTATGTTGGAAGAAACAGAAAATGCCAATAAAATTTTGACAGATTTTTTAGAAAGCTGTTAGGCTTTATTTCGTTAATGTACAGCATATTTGGTTACTTTACAGTCTTATTTTTAACATGAAACAAACTGTACTCATTTGTTTATTCGTACTTAGTTTTTTTAAACCGGTAATGGCCAGGCATATTACGGGAGGAGAAGTAATTTATGAATTTGTAAGCAGCACCGCCACTACCCGAACTTATGTTGTAACCCTCATACTTTTTCGGGATAATTTATGTGTGAATTGCTCCGTAATGCCTCCGGCTGTATCCCTGGGTGTTTTTAGTAATGATAATCTTGCCATGGTTCCGGGAGGTTCAACAGGCGGCTATTGGAATATTAGTTTAAGCAGCACACAATCCTTGCCTTTAAATGCGCTGCCCAATTGCATTCAAAATGTACCAAACCTTTCTTATTCTGCCGGGTTTTACCCGTTTACCATAACCCTGCCCAATAACAATAACGGTTATACCATCACCTATCAAACCTGCTGCAGAATTGAAAACATTTCAAATACAACCGATTTGATGGGTGCAACTTATATTGGTCAAATACCAGGCAACAATTCATTAAGTACAAATTTGCATGATAGCAGTCCGCAATTTTCAAGGGGTATTTCTGTTGTATGCTATAACCGTCCTTTTACTTTAGATTTTAGCGCCACTGATCCTGATGGAGATTCTTTAGTGTATTCAATCTGCAATGCTTTTAACGGAGGCCTGGCAGGTGATGCTGGTTTTGCTACACCGGCTCCTCCTCCTTATGGAAGTATCCCATATACCAACGGCTATACCGGCCATCAACCCTTAGGCCCGTTAGCTCAAATAGACCCGCAAACCGGCATCATTTCGGGCATAGCGCCGGGAGAAGGCAAATATGTGGTTTCCGTTTGTATTAATGCTTACCGAAACGGCCAGTATATTGCATCGCACCGTAAAGATTTTATTATTAGTGTAGCCCCCTGCGATTTTGCTTATGTAAGCCTGCCGGAATCTATCCCCATGTGTGATTCTTATACTTACTCGTTCAGCAACCTTGTTTCATCACCCCTCAACCAAACTTTTCACTGGGAATTTGGCGATGGGTTTATTTCCAACCAGGAAACGCCTACTCATACTTATGCCGATACCGGAACGTACCTGGTAAAATTATATGTAAATATGGGTACCGATTGTGCAGACTCTTCAATAACCTATGCCAAAGTATATCCCGGTTTTTTTGCGGGCATCAATCAAAATTCACCCAAGTGCATTAATAAAGCCGTACAGTTTTCTGATTCTACGGTGGCCAGTTATGGGCAGGTAAATTACTGGCACTGGGATTTTGGCCTTACCGGCACGCAAAGCGATACCAGCAATATTCGCAACCCGCAATTTACTTATACTGTTCCGGGAATTTATACTTCTACATTAATTGTTGCCAGCAACAAAGGCTGTATTGATACGGTAAAAGAAATAATTACCATTATTGAAAAACCCGAGCTAAAACTTACCAACGATACTTTAATTTGTAATATTGATACCTTAAGATTAAATTTAACGGCTAACGTTCCGGGTACTGTAGTATGGTCGCCCAATTATATGATTAATAATACTACCAGCCTTAACCCACTGGTAAGCCCCAATACCGATACGTTTTACATTGCCAGCTTTACCGATAATACCGGTTGCGTAGCCACCGATACCATTCATGTAAATGTAGTGGACCGAGTAACCTTATCGGCAATTCCGGATACCAGTATTTGTGGTAACGACAGCCTTCGGCTTGTAACCAATGGTAATGGCTTGTATTTTCAATGGACCCCGGCTTCAACATTAAACGCCGCCAATGTGCCAAGCCCCTTTGCACAGCCGGTTGACCTCGTAACCACTTACCATGTAACGGCTTCAATTGGAAAATGCACAGCAGAGGATGATATTACCGTAACTCGCATTCCTTATCCGCAAGCCAATGCCGGAAGAGATACTACGGTTTGTGCAGGCACACCGGTTTTTTTACATGCCAGCGGTGGTAGTTTTTACGAATGGATCCCCAACCTGTATTTAAATAATCCTTTTATTGCAAACCCGGTTGCCAACCCCCAGGAAGATATGCGCTATGTGGTAAAAGTAAACGATACCTTGGGTTGCCCCAAACCATCCTTTGATACGGTATTTGTAAATGTGGCCGTAATTCATGCCGATGCAGGCCCAAGAGATACTTCAATTGTATTAAACCAGCCATTGCAATTATTTGCAACAGGCAGCACCTTATTTGAATGGACGCCTTCTACCTGGTTAAGTGATGCCCATATTCAAGACCCGGTAGCTTTGCCGCAAGACAGTATTCAATACATTGTAAAAGTAAGTAACCCTGCCGGCTGTTTTGATACCGATACCATCAAAGTGCACTTGTATAGAGTGCCCGCCGGCATTTATGTACCCAATGCGTTTACACCCACCAATGATGGCCGAAACGACAATTTTAAACCCATTGCACTGGGCATTAAAACCCTTAACTACTTTAATGTTTACAACCGCTGGGGGCAACTCATGTTTACTACCTCTCAAATTGGCAATGGCTGGAATGGTAAATATAATGGCACCGACCAACCCATAGGTACTTATATATGGCAGGCAAATGCCATTGATTATATGGGTAACAAAATTTATAAAAAAGGAACCGTTATTTTAATACGGTAAAAGCAAAATCTTTTTTAAGTACATAACACTTTAATAAACAGGCTAGTATAATATATTTTCGGTTTTGCTTTGAAATCTAAAATACAGGTATTATTATTGTATTTGTCTAATGCCAATTAACCGATGAAAAACCGCTTACCAGCACTGTTTTCCTTTCTCATCTTATGCTATTGCAGTAATTCCCTTGCACAAAATAATGTAATCAGGCAAAAGCCCTGCTCCAACGAATTTATTATGGCCCAGGCCGATAGCATTAAAAAAGAATTCAATAAAATGGGTTTTGTTGTGCTTAAAGAAGCATCCGTATCTATGGAAAGTGAATACGAAATGCCGGTGATTGTTCCGCTAAATGGAGGCAGCCTTTATCATTTTGTGTTTATTGGGGATATCACCTCAAAGCTGTACGAAGTGCGTATGTACGACTGGAACGAAAAACAGGTAGTATATAAAAAAAATCAATGGGGCGATGTGGATGGCAATATTATTAACTATGCTTACATCCCCCGCTTTAGTGAATACCACATGATAAAACCTGTGCAAGTAAACAAAAAGAAAAAACAGCTTTGCGGCTATGTGCTACTGCTAAAAAAAGTAAAATAACCTTATCTCAAATTCATTTTTAATCCGCATTAGCGGATTTTTTTTTGATCAATGAACTCCACGGTTATCTTTGCCGCATAAAAAAATCAATGTAATGCTTCAGCAAATTGCGCCTTATATCGGCTACCTGGCGTCGCTTTGCCTTATCCTAGGGCTTTTGGCAAAAACTGAGCTTTATTTCCGTATTTTTTCTGCCACAGGTTGCACCTGTTTTATTATTTATGCTATTATTTTAAATGCCATCCCGGTATTAATTACCAATGGCACTTTGTTTTGCATTAATATTTATTACCTGCGTAAACTTTTAAAAAAGAAAGAATTTTTTGATTTAATAGAATTTAAAGGTGAAGAAAAAATGATTGACCGTTTTTTTCAATATTACCAACAGGATATTACCGGTTATTTTCCAAAATTTCAAAAAAACATGCTGGAGAATAATCTCAATTTTGCCATACTTAGAGATTTGGTTATAGCTAATATCTTCAGCGCCAGGCTCACCGAAAACGGAGATGCTGAAGTGAGCATCAATTATACACTACAAAAATACCGGGATTACAAAGTGGGGAACTTCCTTTTTCAAAGGGAAAAAGAATACCTGCTTTCCAAAGGAATAAAGCGCATTGTGTACCGCCGGGTAAGCAATAAAAACCATCTTCATTTTTTAAAAAAGATGGGATTTATGCCCGAAACGGTTGGAGAAGAAACGTTTTGGGTAAAGGCTATATGAACTAAAGGTTAAATTTCATTTTATTAGATCAGAAACTTCTTTTCGCAGTTTTTCAGCATTATTTTTGCATCAGATACTTATATGCAAAACAAAAATGGGATTATGAAGAAAAGCAGCCAAAAAATGATTGTTGTGGGATTAGCCGCCTTTGTTGCAGGCCTGGCTCTTGCAGAATTGCTCCGCAATGCCAACACCCGTAAAAAACTCTCCCAAATTGCCGAAGAGGGTTATGAAACGGCTTTGGATATTTTATTTCCCGAAAAAGATGTGGAAGGCAAGAATTTACATTTCGGGCCTGTATTACCCGAAGTGTAAAATTTTTTTGCTTACCTCAATTTGTATCAATTTTCAAAGATTACCTTGCTCCCGGCGGACAGTATTTTTTAATAAAATGGGTATATAAGGTTGTTAAGTGTTGAAACGTACCCGGACCTTCACTAATATTATGGGTACGGTTGGGATAGGCCATAAATTCAAATTGTTTATTGTATTTTATCAATTCATTCAGCAATACTTCGGCATTGCTGTAATGTACGTTATCATCTCCGGTACCGTGTATATATAACAAATGCCCTTGAAGCCCCTTAACATACGAAATGGGTGAGCCATTAATAAAATCTTCTTTATTTTCCTGTGGAATACCCATATAGCGCTCCTGGTAAATATTATCGTAAAACAATTGATTGGAAACGGCTGCAATGGCCACCCCGGTTTTAAAAATTTCCGGGTAACGGAACATTAAATTGAGTGTGGAAGACCCGCCGCCACTCCAGCCCCACACCGCAACCCGGCTGGTATCCATATATGGTTTTTCCAGTATTTTTTTTGCACCCATAGCCATATCCCTAATATTGATATCGCCAATTTTGCGGTAAATGGATTTTCTCCAGGGGGCGCCCTTTAATGCCGGCGTGCCCCGGTTATCAATGCCTACCTGCACATAACCATCTTCATTCATATTGGCATACAAAAAATTACTGTGGTTGCCGTATGCATCCTGGGTTGTAGTGGTTGCAGGCTCGCCATATACATAAAATACTACAGGGTATTTTTTTGAAGGGTCAAAATTTGCCGGCTTGTTGATCCATGCATCCAGGATGATATTATCTTCCGTTACCACTTGCAGGTATTCCACATTTATATTATTGTCGGTTTGCATTTTTTTGGCAATGGTTTTTTCGGCATTTAAAGGTTTATTATCGGGCAGGCTTATCCATTCATTTACCGGAAACGTGTTGTGATTGCTGAAACTATGCATGGCAATAGTAGCATTGGGAGAAATTTGATAATTATGCGTACCTTTTAATGAGGCACTGCTCACCAGTTCCGCATCTTGTTTGGAATTATTGATTCGGGTACGGTATAAATAGAGTTGGGTGGCATTACCGGGCGATGCGGTAAAATACAAATAATTGTTTTTTTCATCCACGGCTTTTATTTCCCCAATATCATAATCGCCTTTGGTGAGCAGGGTTGTAGTTTTCCCATCTTTGCTGATTTTATAAATATGCCTCCAGCCGTCTTTTTCACTTACCCATAAAAAATCCTGCCCCTGGTTGATCCAGTTCCAGCCTACGGGGTTATCGGTATTCAAATCTACCCAGGCATCATCATTTTCGGCCCAAAAAGTGCTGCAACTGCCATCACTAATTTTACAATCAATCAATTTACTTTCCTGCTGCTTACGATCCATCCTTTGTACAACCAGGTTGTTATTGCCGGCCCACTCCATACGGGGTATATAGTGTTGCTGGGGGTCGCCCTCAAATTTCATCCACTTTATGGCCCCGCCATTTACAGCAAATACACCTATTTTAACTGCGCTGGGTGATTCGCCTACCTTGGGATACTCCACCGGAATAGGTTTTGAGTAATTTGAATCGGTGGTATTGAGCATGTAATAATCTTTAATTTTTGTAGCATCTACCTGCCAAAAAGCAATATGCTTTCCATCAGGGCTCCACCTAAACCCATCCCGGCAAAAAAATTCTTCTTCATAGGCCCAGTCAAATGTTCCGTTTATGAGTTTCCGGGTACCATCCATGGTCATTTTTTTAATAATGCCGCTGGCCACATCTTCAATAAATATATTATGCTCACTTACAAAAGCTACCGATCTTCCATCCGGAGAAAATTTGGCAAACATTAAGGATTGGGGGCTTAATCCTTTTCCCAATTGAGTAAGTTTATTTCCCTGTAAAACCCAGTAATCACCACGGGTTTTGTACCGCCATACTTTAACGGTATTGGTAAAAAGCAACACTTTTGAATGATCATTGCTGTATTCAAAACTTTGTGGCCTTAATGCTGTTGTTTGCCCGGCAGGGGTTAAAAGTTCTTTTTTAATCAAAACCGTTTCTGCATCGGTTTTTGGATCTACTTTTACAATGTTTCCCTCTTTAAAACGAATAAACCCTGTACCATCGGGCGACCAGTTTATTTGTTGAGCCAAACCCGTGTAAACCACGGCAAAACAAATCATCAATAAAAAGACTTTCTTTAAACGCATAATTCTTGCTTTTAGGTTTTAAAGATAGTAAAATGCAGGTAGTTACTCTTACCGTTGCTGTAAAAAGAATTGATAATTTTGTGCTATGTCAACAGGTAAATTAAGGCTGGACAAATATCTTTGGGCCATTCGGCTTTTTAAAACCAGGAGCCAGGCAGCCGAAGCCATAAGCAAAGGAAAAGTTTATTTTAACGGCGCTGCGGTGAAGGCATCAAAGCAGGTTGCCCTCCATGATGAATACGAAGTGAAAACCGGCGACAAAAAATGGAAAATAAAAGTTTCAGGCCTTTTATCGAACCGGGTGGCTTATGCCGAAGCCATTAAATTTTATATTGACCTAACGCCCGGAGAAGCCGTAATAAAAAAAGAATTTTTTCCTGCTGCATTTTATACCGGCAAAAGAATGAGCAAAACCGGAAAGCCCACAAAAAAACAAAATAGGGACAGGGATTCATTCTTCAATAAACATTAACCCATGCAAATAGACATTATCACCGTTGTACCCGGTTTACTGGAAGGGCCCTTTTCCCATTCCATACTAAAAAGGGCTGCCGAAAAAAATTTATTACAGGTGAATATCATTAACCTGCGTACTTATACAACGTATGCCCGTGCACAGGTAGATGATTACCCGTTTGGCGGCGGCGCCGGAATGGTGCTTATGGCCGAACCCTTAGTAAATGCCATTGAGGCTTTACAAAAAAATACGATGTATGACGATATTATTTTTTTAACACCGGATGGGGAAACATTTAACCAGCAAATGGCCAATAGCTTATCTCTTAAAAAAAACCTAATGCTCATTTGCGGGCATTATAAAGGGATTGACCATAGGGTAAGGGAGCATTTTATCACTAAAGAAATTTCAATTGGCGACTATGTTTTAAGCGGTGGAGAGTTAGCAGCAGCCGTGCTTACCGATGCTATCGGGAGATTAATACCCGGTGTGTTAAATGATGAAAGCTCGGCATTGAGTGATTCGTTCCAGGATAATTTACTGGCGCCGCCGGTTTACACCCGTCCCGAAGTATTCAGGGAGTGGAAGGTACCCGAAGTATTGCTAAGCGGCAATCATAAATTAATTGAAGATTGGAGGCATAACCAATCTATGGAACGTACGCAAAAACTAAGGCCCGATCTATTGGATAAACCTTAAAACGCTTAGGGCTTTTGAAACAGGCTGTACGGCACAGCTACATTGGTTTCAATTTTATCAAATATTATGGTGCCATTGGAGGTTTGTATGGAATAGGGAAACCAAAAACCATCTGCTGTTTTTCTAAAATCCGAATAGGTAGATTCCGCATACAGGGATTGGCCGTTGAACCATACTTTCTTCATGGTTTTAACCAGCCTGCCCGATTTCATATCAATGAAATAGTAATTAATATCCCCGGCCTTATCGGTTACCTTTAGCTTATGCACCGGCTCGCCATTCACCAGGTCTGACCCATCTACTTCTACTCTTATATCTTTATTTTTTTTGTAATTCACAAAAGTACCGCCGTGCAGGTTAAAATTAGTTTGCAGGCTTCTGTACTGGCCCTCTTCCATTTTTTCAGGCTCTTTCATTTGTTGAACCGGCATATAAATCCAGCCCTCGGTGGTATCTGCCAATTGATAATTTTCCTTACCCATAATTTCCATGTCAAAGCGATATCCCTTATCATGTACGCAGGTAATGGTAAGTGGAATTTCATATCCCTGGGCTTCCAATTTACCGGTCATTTTAACCGATTGAAGAGAATCCAGTTTTTCCTTTCCACCCAATACATTTATGTAATTATTTAAAACATCATCCAGGTTTTGAGCGCTTACCGAAAACGTAACAGAGCAAAAGAGTGCCGCAGTAAATAATTTAATCATTTTCATTATTCATCATTTTAACGGTATGAAAGATAATTAAAAATATCAATCTTATAAAGTTTAATGGTTATTTTGTAATTCTATAAATTTAAAAATATGTTCAGCGGTAAAATAAAAGGAAATATTGTTAACATTCTTAATAAAACCATTCAATTCGGTGAAGTGGATTTTGCTCATGGAATCATTCAGCAGGTAACCGTTTGCGGGCCCGAAAAAGAAAACGAACCCTATATTTTGCCAGGCTTTATTGACAGCCATGTACATGTGGAGAGCAGTATGCTGGTACCCTCGGAGTTTGCAAAATTGGCTGTAGTGCATGGCACTACCGGCACCATTAGCGATCCGCATGAAATTGCCAATGTATGTGGAATGGAAGGTGTAAAATATATGATTGAAAATGGCAACACGGTTCCCTTTAAATTTCATTTTGGCGCACCCAGTTGCGTGCCGGCTACCGCTTTTGAAACCGCCGGGGCAAAACTGGATGCTGACGATGTAAATACACTGTTAACGATGCCGGAAATTAATTACCTCAGCGAAATGATGAATTTTCCGGGGGTATTATTTGGCGATGAAGAAGTGATGAAGAAAATTGAACTGGCTAAACAAAAAAACAAACCGGTAGATGGTCATGCGCCGGGATTAAGAGGGGAACAAGCCAAAAAATATATTGATGCCGGCATCAGCACCGACCATGAATGCTTTACCGCAGATGAAGCGCTGGATAAGCTTAAGTATGGCATGAAAATTTTGATAAGAGAAGGCAGTGCAGCAAAAAATTTTGAAGCGCTTATTCCATTACTGCACGACCATTATGAAAATATGATGTTTTGCAGTGACGACAAACACCCGGACAGCCTGGAGCTGGGCCATATTAACCAATTATGCGCCCGTGCCGTTGCAAAAGGTATTGATGTTTTTAAAGTATTACGGGCTGCATGCATCAACCCTGTATTACACTACAACATGCGTTGCGGATTATTACGCAAGCAGGATGCCGCCGATTTTATAGTTGTGCAAAATCTCACGGATTTTAAAGTAATTCAAACCTATATTAATGGTGCTTTAGTTGCCAAAAATGGACAGTCGCTCATCTCAACTTCAAGGGCTGCGGTGATTAACCAATTTCATTGCAGCCCTGTTACTTCAGCAGATCTTGTTTTAAATGCAAATGGCCGAAATGAAATGGCCGTAATTGAAGCATTGGATGGTCAATTGATTACCAATAAGCTAATGGTAAAGCCGCTCATAAAAGAAGGAAAAATTATAAGCGATACCAACCAGGATCTATTAAAAATTGCAGTGATAAACCGGTATAAAAAAGCGCCGCCTGCGGTTGCGCTTATACATAATACGGGATTAAAAAAAGGTGCGCTGGCTTCTACCGTGGCTCACGACAGCCATAATATTGTAGCCATAGGCGTTGACGACGAAAGTATGTGTAATGCCATTAACCTGGTAATACAACACAAAGGCGGAATAAGTGCCGTAAGTAACGAGGCGAGTCATATATTGCCTTTGCCGGTTGCCGGCCTTATGAGCAATGAAGATGGTTACAGGATTTCTGCCGAATACAGCGCCATTGATCAATTTACTAAAGAGGTTTTAGGGAGCACCCTTACCGCACCTTTTATGACGCTTTCATTTATGGCGTTGCTGGTAATCCCTCATTTAAAATTAAGCGACAAAGGATTATTTGATGGGGATAAATTTGCGTTTGTTCCTTAATTTAATGGGGTTAAAAAAAACCGCACTGTTAAAGTGCGGCCTTTTTTTATTATTCAAGCAGTATTAAAATTTAAACCCTTCCAATGTTGTTCCGCCGCTGCGGTAGTAAATAACCCTTCCCAGTTCATCCATTTTATAATCCGGGTCTTTTTTATCCCCCAATAACATATCGGCTATACGTTTCCCATCTTCTTTACTCACAATGGTAATACCTGCATCTTTACCCTGGTTGCTTCCAAATGCCGTAAGCATGGCTACAAAACTATTGGCCTGCGCTGTTGCATTAAACCTGCGGGCAATACTTTTAAAACCTGCAATGCCCGATGAAAAGCCTGCAGTAGCCATATTGTTGCTCGCTTTAATTTGGTTATCAAGGGCGGGATCGGTGCTGCCGTAATACCCTTTGGCATAACTCAGTTGGGCGCTTTGTGCAGCGCCGGCAGCGCCAATCATCATGCTGGTGGCGCCACCCAGGCCCGACAATAATTTGCCGCCCATCGTTCTGCCCGGCGCTTCCACATAAGTATGATAAACCAGTTTGCCATCGGGCTCATACAGGCTTGCATTTTGATCGCTGGAAATAAAAATATTATTGCCATACATTCCCATGGTATTGGGCTCTTCATCCCGGTTAAAATTTAATCCTTGCAACCATTCGCTCATATCTCCGGTTTTAAAATCCACTTTATACACTTTCCCATTTCCGTAAACATAGCTGGTATTCTCGTCAACATTATAACCCAGGCAGTTTTTAACTTTAAATCCTTTTTTCCAGGTTTTATCACCGGTTTCCAAATCGAGGATATTTATTTGCTCTGTAGTGCGGAAGTATAGGCCCTGGGGAACTAATTGAAGATCGGTTACATCACCTTTAATACTAATCGGTTTTTTAGTGATGGATTTTCCGGCATCCAGGTCCACAATGCTGATGAAATTATCTCCTTTATCCAATTCCGTTCCCATAATTAATTTATTCCCGGCAAGTTTATAGGCTAATACATCACCTTTTAAATCCACATCTTCACCGTCCCACTTTGTATTTCCGGTTGCCGGATCTACTAAAATTAATGTAGCCCTGTTTTTACCTGCAGCGTTGCTTTTTTTAATTTTTCCGATCAACCCGCCGCCGCCTGAATTTGCCTTGGCAATATCTTCCTGCCTTTTTTCGGCTGTGGCAATAATCATTCCACGGCTATCATGCAAAATATAAGCTATGGGAGAAGGAAGTTTAAAACGAGTCCAGGTTTCTTTTCCTGTGGCTGCATCAAATTGGGTGATATAATCCTGGTTCCAAAAATAAAATTTGGACTTATCAGCACCCTGGAAAAAATCTGCTGATGTCATGGTTTGCATTTCAGATGCACCGCTTCCGCCAAATGCTTTTCCAAAGCCGCCAAAGCCTGATTTTTTAACAGGTTTTGCTACAGGCAAATCGCTTTTCATATCGATAGAATATAAAATTTCTCCGGTAGATTTATTGAGGTAATAAATATTTTTATCTGTAGCTATTAAAATTCCGCCGTTTACTTCTTTTGCTTTCGATACCAGTTGTTCTGATTTTTTTTCAAACAGTTTTTCCTGCTCCCAAACTTTAGCTCCTGTGGCCAGGTCGGCAAGCGCCAATATTAATTTACCATTTTTATTGCCCCCGTAAAACAGCAATTGATTGCTTTGCGGCAGGTAAAGCCTTTTTAATACATTATGAAAACCCAAATCTTCGGTATTGAGAATGGTTTTACCACTCACCACATCCACTACTTTATTATTGCTCTTTACTAATTTTGCTTTTACAAGGACAATATAGGGCGTTCCATCCAGTACATCCAGGTTGTCTTCCTTAATATTTTCAATATCATCGGCCTTCCATACTTCTTCTCCATTGGGCGATAGGCCATACAAAGCATCTTTGGTGGCCACCAATACCGTACCGGCATCGGAAATGCGGTACCAGTTAATTTTTGAAGGAAAATCTTTTGTCCAATCGGCATTTTTTTGGGCAAAAAGGTTAATGCCTGTTACAAGGCTAATAAAAAGAAAAAATAATTTTTTCATGACGGGTGTTTTAAATATTGCACTGATTTAATATTTGAAAAGAAATCCAGGTAAAAAACGTTAAGGAAATTAATTCAGTACAAAGTATATCAATTCAGCATTTTTCAAAAAGATTTCTCTGCTCTTTTTCTTTAAAAACCTCAAAATGGGCCATTCGGCCCATTGGTTGGCCAGGGATAAGCCGGGCAATAAAAAGACATAAAAGTCTTATTTAAAATTAAATGTACCTTTGCGCCAAAATTAACCTGCCTATTCCTTCAATTATGAGCCAAAAAATGAGAACCCTTACCGAGCCATTTAAGATCAAAATGGTTGAGCCTTTGCGTATTACGTCTGAAGCCTACAGGCAGGCGGCATTGGAAAAAGCAGGTTACAACCCTTTTTTGCTTCGGTCCAATGATGTGTTTATAGATTTATTAACCGATAGCGGAACCGGCGCCATGAGCGACCGCCAATGGGCCGGTATCATGATGGGAGATGAAAGCTATGCCGGGGCAAGAAGCTGGGAGCATTTAGAGGCCGTTGTTCAAAATTTAACCGGGATGCAATATGTGTTACCCACACACCAGGGCCGGGCGGCGGAAAGAATTTTATATAGCATCCTTGGAGGAAAAGGTAAGGTATTTATTTCCAACACTCATTTTGACACCACAAGGGCCAATATTGAATATGTGGGCTCCGAGGCTATTGACATTGTATGTAAAGAAGCCTGCGATGTAGAATCTTATGCGGACTTTAAAGGGAATATTGACTTGGAAAAATTAGAATCCCTGGTTACCCAATATGGAAAAGACAGCATAGCTGCCGTAATTATGACGGTAACCAATAATTCGTCTGGCGGGCAGCCGGTAAGTATGCAAAATATGAAAGCTGTAAGAAAAATTTGTGACCAGCATGGTTTACTGATGGTTATTGATGGCTGCCGTATTGCCGAAAACAGTTATTTTGTAAACCAACGGGAAGAAGGCTTTGCCCATAAATCCTACCAGGAAATTGCCCGGGAAATGTTGAACCTTGGCGATGCATTTATAATGAGTGCAAAAAAAGATGGCATGGTAAACATTGGAGGCTTGCTTACACTAAAGGATGAGTCTTTATCGGTAAAATGCAAAAACCTGCTCATCATCTCCGAAGGATTTACCACATATGGCGGGCTTTCCGGTAGGGATATGGAAGCCCTTGCTATTGGGCTGGATGAAGTGTTTGATAAAGACTATTTACACTACCGCATTCGCAGCACAGCCTATTTAGGTGAAAAATTAAAAGAAAAAGGTATTCCGGTAGTGTGGCCAATTGGCGGCCATGCCGTGTATATTGATGCCAAAAAATTATATGCAAATGTTCCGGTAGATGAATATCCCGGCCAGGCTTTAGTGATTGATTTATACCTTAAAGGCGGTATTCGTTGTGTGGAAGTAGGCAGTGTAATGTTTGGAAAATACAATGATCAGGGAAAGCTGGTACCGGCAGTAAATGAACTGGTTCGCATGGCCATACCCAGGCGGGTATATACCCAAAGCCATATTGATTATGTGCTGGATATTTTTGACGATATCCTGGAGTTAAAAAACCGCAAAAAAGGATTTAAAATAACTTACGAACCACCTTTTTTAAGGCATTTCACCGCACATTTTCAACCGGTTAATTAAATGTAGCAATACTTTCATTAAAATTCGCTGAGCCGGTTTCCCCCCGGCTTTTTGTAACTTCGGCCAGGAGGGTTTTCAAATAATTTTGAAGCATTGGGAACCCACCATATAATCATTGCACTTCATGCAAATCAAACCATGCAGTCAATATACAAATGCTTGACCTGTACACTAACAACAATCCTGTAGTTTCGGTAATTATGGCCACATTTAACCGGGCGACATTGCTCCATCGCAGTATTTCGTCATTTATTAATCAAACTTTTAAAAATGCAGAGTTGATTGTAGTAGATGATGGCAGTACTGATAATAGTTTTGAAATCGTAAATCAATACCTGAAGCTCCATGATAACATCCGTTATATGAAACATCGCAACCGAAAACTTTCTCTTTCTAAAAATGTGGGCATCATGGCATCGGCGGGCAGGTATATTGCTTTTTTAGACAGTGATGACGAATACCGGCCGGGCTATTTGGAAAAAAGGGTACACTTTATGGATGAAAATCCAAACCTGGACTTAGTACAGGGCGGAGCCGAAATTATTGGCAACCCTTATGTAAAAGACAAAAACGACCTCAGTAAAAAAATTCATTTATCGAATTGCACCATTGGCCCAACCATCTTTGGCAAAAAAGAAGTTTTTATTGCTTTAGATGGATTCGACAAAACTATTTTTTACAGCGAAGACAGTGAATTTTGGGAACGAGCCGAAAAAAAATATTCGGTAAAAAAAATTGATTTGCCGGGCTATGTGTATTACCGGGATTCGGAAGACAGCATTTGCAATACCATTTAAAATAATTTAGCCTTACGGCAATAAAACTAAATATCATGAACCATAAAATGAAACCCGAAAGCCTGATGATGTCTTACGGTTACAAACCGGAGCTTTCTGAAGGCGCTGTAAAATGCCCGATCTTTCAAACGTCTACCTTTGTATTTAAAAACGCTGAAGCAGGTAAAGCTTTTTTTGAAGTGGCGTATGGACGAAGACAAAAAAAAGAAGGCGAAGAAACCGGGCTTATTTACAGCCGCATCAATAACCCCGACCTGGAGATACTCGAAAACCGGCTCACCCTATGGGATGAAGCTGAAGATTGTGCCGTTTTTGAAAGTGGCATGAGCGCCATTACTACGGTACTTTTAGAGTTTTTAAAGCCCGGGGATTTATTGCTCATCAGCAGCCCGCTTTATGGCGGAAGCGATCATTTCATTAAAAAAATTCTCACTCAATTTGGAATTATAGTTGCCGAATTTAAAGTGGGGCAAACCAAAAAAGAAATTATTGATATTGTAAAGAATACCGGCCTTGCCCATAAACTTTCGCTCATTTATATTGAAACACCGGCAAACCCTACCAATGATTTAATTGACATTGAAGTAAGCAAAGAAATTGCCAGGCTTTTTTCTACAACCGAAAAAGATATTTACCTGGCCGTTGACAATACTTACCTTGGGCCCATTTGGCAACACCCTATTAAGCATGGAGCCGATTTGGTTTTATACTCTGCCACAAAATATATTGGCGGCCATAGTGATGTAATTGCCGGCGCCTGCCTGGGTAGCAAAGCATTAATTTCAAGAGTTAAAACACTGAGAACATTTTTGGGCAATATGGCCAGCCCCAATACCGGTTGGCTGCTGCTCCGCAGCCTGGAAACCTTAAAAGTACGCATGGATGCACAGGCCTTTAATGCCCAAAAAGTAGCCGGGTATTTAAACCAGCATCCTGCGGTTGAAAAAGTATATTTCCTGGGAAACCTTACTGAGAAAAATGGCGAACAATACGCTATTTGGAAAAAACAATGCCTCAGCAGCGGAGGAATGATTTCTTTTGATATAAAAGGAGGCGAAAAAGAAGCCTTTGCATTTTTAAATGCGCTCAAACTCATTAAACTTGCCGTAAGCCTGGGAAGCACCGAAAGCCTGGCCGAACACCCGGCAACCATGACGCATGTTGATGTGGATACCGATTTAAAAGAAAAGCTTTCCATTACCGAAAAAATGATTCGCCTTTCAATTGGTGTGGAGCATTATGAAGATATTATTAACGATATTAAACAAGCATTGGAAAAAAAATAATTCAGAAGAATAAAAATAAATAATCGCAAATACTCAAATTGCTCAATTGAACCTTATGGATGACCTGAATCTTATTGAAGAATTTAAATCGTCGCCGGAACTGGTAGAAAAACTTTATGCCCACAGCCTGCAAAAAAATTATAAAGCCGGCAGTATCATCCTCAGCGAAAATGCAGCAATACGGGCCATCCCTATAATAATAAAAGGGATATTGAAAGTAATGCGTACCGATGAAGATGGGAAAGAAATTTTACTCTACTATATTAAAGCAGGAGAAAGTTGCATCATGTCTTTTTTAGGTGGCCTGCACAATGAAACCAGTAAGGTAAGAGCAGAGGTGGAAGAAGATGCCGAAATACTTTTTTTACCGGTTGAAAAAGTAGCCTTATTCATAAAAGAACATCCGCAATGGCTGGATTATATATTTAGGCTGTATCATAAGCGTTTTGAAGAATTGTTGGAAGTGATTAATGCCATTGCCTTTAAAAAAGTAGATGAACGCTTACTGGCCTTATTGAAGAAATTGACAGAACTTACCCATTCCAGGAGTATTTCCATTACTCATGAACAATTGGCCAATAAATTGGGTACCGCAAGAGTTGTGGTATCCAGGTTGTTAAAACAACTGGAAGAAGAGGGCGCTGTGCAACTGGGCAGAAATAAAATAACGCTTTTGTAACTAAAGTGGCTAAACCGACAGGGCTGTTTCATCAACTTTGCAGCGTTAGTAAACATATATTATGGAAATAGCAGGTTATGCAGCATCGGTACTTATTGGGTTATCACTGGGCCTCATTGGCGGTGGTGGAAGCATTCTTACGGTGCCGGTAATGGTTTACTTATTTAGTGTTGATGCGGTACTGGCCACTACCTATTCCTTATTTGTTGTAGGCGCAACAAGTTTGGTTGGTTCGATTTCCTATTTTAAAAAAAATCTACTGAGCCTTCAAACGGCCGTAATATTCGGCATACCTTCTGTTATTGCAGTGTTTGTTACAAGAACTTATATAGTTCCTTCAATACCATCGGAGCTGCTGCATAGCGGTAATTTTATTATTACCAAAAGGGTGTTTCTAATGGCGCTATTTGCCCTTCTCATGATTTTTGCTTCTTACAGCATGATGAGAAAAAGAAATATTGAACCCGAAGAAAACACAAAAGGGAAAAAATGGAATTACCCGGCATTATTGATCCAGGGTATTTTTGTAGGAACCATCACCGGCTTAATTGGCGCCGGGGGCGGGTTCTTAATCATTCCTGCATTGGTGAATTTTTTAAAACTCCCCATGAAAACTGCAGTAGGCACATCCTTGTTTATTATAACCATCAACTCATTAGTGGGCTTTCTTTTTTCGGTTTCTCATAGTACGATTTCTTGGCCATTACTCTTAAGCGTTACGGCTATTGCCATTTTGGGTATCCTGGCCGGAAGTTATTTATCAACAAAAATTGATGGTAAAAAATTAAAACCGGCTTTTGGATGGTTTGTTCTTGCGATGGGCTTATACATCCTCCTTAAAGAAATTTCCCTGCCCTAAATCAGTAAAATAGTATTCAACCTTAATATTTTAAAGTGAATCCTGTAAATAAAAGACAAAATAGTCATAAATAGGTAAAAATGCCTGTATTTAAAGCCCTTTTTGCGGTTCTGTAACAAATGTAACCGTACGGCAAAATAAAAATACAGACCTTTGTACTGTTCTATTAAATCACCAGTTTTAAATACATTTTTTATGTCACAAACCCATTTTTACGAAGTAAACATTGATTGGAAGGAAGCCCGTATTGGTACCCTGTCATCACCCGTTTTAGACAAAACCATTGAATGCGCCACCCCTCCTGAATTTCCAAACGGTGTACCGGGCATTTGGTCGCCGGAGCATTTATTTGTTGCCGCAATAAACAGTTGCTATATGGCCACTTTTTTAGCCATTGCCCACAATTTTAAGGTAGAAGTGGAAGGGTTTAGTTGCAAAACAATTGCCAAATTAGAAATGGTGGAGGGGCGTTACCTTATTACGGAAGCTGAAATGTTCCCGCAGGTTAAACTAACCCATCCTGAAGCCGACAAAGAAAAGATTTTGAGAGTTTTGGACAAGGCCAAAACAGGTTGCCTGGTAACCAATTCAATGAAAACCGAAATAAAACTTACTCCACAAATATTGGAACCGGAACAACAGTAGAATTAATTAAATAACAGAAATTTGCTTTTGAAAAAAATTAAAATTTATTCTTATGTTTTTTCAACACGTTTATGATAAAACCCTGGCACAGGGCAGTTATGTAATCGGTTGCCAGGCCACAGGCCAGGCCATTGTAATAGATGCTAAAAGAGATGTGGACACTTACCTGGAGATAGCCCGGCAAAATAATTTAACCATTACACATATTACCGAAACGCATATTCATGCCGATTTTCTTTGCGGCTCAAGGGAACTGGCCGCCATTACCGGCGCTACGATGTATTTGTCTAATGAAGGCGGAGCCGACTGGCAATATGAATTTGATCATGTAGGATTAAAAGACGGCGACAGCATTAAAGTGGGCAACCTTACCTTGGCCGTAATGCATACCCCCGGTCATACGCCTGAAAGTATTTCGTTTGTATTGACCGATCACCCGGCCAGCAATGAACCGGTGATGGTTTTTACCGGCGATTTTGTATTTGTAGGGGATATTGGCCGGCCTGACTTGTTGGAAAAAGCAGCAGGTATAAAAGGCACCAAAGAAATAGGTGCCAAACAAATGTACCATTCCTTAAATAAATTTTTAGCGCTTCCGGATTATGTTCAGGTTTGGTCGGCACATGGCGCAGGGTCTGCCTGTGGTAAAGCTTTGGGTGCCGTACATTGCTCCACTGTGGGTTATGAAAAAATTCGTAACTGGGCTTTTCAGTTTGCCAACCGGGAGCAGGCTTTTGTTGAAACGCTTTTAGCCGATCAGCCCGAACCGCCAAAATATTTTGCCATGATGAAACATTTGAATAAAGTGAACCGCAGGCTATTGGTTGAAGTTCCAAAACATCCCAGGTTAACCAAAGAAGAGTTTTTATCCGCATACAAAAATGGCCTTAAGATTATTGACACCCGAAATAAAGCGGAATTTGCCAAAGGATTTATTCCCGGGAGCATTAACATTCAAGACAATAACTCTTTTTCTACCTGGGCCGGCTGGCTACTCAACTACCAGGAGCAATTTGTACTTATTGCAGATGAAAACCAAATGGAAGATATTACCCGGAAACTGATGAGGATTGGGCTTGACAATGTGTTTGGTTATATTTCCAACATACATGAAATGGGCATTGAATTACAACTGGTGGACAACATCAGCCTTGATGAATTTAAATCTTACCTGGGCCAGGGCCCTGTACAAGTTGTAGATGTTCGGGGGTTAACTGAATTTAATGCGGCACATCTAGAAAATGCACATCATGTTTTTCTCGGTACTTTGCAGGAAAATCTCGACAAAATAAACCGGGACAAGCCCGTTATTATTCACTGCCAGGCAGGCGACCGCTCCTCCATTGCTTATTCATTACTTAAAAACCATGGATTTAAAAATATAAAAAACTATAGTGGCGGAATGAAGGAATGGCAGGCTGCCAAAGGAAAAACCATCGCTTGCAACACAACAACCTGTACAACTAATTAATTAAAAAATGGGGCTCTTATCAGTACTATTTGGCCAAAAAGATAATTCTAATCTCATCAAAGCAATTCAACAAGGCGCTATTTTGATCGATGTTCGATCGGCACATGAATTTTCATCCGGTTCCGTAAACGGCGCTATAAATATTCCGATAGAAAAAATTACAGCACAATTAAATACGTTAAATAACAACACCCAAATTATTGTGTTTTGCCAGAGTGGCGTACGCAGCAAAATGGCACAAAGCCTCCTGGAAAAAAACGGTTTTAAGAATGTACTCAACGGGGGATCCTGGCAAAATGTAAAAAAATTAACCCATGAATAATCCTCAAAATGAAATGCAGTGCTGCATCACTCAATGTGATCAACCCCTGGACAGCAACTATTGGGAAGCGCAATGGCAAAACAAAACCACCGGCTGGAATATAGGCCATGCAGCTCCGGCCATTACCCAATACATGGCCCAATATGAAAATAAAAATGCGGCCATTCTTATTCCCGGTTGCGGCAATGCCTATGAAGCTGAATTTCTTTTAGCCAATGGATTTACAAATATTACGCTAATGGATATAGCGCCAAAAGCAGTGGAACTATTGCAAAATAAATTTAAAGGCAAAACTGGGGTAACCGTATTGTGTGAGGATTATTTTCATCATAACGGCAACTACGATTTAATCATTGAACAAACCTTTTTTTGTGCTATACCCCCGGCAAGAAGAAAAGAATATGCTGAAAAAGCCGCTGCGCTCCTCAATCAAAAGGGCAAAATCATTGGCGTGTTATTTGACAAAAAATTTGACAAACCAGGCCCTCCTTTTGGCGGTTGCCCTTGTGAATACAAGCCGGTATTTGAACCGCATTTTCATATTGCAAAAATGGAGGAATGTTACAATAGCATTGCAGCAAGGGCCGGCTCAGAAGTTTTTATACAACTGGTAAAGAAATAAACATGAAATCCTATTTTAGCAATTGGAACTTAATGCGCTTACTTAGGTTGGCCGCCGGTATTTTTATCCTCATCCAGGGCATACAAGTTCATGAATGGATATTTATTATTGCCGGGTTATGGTTTACAATAATGCCTTTGCTCAATATTGGCTGTTGCGGATCTGCATCCTGCAATACCCCGGCACAACAATGGAAAAATAAAAATGACCGGGAAAACTTTGAAAACATAAAAAACAAAACCTGCTGAAAAAATTAAATTATAAAAAATGAATTTTCTTAAAAAGAATATCGTATTGGTTATAGGCGTTCCCCTTGGAGCATTAGCCGGGTTTTTATATTGGAAATTTATAGGCTGCAACTCCGGCACCTGCGCCATTACCTCCAATCCATATAATAGCAGCATTTACGGTGCCGCTATGGGCGGGCTGTTATTTTCAATCTTCCGGCAAAAAAAATCTGCTTAATCAATGTTAGAATTTTTAAAACAACCCTGGCCATGGTATGTGGCCGGGCCTTTAATTGGGTTAGTCATTCCGGCTTTACTTATTTTAGGAAATAAATCTTTTGGTATCAGCTCATCCTTCCGGCATATTTGTGCTTCCTGCATACCGGCAAAAATTCCCTTTTTCTCTTACAACTGGAAAAAAGAAATTTGGAACTTAATATTTGTTTTAGGGATTTTTTTGGGGGGTATAGTTGCCATAAATTTTTTAGCAAACCCCAACCCGGTTTCCATTAATGCAAAATTGGCTGCCGAACTTTCCGGCTATGGCATTACAAATTTCAACAATCTTATTCCGGCAGAAATTTTAAACTGGCAAACTTTATTCAGCGTAAAAGGAATGCTCCTGGTGGTAGCCGGCGGTTTTTTAATTGGGTTTGGCACACGCTATGCCGGCGGTTGCACCAGCGGCCATGCCATCATGGGTTTATCTAACTTACAGTTGCCCTCATTAATCGCCACGGTTTGCTTTATGGTTGGCGGTTTTATTATGGCCAACTTTATTTTACCGGCTATCCTTTCACTTTAATTCTTTTAAGCAATGCAAAAAATTATAGATACCAATACCGATTTTGAAGTAAGATCTTTAGATGCCATCTGTGTAAATGAAAGCAGGCTGCAACATAAATGGTACCATAATATTAAATACCTGGTTACCGGTATGTTATTTGGAATAGTGTTGGTAAAAGCCGAAATCATCAGTTGGTTTCGCATCCAGGAAATGTTCCGGCTGCAATCTTTTCACATGTATGGTATAATTGGGAGCGCTATTTTAGTAGGCATGCTCTCTATTTGGCTCATCAAAAAGTTTAAGATAAAAACAATTTATGGCGAAACCATTGAACTCCCTAAAAAAGAATTCAATAAAGGACAAATTTACGGAGGCTTGGTTTTTGGATTGGGCTGGGCCATCACCGGGGCTTGTCCGGGTCCATTATTTGCCCAAATGGGTACCGGGGCTACTGTAATTGTAATTACCTTTTTGAGCGCTATTGCCGGAACCTGGGTATACGGATTTTTTAGAGATAAGCTCCCTCACTAATTGGCATCATTTCTTTTTTTTAAAGGATGGAATCTAAACTTCTTGCCGTTTGATTACGTACTGGTTTTCATGAATTTATCTCACCATGCTGCAAAATTAGCCTGCTTATTGCCGGGCTAAAAGCATTCCCTATTCACTTTCTAAATGAACTTTAAATCGCCCGGGTTTTATATAAAAATAATAAAAGTATTTTTATACTTTTATTAAAGTTGTTCCTATCTTTGCGGTATTAAAGAACCATTAAAATAAAATGTTCATGGAAACAATTGCAGAAAACATACTCAATGTTACCTTACTTGAGCCCAGGCTGAAACATCCCACCATTTTTGCCCGGTTTGATGAGCTAAATGAAGGCGAAATTTTAATCATCCACAATGATCATGATCCCAAACCTTTGTACTATCAATTATTGGGTCAAAGAGGAAATATTTTTACCTGGGATTATTTAGAAGCCGGCCCGGAATGGTGGAAAATAAAAATACAAAAACGAATTTCAGGAGAAAATAATGAAACCCTGGGCGAAATTGTTGCCAAAGACATGCATAAAGCACAAATATTTAAAAAATACGGTATTGATTTTTGTTGCGGAGGTAAGAAAACGGTAAAAGAAGCTTGTGCAGATAAAGGATTGGACTATGCTATCCTGGAACAGGAATTGCAAAAAGCCGACCAGGTAATTTCATCCAGGCCTTTGCCTTACAACGACTGGAGCCTTGATTTTTTAGCAGACTATATTGTAAACACCCATCACAGCTATACCAAAAAACAACTTCCCGAAATAAGGGGCTATGCCGCCAAAGTGGCCCGGGTTCATGGTGATAACCATCCTGAGCTGCTGGAAATATACCAGCTGGTAGAAGAAGTAAATGCAGAAATGAGCGCACATATGGTAAAGGAAGAACAAATTCTTTTTCCCTACATCAAAGAAATTGTAGCCTCAAAAAATAAAACCGCTGCATCGCAATTTGAAGCTTTGGGTTCGGTACGTGGCCCCATCAGCATGATGGAAATGGAGCATGAGCATACCGGCAATGCTATGGAACAAATTCGTAAGCTTAGCGACAATTATACCTTACCGCAGGATAGCTGTGCAAGTTACAGTTTATTGTTCCGCATGCTGGAAGAGCTTGAAGAAGACCTTCACACCCATATTCACCTGGAAAACAATATCCTGTTTCCCAAGGCGCTGCAAATGGAAAAAGAATTGAAATAATCTTAGCTGATGAATAAAATTAAACCGGGCTCCCTGGATTGGGTATCGGGAAAAGTAGCCGGATTTTACGGAAAAGACTTCATTAACCTTAATAATGGAAGTGTAAAACTGGTTAAAATATCGCCTCATCATAAATATCCAATTCATCATCATCCTGAAAAAACTGAATATGCCTATGTATTAAACGGGAGCCCGGAATTTTTTATTGATCAAAATCACTTCAACAGTGAAGCAGGGGATTTTTTTATTTTTCCGGTAAACTGCAGCCATGCTATTGAAAACAATACGAACCAGGAATGCCAGTTACTCATAGGAGCTATTAAAAACCAATAAATATTGATCAGGATGAACCCCAAAGATGATAAAACTTCAACCCCCATCAAAAGACACGAAACGATTGTGCAGTTTTCCCGTGAGCATCATTATGGGCTCCTGCTCGTATGGAAAATTAAACAAGGCATTCAAAAAAATATTGATCCCGAACGAATCAGTAGTTATGTACTCTATTTTTTTGAAAATGACCTCAGGGAACATTTTCGTAATGAGGAAGACAATTTGTTTTCTAAACTAACCGATGATAACGCTTTAAAAATTCAAGCGTTACAGGAACATCAACAAATTTATTCCCTAATTGAAACAATCCGGAACGAGAAAAACAGTTACCCGCTTTTGGTCCAATTTTCAGCCCTGCTGGAAAAACATATCCGATTTGAAGAACGCATTTTATTTAGTCATATCCAGGAAGTGGTTCCCGAAAACGATTTGCTGAACATACCGGCCCATCATCACAGCAACAGTAACCGGGTAGATGATCTATGGACCGATCATTTTTGGGAAAAGGATAATTAAGCTGAAAAGCAACAGCACCTACATGACTAAAATAAATGCCCATACCAAAATTTCTACCTTATTAAAAGACAATCCAAAGGCATTGGAGGCCATCATTAGTTTATCTCCAAAATTTAACAAGCTACGCAACCCTATTTTACGAAAACTAATGGCCTCCCGTACTTCCATTGCTATGGCCAGCAAAATAGGCAGTGTACCTATTGAGGATTTTTTAAACAAACTTCACAGCCTGGGTTTTGAAACTGATCATAGTGTGGAAGCGCTTCCTGGAGAAACACAAAATCCTTTACCCGGGTTTTTAATTGAAGCCAAAAAAGAATCTATTATAACGCTTGATGTAAGGCCGGTAATAGAATCTGGCAAAGATCCTTTTAACCTTATTATTAAAACCGTTAAACAGGTTCCGCAGGGCGGCATTCTAAAACTGATCAATAGTTTTGAGCCGGCTCCGCTTATACCTATTTTAACCAGGCAGGGATTTGAATATTATGTAGAAACCGTTAGCGAAACCTTGGTAAACACCTATTTTTTTAAAAAAGATCATACCTCCATAACCGACCCGGAAAAGGTTGCCAATAACGGTGATTGGCAAAATACACTCGATGGTTTTAAAGACCAGTTGGTTACTATTGATGTGCGTAAAATGGAAATGCCCTTACCGATGATGACCATATTGGAAGCCCTGGAACAGCTTCCGCCTGAAAAAGCATTATTCGTATATCATAAACGCATCCCGGTATTTTTATTACCGGAGTTGAAGGATCGTAAATTTGAGTATCGTATTAATGAAATCAGCGAGGGAGAAGTACATTTATTGATTTTTAAAGCTTAGCATGATTGTTTCAAAACCCCTATCGCCCATCATCAGCACAACTCCTTACAAAGTTGTTTTGCCGTTTTATCTTTATGCTGCTCTTTCATTTCTTGCGGCAACCCTACTGCTGTTTTTTTCCACCGATGCCTTTTTAAAACATTATTTTCAGCCCCATCTACTGGCCATTACACATATTATGGCCTTGGGTTGGGCCACCATGATCATTTTGGGCGCCAGCCACCAGCTTGTACCCGTATTAATTGAAGGAAAATTATACAGCAATACCTTAGCCCATACTTCCTTTATATTGGCAGCAATTGGCATACCGCTTCTGTCGTATGGCTTTTATGAATTTAATATGGGTGCCCCGGCAAAATGGGGTGGCCGTTTTGTAGTATTGGCCATGCTGGCTTATCTCATCAATATTGGAAAAAGTATAGCTAAAAGTAAAAATGAAAATGTACATGCCGTTTTTGTTTTTACTTCGGTTTTATGGCTATTGGTTACGGTAGCTTTGGGATTGGCGCTGCTGTACAATTTTACGTTCCCCTTTATGCGCCATGATTCTGTGCATTATCTTCCTTTACACGCACACATTGGTATTATCGGCTGGTTCCTGCTTTTAGTGATGGGAGTGGCATCAAGGCTCATCCCACTTTTCCTGATCTCAAAATATTCAAACCCACGTTTATTATGGGCCATATATTGGCTCATCAATTTTTCCCTGGTTGCGTTTATACTTATCTTTTACTTTCTGCCGCTCTCCTTTTCGCTCATCCCAAATTTATTGCTCATCACCGCTGTGCTGTTATTCATTTACTACTGCAGGTCCGCTTATCATCAACGCATAAGAAAAAAGGTAGATGAACAGGTAAAATTATCTATTCTTTCTGCCGTAATGATGGCGTTACCATTAGTGTTCCTGGGAATCATACTGGCCCTGTTTATAAACCGGCATACGGAAAACAATGCCTTAATGCTGGCCTATGGGTTTATTATTTTTTTTGGATGGCTTACTGCTATTATTTTAGGCATGACGTTTAAAACCCTGCCTTTTATTGTATGGAACAAAGTATATCACCGTAAAGCCGGGCTGGGAAAAACACCCAACCCAAAAGATTTATTCAGCAATACTGTTTTTAAATGGATGTGCGTGGCGTACCTGCTCGGCTTTGGTATTTTTATATGCGGGTTATTTTTCCCCAATGCCCATTTATTAAAACCCGGCGCCTTTTTATTACTGCTTACCGCAATACTTTACAACTGGAATGTATTAAAACTACTTAACCATAAAGCTCCATAACATGAATATAACCACCAATAACGAAATCAAATGCAACATTGCTTTATCGGGCCTTTATAATGTATATGATCCCGAAATAGGGTTGAATGTGGTGGATTTAGGGTTGATCTATGAACTTCATTTTGATGAAGAACAAAAAAGTATTTCCTGCAGCATGACGCTCACCACAGAATTTTGCCCAATGGGTGAATCCATTACCGAAAATGTAACCACATCTCTTCAACAGTCTTTTGCCGATTACCATATCACAGTAAACCTTACATTTGAACCCCACTGGAATGTAAATATGGTTTCGGAAGAAGGTCGTGAATTTTTAGGAAGATAATCATGTTAAGTTTAAGTTGTAAAGCAGCCATAAAAGCAGTGATATTCCTCGGTTTAAAATATGAAACCGGGGAGCGGTTTAGCATCAAAGATGTGGCCTCCCATATTAATGAAAACGAGCACACCATAGGTAAAATTCTTCAAAAACTGGTGAAGCAACATATCATTTACAGCGCAAAAGGGCCCAATGGCGGATTTTATATTTCTCAAAAGCAAATTCAGCAGCCCATAATTAATATTGTGGAAGCCATTGATGGCCAAGAAATTTTTAAGCAATGCGGCCTGGGCCTGGCTAAATGTTCCGAATCACATCCCTGCCCCTTTCACAACGATTTTAAGCCGGTAAGGGAACTGTTTAAAAAAATGTGTGAAGAAAAAAAAATCGTTGATTTATACCTTAATGTAAACCAGGGCATGTCCTTTCTTACCGGTTAAATCTTAAATGGGGTACCTTTGCCAAAAGTATCATTCAAAATTTTTATACTTCTTGAAAAAAATTGCCATCATAACCGGTGCAAACGGAAACCTGGGAACATTCATTGCTAAAAAATTTCTACAGGAAGGGTATGGAGTGGTGGGCATGGTGCATCAAAAAAAAAGCAACCCGGCTTTTTCGGATGAAAACTACAGGGAAATTGAAATAGACCTTTTGCAGGAAGAAACCTGTAAAACGGCTATAGAAACCATTATCCGCAACTATCATACGATTGATGTAGCCATTCTTACTGCAGGGGGTTTTGCCATGGGCGATATTTCAAATACTACATCTGCAAATATTTATGCTCAATACCAATTAAATTTTGAAACGGCCTATCATATTGCCCAACCGGTGTTTTTACAAATGATGCATCAAAATTCAGGACGTATTTTTTTTATCGGCTCCCGGCCGGGTTATGACTTTGCCCACGCCAAAGGCCTTACGGCTTATGCTTTATCTAAGTCGTTATTGTTTCGCCTGTCTGAATTAATGAATAAAGAAGCAAAAGGAAAAAATGTGGTAAGCGCCGTTATTGTACCGAGTATTATTGACACGCCTCAAAACCGGGAAGCCATGCCCACATCCGATTTTTCAGAATGGGTACAGCCTGCTCAAATTGCTGATACCCTTTTTTATTATTCCACAAGCCAGGCGGATGCTATCAGGGAACCTGTAATCAAAATTTATAATAACTCCTGATCATCGTATTCCGGTTTCTGTATCAGCCGGAACTGTTCACTATTTTTTAAACAAAAACCGTTGTTTAAGTCGTAATTTTATACTTCACGGATTGCTATCATAAGTGCGATCATTTATTTATCAATACAGTTTGCGAAAAGTTAAAACCCGCTCAACATCATGACTTATTCAAAGGCAAAATCAAAACAGGAGCTTACCGTAAATCAAAAGCAATATCAATATAGCTCACTCAAACATTTACCGGAAAACATCACACACCTGCCCTTCAGCATCCGAATTTTATTGGAAAATGTATTACGAAATTATGACGGGTTCAGCATTACCGATGAGCATATTGAAACCTTGCTAAAATGGAACCCGCAACCGCCTGATAAAGACATTCCGTTTAAGCCTGCCAGGATTTTAATGCAGGATTTTACCGGTGTTCCGGCTGTGGTGGATATGGCTTCGTTGCGTGCCGAATTTATTCGGCATGGTAAAGATGGGCAAAAAATAAACCCGGCCATCCCGGTTGATTTAGTCATTGATCATTCGGTTCAGGTAGATTATTATGGAACGGATTATTCCTATGATAAAAATGTTGAGCTGGAATTTGAACGCAATAAAGAGCGCTATGAACTTTTAAAATGGGCACAAAAAGGCTTATCCAATTTTACCGTGGTACCCCCGGGGATGGGCATTTGCCACCAGGTAAACCTGGAATATTTAGCGCAGGGAATTACAAGCAGGGACGGCTGGCTGTTTCCCGATACGTTAGTGGGCACCGACTCCCACACTCCCATGGTTAATGGCATTGGCGTAATTGCATGGGGGGTTGGCGGCATTGAGGCAGAAGCCGCCATGCTTGGACAACCCATTTTCTTTACCTGCCCCCAGGTGGTGGGATTAAAACTTAGCGGTAAAATTCCAGACCAATGCACAGCTACCGATATGGTACTTTCCATTACCCGGCTTCTGAGAGACCAGGGTGTGGTAGGTAAATTTGTAGAAGTGTTTGGCGAGGGTTTAAATCATTTAACGGTTACTGATCGTGCTACCATAAGCAATATGTCGCCGGAATTTGGTTGCACGGTTACGTACTTTCCAATTGATGAACGCACCCTGGAATATATGAAAACCACCAACCGGAGTAAAGAACAAATCGCCATTGTAGAAACCTATTGCAAAGAAAATTTACTGTGGCGCACCGGCAATGAAAGCATCCAATACTCTTCCGTAGTGGAATTAGACCTTTCTACCCTGGAGCCCACTGTTTCCGGCCCCAAACGCCCACAAGACAAAATTTTTGTAAAAGATCTTTCCAAAAAATTTACGAGCATTTTAAAAGAAGAACATAAAAGAGATTACCAACCGCAAGCCCAAAGAAAAGAATCGGCCTGGCTGATGGAAGGCGGCTCCGGAACAGAATTTACATTTGGCAAAGTGCCGCTTAGCGGCGAAAGCCGTGCCGAAGTGATTACCGATGATAAATTATTTTCGGTACGCATTAAACAAAAAAACAAAGAGTTTGTGATCGGTGATGGCAGCATTGTAATTGCGGCCATTACCAGTTGTACCAATACGTCTAATCCGGCGGTAATGATGGGTGCAGGTTTACTGGCCCGTAATGCCGTTGAAAAAGGATTGAGAACAAAATCATGGGTTAAAACATCATTGGCTCCCGGTTCAAAAGTGGTTACCAAATATTTGGAACGTTCCGGCTTATCGGCCGATTTAGAAGCGTTGCGCTTTCACACCGTGGGTTATGGATGCACTTCCTGCATCGGAAATTCCGGTCCTTTACCTCCGGCAATTGCTACGGCCGTAGATAAAGGTGAGTTGGTTGTTGCTTCTGTACTTTCCGGCAACAGAAATTTTGAAGCACGGGTACATCCCCAGGTAAAAATGAATTTTTTAATGTCGCCCATGCTGGTTGTAGCTTATGCCCTGGCGGGCCGTGTAGATATAGACCTCATCAACGAACCGATTGATTATGACCCTAACGGGCAAGCCGTTTACCTAAAAGATATTTGGCCATCCAGGCAAGAAATTCAAAATACCATTAACGAATGTTTAAAGCAGGGCGATTTTAAAGAAGTATATGATGTTATTTTTGACGGCTCAGAAGACTGGCAAAATCTCAATGTAAACCTGGACCAAAATTTTGAATGGAATAAAACTTCAACCTACATTAAAGAAGCGCCGTTTTTTGAAAACCTTAGCGCTACGCCAAATGAAGTTACCGATATTAACCAGGCAAGGGTATTATTATATTTAGGCGATTCGGTTACCACCGATCATATTTCACCGGCCGGCTCTTTTAAGGAAGATTCTTCAGCCGGCGCTTACCTTAAAGCCCATGGCATTGCCAAAGAAGATTTTAATTCCTATGGCTCCCGGAGAGGAAACCATGAAGTAATGATGCGGGGCACATTTGCCAATGTGCGTATAAAAAATAAAATTACCGACAAAGAAGGCGGCTTCAGCAGGTTTTTTCCTACCAACGAGGTAAAAACGGTTTATGACACGGCAATGGAATATCAAAAAACTAAAACGCCTCTAATCATTTTAGCAGGAAAAGAATATGGTTCCGGCTCTTCAAGGGATTGGGCGGCAAAAGGCACTTTTCTATTGGGTGTAAAAGCCGTTATTGCCGAAAGTTTTGAACGCATACACCGGAGTAATTTAGTGGGAATGGGCGTTGCCCCTTTAGTGTTTACCAATGGGCAAAATGCCAGCTCATTGGGCCTGGATGGAACAGAAACCTTTACGATCAGCGGACTGGCCAATAATTTACAACCCCATAAAATGCTGGATGTAAACGCCATTCACCCTTCGGGTAAAGAAACCAAATTTACGGTAGAAGCAAGGTTGGACTCTGCAATTGAAATTGAATATTATAAAAACCAGGGCATCCTGCAATATGTGTTAAGGGAATTTTTGAAAAAACATGAGTGATTTTTTTCAATGCAGGAAATACTTTAATTATAAAATGCATGGGTATAAAAAATCGGATAGCAAGGTTTAATACCGGGCTCCAAGAATTTCTACCACAACACTGTCGGTTCCCTTAGCCGCAAATTCTTTGGTTTTGAATTTTATACTTTTACCGGGAGCCACACTATCATAAATTACCGTACGGTCTTGCTGAAGCATTGTGCCGGTTTTACTATAATAGGAAAACTTAAGATTAATATCTTTAAAAGTAACCACTTTGGCGTTATTGCTTATTACCCCTTGTACCACGGTTTGGCCAATAATATTTTTTTTATCTTTTATTTGAATCTCCAGGAACCGGGCAGGATTTTTTTGCTCCTTCTGCTCAAGTGATTCTTTTGTAGTTTCATACTCATCTTTTCCCTTACCAGTATTACTGCTGTTATCCTTACAGGCCAGTAAAAAAATAGTTAAAGCAATGCATAAAGCTCTTGTACTTTTCATTTCCCTGAATTTTATCGTATAAAAATAAACATATCTCCTTATTTTGTATAGATTTGCCATAAATGGGATGTTAATTTTATTTTTCCTCCAAATGTGTAAAATAAATGCAGCAGGTTAATAATTTAAGCCGTGATCATTCTTTAATCAGCAATTGGGTTTGTGAACTCAGGGATGTGGAAGTACAACAGGATCGGATGCGTTTTCGCAGGAACCTGGAACGTATTGCCGAAGTAATTGGCTATGAAATCAGTAAACAATTGGAATGGAAGACCCTGGAAGTTACTACACCTATGGGTACATCAGAATGTAAAGTGCTAAAACAACAACCCGTATTGGCCACCATTTTAAGGGCCGGGCTTGCCATGCATAACGGCCTGTTGAATTATTTTGATAAAGCCGATAATGCTTTTTTAAGCGCTTACCGCAAACACAATGCCGATGGCAGTTTTGAAATAAACCTGGAGTATATGAGTTGCCCTGAACTTGCCGGGAGAGTGGTGATCATTAGCGATCCCATGCTGGCTACAGGTGCATCACTGGTAAAATCCATACAGTATTTAAAAGATGAAGGCGATATCAAGGAACTGCATATTGTTTGTGCCATTGCCTGTACAGTGGGCATTGAATATGTTCTCAGGAACGAGCCCAATGCCATAATATGGTGCGGCGATATTGATGATGAATTAACCGCTAAAGGATATATTGTACCCGGGCTGGGTGATGCCGGCGATTTGGCTTTTGGTGTTAAATTGCAGAATTAATTCATATTTAACTGTTAATTTCTAATATCTTATTTACCCTTCCTATAAAAAGATGCTATTTATTGCAGCAATTAACTGCATTTTGCTATCTTTAATTTTCTGAATTTTAGTGATAATGAGAAAATTTTTTTCTTTCGTATTTTTACTATTCCTATCCGTTGCTCTACAGGCGCAGGATCCGCATTTTAGCCAGTTTTTTTCATCTCCTTTAACGTTAAACCCGGCATTTACCGGCAAATTTTCCGGTACCTGGAGGTTGGCGGCAAATCACAGGGATCAATGGCCTTCGATACCAAAGGCGTATGTAACAACCAGCGCTTCTTTTGATATGGCTATTTTAAAAAACCGTATCCCCGAAGGCGATGTTTTTGGAGTGGGTATTTCCGGCGTTAGCGACCAAAGCGCCAATAATACCCTGAAATTAAATTATGGTTCGCTTTCCCTTTCTTATCATAAAGCTTTAGACGATGACGGCTACAACACCATAGGCGCCGGATTCCAGGGAACGTACAGCAGCCTCGGCATTGATGTTACCAAGCTAACCTTTGAAGATGAATTAACTCAAAACGGGTTTCAACCGGGTACTTCACCGGATGTGATCAATATTTCATTGAATGGTAAAAACCGTAATTATATTGATGTAAATGCCGGCATTTTATTTTCGGGATCAACCGATGGAGAAAATAATTATTACCTCGGCGTTTCCATGTATCATATCAACAGGCCCAAAGTAAGTTTTTTAGATAAAAGCTGGTATTTAACAGGCCGGGTTACTTTGCATGGTGGCGGTACCATTCCTCTTTCGGATGTGGTGTCATTAAGTGGCTCGGTAATTCATCAAATACAAAATAAAGCCAGTGAAACCCTTGTGGGCGCTGCAGTTGGTCTCAACCCTTCTCCCGGATCTGAAAATCCTATTAATGTATATTTAGGATCATGGGTAAGGTTTAAAGATGCCATCATCCCTTATGTTGGCCTGGAGTTTGGCAGCCTGAGGATTGGCGCCAGCTACGATATTAATACCAGCGGGTTAAAAGCCGCTACCGGGAGCCGTGGTGGTTCAGAGTTTTCAGTAATCTTTATTAAAAGAGAACCGGGTTATACCGGAATTCCCTGTCCAAGGTTTTAATTTTTACGTATTGGGCTTGCTCACATAAGCATTGCCTTTTATAAAAAAACGATAAGGCTGCAACGCATCTTTCCCGGAATTTTCCACGCCAATTCTTTTGCTCTTACCAATTAAATGTTGCCGTAATTTTTTGTCGTTCTCCTTATAAATTTTTATAGCGCCATTTTGCAGCATCATCCCATCATAGCCTTTATGAATACCCAACGCCCTGGCTACATTTCCGGGCCCACGGGTTATGGAAGCATCGGAAATGGTTTTGCCCGATCGGTTAAGCATAATATCAAGTCCTTCCAAAGGTTCAATGGCTCTAATTAATACGGCATCAGGAATATTTTTCTTATTGGTAACAATATTCAACATTTGATGTATGCCATAGCAAATATAAACATATACGGCTCCTCCCTTTGCATACATGGTTTCATTACGGGCTGTTCTTCTTCCACCAAAAGCATGTGATGCACTATCCGAAACCCCTGCATATGCTTCTGTTTCTACAATAAGCCCGCTGGTTACTTCATGGTTAAAATGAGTGACCACTATTTTTCCCAAAAGGTCTTCTGCAATATCTAAAACCCGGGTTCTTTCAAAAAATGGTAATGGTAAAATATTCATTTCAGGATGTTTGCCGGCACACAATCAATTCATAAACTACGCCTTTAATTTAATATCTTTGAAAGCGAAGCCTGTTTTAAAGTTAACTAAATCTTATCTATTATACTAACCCAATAAAGGCGCTTTTAAATGCTAAAAGAAATTGTAATAGCCATACAGTCCTATTTGGAAGCGCACCGGTTTATTTCCAGGCATAAATTATGGAAATGGATTCTTGTACCCGGTTTTTTGTACACCCTGATGTTTATGGCAGGTATTTGGTTGTTTTGGGTTACCAGCAACGAGGCCACGCAATTGCTCTTAAATAAAACGGGGATAAGGGAATGGCTGGAAAATTTTAAAAACGGGTGGATGAATTTCCTGGTTATCATTTGCCAGATTATTATTTGGATGGTTTCCCTCATGTTTTATTTTTCGTTGTTTAAATTTATTTTCCTCATCATAGGGTCGCCGTTATTTTCTTACTTAAGTGAAAAAACCGATACCATTCTCACCGGCAAAGATTTTCCATTTAGCTTTTCCAAATTGATGAACGACGCATGGAGGGCCATTAAAATAGCGTTGAGAAATTTGCTTTGGCAATCGTTGTACATGCTCAGCCTCTTTTTGCTTTCGTTTTTCCCATTGTTTGGTTGGGTAACGCCTTTAGTGGGGTTATTGGTAGAATGCTATTACTTAGGTTTCAGCATGCTGGATTACAGCAGCGAGCGCAATAATTTAAGCGCCATGCAAAGCATACAATTTATCGGCAGGCATAAGGGCCTGGCTATAGGAAATGGTTTTGTTTTTTACCTGATGCACCTGGTACCCATTATAGGCTGGCTGCTGGCGCCAAGTTATGCCGTAATTGCTGCCACCCTTAGCCTGCATAAAGCACGCAATGAAAAAGTTATTATCGGATGAGCAACGTATATTTAATCCCTTCTTTACTGGCCCAGGAAGCCACGGAAACCATCCCGGCGTATGTAATGAAAGCTGTAGAAGCCTGTACCGTAATTTTTGCCGAAAATGAACGAACCGCCAGGCGGTTCTTAAAAAAAATAAATAAAGATATTGTCATTGACCGGTTTGAATGGTTCAGCATCCATAACCGGGAAGAAGCAGAAACCATAAATTTTCGACAAAAGATCAAAGAAAATAAAAACATTGCCATCATCAGCGAAGCCGGTTGCCCCGGCGTAGCCGATCCCGGCCAAAAGCTGGTAAGTATTGCACAGGAAATGAATTGTACGGTAAAGCCGCTGGTAGGCCCCAATGCCATACTGTTAGCATTAATGGCCAGTGGGCTTAATGGTCAGCAATTTGAGTTTTGTGGTTACCTACCGGTGGAGAACGAAAAAAGAGTAAACAAAATTAAAGAGCTGGAAACCGGCTCTGCTAAAAACCACTGTACAAAAATATTTATTGAAACGCCTTACCGTAATGACCAGTTGCTGGATGCTTTTTTAAATCATTGCAAACCCTCCAGCCGCTTATGCATTGCGGCCAACCTAACCGCCCCGCAGGAAAGAATAAAAACCCAAAGTATTGCAGACTGGAAAAAAAATAAACCTCAATTGAATAAACAACCCGTTATGTTTTTACTGCTGGCGCAGTAAATTATTTTTCGGGGCTGCGCATAGATATAATGCTATCCACAATATACCGGCTGTTTCCCCTCCAGGGTAATGCACCGTTATATTCCTTATAATGTAAATCAAATATTTTTCCGCTGTTAATCTTTAATACATCAAATATCTTTTTGTCTTTTACCGAAAATTCAAATTCATTGGATTGGATACCCATCCCCGAATTGGTTTTAATCCCTTCCTGGATCAACTTGCCCTCGTAGGTTTTAAAAATCTGCCCTTTTCTTACGGCATAATTTAAATAGCCAGATTTTACCCCATCATCAGTAAAAGGATAATAATACTTCCAGTAAACAAAAGCGGCAAGAAATGCAAATAATAAAAAGAAAAACCATCTCATAAATCTCTTGAAAGCCCCGGGTTTGGTGGGTTGTACCTTTTCTGCTTTTGGCGCCGAACTGATTTCTGTCATTACTTTTTGTTTTATGTATTCCTATACAAAAATATTAATTAATTCCTTTCCATAACGACGCTGTTCTTTTAAAAATAATGGGATCATCATAGGTGTTGTGTGAAAAAAATTAGTATAACCCATATTCACTTACCAGCCAAACCAGTGCGGCCATATTAATGGCGCCCAACTCTAATTCTCTTTTACTCACCATTTCAAAAACATCATTTGCAGCATGATGCAAGTCAAAGTAGCGTTGACTATCGGGAGATAAGCCCGCAAGTACGGTTCCTAACTTTCCCAAAGGGCCAATGTCTGCCCCGCCATCACTTTCAGCCAAATAATATACCCCGTAAGGTTTAAACAAGGGCAACCAGCTTTCTATTTTATTTAATGTTTCACCTTTTGCATTGGTAAAAAAGCCCCTTGGTGTAAAACCCCCGGCATCACTTTCCAAAGCAAAAATGATCCGTTCCTTATAGTTTTCTGCATGTTTGGCATAAGCAAGGCCCCCACGCAACCCGTTCTCTTCATTCATAAACATTACGGCCCGCAGGGTACGCTTTGGCTTTATCCCTAATTTTTTAAATGTTCGGATAATTTCAATGGACTGTACACAGCCTGCTCCATCATCCTGTGCACCTTCGCCTAAATCCCAACTATCCAGGTGGCCGCCAACGGTAATGATTTCCCAGGGTTTTTCCGTACCGGTTATTTCTCCAATTACATTATAGGATTGCACTTCAGGCAGCATCTTACAATTGGTTTTATAAAATACTTTGAGCCTGCTATTTTTTTGCAAAGCATCACTCAGCCATTCCGCATCTTTAGTACTTATAGCAACAGCGCCAATTTTAGGAAATGAATCGTTATACTGCGTGGTTCCGGTATGTGGAAAATCATCTATATTACTGGCCAATGACCGAACCATAACGCCAACTGCCCCATACTTGGCAGCCTGTGCCGGGCCAATGCGCCTGCCCACTCCCGCTTCACCATAGGCTCTAAACGTTTCAATATAAACCGGGTTCATTTTAATATTAAAAAAAACAATTTTTCCTTTCACCGCATATCCCAATGCTTCCAGGGCTTCCATGCTTTTTACTTCTACTACTTCGGCCAAAACACCCCCGGGTTTTGTTACAACGGTATTGCCAATAGCACATACATTCAGCGGGTATTTCTTATTTCCGGGAAGCACAGCATACGCTATTTCTTTTGCACCCCTTACCCAATGCGGTACCATGCAGGGTTGCAAATACACGGTATCCGATCCGGCTTCTTTAAGCATGGCTGTGGTAGCTTGTATGGCTTTTGCCGCATTTGCCGAACCGCTTAACCTGGGCCCTATTTTTTTACAAATAAATTCCAGGTTTTTGTATGCCGTACCCTGTGTAAGAATTTCATTAGCCATATTGCGGATCATTAAAGAATCAGCATTTTGTGCCGGGCTATTTGATGCCCCAAAAATCAAAACCAGCAGGGCAGTAAAGAGTTTCTTTTTCATAACTACAAACTTACCAAAATACTTAGGTACTTATTCAACCATCTGAACCTGTTTTCCAAAATCATTTTTACTGCTTTCGCAATAATTTTCTTTTTATAAATTGGTAACTTGCTCCATAAAATTTATTTATGAATATAGCCATTGTATGTTACCCAACTTTTGGCGGAAGTGGTGTGTTGGCAACGGAACTGGGTAAAGCCCTGGCCGAAGAAGGGCATAATATACATTTTATCACTTATCAACAGCCGGTTCGGTTAAGTGGTTTCCATGCCAATATATTTTATCATGAAGTAAGGGTGCCTACCTATCCGCTTTTTGATTACCCCCCTTATGAAACCGCCTTAGCCAGCGCTATGGTAGATGTGGTGAATAACCACCAGGTAGATTTATTACATGTTCATTATGCCATTCCTCATGCTTCGGCGGCCTACTTAGCCAAACAAATCCTGGCAAGGCAGGGAAAGAAAATACCGGTTATTACCACGTTACACGGAACGGATATTACCCTGGTAGGAAGAGATAAAACCTTTAGCCCGGTTGTAGCCTTTTCAATTGAAGCCAGCGATGCCGTTACGGCCGTTTCAGAAAACTTAAAAAATGAAACCTATAAAAATTTCAATACCCAAAAGAATATAGAGGTTATTTACAATTTTGTAGATGTGGAGCGCTTTCATAAAAAGCCTGTTGATGCATTTAAAAAACTTATTGCTCCTAACCGGGAAAAAATAATTGTTCATGCTTCTAATTTTCGAAAAGTAAAACGGGTGGAAGATGTAGTAAAAACTTTTTTATCCATTCAAAAAACGCTACCCTCAAAGTTATTAATGCTGGGAGACGGGCCGGAAAGGCCGGAAATAGAATCCATGACCAGGAATTGCGCCTATAATGCAGAAATTAAATTTTTGGGCAAGCAGGAGCAAATGGAAGACATCTTACCCATTGCCGATTTATTTTTACTCACCAGCGAATATGAAAGCTTTGGCTTATCGGCGTTGGAAGCCATGGCCGCAGAAGTTCCGGTGATAAGCACCAATGCCGGCGGGCTCCCGGAGATTATTAAAAACGGTTACTGCGGTTATATGAGTAATATTGGCGATACCGAAGATATGGCCCGAAACGCCATAAAAATTTTGGAAAATGAAGAAGTATATAGCCGGTTTAAACAAAACGCACTGGAGCAGGCAAAACGCTTTAGCATTGAAAATATCGTTCCGCAATATGAAGCTTTATATAAAACCCTGGTCTGATTATTTTCTTCTCAACCATTTTTCCGGGTCAACAAAGCCGGTTTCTGTACTCATGTAAAAATCCATAGAGCCATCTCCATCATAATTAGGGGCCACCCTCCCAATAACCTGGCCCCGCTTTACCGTTTGCCCTTTGGATAGGTTTATTCCACTAAGGTTCGTGTAAGTGGTAAAATATTTTCCATGCTGAATTACCACAAAAGGCTGCTCATCATTGGTATTTACGGAAATCACTTCTCCATCAAAAATTACCTTAACCGGCGTACCCACGCTGGAAGCTATGGAGGTGCAGGTAATCACCATATCTCCCCCGCTGGGTAATTTATTGTTGCCATAATGCATCAATACATAACCATTATCAACCGGCCAGGGCAAGGCGCCCCGGTTTCTTTCAAAATTGGCATTAAGTTCCAGGTTTTCGGAGTTGAGTAAAATACTTTCCTTTTTGGCTACACTTTTTGTTTTGGTATCGGTAGTATTGGTATTGGGAACATTGGATACTTTAGTTTCCTTCTCTTTCTTTTCAAGTGCTTTAGCCTTGGCAATAGCTTCCCGCTTTGCATCTTCCTGGGCTTTTTTAATAGCGGCAGCAATGGCATTGGAAACTTTTTTCATTTGCCTTTGCTTTGCCGTCATCTGCTTCGTGAGGTCGCCGCCTTTTTTCTTTAACTCATTCAATATCCTGTCCTGCTCCTTTTTTTGGGTTTCCAGGTTGGCCACTTCTTTATTTTGTACAACCAACGTGGATTTCTTTTTTACCTTAACACCGCTGATTTCTTCAATCTTTTTTTTGCGAAGTTCCTGGGTGCGTAAAATATTTTGGCCCTGCATTTCCCGGTAACTTCGGTAACTTTTTAAATAACTGATGCGTTTTATGGCATCATTAAAGTTATCGGCGGCAAAAATAAAATTCAAAAAATCGTAACTGCTTCGGTTCTTATACGCATAAACCATACTTTTGGCATACTCCTGTTTCAGCGTATCGAGCATACGGTTGTATTTATTAATATCTTTTTGCAGGGTATAGATATTATTATCCAGCAGGCGAAGGTCTTTATTGATATTATCCACCACCCGGTTTTGAAGGTTTACCTTGTTGTTAATTAAATTCCATTGCAAAAGGTTTTCTTTGGTTTTAGCCTTGTTATCTTTTAACAATTTTTCGGTTTGCTCAATTTCTTTCCTGAGTTCTGAGCGCTGCTTTTCCAATTCTTCCCGGGTTTGGGAAAAAACAGATGTAAAGAAGAATACACAACATACAAGCAGGGAAACAATTTTCGGCATGATGGAAAATTAAGGATATTTGGCAAATATAAAATGAAAGAAATAAAAAATGTTTCTTCATTAAATGTTTATCCAAATAAAAATAAGGATTATTTTATGGAATAGTTCCGGGGTACTTTTAACCCTACCGATAAATCTTTGTTAAACTCCACTTGCTTGTATTCCATTTTTAAATTGAGTTTGGTTTTTTCCGAAACCAATAGCTGTCTTTTAAAAGAAAACCATTCCCCATCTATCATGCTGTAATTATCATAAGTAATATCTGCCGTTCGGTTTCTGAAAACATCCACATCATCCAGCTTACAATGCACCAAATATTTGTGATCATCAGAAAGGGTGAGCAGGTTTTTAAATTCTTCCATTACGGAAGACAGCAGGATGAAACCGGGGATTTTTTTTACCGCAACATTATTGCTGTCAAAAAAAATAGGGTTACCCAGGAGAAAATCCTGTAACGTAGTTAAGTTAAAGGGAACCGAAGTAATTTCCTGCAAATAATTTAAGGAGCGGTATTGCACTTCTTTTTCTCTCTTATTGAGAAGCATTACCGAATCTTTAGTGATCAGCACCCGGTAAAATTCAAAATTTAAAAATGTTGCGGTTAACGACATCCAAATGGCACTGTCTTTAATCATTTTCACAACGGCAGTTACATCGGGCTGCTTGCCTTGCGCATCCGTAATTTCCACTTTTATTTTGGCAGAAAAAGTTTTAGCGTCAATGGTTTGATCCAAAAGACTTTGTTTCACCTCATTTACAAATTGGGTAGAGTCTGCAATATGTATTTGCGCTGAAAGTAAAGCACTGTCTTTGGGTGCAATTGCGGTATTTATTTTTTTAACCGTTTTGCACGATGCCATGAGAAGGGCAACCGTAATAATATGTAAAATACACTTGTACACGAATTGAAATTTATTTCCCGGTATGCCCAAATCCACCTGCTCCTCTTTGAGATTCATTTAACAAAGTTGCTTCCAATAATTCTGCGGTTTCCACTTTGCTCAGCACCAGTTGGGCAATACGGTCGTTATTATTTATGACTTGAATTTCGGCGCTGAGATTAATGAGTAAAACTTTTATTTCTCCCCGGTAATCACTGTCAATTGTTCCCGGACTGTTTAAGCAGGTAATCCCGTTTTTAAAAGCCAGCCCGCTTCTTGGCCTTACCTGCATTTCAAATCCTTCAGGTATTTCCACAAATAACCCTGTAGGTATTAACTTCCGTTCCATTGGCTGGAGCGTTTCAGGCCCTGCCAGAAATGCCCTTACATCCATACCGGCAGCGCCGGTGGTTTCATAAGCCGGCAATGTATTGGGTGACCGGTTGATAATTTTTAGTTGAACCTTATGCATAATTCCTACACTCCTGTATTTTGTAATAAAACATTAGCAAAAGCAAATAACCCTTCTTCCCTCCCGGCAAAACCCATTTTTTCTGTAGTGGTGGCTTTAATAGAAACGTCATCCACATTGATCTCCAGCAATGCGGCAATGGTGGTTCTCATTAAAGTAGCATGAGGCATTATTTTTGGCGCTTCAAGGCAAATGGAACTATCGATATTCACCACACGATATTTTTTTTGCCTGATTAACTCATAAACCTTTTTAAGCAAAATCTTACTGTCAATATTTTTATAGGCATCATCGGTATTGGGAAAATGAATACCAATATCGCCCAATGCCAAAGCACCCAGCATGGCATCGCAAATGGCATGAAGCAACACGTCGGCATCACTATGGCCGATGGCTCCTTTACTATGCGGAATTTCCACGCCACCAATAAAAAGCTTTCGCCCCTCTTCCAGGCGGTGAAAATCTATTCCAAAACCAATTCGATAACTCATCATACCAATGTTGAAAATCAGGTTGTAAATATAAAAAAATAGCGCTCCATAAACGGAACGCTATTTCTATTAAAAAGAATGAAATTATTTAACGTTAAATACAAGGCTGAAACGCAGCGTATTGGAAAGCGGGTTGCGGTTGGTACCCGATCCGGAAGGAAGCAGGTATGCAAAGTTTAAACCAAATACATTATAGTTTAATCCAGCACCAACAGAGAAATATTTACGATTTCCTTTTGTGGGGTTTTCGTAAAAATAACCGGCCCTGAAGCTAAACTGATCTTTGTAAGTGTATTCAGCGCCCAAAGAATAGGATAATTCTTTAAGTTCTTCACTAAATCCACCGGGAGCATCTCCAAAAGAACTGAACCAGCTACCAACAACACCTTTACTACGGTAATCAGCCAATCCTGCAGAATCAGAAATATCAGCAGGTGTTGGAACCAGGAGTTTATTGATATCCAGTGCAAAAGTTAATTTATTGTCTGCATCAAATACTTTGGTGTAAGCACCGCCCAATCCAAAGTTTGCAGGAATATAATCTTTTTGATTGGCGTCATTGGTATAAGAAATTTTAGCGCCAAGGTTGCTTAAGGTTACACCCCAGTTAAATCCGGCACCGTTTGCTTTAGCGCCATTATGGAAATAATGTAAATCACCGGCAACAGAACTACCTTTTTTGTAAGTAGTACCACCGCTTGAAGCACCGTTAGCCAGGTCGGAGCTTATGTAACGCAAAGCGATGCCTAAACCGGATTTTGCACTAAGCTTCCTGGAATAGCCAAGATCAATTGAGAACTCACGGGGTCTTCCGGAATTTAATGGTGTACCGGATGCATCCGTAAACTGAATGCTACCCAGGCTAAAATAACGCAAGCCAAGAGATAAGGCCTGTTGGTCGTCTAATTTATAATATCCACCCATTGTAGCTAAATACACATCATTAAGGCCCAAATCTTTAAGCCATGGGGTATAAGTTAAAGCTACACTGGAAGTATTCTTAGCAAATACCGTTTTACCCAGGTTCCAAAATGCGGCATTGGCATCGGGAGCTGTGGCAATACCTGCATCACCCATACCACCGGCACGAGCATCGGGGGAAATTCTAAGAAAAGGAACAGCAGTAGTTACTACATTTATCGGATCGGCAGTTTGTGCATTGGCGCTCATAACTCCGCCAAGTAACATCGCTAAGGCAGTTAGTTTCAATGTTGATTGTTTCATTCGTTTTTTTTGTCTTGGTTAGGTAGAAATTGATCTATAAGTTCAAAATTTTTAAGTAAGCTAATTTGTGTAAAAATAGGGGTTTTTACTTATTAGCCGAAAAAACAAAATTATGTTAATATTTTAAGCATCAAATATAAAGGGTTCTGTTTAACCAAAAAAAAATATTTCCGGTAACCCCGAAACGGCGATTTGGCCAAAATATTTTAAGGAAGGTAAATTTTTAACTTTATCATGGTGATATTACGTTTTTTTTAAAGGCGTTAAAAAAAATGTTATTCCTCAATTTCCCTGGTTGCATTTCATTTAAAGTATTTATATTCGCAGTTTGTATAACCCCATATATTTACACACAATAATCGAGAAAACCTTTCGTTAAATCATTTGCAAAACGAATGCACATGCAAAAATCAATTTTTGGCAAAAGCCTCCTTGTAATCGCAGTATCTGCCCTAACACTTACCTCCTGTAAAAACGGTGGCCTGTTTGGCAAAAAGAAATCAAAGTCCAGCGTAACCGGCTGGAATTATGACGACAAAAACATGGGCAACTTTCATGTTGCCAAAGTAAAATATCCCAAAGCCGGGCCGGGTCTTGTATTTGTACAAGGTGGTACTTTTGTTATGGGGGCTAAAGAAGATGATGTAATGGGAGATTGGAACAATGTTCCCCGCCGTGTTACCGTGCCTTCATTTTTTATAGATGAAACCGAAGTGGCCAATGTGCATTACCGTGAATATTTATATTGGCTGGAAAATACCTTTAGCGCCGATACTAATATAATGAACAAAGCGCTTCCCGACACCCTGGTGTGGAGAGAAGAACTGGCTTACAACGAGCCCTTTGTTGAATATTACTTCCGCTACCCTTCTTATAACTTTTATCCTGTAGTAGGGGTTACCTGGCGCCAGGCTTATGATTTTTGTATATGGAGGTCAGACCGTGTGAACGAACTTAAACTCATGCAAAAAGGTTACCTAAAAAAAGATGCCGTTAAGCGTGAAATGAAAGGTGGTGGTGCCGAAGGGTCGTTTAATACCGAAACCTATTTAATGAATCCGGAGATGATCCAGGGCCGTGGTAGACCCAAAAAGTCTGACTTAAAAGATATTAATGGAAAACCCCGTTCTACCGTTAAAATGGAAGATGGTATTCTAAATATGGGTTACCGCCTGCCTACCGAAGCAGAATGGGAATACGCAGCTTATGGCATCTTAGACCAAAACCCGGCTCCCCGCAAAAAAGAAGGAAAAAGCGGTGAAGAGTTAATCAGCAACCAGCAAATTTACTCCTGGAGCAAAAACCCTAATGGTATGAGAGATACCCGCCATGGAAGCTGGCAGGGTAGGTTTTTGGCCAACTTTAAAAGAGGTAGTGGTGATAACATGGGTATTGCTGGTGGTTTGAACGACCGTGCTGCAATACCGGGCCCGGTAAAAACCTTCTACCCCAATGCATTTGGATTGTATAATATGAGTGGTAATGTGAGTGAGTGGGTGGGAGACGTTTACAGGCCGATGACTTCATTAGATGCGCAGGACTTTAACTACTTCCGTGGTAATAAATTCCAAAAATATTACAAAAACAGCTCCGGCGAATTTGAAAGAGATAGCATGGGCCGCTTGAAAAAAGTGGATATCTCTGATGAAGAAGTTAAAAACAGGTCGAACTACCAACGTAATAACGTAATCAACTACATGGATGGCGACTCTGCAAGCCAGGTTTTTTATGGTTACGGCGTTACCTCATTAGTAAGCGATAAATCAAGGGTAATTAAAGGTGGTAGCTGGAACGACAGGCCTTATTGGTTATCTCCCGGAAGCCGCAGGTTTATGGAAGAAGACCAGGCAGCAAGTACCGTTGGTTTCCGTTGTGCACAAACTTATCTTGGCCCTCCTGAAGGCCCCGGATTTAAAGATGGCAACCTCTTTGGCAAGAGAAAACAAAACAAGAAAAAGAAAAAATAAAATAATGTAAACCCCCGAAAAATTCGGGGGTTTTTTATAACCGTGTCTCGTCCTGAAAAAAGTTGACTACAAATTCAACAAAGATGGCACAGTTAACAATTAGGTTAAAATCCGGTATCCCCACTCCTCATTACAGTGAAGCCTTTAAAAAACAAGTTGTTTTGGAGTAT
>WBZS01000106.1_pt1 | contig 167393 bp, 142 predicted proteins | sample 5204201 | NCBI WGS metagenome assembly WBZS01 (sample SAMN12344357, study PRJNA552823) | activated sludge metagenome | biome: Activated sludge suspended growth; feature: Nitrification reactor; material: Wastewater; isolation source: activated sludge from nitrification reactor of wastewater... | reverse complement strand
TGGTGGCACCACGGGTGGGTTGTGGCCGCAGATCGTGTCGGATGTGACCGGTATGACCCAGCAGATCACCGAGCAATCGGTGGGTGCCTGCTACGGGGATGCCATGTTCGCCGGAGTCGGTACCGGACTGGTCAGCGAGGACACCGACTGGACCACCCGCACCGGCGTCATCGAACCCACCCCGGGCGCCCGCGAAATCTACCAACCCTTCTATCACGCCTTCCGGGAACTCCACCCGGCCACCGTCGACCTGCAACACCAGATGGCGAAAGTCCAACGCGGCTGACGCCGCGCCGCTGGTCGAGTGTGCCGAAGCTGCGCTTCAGTCTCGCCGGTTGAGCTTGTCGAAACCCTCGTCCGGGGTCTCGACAAGCTCGACCGACGAGGGGCGGGTTCTCGGCTCGACCGAGGATGGGCGGAACCCGACCACGAGGGCCGGGGTCTCGACCGGCGGTGACGAAAGGAAGCGGAATGGCATCGGACTGGCTGGGACTCGCCGACGAGACGGTGATTGTCACCGGTGGTGCCTCGGGGCTCGGACGCAGCATCGTGGTGGCGTTGCGCGCTGCGGGTGCGCGCGTGGCCAGCTTCGACGTCACCACGACGGACGGCGTCGACCCTGACACGGGGGCACACCTGTTCACCGTCGACGTCACCGACCCGGACGCCGTGGAGGCCACGGTCGCCCGGGTGTGCGCCGAGGTCGGTGACGTGACCACCCTGGTCAACAACGCCGGCGTGTGCCTGCCGCGGCTGTTGGTCGACGTCCGCGGCGAGGCGCCCCAGTTCGAACTGGACGTCGCCACCTTCGACGCGATGGTGGGCGTCAATATGAAGGGTGCGTTCCTGATGGCGCAGGCGGTGGCCCGCCGACTGGTTCGGGCTGGGGGCGGCACGATCATCAACATGAGCTCCGAGTCCGGCAGCGAAGGCTCGCACGCCCAGTCGGTGTATGCGGCGACCAAGGCTGCGCTGAACGCCTTCACGCTGTCGTGGGCGAAGGAACTCGGGCCGCACGGCGTCCGGGTCGTCGGGGTGGCGCCGGGAATCATGGAGGCGACCGCGCTCCGCAGCCCGGCCTACGCGGAAGCGCTGAGCTACGCGCGTGGGTCGAGTGGTGACGTGGTGGCGTCCGGCTATCTGAGTGCGATTCCGCTGCGTCGCGAGGGCCGGCTGGAGGAGGTGGCCGACCTGGTCTGCTTCCTGGCGTCCGGGCGGTCGAGCTATGTGACGGGAACGACGGTGATGATCAGCGGCGGCAAGTCGCGAGGCTGATCGGAACCGCCTCCAAGGGGTGGCGCGGCGGCGCCTAGTCTGCCTATCCTCACCCGAAGGAACCTGAACCCTCCCTGAAAGGTCCACCCCGATGCGTACTCATCGTCGAGTCCGCGCAGCCGGCCTGCTCAGTCTAGCGCTGGCTGCGACCACTCTCTCCGGAGCCCCCGCCATGGCGGCCCCGACCACCAGCCCGCAGGTGTCGCCTGCCGAGGCGGTGGCGTTGCCGTCCGGCAAGGTCGGTAAGAACAAGAAGAAGGACCGCTGTCCGCAGCTGAAGCTGGCCGACAACTGGTACGGCGACAACGCCAAAATCATCCAGACGGCCATCGACAAGGCCGGCCGGTGCAGCTGGCCGGGCGGGCGTGCGCCGCAGGTGCGGCCCTACGCGGTGTTCGACTGGGACAACACCGTGATCAAGAACGACATCTCCGACCAGACGATCTTCTGGATGCTCCGGCACGACAAGATCCTGCAGCCGCGCGGCAAGAACTGGCACCACACCAGCAGGTTCATGACCGTCGAGGGCGCCCAGGCGCTGCGCAAGGCATGCGGATCACTGGCCGAGCCGGGCAAGCCGCTGCCCACCAGCACCAATGTGAAGTGTGCCGACGAGCTGCTGTCGGTGCGCAAGACACAGAAGACCACCACTGGCAAGGCCGTCTTCGCCGGCGCCAACGAGCGCTACATGGAGGCCAGCTACGCCTGGGTCGGCCAGATCATGCAGGGCTACACACCGGCCCAGGTGCGTGCGATCGCGGCGAAGGCGCGCAAGGCGGCGCTGAATGCCCCGATCGGCGCCACCCAGAAGGTCGGCTCCAGCACCGAGACCGCGTGGATCCGGTACTACCCCGAGATGCGTGACCTGATCACCACGCTGAAGAAGGCCGGCATCGAGCCGTGGGTGGTGTCGGCGTCGCCGAAGGAGTTCGCCGACGTCTGGGGTCCGGGGGTCGGTATCAACTCGGCGCACACCATCGGCATCGAGCAGTTGCTGCGCAAGGGCAAGCTGAGCGGTCATCTGAAGGGCTGTGGCGGACTGCCGGACGGCTCGGACTCGATCATGACCTACATCGACGGCAAGCGTTGCTTCATCAACAAGATCATCCTCGGGGTCAAGGGGCCGCGGGCGCTGAAGCCGATGCCGCGCAGCCTGCGTCCGACCGTTGCCGGTGGGGACGCCACCACCGACGTCTCGATGGTGCGGGACGCCGTCGGCGCACACGTCGTCCTGAACCGCAATAAGGATGAGCTGATGTGCCACGCCTACGACAACGCGGACGGCCGCTGGGCGATCAATCCGATGTTCATCCAGCCGCTGCCGCAGCGGCAAAGCTTGTACCCGTGCTCGACCACCGCGTACGTCGACGCCCACGGCCGCCCGGGCCCGGCGCGTCGCAACAACGGATCGATCATTCCCGACCAGAAGGACACCGTCTTCGGTCAACCCTGAGTCATCGCTACTCGAGCTTGACACATCACCGCAGATCGAGCTTGTCGAGATCCATGCCTGAGAGGGTCTCGACAAGCTCGACCGCCTTGAGGGACGCTCCAGTCGACCATGTCCCGGCCGCGGCGCACTCGCCGAATTCCGGCCCCGGACGGCATCGGCTTGCTACCTTTCTGCAATGACTTCTGCGAGTGACTCGCGGAGCCGTCGATGACGACGTCGGCGCAGCTGCCGCGCCCGGCATTCGCGGACGCCCTCGCACACCTCTCGCCGGGCTACTTCGCGCTGGTGATGGGTACCGGCATCGTCTCGATGGGCCTTCATCTGGCCGGGTTCGACGAGGTGTCGCTCGCATTGCTGGTGATTGCTGCGGTCAGCTATGGGGTGCTGTGGGTGCTGTACCTGTGGCGCGCCGTCCGCTACCGGGACGAGATGCTGGCCGATCTGCGCGGTCCCGAGATGGCGTTCGCCTACTTCACCGTCGTCGCCGGCACCGACGTGCTCGCCGTCCGGCTCGTCCAGCAGGGACTGATCGAGATCGCGGTGCCGCTGTTCTTCTTCGGTGCCCTGCTCTGGTTCGTCTTCGGCTACGTGCTGCCCTGGCAGGTGTTCATGACCCGCGACGGCAAGCCGATCCTGGCCCGGACCAACGGCACCTGGTTCATCTGGGCGGTGGCCAGCCAGTCGGTCGCGATCGGCATGGCGCAGGTGCAGCCCTTTCTGCCCGGCGAGACCCGATGGGTTGGCCTGGTCGCGGTGATGTCGTGGTCGGTGGGAGTTGTGCTCTACGCGGGAGTCGCGATGCTCGTGCTGTTGCGGATCATCCATTTCGGCATCACGCCCCGGGAGTTCGAGCCGCCGTACTGGGTCGCGATGGGCGCCATGGCGATCGCCGTCGTCGCTGGCAGCAACATCCTCGGCATGCAGTCCACGCCGATGGTGGACGCCACCCGCAACCTGATCGCCGGCACCGTGGTGGTGTTCTGGAGCTTCTGCGTCTGGCTGATCCCGATGCTGGTCGGGGCCGGAGTGTGGCGGCATTTCGTGCACAAGGTGCCACTGACCTATGTGCCGACCATGTGGTCCATCGTCTTCCCGCTCGGCATGTTCGCTGTCGCTTCGATCAGCCTGGGTCGGGTGGACCGGCTACCACTGGTCGAGGTGGTCGGTGACGGCGCCTTGGCGGTGGCCACCGTCGTTTGGGCGGTGGTTTTCCTCGCCATGCTGCGGCGAATGGCCCAGGTCGCGTGGGCGAGTCGGATTCGGCCACCCGCTGGTTGAGCTACGTCGAAACTCAAGGTCGGACGCCGTCATCCCGGCAGCGGAACCGTCAGTACCTGTTCGAGGTGCGCCCGCAGAGTGCCCGCCATGTCCACGTCGGCGGGGGACAGCAGCCACTGCACCTGCAGCCCGTCCATCAGCGCGACCAGCGTGCGGGCCTGACCGGCGGGATCGACGTCCGAGACCAGCAGGCCGGACGCCTTCACCCGGCTCAGCGAGGCTTCGACGCCGCCGATGGTACGGCGATAGCGGGCGACGAAGTACTCGTGCGCCGGGTGATCCGGGTCGGACGCCTCCGCGGAAAGCACCGCGAACAGCGCCACCAGATGGGGACGTTCGGCGTTGTGCCGGGCCAGTTCGACGAGTGCGCCGAGGGCTCCCAGGCCGGTCTCGTCGGTGTCCGCACCGGCGACCCGCGCGGCGTCCTCGGCGTCCCGGCGTTCCAGGACGGCCTTCAGCAGCGCCTCCTTGGATCCGAAGTGGTGCAGCAGCCCGGTGCGCGATATCCCCGCGGCCCCGGCCAGCTCCAGGATCGTGGCGTGTCGGTAGCCGACCCGCGCGAACAGCTCGGTCGCCGCGGTGATGATCTGCTCGCGGCGCAGTCGTCCGCTGGCGTAGCCACCCTCACGTCCCGCCATCGGCGCCTCCTCTCCACCCGTCCGCGCACCGTCCTGGCACCCCTAGGCCCTCCCTAACTACCTGGAGCCTCCCGTCGACGGGAGGCCTGAACTGATTAGGGAGGGCCTAGGGGTGGCAGCAACCCTGGAATTCGACGCAAGTGTACATATTCGTTTAGGCTGGTCGCCGCTCGTCTTCGGACCCGGACGGGTGCCGCACACACCTTCTTCGGAGGATCGGTTGACCACCGTGACCACACCGACCCGCGCCAGCATGTCCGCCCGGAACGGCGATCTGGTGGTGTTCGGCGCCAACGGATTCGTCTTCGCCTCGTGGATGTCGCGCGTCCCGGACGTCAAGCAGCAGCTCGACATCACCGCCGGGCAGCTCAGCCTGCTGCTGCTGGCGATCTCGATCGGCTCGCTCTGCGGCCTCCCACTGGCCGGACGGATCGCGCACCGGCTGGGTGCGACCGCGACCGTGCGGCTCGGCGCCCTGCTCGCGCTGCCTGGCATTGTGCTTGCCGCGTTGGCCGTCGAAGTGCATGCGCCGCTGTTGCTGATCGCGCTCGCAATGGTGCTGACCGGGCTGGGTATCGGCGTCTGGGACGTCGCACAGAATCTCGAGGGCACAATCATCGAGCGGGCGCTGGGCCGGGCGATCATGCCCTGGTTCCATGCCCTGTTCAGCGCCGGCACGGTAGCCGGCGCCCTCATCGGTGCAGGCCTGACCTGGCTGCGCGTGCCGCTCGGCATCCACCTGCCGGTGGCGGTCGTGGTCACCCTGATAGCCGTCTGGTGGGGGACCGCTCAGTTCCTGCCCGCCTTCGATGAGCACGCCGGGGATGCGGTGGCTGCCAGCCACGGACGGTCGGCCTGGCTCGAGCCGCGCACCCTGCTGATCGGTGTCATGGTGCTGGCCGCCGCCTTCACCGAGGGTGTGGCCAACGACTGGCTGGCGCTCGCCTTCGTCGAGGGGTACGGCCTGGACAACTCCCTCGGCGTGGTTGCACTCGCCGTCTTCCTCGCTTTCATGACCGGGGGACGCATCGTCGGCGCCCCGCTGCTCGATCGCTACGGACGCGTGGTGGTGCTGCGGGTGTTGTTCGCCGCCGCGGTGGTCGGTTGCCTGCTGGTGGTCTTCGGATCGCCGTGGGTGGCCTTCGTCGGCGCCGCGATCTGGGGTGTGGGGGCCAGCCTCGGCTTCCCCGTCGGCATGTCGGCGGCGGCGGACGACCCGGCCCGCGCCCCCGTCCGGCTGAGCGTCGTTTCCACCATCGGGTACGGCGCGTTCCTGACCGGCCCAGTCCTGATCGGTTTCCTGGGAGACCACTTCGGGGTGCTGCGGGCGTTGCTCGTGGTCGGCGCCGTCTGCCTCGCGGCCATCCTGGTGGTTCCGGTGGCGCGTCCGCTGCGGGAGTCCGAGATGGACGCCGACCGATGAGCGAGCGGACGCGGGTGTTGCTGCTCGACATCGACGGCACCCTGGTCAACTACCGCACCGAAATGCCGCCCAGCGCCGCGGATGCCGTCCGCGAAGCCCGGTCGCGCGGTCACCGCGTCTACCTGTGCACCGGACGCAGCCGTGCCGAGATCTACGACCAACTGTGGGATCTCGGCGTCGATGGGTTGATCGGCGGGAACGGCAGCTACGTCGAGGACGCCGGTCAGGTCGTCTTCCACCAGGTACTGGACCCCGCCGTGGTCGCCGAGGCGGTGGCATGGCTGCTCGCCGAGGATCTGAGCTTCTATCTGGAATGCAACTCCGGGCTGTACGCCAGCGATCACCTGCCGGAGAAGGCGGCGGCGCTGCTCGACGGCGGAGCGACGCCCGAGAACGTCCAGTTCATCCGCGACGCGATGCCCGACCTGATCTACGGCACCCGAGCCGGACGCGACGACGTCAACAAGATCAGCTTCGTGCTCGAGCCGGGCGTCGATCTGGACGCCTTGGCCGCCCGCTATGAGGGCCGCGCGGCGATCGGCAGTTGGAGCATGACCGGCAATCGCGACGAGTTCGGCGAGTTCGGCCAACTCGGGGTTCACAAGGGTGCCGCGATCGCACGGCTGATCGGCCACCTCGGCGTCAGCGTCGATGACCTGATCGGCTTCGGTGACGCCCGCAGCGACCTCGGCATGTTCGCCGCCTGTGGCACGTCGGTGGCGATGGGCAACGCACCTGCGGAGGTTCAGGCCGCCGCGACCCTGGTCACCGACCATGTGGACGCGGACGGCCTCGCCAAGGCCTTCCGCCAGCTCGGCCTGATCGGCTGAGCCGACTTCCAGCTCGACCAGCCGTGCCAGCGGCTGCGGCGGTGCGGTCAGACCACGATGAGCCCGCGGCTGATCAGCCAGCCGAGGAACACCACCGACGCCACCGCCACGGTGACCAGACCCCACGGCCGGCGGCCGGTTCCCCGGCGGAGCCACCGCAGGGTCAGTATCCAGACCAGCACGCCGGTCGCCGCCGTAGCCAGGATCGGCAGGATGACCAGCGGACGCGCGGACGCCGGTAGGCCGAAGCCGAGGATCAACGGGTCGCTGTTGGTCATCAGCCAGTAGAACCAAGCCGCGAAACCGAGGTGCAGGGCAGCGACGGTCATTGCAGTGACCACCCCGGCGACGGAGGCCACCCGTCGCCTCACCAGCGCGACGGTCCCGAATACCAGGGTCAGCGCAAATACCGCGCCGACGCTCACCAGCAGCGTGAGCTGAACCGGCTCGCCCGTGCTGATGACGTCCCGGTTCAGCCGGTAGATCGCCGAGGTCGGGATGATCTCGTCCGGTGTCAGGAACGTCGTCGCGGGGGTTGCCGTGAGGCAGGAGGCGTCCGGCGCCGTCGTGGGGTCGCGTAGGAACTCGGCGGCGATCGCGGCCGGGCAGGGATTCTGCCAGTTCTGCCAGACTGCCCCGTGGCCGACGGCCGGAAAGTCGAACCGGTAGTGATGGGACAGCCCGGTGGCTGCCGCGCGCGCCCAGCCCGGCGGAGTGACCGGGTCGAAGGCGCCCGAGGTGAGCAGGGTTGGGATGTTGCTGCGCACCGGTTGGTTCTCGATGCGTCCCAGCGCGGGCACGTCCCACACCGCGCACCACCCGACGACCTGCTCGCCGTCGTCGAGGTGAGCGAGCAGCGGGTCGGCCCGGTGTGCCGCGCGGCGCCGGTCGAAGTCGTTGAACGGCACCTCCTCGGCGCAGTCGACGGATTGGCCGAGGCCTTCGGCGAACCGATCCCGGTTGTCGATCTGCCCCTGCGCGAGCGGAACTGCGGCGGCATCGTTGCCGCGGGCGAGCTGGTCGAGCACGAAGGGCAGCACCCGGATCAACTCGTTGTCGTAGAGGGCCTGGAAGAGTCCATCGGAGATGTCGTGATCGCTGATCGCCAGCTGGACGGGGCTGCCGTCCGGGCCGTCGATCGTCACCGTGATCGGGCTCGTCGCCGTCCGTTCGAGCAACCGCAGCAGGCTTTCCTCCAGATCGGGGAAGCCGGCGCGGCAGCGGAGGTCCGCCGCGCAGCTGGCGAGCAGCAGCCTGACCGCGCCGGCATAGCCAGCGGGGGTTTCTTCGTGCCGGTTGACGTTCGGTGGATACACCCCGTCGAGGACGACCGCGCGCAGCCCTTCGGGCCGGTCGCGCATGGTGGTCAGGGCGAGCCGTGCGCCGTAGGAGATGCCGTAGAGGTTCCAGTGGTCGTAGCCGAGGGCGGCGCGGAGATCCGCCAGGTCGGCGGCGCTGTTGGCGCTGGTATAGGCGGAGAGGTCGACGCCCTCGGCGGCCAGCCGGTCCCGGCACACCTTGAGCTGCCGCTTCTGCGCGGCGGCGTCGAGGAGCAGTCGTCCCGCCTCGATGGAGTGGACGGTGTCCAGCTCGGGACAATTGAGCGTCGGCGTCGACAACGCATCGCCGCGCTGCTCCATGAGGATGATGGAGCGGTCCTGGCGGGCCCACTCGGCCCAGTCGAGGAAGACGCCCAGAACGTTCATGGTGCCGCCGCCCGGGCCGCCGCTGGTCGGAAAGACCAGCGGGTCGGGTTGTGGGTTGGCTGAGCGGCTGGCGATGACGGCGACCGGCAATCGCACGACCCGTTCGGAGGTGTTGCCCGGGTCGCGGCTCTCCGGCACGGTCAGGGTGCCGCAGCGGACCTGGTCGACGGCATCCGGCGGCACCGGCATGGCGCAGTCCCCCCAGACAAACGAGGACGGGGGTGTGGCGGCCGCCCGTTGCGCGCTTGCCGGCGCCACGACCATGGCCACCAGCGCGGCGGCCACGATGAGGCACACGACACGGCCTCCGACATGTCGTCGCGCAAGCCGGGCCGGTGTCGACCGACGTAGCCCGGTAGGCCCGAGCGATTGCGGGACGCGCGCGCGGATCATGCGCGATTGTGACCGGTGCGGGCGCTCCGGTGCATCGGTTGGCGTGCGAGAGCGGCAATAGTACGTAGCAGCGGACGGTGCCGCGGACCGGAGTCGGGTCAGACCAGCATCAGCAAGGTGCCGGCGACGATCAGGCCTAGTCCGAGGGCGGATCGGCGGGTGAGCCGTTCACCCAGGAAGACCCAGGCGAAAGCGACGGTGAGCACGATGCTGGTCTTGTCGATGGGGACGACGACGCTCGCCGGGCCGTCCTGGAGGGCTCGGAAGTAACACAGCCAGGACGCTCCGGTCGCCACCCCGGAGAGCACGATGAACAGCAGGTCGCGACGAGGTATCTGACGAAGTCCGCGGTGTTCACCGGTGACCAGCGCCACCACCCAGGCCATCACCAGCACCACGCCGGTGCGGATCGCGGTGCCCAAATTCGATTCGACGTCGGTGATGCCCACCTTGCCAAGGATCGTGGTCAGCGCCGCGAACACCGCGGAACCCAGCGCGTAGAGCAACCAGCCGCGGCCCTGGGCGGTGGTGTTCCCCGTCCCGCCATGGCGCTCGATCATCAAGTAGGTGCCGATGCCGATCACGGCGATTCCGGTGAGTCGGGTGGCCAGATTGTCGGTCTCACCCAGCAACACGATGGCGAACAGCACGGTCAGCACGATGCTCGACTTGTCGACCGGTGCGACCTGGTTGACGTCGGCGAGTTGGAGCGCACGGAAATAGCACAGCCAGGACGCGCCGGTGGCGAGCCCGGACAGCACCAGGAACCACACCGTGGGACCGGAGAGGCTGCCCAGGGTGTGCTGCGAACCGACGATGAACACCACCAGCCAGGCGAAGGCCAACACGACGATGGTCCGGATCGCCGTGGCCAGATTGGACGGGGTGTGCCGGATACCGACCTTGGCGAGGATCGCGGTCAGCCCGGCGAACACCGCCGAACCGGTCGCGTACAGCATCCACATTGCGGCGTCCGTTCTGTGCGTTGCCGGTCGGAGTCAGGGTATGCCGCGTGCAGGGGACGCCCGGTGCTGGTCGACCGTCCTGGACGCCTGACCTCACTCGTAGGGCTGCCGCTCGCGCCGCCGGACGAGTGCCAGCGGGAGCACCAGCCATAAGAGGAGGAACACCACGAGCGAGGTGAGGCCGGTGACGATCCCCGCGGTGAGGCTGACCACGACACCGACCACGAGCGTGGCCACCAGCCCGGTGGTGAGCGCCAGGCAGACCAGCCCCGCCTTGGCCATGATGGTGCCGAGGTTCACCAGCAGGTCCTTGTCGTGCCGTCGGAACAGCAGGCGATGGGCCGTCACCGGCGCCAGCACGAGTGCGGTGGAGAGCGCGGCCAGCAGCACGGCGCCGAGGAAGACGCCGACCAGCACCGGGTCGATGTCGGCGAACCGGGCCTGAAACGGCAGGATCAGCAGGAATCCGCTGAGCAGCTGGATGCCGGTCTGAGTGACCCGCAGTTCCTGGAGCAGTTCACCCCAGTTGCGGTCCAGCCGCTCGGCAGGCGTCTCGTTGCGTTCGGGCGCCGGCAGCTTCGGCGGCACGATCTCGTCCGGCTCGGGCGGCTTCATAGGGCCCACGCTACGCCGCAGTTCGTCGTCGCTGGGCGGGGCCGGCCCGAGCGGGTCGGCCCCACCCAGGCGACTGCCTGGGCTCTACCTACTTGATGGTGAGCGTCTTGCTCGTCGTGGCAACCGACTGGTGACCGGTCTTCGACCCGGTGACCTTCACCGAGATCTTCTTGCGGGAGTCGGCCTTGGCCAGTTTGTAGGTCGACTGTGTCGCCTTCGGGATCGCCTTGCCGTTCCGGAGCCATTGATAGCTGAGCTTCACCGGGGCGGGTGCCCAGGTTCCTGGCTTGGCGGTCAGCTTCGACCCCACCTTCGCGGTGCCGGAGATCTTCGGCTGTGGCGTCTTCGTCAATGTCTTGAGGGCGCCCAATTGGTAGGTGTTCCCCCAGGTCACCCAGCTGGTGTAGCCGTACACCCGCACATGGGCACGACCGGCCGGCAGGGTGAGCGTCGTGGCGAAGTTGTGCTGACTAGCCATGACGATGGCATAGGCGAGTTGTTTTCCGCTCGGATCGTAGACATTGAGCACGTACGCATTTCCGGTGCCGAGTTTGGCCGGGAAACTCAAGCCGATCCTGACCTTCTGCTTCTTGGGCACGGTGACCGCGTAGTAGTCGTTGTCCTGGGCGGAGGTGCTGAGTGAGGATCCGGAGATGGTGGTGCCAAGCGACAATGTGTCGGCGGTGCTGGTGGAGTCGTTGGATTCTGTTTCGACGTTTCCGGGGGTGAGTGCTGCGTTGAGTGTGTAGGTCTTTCCCCAGGTGGGCCAGCTGCTGTAGCCGTGGATGCGGATGTAGAGGCGTCCGGCTGGTGCGAAGGTTCCTTGGTCGGCGAGCCAGGTGCCGTTGGCGTGTTCGCCTTTGAGGAGGAAGTGGTAGAGGCTCTTTCCGCTGGTGTTGTAGATGCTGACGGCGTAGGCGGTTCCGGTGCCGAGGTTGGCGGGGAATTTGAAGGTGAGCTTGAGTCGTCCGGCCTTGGGCAGGTCGACGGCGAAGTAGTCGTAATCCTGGGCAGAGGTGCTGAATGAGGAACCAGTAAGCGTGTCGCCGGCTGCCAAGACATTGGCCGTCGCAATGCTGTCGTTCGGTTCACTCTCGTTGACCGAGGCTGCTGCCGCGGGTGGCGCCGTGGCGAAGGGCGCGAATAGCGCGACAAGAAGCGAAACAATTGCTACGGAACGCCATCGTCCGCGTTGCGTATCAGTATTGCTGAACCTGTACATCTGTCCCCCCGATAGATGTCGACGATCAGCCGGCCGCCCGATCGGCCGTGCTTCGATCAGGAACGCCATTCTCCCGGGACTTGCCGGGGACTCAAGACAAGGCCGAGGTGCCGCAGCGCTACCTGCTCGGATCGTTGCTTTAGGGCCCCCGAGTGTGGGGGACGCGCCGGGCGGCGTCCAGGAGTCTGAGTCCAGATCGACCGATCCGCGGCTACTGCGTGATCCCGGCGGCCTATGCCGGCACGCTCAGGGTGCGACCCGGTACGCCTTCGCGCATCCAGTTCGCTAGCGTACCCATCTGGCGCCGCGGCCTCGTCGCCTGTCGGTGGATCTGGGGCTACGGCCGCAGCATGACCTTGACGGAGCGCCGGGAATCCATCGCGGCGTACGCCTCGGCGACCTCGGACAGTGGCAGCTGCAGGTCGAACACCGGCCCAGGATCGATCGCGCCGCTCCAGACCAACTCGAGTAGCTCCGGCAGGTAGGCGCGGCAGTGCGCCGGACCACCCTTGATGCCGACGTTGCGCCAGAACAGGTCGTTGATCGGCAGATCGCCGTGCGGGACGCCGACCAGGCCGATGTTGCCGCCGTCGCGGACGCTGGCGATCGCCTGCAGCCGGGAGCCCTCGGTACCGACACATTCCAGCACGCAGTCGGCGCCGATCCCGTCGGTGAGCTTCTTGACCGCCTCGGCGCCGGCCTCGTCTCGTTCGGCGACGATGTGGGTCGCCCCGAACCGGCGCGCCAGTGCTTGCCGGTCGGTGTGCCGGCTCATCGCGATGATCGTCGGCGCCCCGAGTTGCGCGGCGGCGAGGACGGCGCACAGCCCGACCGCGCCGTCACCAACCACGGCAACGCTGGTGTCCGGGCCGACGCCGGCGCTGACCGCGGCGTGCCAACCGGTGCACATCACGTCCGACAGCGCCAGGATCGCCGGCAGCTGCGCCTCGGTCGGGACGCCGGGGGTAACCACGAGCGTGCCGTCAGCGAACGGGATCCGGATCTTCTCCGCCTGGCATCCGGCGTAGTGGGCGCCGTTGACGCAGTTCGCCGGGGCACCCTTGCGGCACACCGGGCAGGTGTTGTCACCGGGGTTGAACCCGCCGACAACGAAGTCGCCCGGCTTCACGGTGGTGACCGCGTCGCCGACCTGTTCGACGACGCCGCAGAACTCGTGCCCGATCGGCGTCGGCTTCGGCACCGGCGCGATGCCGCGGTAGCGCCACAGGTCCGACCCGCAGACGCAGGCGGCGACAGTGCGCACCACGGCGTCCGTCGGTTCGAGGATCTCCGGATCGGCGCGCTCTTCGAAGCGGACGTCGCCGGCTGCATGAATAACTGCTCCGTACATACCCCTAGCTCACTACATCGGGCGCCGTGATGGGAGTACTGGTGGTGTGTCAGCCTGATCTCGTCGAGTGCGCGGCGAGATCAGGCCGGCCCCGTCAGTGCGCGACGACGACGGTGAAGGTGACGTCTTCGATGCCGCTCTGCTGGTTGGACAACACGACGGTGGTCTTCCCTTCCTTGAGCGCGGTGACGCCCGGGTTGAAGGTTGCGCTGCCGTCTTTCCGACCGGCGTCGAACTTCGCGACCAACGGGTCGGTGACCTTGGCGCTGTAGCTGGTGACGTCGAGGGATCCGGTGTTGATGTTCAGCACCTGTCCGACCTTGAGGTCGACCGTCTTCCCTTGCAGGTCATTGGCGGACCGAGTGACCGGAGCGATCACTGGCGACGGGGTGGGTGTCGCGGGCGTCGTCGGCGTCGCGGGTGCCGTCGGAGACGCTGACGCGGAGTGGGAGGCTTCGGTGTGGCTAGGGGAGGGGGACGGCTGCGGCTGGGTGCACGCCGTCAAGCCGACCAGGACGCCGGCGACAGCCAGCGGGGCAGCGATGCGAAGAGTTCTCATGAGCGCAGCATGCTGCAGCGGTCAGGCCGATCCGTCGGCGCCACGCCGACACCGAGAAGGTTTCGAACGCTCGGCCACCGCGGTCAGCCCACGCGTGAGGCGCAGGCTGACCTGAAGCCGCGCGGCACACCATCGTCCGCTCCGGGAACGCCCGTCGGGAGTCAGTGCCTCATCCTGACTCCGTCGACCACCAGCGGTTGGCGCCGCCGACGGATGCGTGTCGTCGCCGCCGGGTTCGATAGCGGGTTGACGCCGACGCGTCGCGCCGTCTACCTTTCCCGGTAGCGGCCATGCCGCTGAGACCCAGGATGATATTCGCCCGACGGCGGAGCAGGACCTGAGCTCCGGATCCACACCTCACTCGTGGACCCGATGCTCGGGTCCTTTTTTGTTGTCCGGACACGGACAGAGAGGCAACGAAGCCATGAGCAAGGAGTACGCGCCGCTCGCGGCGCAGATCATTGAGCTGGTGGGCGGTCCCGAGAACATCACATCGGCTTACCACTGCCAGACGCGGCTGAGATTCGTCCTTGCTGACGAATCCAAGGCCGACGGCCCCGAGCTCGAGGACACCGAGGGCGTGGTCAAGGCGCTGAGCAGCGGCGGAGTCTTCCAGGTCGTCATCGGCACCCATGTGAAGGACGTCTTCGACGAAATCGACGATCAGCTACAAGCCCAGGGACGTCCGGTCGGTCATGATTCCGACCTGCCGCCGGCGGAGAAGAAGAATCCGCTGGAGGTCGTGATCGACTTCGTGGCGGGTACCTTCCAGCCGATCATTCCTGCTCTGTCCGGTGCCGGCATGGTCAAGGCGGTGTTGGCGCTGCTGGTCGTCACCGGCGTGATCACCAACAAATCCCAGACCTATGTCGTGATCAACTTCATGGCCGACGCGGTCTTCTACTTCCTGCCAGTGATGCTCGCGTACACCGCCGCCACCAAGCTGAAGAGCAACCCGATCCTCGCAGCCTGCGTCGGCGCGATGATGATCCACCCGACCTGGATCGCGCTGGTGGCCGCCAAGGAGCCGATCGCTCTGTTCGACCTCATTCCGCTGATGCTGACCAACTATGGGACTACCGTGCTGCCGATCATCTTCGTGATCCTGGTGCAGTCGTACGTGGAGAAGTGGCTGAACCGGGTGGTGCCCAAGTCGGTGAACCTGGTATTCGTCCCGATGCTGACCTTCCTCATCATGGGTCCGCTGGCCTTGGGCCTGCTTGGGCCGATCGGAGCGTTCCTCGGTGGCTACCTGGCCAGCTTCTTCACGTTCCTGAGCACCAACGCTGCTTGGGCGCCGGCGGTGATCATCGGCGGCCTGCTACCGGTGATGGTGATGTTCGGCATCCACAACGCCATCGCTCCGCTCGGCGTCCTGCAGATGGCGCAGCTCGGCTTCGACAGCATCTTCGGCCCCGGCGCGCTGGTGTCCAACATCTCGCAGGCCACGGCCACCCTCATCGTCGCCATCCGCACCAAGGACGACGCCAAGCTCAAGCAGATCGCGTCCGCCGGCGGCATCACCGCGCTGATGGGCGTCACCGAACCTGCCCTCTACGGCGTCAACCTGCCCAAGCGGTACCCGCTGATCGCGGCCATGATCGGCGGCGCCGCCGGCGGCCTCTACGCGGGACTCACCCAAACCCATCGATTTGCCACCGGGTCGTCGGGCCTGCCGGCCGTGCTGCTCTACATCGGCGACGACTCGATGCAGCACCTCATCAACATTTCGATCGCGCTCGGCATCGGCGTGGTGGTCACCGCGCTGGTTACCATCTCGCTGGCACCGCGGTTCGAGAAGCATCTCGCAGCGGTGGCCGCCACCGAGGCCGCGGAGAAGGCGGCCGCCAAGGCCGCACGGCACAAGTCCACCGCTGATGTCGCCACCGCCGCAGGGGGTGCCGCCACCCTGGTCGCGACCGGAGTCACGGAGCTCACCGCACCCTGCACGGGTCGGGTGGTGGCGCTCGCGGACGTCGCCGACCCGGTTTTCGCCTCCGGCGCGATGGGGCCCGGCCTGGGCATCGAGCCCAGCGACGGCCGGATCGTTTCTCCAGTGACAGGCGAGATCGTGGTCGCGATGGACACCGGACACGCATTCGGCATCCGCACCGACGACGGCGTCGAGATTCTGGTCCACGTCGGCATCGACACCGTCTCAATGAAGGGCGACGGGTTCCGCGACCCCGCGCCGATGGGCGTCCGGGTGCATGCCGGGCAGCCGCTGGTGCACGCCGACCTGGATGCCATCGCAGCGGCGGGTCACCCCGCGACGGTGATCCTGCTGGTCACCAACCCCACTGGATTCGCCGAGATCACCCCCGCCGAGCCGGGCGAGGTCATCGCCGGCGAACCCGTCCTGAACGTGAAGCACTGAAGGAGCAGCCATGCACTACGCCAACCCCGCACCCTTCCCGCCCGACTTCCTCTGGGGCGCGTCCACGTCGGCCTACCAGGTCGAGGGCGGCTGGGACGCCGACGGCAAGGGCCCGTCGATCGTCGACGTCCGCACTCACTTTCCGGACGGCACCAGCGACTACAAGGTCGCCTCGGATCACTACCACCGCTTCGAAGAGGACGTGGAGCTGTTCGCCGAGCTCGGGTTGAAGGCCTACCGGTTCTCGATCGCCTGGACGCGCATTCAGCCGTCCGGCACCGGGGAGATCAACCCCGCCGGCGTGGCCTTCTACCATCGCCTGATCGACGCGCTGCTGAAGCATGACATCGTGCCGATCGTGACCGTCTATCACTTCGATCTGCCGGTGACGCTGGACCAGCAGGGCGGCTGGGGCACCCGGGCCACCATCGACGCGTTCGCCGAGTATTGCCGCATCCTGTTCACCGAGTACGGCGACAAAGTGAAGTACTGGCTCACCATCAACGAGCAGAACATGATGGTTCTGCACGGCGACGCGGTCGGCACGACGGGCGAGTCCGGCAAGACCGACAAGAAGGGCGTCTACCAGCAGAACCATCACATGTTCGTCGCCCAGGCCAAAGCGATGGCGCTCTGCCACGAGCTGGTACCCGACGGCAAGATCGGCCCGGCGCCGAACATCGTGTCGATCTATCCGGCCAGCTCCGCGCCCGAGGACGTGCTGGCGGCCGACGACTGGGACGCCGTCCGCAACCTGCTCTATCTCGATCTGGCCGCACGCGGCAGCTATCACCCGCTGGCCTGGGCCTATTTCGTGGAGCGCGGACTGGAACCCGAGATCGCCGAGGGTGATCTGGAGATCCTGGCTGCCGGCAAGCCCGACTTCATCGCCTTCAACTACTACGCCACCCAGACCGTCGGCGCGTCCCGAGGCGACGCCTCAGACTTGGCGGCCCGCAAGGGCGATCAGCAGATCGTCCGCGGAGAGATCGGCCTGTATCGAGCCGAGAAGAATCCCAACTTGCCTACCAACGCCTGGGGTTGGGAGATCGACCCGGTCGGCCTGCGGACGACGCTGCGCCGGCTGTGGGACCGGTACCGGCTGCCGCTCATCATCACCGAGAACGGGGTTGGTGCCCACGACAAGCTGGAGGACGGACGGGTCCACGACGAGTATCGGATCGACTACTACCGGCGGCACATCGAACAGATCCATCTCGCCGTCAACGACGGGGTTGATGTGTTCGGCTACTGCCCCTGGACCGCGATCGACCTGGTTTCGACGCATTCGGGTGTCTCCAAGCGGTACGGGTTCATCTACGTGAATCGGGACGAGTTCGACCTGCTCGACCTTGCGCGATACAAGAAGGACAGCTTCGGTTGGTACCAGAAGGTGATCGCCGGAAACGGTGCCGACCTGACATGAACGAGCCGATGAGGAAGGTGCGGTGATGCGCGTCAAACGCGTGATCAGCAACAACGCCGTCCTCGCGCTGGATGCCGACGAGCAGGAGATGGTGGCGCTGGGGCGCGGGCTGGGCCACGGCCGGCGTCCCGGCGATCTGCTGGAACCCGACCGGATCGAGCAGGTGTTCGTCGCCGGGGACGCCGACGAGCGGCTGACCCGATTCCTCGCCGACGTGCCACTGGAGTATGTCCGGGTGGCCGGCCGCATCGCCGACCTCGCGCATGAACGGCTCGGCCTGACCATCACCCAGGCGTTGATCCTGCCGATCGCCGATCACCTGCATTTCGCCGTCCAGCGCCAGAACCAGGGAATGGAGATGCACTATCCGCTGGCCTGGGAGGTACGCCAGCTGTATCCGGACGAGCTGGCGGTGGGGGAGTCGGCGCTCCAACTGGCCAACGTCGCCTTCGGTGTGACGTTGCCGACGGACGAGGCGGTGGCGTTCGCGATGCACTTCGTGAACGCCCAGTTCGCCTCGCCCGGGATGAGTCGGGCGATGGAGATGACCCAGGCGATCAGTAAGGCGTTCGAGGTGATTGAGAAGAGCTTCGGCGTCACCATCGACACGCATTCGATGAATGCCGCCCGCTTCGTCACCCACCTGCGTTACCTGTATGCGCGGGTGGCCTCCGGCAAGCAGATTGTCGACCCACACCCGACCTTCGTGGATGCCATCGCGAACGCCCACCCCGAGGCGATGGCGTGCGCGGTCAAGCTGCGTTTCCAGTTCGAGATGAACCTGGGCGAGAAGTTGAGCACGGACGAGGTGGCGTACTTGGCCCTGCACGTCGCCCGCTTGCTCTGGGACCTGCGCGACGGGGGCTAGCTCACCGGCCGCCGCACGCCCGGCAGTGTGGTGCTGACGACCAGGCAGGCCAGCGCGAGGACGGCGCCGACGCCCAGGCTGAGCTGCATGCCCACCAGGAAGCCGCTGTCGGAGGCGACGAGGACGCCGAACAGGGCGACTGCGAGCGCACCGCCGATCTGCCGGAAGGTGTTCGACACGGCGCTGGCCACCCCGGCCTGGCCGTCCGGTGCGTATTCGAGGACGACGCCGGCCAGCGGAGGCATGGCCACCGAGCCGCCGCAGCCGATCAGGATCAGGCAGACCCCGACCACGATCACCGAACCCAACGGCGCGAGGAGCGCCAGGGCGCCCAGTCCGACGACGAGCGATGTCATACCCAGGACGACCGGGAAACGTGGGCCGAACCGGTTGGCGAGCGGCCCGCTGACCAGGTTGCCGAAGAAGGCCAGGACGGCGCTGGGCAAGAACACTAGCCCGGCCGGCGCCGGTGCCAGATGCAACTGTTGCTGCAGATACAGGCTGGCGACGAAGACGCTGCCGAACCAGGCGAAGATGAAGGTGAACCCACCGAACATCGCGACCCGCATGGCGCCGCTGCGGAACAGGCCGAGCGGCATCATCGGATGCGCGACGCGCGCCTGCGCCCAGACGAATGCCGCCAGGGCCGCCACACCCAGGACCAGCAAGCCGACGATCAGCGGATCTCCGTAGCCGACCACGCCGCCCTCGATCAACGCATAGATGATCGATCCGAGTGCAACCAGCGCCAACACCTGGCCGGCCCAGTCGAAACCGACGGCGGTGCGCGGCGAACGCCGAACCCGCGGGGCGAGTGCCAGCATGCCGGCGCAGACCGGCACGTTCACGGCGAAGATCAGACGCCAGTCCCAGCCGGACAGCATCCCGCCCAGCACCGGCCCGGCCGCGGAGGCGACCGCGCCACCCGCGGCCCATACGCCGAGCGCCTTGGCACGACTTCTGACTTCGGGAAACGCTTCCCGGATCAGGGTCATCGAGGCGGGCAGCATCAGCGCGGCGGTCATTCCCTGCAGGCCGCGCGCCACGATCAGCACCACCACCGACGGCGCGACCGCACACAGCAACGAGGTGACGCCGAACAGCGCGATGCCGAGCACGTAGGCGCGCTTCGCGCCGATCCGGTCGGAGAGGTTCCCGAAGCACAACAGCAGGGCGGCGAAGAACAGCGTGTAACCGTCGAGCACCCACTGCTGGGTGCTGGTACCACCGCCGAGACTCCGGCCGATGCTCGGCAGCGCGAGGTTCACGATGCTGACATCGAGGGTGATCAGGAAGAAGCCCAACGACGCCAGGATCAGGGCGGCTCTGGAACCACCGGCTTCCTGCCCGGACGGCGTAGCGGCGCTCACCGGTGCGTGTGCCGTCCGGTCGGGACGGGCTGAGGCGCGTCGTCGCCGCGATCGGCGTCGGTTTGGTTCGCGGCCCAGTTGGCCAGCAGGTCCAGCCGCTGCTGGCTGTCCGAGCCGGGATCGGCGGTGTAGATCAGGAACGACAGGCCCGGTTCCGCGGTCAGCTCCAGGCCCTCGTAGGTCAGCGTTAGGTCGCCGACCAGATGGTGGTGGAAGAGCTTGGTGCCGGCGCCGTGCCGGCGGACGTTGTGCGCACCCCAGCGGCGGCGGAACGAATCGCTGAGCGTGCTGAGCTCGCCGACCAGGTCGTGCAGCTGCCGGTCGTGCGGGTCGCGTCCGGCGCCGGTGCGCAGGATGGCGACGGTGACGTCGGCGGCGGCGTCCCACTCGGGGTAGAAGTCGCGGGAGCGTTCGTCGAGGAACTGGAACCGGGCCAGGTTGCCGCGGCCGGGGCCGTGCAGCACATGGTCGTAGAAGGCGCGGCCCAGCGGATTGGTGGCCAGGATGTCCATCCGGCCGTTGCGGACGAAGGCGGGGCCGCCGGTGATGGCGTCCAGCGCCTGCTGCAGGCCTGGTCGGACGGCCCAGCGCCGCGGCGTCCGGCGTCGCACCACCGGTGGCGCATGACCGGCGGCCCGGGCCAGGTCGAAGAGATGCTCCCGCTCGGCGTCATCCAATTGCAGGGCGCGGGCGATCGCGTCCAGAACGCCGTCGGAGGCGCCGGCGAGCTGCCCGCGCTCGAGCTTGGCGTAGTACTCGACGCTGACGTCGGCCAGTGCGGCGACCTCGCTGCGCCGCAGTCCCGGGACGCGGCGATTGCCGCCCGCCGGCAGCCCGGCCTGTTCGGGGCTGAGCCTGGCGCGCCGGCTGATCAGAAAGTCGCGCACCTCGTGACGGGTGTCCATGACACCGACGCTACGACCTGCCGCGGCCCGGGTGGGACTCCCTGTCGGTACACCTCTGCAAGGTGCAGTATCACCGGCTCCGTCCGGCGATCGGTGGCCGGAGCGTCAACTCGTGGCCTCGGCGACCTGGCGTCGCGGTACGCGATAGAACGACTCGAGGACGTAGATCGTTTCGGCGACGACCAGGTCAGCAAGCATCAGCTGATGGCCGGCCGCCAGAAAGTCGGTTGCTCGGCGTGCCTGGTCGGGTGGGTCAGCGGTCAAGTGGCGGACCAGAATATTGGTATCCACGAAGGCGATCATCGCTGGCTGGCCGTCCGGTCATCCCTCACTCGGCGAACGATCTCGTCCCAGGCCACATTCCGCCGCGTCGCTGGCACTTCGACTGATCCCGCCAGTTCGAGAAAGTCGGCCGTCAGTCCTGCGCCGCTGCTTGCGCGGAGGCCTCGTCGCCCGGCACGTCGGCCGCCCGCTTGGCGGACCGGCGCGCGTCGCGCTTCGTGCGTCGGTTCTGCCGCCAGTTCTCCAGCAGGTCGTAGAGCACGGGCACCAGGATCAACGTCAGCAGGGTGGACGACACCAGGCCGCCGATCACCACGACCGCTAGTGGCTTCGAGATGAACACCCCGCCGCCGGTCAGCCCGAGCGACATCGGCAGCAGCGCGAAAATGGTGGCCAGCGCCGTCATCACGATCGGCCGGACGCGCAGCCGAGCTCCCGCGGCGATCGATTGCTCGATGTCCGAGCCCGATTTCCGTTTCTGGTTGATCAGGTCGATCAGCACGATCGCGTTGGTCACCACGATGCCGATCAGCATCAGCAGGCCGATCATGCTGGGAATGCCCAGGGCGGTGTCGGTGATCAGTGACAACCCGAGGGCGCCGGTGGCGGCGAACGGAATCGACACCAGCAGGATCATCGGCTGCAGCAGTGATCCGAAGGTGGCCACCATGATCAGGTACACCACCGCCACGGCGACAGCCATGGCCAGGCCGAGCTGGGCGAACGACTCCTGCTGCTGCTGGGAGACGCCGCCGATCCGGACGGTGACGCCCTGCGGCAGGTCGAGCGTCGCGATGCCGGCGGTGATCGCGGCGGTGGTGGCGCCGAGGTCGGAGGATTCCGAGCTGCCCGACACGGTCGCCGCCCTGATGCCATTCACTCGGGTGACGGTCGACGGCGCCTGCACCATTTCGACGTCCGCCACCTGATCGAGGCGGACGGGGTCGGCGGTGGCTTCGGCGGCGGCCTTGCTGGCGTCCTGGATCGCCTGCTGCTTGGCTTGCGCCTCCAGTGACTTCGTCCGCTGCTCGGACGCTGCATCCAACTGCTTATCTACCTGGGTGACGCCGGACTTTGCCTGGGCCTGGGCGGCGCCCAGCTGTGCGATCTGGGCTGCTGTCCCTGCCACCTGCTGGGTAAGGCCGTAGATGGTGGCGGGCAGCGGAGCGCAGATCGGATTGGCCGGGTCGGTGGGGCAGATCGTCGCCAGCTGCTTCTGAGCGGCGGCCAGCTGCTTCTGCTGTGACGCCAGGGTCCGCTTCGCACTGTTCAGCTGCCTGTTCAGGTTCTTCTGTGCCCGCGCGGCCTCATTCCGGTTCTTCTTCATCGCCGACACCTGGTCGTTGTAGGCCTTGGTGGCATCCCGCTTCGACTCGGCGGTGAGCCTGTCGGCGCGCGCCTGCACCCGGTCGGCGGCGTCCGACTTGGCGTTGCCGTTCATCACTTGGGTGACCGGAAGCTTGATGCCACGAAGCTCGTCGATGCTCTTCACCGGCGTCTGCGAGCGCAGGAAGACATTGAGCGTGGTGTCGCCCTGCGCCAGGGTGCCGATCTGCTGGCCTCGGACGGAGCGGGCGACGGCCTGCCCGATCGAGGCTTGGGTCATGCCCAGGTCCGCCGCCTCTGAGTCGTTGACCGTCACCGCCAGCATGTCGCGGGCATCAGCCAGGTCGCTGGCGACGTTGGTCACCCCCGGGACGCCCTCCATCATTGCCACCACCTTGTCGTTGGCGGCCTGCAACAGCTCGGGGTCGGAGCTCTCGACGTACACCACCATGCTGGTGGCTTCGTTGCCGGTGCCGATCGAGACTTCCACCGTCCCGACGTCGGGGCCCAGCTCGGCGATCTCCTTGCGTAGCCGGTCCGCGGTCACCGTTGCGGTGGAGCCCGCCTTGAGCGGCACGGTGAAGCTCGCCTTGTTGGTATCGGTGGGGGCCGCCAGGAATACCGTCGAGGACGCGCCGCCGATGGTGGTCGAGTAGGTCTGCACGTCGGGATCCTCGGCCAGCAGCTTCTCGATCTTTCGGGCGGCCTGATCGGTTTGGCCCAGGCTGGTCCCCGAGGGAAGCTCCTGGGTGATCGCCAGGCTCTCACTGCCCATGCTGCCGATGAAATCCGTCTTCAGCCGGGGGACCAGCGCAATGGTGCCGACGAAGATGCCGAGTGCGATCAGCAGGGTGAGCCAGCGGTGGGCGAGGCTCCAGTTGAGCACCGGTAGGTAGCCCTTCTGCAGCCAGGTGTCCTTCTCTTCGCCCTCATCGATCGACGCGCTCGCCTGCTGCTTCGCGGTGGGCTTCATGAACCAGGACGCGAAGACCGGGATCACCGTCAATGACACCACCAGCGAGGCGAGCAGGGCCACCACGGCAGCGACGGCGAACGGACGGAAGATCTCGCCGGCCTGGCCGCCGACCAGGCCGATCGGCAGGAACACCGCGACCGTGGTCAGGGTGGACGAGGTGACCGCCCCGGCCACCTCCTTGACGGCACGGGTGATCGAGCGACGTCCGAACTCGCCGTAACTCTGGTGGCGTTTGATGTTCTCGATCACCACGATCGAGTCGTCCACCACGCGTCCGATGGCCACGGTGAGCGCGGCCAGGGTGAGGATGTTCAGGGTGTACCCGCCGACCCACAACCCGACCAGGGCGATCAGTAGCGACAGTGGAATCGAGATCGCGGTGATCAGCGTCGGACGCAGCGAGCGCAGGAACAACAGGATGACGAACACCGCCATGGCCAGGCCGATGCCGCCCTCGACCGTGAGGTCGTGCACCGACTGCTCAATGAACGGCGCCTGATCGAACACGGTGACGAAGCGGGCGTTGCTGCCGAGCGAACGCTCCAGTTCGGGCAGCTTGGCGTTGATCTCGTGGGCCACCGTGACGGTGTTGGCGTCGGAGGTCTTGGTCACCGACAGGGTGAGCGAGGTGCGTCCGTCCACCCGGGAGATGCTGGTTTTCGCGACCGGCTGCTCCTTCACCGTGGCGATGCTGCCGAGCCGCACCGGGCCGTCCGTTCCCTGCACCATCAGGTCGGCGATCTCCTCGGAGGTGGAGAAGGTGGTGCCGGTCTGGACGTCGAGGTTGGCCGTTCCGGTCCGCATGGTGCCGGACGGGATCGCCGTCGAGTTGGCGGCGAACGTCTGACCGATCAGGTTCGGATCGACGCCGTACTTCTGCAGCTGTGACTGCCGGTAGGTGATGACGATCTCGTGCTCTTCCTTGCCCGAGACCGCGACATCGCGGACGCCGTCCAACCCCTTCAGTTCCGGGACGACGGTGTCGGTCACGTGCTGGGACAGCGTGTTCAGATCCTGGTCGGAGGAGAGGGCGAGCAGCACCACCGGGATGTCGTCGGTGCCGCCGGTCATCACCCGGGGGTCGACGTCGCTCGGCAGCGTCCCCGCGATCGAGTCGATGGCACTGCGGAGTTTCGTCGCCATCTCGTCGGCGGACAGCCCGTAGTCCCACTGCACCGAGACCTGGGAGATGCCGCTGGAGCTGGTTGAGGTGACGTCGGTGACGCCGTCCACGGTCTTGACTGCGCTCTCTATCGGCTTGGAGACCTGGGCCTCGACCACGTCCGGGGAGGCGCCGGGATAGACCGTGATCACGCTGCCCCGTGGAACATCGATGGACGGGATCAGTTCTTGTTTGAGCGCCGTGGTGGAGTAGATCCCCAAGCCGATGGTGAGCAGGCTGAGCAGCAACACCACGGTGCGATGGGCGAGGCTGAGCTTGGTCAGGCGGAGCACGGATTCCCCTTCGTAGGCCCCGGACTCACCGGGTGAACGGGTGACCGGAGCCGGCCACGTCGGTTAGCATAGCTCTAACTATTCGTATGAATGAAAGCGATTCCTGGTGCGCTCACCCCAGTCGTTCGGACTCGACCCGGAGCGGGCGGCGCTGGCCGCGGACCTGATCCAGCTGAACATGCAGGTCCACGACCGGGCGATCGGCCTGGTCGGGCCGATGCCCCCGCCGGCCGATCTGACCATGCAGCAATTCCGGGTGCTCGGACAGGTGGTGCGGCGTCCGGGCATCTCGGGCAACGAGCTCGGCGGGCTGCTGGGGGTGAGTGCGCCGACCGCGAGTGGCCTGGTCGAGCGTTTGGTCGAGAAGGGGCTGATCACCCGCACTGACGACCCCGATGACCGCCGGATCCGGCGGTTGCAGCCGACCGAGCCCGGGCGCGACATCATGCGCCAGATGGATTCGATGTTCGACCGGATCCTCGGCGCCGTGCTGCAGGTCCTGTCCGCCGATGAGTTGGAGGTGCTCTGTGCGAGCGCCCGCACGATGCTGGTCGCGCTCGATCGGGTATCGGGGCACTCCGTCGAGACGTCCGGCGCGCGCGGCTGCACGCGGAGTCACTGACTCGCGCTGGTCGAGGCCCCGGACTCCACCATCGGCAGCCGGGGGAGCGACGGCCGTGGATCGCTCGGCAGCCGGCTGTAGGCGACGACGTCCAGCCGCTCTCCGTCGATCAGCAGCTTGCTGCGCTCCAGACCTTCCTGGACAAACCCGGCGGCGCGGGCGACGGCGCCCGAGGCGGGGTTGTTCACCCGATGCCCGAGTTCGAGGCGGTGCAGGCCGCCCTCGCCAAGCGCCCAATCGGCGATGGTCGCCGCAGCCCGGGACGTCCAGCCCCGGCCGCGGAAGCCGGCATGCATCCAGTACCAGAACCAGCCATTGCGGTTGCCGCTGTCAACCGTCACGCCGACGACCCCCACCACCCGGCCCTGGTACTCGATGGCGAAGGCCAGGTGCGGACCGGCGAGTTCGGTGAGTCCCTCCACATAGGCGAGCGCGCTGCCGGCGTCCGTTACCGCGCCCTGCCGGGCCATGTCGGACGCCGCCGCGAAGGCGGCCAGCACGTCCGGCGCATCGGTGGCGCGCAGCCGCCGCAGCCCCGGGTCGCTCATGCCAACGACGCTACCGCGTCGCAGCGCCCGTCGAACCTCGTCGCCGACCTGCCGGTGCCCGGATTCGCCACAGCGTCCGGATCCGGAGCTACGCTCGTCGACGCGCCTCGGCCAAGGCGTTTATGTCCAGGCCCGGTTGGGCCGCTACGCTGGTGCCCCTGCGGATGTAGCTCAATGGCAGAGCCCCAGCCTTCCAAGCTGGTCATGCGGGTTCGATTCCCGTCATCCGCTCCATTGATGGGCATTCGCTCCCGCGTTTCAGGCCGGGACGGCGGAGATCAGCCCGAGTTCGGCGCCACGGGCGACCGCATCCTGGCGCCGATGGACGCCGAGCTTGCGGTAAATGTTGCGGCGGTGCCAGTTCGCGGTGTTCTCGGAGACGAACAGGCGTGCCGCCAGTTCGCCGGTGGTGCCGACGTGGGGGAGCAGCCGGAGCACCTCCAGCTCTCGTGAGGTCAGCTGCTCGGTGAGCAGCGTCGGGCCGTCGAGCTTGGCGAGGGTCTCGATGATCATCGGATGTGGTGAGCGATCGGCGTCGAGCGGTTGCCAGAGCTGGACCGGAGCGTTCATCAGCACGCCGACGAGATGTCCTTCGCTGGCCAGTCCGGCGGCCTCGGCGGTACGCCGCGATGTGGCGGAAGGCCCTTCCGCCACCGTGGCCTCGGCGAGCAATCGGACGATCCTGGCGTGGGTGGTGGTCGGCGTGTCGAGGCGGGCGAGCCAGCGCCTGACCGAGCGTCGTTCGGCGCGGTGCAGCAGGATCTCGACCCAGGTGCCGAGGGTCAGTTCGTGGGGTTCGGTGCTTCGCAGCAGTCGTTCGGCGCCGGCGTGGTCGCCGAGCCGGGAGAGGTCGCGGGCCGCTGCAGCGGTGGTGAACTGCTCCACGATCGGTATCGAGGCGGGGGTGAGGGGCGGGTCGACGTCGGCCAGGTACGAGTACGACGCGCCGGACAGGGCGGCGACCTGACCGCACAGGGCGAGCAGGTTCGCGGCGCGGGACGGACGGCAGCGTTCCGCCGCGCGCCGCAGCGTGGTCAGCGCGCGCTCGAGATCGCCCGTCATGGCGGCGACGGTGGCGAGCCCGAGCAGGGCGGGCACGGTACGGACGTGGTGCGCGACCAGGCCGGCATCGGCCGCGACCTGCAGTGCCTGCTCGGCGTGCGCCCGGGCGTCGGTGACATCGCCTCGGGCGGCGAGGGAGTAGGAGAGGGTCCCGTGGACCACCGGCAGTTGGATCGGGGGCACGTCCGAGCGGTGCTGCAGGACTCGGTACAGACCCTCGATCGCCCGATCCCAGCGGCCGAGCATGGCATTGGCCTCCGCGGTCGCCATCTGCGCAGTCAACTCCAGCGCGGAGATCGGGACGTTGGAGGGAACCCATCGAGGCTCGGACGCCTGGTCCGTCAGCGTGCGGAGCGGCACCGCCTGCGCACACAGCCGCAGCGCCTCCTGTGGATCGGTGGTCCAGCCGGTCATCCAGGCGTAGGTCAGCTTCGCAACCGCCGCGGCGTTCGACGTCCCGCCGGTGTCCGGCGCGCGCAAGCTCCCGATCGGCAGGGCGGGACGGCCGATCCGCAGCCGTGCGTAGCTGTACTGCAGCACCATCGCGGTGTCATGACGCCACCAGCGTCCCGGGATGAGGTCCACCCACTCGACGAACCGGTCGAGTCGACAGTGCTGCTCGATCTCAACCAGCCGTTGACCCAACAGGTCGATCGCTTCCGTCCAGGCGCGGGCCGCGATCAGGTGGTCGAGAGCGTTGGACAGTGCGGTGAACGAGTCGGGCTCGTCGAGCCAGGCCTCGGCGGCCCGCTTGTGCAACTGCTGGTCCAGTCCGGGCTCGGTGTACGCCAACTGCTGCTGCAAGGCGGCGCGGAGCACCGGGTGGAAGGAGTAATGGCCGTCGTCGAGGACACCGACCAGTGAGGTGCGCTCCCGCGCATCGAGCAGGACGCCGGGCGCGACCGCCTCCCCGGAGACCGTGACCGCCACCGAAGCGGGGAAGGGCTGCAGGATCGAGGTGCGGGTCAGCACCCGCAATTCGGTGTCGGAAAGCTCGGGGATCATCTCCGCAGTCACGTAGTCGACAAGATCCAACATCTCAGCCTCGATGTCGAGATCCGGGTTGGGGTCGGCCGCCAGCCGGCGGCTGATCATCCGCACTGCCGCGGGCCACCCCTCGGTCACCCGGTGCGCCACCGGCGCAAGCTGGGTCGCGTCCGGTGGAAGCAGTCGCGCAATCTCGTCGGGAGTCAGCCGCAGTTCGTCGGTGGTCGTGGTCGCGGCGAAGCCGGCGACCCGCCAGCGCTCGACCGGCCACGGCAGCTCCGTCCGTGAGGCGACCACGAACCGGTGCCGCTGGTCGGCCACCGACCCGATCAGGCGACCCACATCACGGCACACCTCCTCGGACAGGCCGTGCAGATCGTCCAGGAAACACACGTAGGGGCCGCTGACCTCGCGCAACACCCGGGCCAGTTCGGCGACGAACTCGGCACCCAGGCCGCCTCCTTTGTCGCCGGTGAGCGTATCCATCGCCTCCGCGACCGCATCCTCGGCATCAGTCAGCTCCCGGGCGCATCGCGCCAGCACCAAGCCTGCGTCGCGGGCGTCGGTCCGATAGAAGGCGTCGAAGGTGCCGTACACGCTCGACGGCGTCCTGGCCCGCCAGGTGTTGAGCACGGTCGTCTTGCCGAACCCGGCCGGCGCGACCACCACGGTTAACGGGGCGTCGCCGAGCAGAAGGTGGTCTCGCTCGCTGAGTCCCGGTGACCGGCGCAGGTCACCGACGGCCAGTCCGGCTCCGGGTGCGAGCATGGTCACGATGCTACGGAGCCGACACTCGGTGCACAGCCGCCAGATCTAGGGGTTTCCGGGCCACACGCTCTCCAGCGGTGCGTGCCGACGGGTGGGTCAGAGGTAGAAGCCGGGGACGATCAGGCCGAGTTCGACGCCGCGAGCGACCGCGTCCCGGCGCCGGTGGACGCCGAGCTTGCGGTAGATGTTGCGCCGATGCCAGTTCGCGGTGTTCTCGGAGACGAACAGCCGGGAGGCGAGCTCAGCTGACGTGCCGACGAAGGGCAGCAACCGGAGCACCTCCAACTCTCGTGCGGTCAACTGCTCGGTGAGCACGGTCGGACCATCGAGCCTGGAGAGGGTCTCGATGATCATCGGATGCGAGGCGCGTTCCGCATCCAGCGACTGCCACAGCTGGCCCGGCGCGGTCATCAGCACGCCGATCAGGTGCCCTTCCCAGGCCAGTTCGGCGGCGTGCGTCGACCGCCGGGAGGCGTCCGACCCGGACTCGGCCACCGCCGCCTCGGCCAGCAGCCGGATGATCTCGGCGTGGGTGGTGGTCGGCTTGTCGAGGCGGGCGAGCCAGCGCCTGACCGAGCGTCGTTCGGCGCGGTGGAGCAGGATCTCGACCCAGGTGCCGAGGGTCAGTTCGTGGGGTTCGGTGGTGCGCAGCAGTCGTTCGGCGCCGGTGTGGTCGCCGAGCCGGGAGCGATCGCGGGCCGCGGTCGCGGTGGTGAACTGGTCGACGATCGGCAGCGGCGCGGCGGTGAGTGGGGGGTCGACGTCGGCGAGGTAGGAGTGGGTGACGCCGCACATGGCGGCGACCTGGCCGCAGGCGGCGAGCAGGTTCGCGGCACGGGAGGGACGGCAGCGTTCGGCGGCGTCCTGCAGCAGGCCGAGGGCCCGGTCGCGGTCGCCGGTCATCGCCGCGACGGTGGCGAGTCCGAGCAGGGCGGGCACGGTGCGGACGTGGTGGTTGACCAGGCCGGCGTCGGCCGCGATCTGCAGCGCCTGCTCGGCGTGGGCGCGGGCCGTCGCGGTCTCGCCGCGCAGCGCGAGGGAGTAGGCGAGGGTCCCGTGGACCACCGGCAACTGCACCGGCGCGATATCCGCGCGGTGTCGCAGGGCCTGCTGCATCGCCTCGATCGCCGGATCGCAGCGTCCGAGGATCGCGAACGCCTGGCCGGCGGCGACCTGAGCCGCCAGCGCGAACCGGTTCACCCCGGGGAACTGGGGGATCCCGTGTTGCTCGGCCAGCTCGTCCAACGCCCCGAGGAGGGGGCCCGCCTGCTCGCACAGGCTCACGGCTTCCTGGGGATCGGCCGTCCAGCCGGTCATCCAGGCATAGGTCAGCTTGGCCACCGCTGCTGCGTGCTCGTTGCGCCCGATCGCCGGGTCGTGCAGGCACTCCATCGCCTGGGCGGACCGGCCGATCCGCAGGTTGGTGTAGCTGTACTGCAGCACCATCGCGAGGTCGCCGCGCCAGTGCCGTGCGGGGATCGCGTCCAGCCACTCGACGAACCGATCGAGCCGGGCATGCCGGTCGATCTGGACCAGCCGGTGCCGCAGCAGCTCGATCGCGTCCGACCAGGCGCGGGCCGCGAGCAGGTGATCCACCGCGTTGGCGAGCGCGTGGAACGAGTCGGGCTCGTCCAGCCACGCTTCGGCGGCGCGGAGCTGCAACTGCCGCTCCAGTTCCGGTTCGGCGTGCGCCAGCTGCCGCGCCAACGCCGCCCGGAGCACCGCATGGTAGGCGTAGCGGCCGTCCTCGAGCACGCTCACCAGCGAGGTGTGCCGACGGGTATCGAACAGGACGGCGGGCGCGGACGCCTCCCCGGAGACCGCCACCGCCACCGAGGCGGGAAACGGCTGCAGGATCGACGTCCGGGTCAGCACCCGGACCTGCGGCTCGGGCAGTACCGGAAGGACCTCGGCGACCGCGTAGTCGATCAGGTCCAGCACCTCGGCCTCGAGATCCACATCGAAGTTCGGGCTGGCCTCCAGCCGCCACCGGATCACCTCCACGGCCGCGGGCCAACCGCCGGTCACCCGGTGCGCGGCCCCGGCGAGCTGTGCCGAGGCGGACGGCAGCAACCCGGCCACCTCGTCGAGGGTCAGCCGCAGCTGATCCGCCGTGACCGTCGTGCTGAAGCCACTGATCCGCCACCGCTCGACCGGCCAGGGCGGGTCCGTCCGGGAGGCGACCACGAACCGGTGCCGCTGGTCGGCGACCGACCCGATCAGTCGGCCGACATCGCGGCCGGTCTCCTCAGACAGTCCGTGCAGGTCGTCGAGGAAACACAGGTAGCGTCCGCTGACCTCCCGGAGCAACTGCCCCAGCCGCGCGACGAACTCGGCGCCCAGCCCGCTGCCGTCGGGGGAGAGCAGGCCGATGACCTCCGCGACGTGGCTCTCGGCGACGCCGAGGGAACGGGCGCAGCCGGCCAGCACCAGGCCTGCGTCACGGGCGTTGGTCCGGTAGAACGCGTCGAAGGTGTCGTACGCGGTCGACTCCGTCCCGGCCCGCCAGGCGTCGAGCAGGGTGGTCTTGCCGAACCCGGCCGGCGCGACCACCACGGTCAACGGGGCGTGGCCGAGCGGGAGATGCTCCCGCCCGGCCACGCCCCGGGACGGTTGACCCATCAGGCCTCGTAGCGGGTTGCGACCAGGCGGCTCTCCACGATCTCCGGGTCGCGATCGGGGGTCACCGACCGGTCGGGAAGGTCGGTGGCCCGTTTCGTGAGCGGCAGGTAGGGCACGCGAGCGAGAATGTCCGAGATCACGTTGAGCCGGGCCGACTTCTTGTCGTCACTGCGCACCGTGTGCCACGGCGCCCAGGTGCTGTCGGTCTGGGTCAGCATGTCGTCCCGGGCCTTGGTGTAGTCGTCCCATTTGCTGTACGAGGCGACGTCCATGCCGGACAGCTTCCACACCTTCCGCCGGTCGTGGATGCGGCTCTCGAGTCGCATGGTCTGCTGCTCGGGGCTGACCTCGAGCCAGTACTTGAGCAGGATGACGCCCGAGTCGACGATCGCACGTTCCACCGAGGGGGCGACGCGCAGGAAGTCGCGCACGTCCTTCTCGCTGCAGAACCCGAAGACGCGTTCGACCCCGGCACGGTTGTACCAACTGCGATCGAAGATCACCACCTCGCCGGCGGCCGGCAGATGCGGGATGTAACGCTGCACGTACATCTGGCTCTTCTCCCGGTCGGTGGGTGCGGGCAGTGCCACCACCCGGAACACCCGTGGGCTGACCCGCTCGGTGAGCGCCTTGATCACCCCGCCCTTCCCGGCCGAATCGCGGCCCTCGAAGACGATGCAGACTTTGGCGCCGGATTCCTTCACCCATTCCTGCATCTCGACCAGGTCGCCGTGCAGTTCCTTGAGGTACTTGTTGTAGACCTTCTTCTTCATGATCAGCTCGCTACTTTCCTGATTGAGTCGTCGAGAGGGCGCGTTGCGGCAGGACGTTGCCCAGGTCGCCGGCGGTCTCCGGGGCCTTCTTCGAGTCACGGCGGACGAGCTTGTACAGCTCCACCACGACGGGCAGGATCAGCGACAAGCCGAGCGCCGTCATCCATTCGTCGGTGCTCAACGGCACCGTGCCGAGAATGTTGCTCAGCCAGCCCCATTGCACGGCCAGCACCGTCATCGCGGCCGGGATCAGCAGAATTTTGAGCGCGCCCAGGATCGGAGCGGTGAGCCCCGAACCGGGGGAACGCCGCATCACCAGGGCACTGAAAACGGTGCCCAGGCCCATCACTGCGAACGCCATGGTGACCGGGACGTTGGGTTCCTCGGGGCTCATGGTGCCGGGGGCGATCATCAGCGCCACCAGGGTGATCGCGAAGAGCACGAACCCGAACAGCAGCCATTCCCCGATCGAGCGCCCGTTGGCAATTCCTTCGGACGTGTCGCGGGGCGGGCGGCTCATGATGTCGTCCGGGGTCGGGTCGAGCATGATCATCACGATCGGCACGGCACAGACGAAGAAGTTCAGGTAGAGCACCATCAGCGGGGTCAACGGCATGCCGCCGTTGATGTTGAGAATGCTGGCCACCAGGAACAGCAGGACCAGGGAGAACAACTGGGTCATCTGATACCGGACGTAGGAGGTCACCTTGTCGTAGATGCCGCGGCCCAGCCGGATGGCATTGACCAGGGTGCCGAAGTTGTCGTCGGTGAGGATCATCTTCGCGGCCTGCTTGGTCACCTCGCTGCCCGAACCCATCGCGACACCGATGTCGGCCTGCTTCAGCGCCGCCGCATCGTTGACCGCGTCGCCGGTCATCGCGACCACCTCGCCGGTCTCCTGCATCAGCTTCGCCAACCGCAGCTTGTCCTGCGGCGTGACCCGGCCGAAGACGTGCAGCCGCGGCAGCGCGGCCTTCACCTCTTCGTCGGTCATCTCCTGGATCTCGGCACCGCTGATCGCACCGGGGCCCAGCCCCAGCTCGGCGCCGATCGCGCCGGCGGTGATGGCATGGTCACCGGTGATCATCCGGACGTCGATACCGGCGGCGTGGGCGATCCGGACGGCCTCCAGCGACGACGGACGCAGCGGGTCGATGATGCCGACCATCCCGATGAACCGGAACTGTTCGACGTGCCCCATGGGGTCGGCCTGAACGGCATCCTCACGGCCGTCCAGTTCGCGGATCCCGAAGGCCAGCACCCGCAGGCCCTGCTCCGACATCTCCCGGTTCGCGTCCAGGATCTCGTCGCGGACCTGGTCGATCGGCACCTCGGTGCCGTCTGCCTGGAGGACATGGCTGCAGCGATCCAGCACGACGTCGGGGCCGCCCTTGATCGCACCGACGAACTGGACGGCGTCGCGTAGCGGCACGTGATGGTAGGTGACCATGAACTTGTAGTCGGAGTCGAACGGCACCTCGGCCACCCGCGGGTAGGCGCGGCGGGTCTCCTCGGCGTCCACCCCGAGCTTCGCAGCCAGCACCACCAGCGCGGCCTCGGTGGGATCGCCGACCACGGCACCCTGGTCGGAGACGGTGGCATCGGAGTCCAGGCACAACCCGTACGCCAGCCGGGTGAAGTCCGGCACCGGTGCGCCCGCGGCCCCGGTGATCTGCCCGGTCTTCTCGTAGCCGTCCCCGGAGACGTTGAACCACTCGCCCCGGTAGTACAGCTTGCGGACCATCATCTCGTTGAGCGTGAGCGTCCCGGTCTTGTCGGAGTTGATCGCGCTGGTGGCGCCCAGGGTCTCGACGTCGCCGAGATTCTTCACCACCGCTTTGGCCTCGGCGAGCTTCTTCGCCCCGAAGGCGAGCATCGCCTGCACGAAGGTGGGCAGGCCGGTCGGAATCGCCGACACCGCCATCGAGATGCCCAGCAGCAGCACGGCTTCGACCTGCTGGCCGCGGACGAGCCCGATCACCACGATGATCGCGACCGCCGTCCAGGCGATGATGCCGAGCACCTTGGTGAGCGACGCAAGTTCGCGCTGCAGGGGTGACTTGGACGGCGGCACCGCGGACAGCATCGTCGCGATCTGGCCCATCTCGGTGCCCATGCCGGTCTCGGTGACCACCATGGTGGCGGTGCCCCGGGTGATCGAGGTGTTCTGGAACAGCATCGAGGTGCGGTCGCCCAGCGCCACGTCCTCGGCGTCGATCGCGGCGCCGCCCTTCGGGATCGGCGCGCTCTCCCCGGTCAGTGCCGCCTCCTGCGCCTCACAGCTGGCCGAACGCAGAATGCGGCCGTCCGCGGGCACCAGATCGCCGGCTTCCAGCTGCACGATGTCGCCGGGCACCAACTCGGGCGCGGAGACCTCCGCCAGGCTGCCGTCCCGGACCAGGCGCACTTTCGGCGTCTGCATCTTCGCCAGGGCATCGACTGCGGAGAGCGCCTTCAACTCCTGCTGGGTGCCGAGCACCACATTGAGGATGACCAGTGCGAGCACCATGATGCCGACCGGCCGCTGGCCGATGATCAGGCTGGCGATCGACACCACCAGCAGCATCAGGTTCATCGGATCGCCCAGTTCACGCAGCGCGATGGTCCAGCGCGTGGGCGGTGGTTCCGAGGCGATCTTGTTCTCACCGTGCTTGGCGCGACGATCCTGGACGCCGGCGGCATCCAGGCCGCGCTCCGGATCGACATCCAGCGCCGCGGTGACCTCCTGCGGCGTCATGGCGTACCACGGCCGCCTGTCGGCCGCAGGTGCAACGGACTGACTCGTCATGGGCCCTCCTCATTCTTCTCGACGTCGCCACCCGCGGGCGCAGGCACTGCGGGGACGCGCTGTGCGTCACAACCGAACAGACTGCCGAGTGCGCACGTCCGGCGGCGCGCCTATGCGCCGACCCCACCCCCAAAGCCCGCCGGACAGGTCGGGGACGCACCGCGAGGTGGGTCGGGAGTCCACGAGGGTGGGATTCTCCGCCGCAGCAGAGGCTCCGGTGGTGGCGTTGCCTACCGTCGAGCGAGCCGCAGGTGTTCCTCGTCGGCGTGGATCGGCAAGGAAGGCACGTGGTGGCTTGACCATGACTGCTTCCGCGCGGGACCGGCGCCACGTCACCTCGACTCCTACCGCTGCAGGGTGGCCGGCGCCGCACCAGAGAATCGAGAGTGACATGTCCATCTTCAGCTCCGAGTTCGGACGCGACGCCCATCGGGCCCGGGAGATTCTTGCGGTGTTCTCCCGCTACGGAATCCTCGACCGGATCGCCCATCAGGCCTCCGGCACCGACGGCGGCCACGGCGGTCACGGAGTGGCGGCTGGATCGGCTGATCCGGACCTGACCTCGATGTCGTCGGGGCAGCGGCTCTGTGCAGCATTGGCCGAGCTGGGGACGTCCTGGATCAAGCTCGGACAGTCGCTGAGCATGCGGGCCGACCTGGTGGGTGCCGAGGTCGCCCATGCCTTGGAGGGCTTGCAGACGTCGGTGCCGACCGATGCGCCGGGGCTCGCCCGGGCCCGGGTGGAGCGGGAGCTGGGCAAACCGGTCGACCAGCTGTTCGCGACGTTCGACGACGAAGCGTTCGCCTCGGGCTCGGTCGCCCAGGCTCACCACGCCGTGATGCTGGACGGCACCGAGGTGGTGGTCAAGGTGCTGCACGACGGCACCGCCGAACAGGTCGCCGGAGACCTGTCGCTGATGGGACGGCTCGCCGAGTTCGCCGAGCGGGTCGACCCCGACATCGCGCGGTACCGGCCGAGTGTCATCGTCGCCAAATTCGCCGCAATGATGCGGCAGGCGACGGACCTGCGCAACGAACTGCAGAACATGCGCCGCATTGCCGGGGCGCTGGCCGACCAGGACTGGCTGCTGGTGCCCAAGGCCTACCCGGAGCTGTGCACGGCCGGCGTCCTCACCATGGAGAGCATGTCCGGGAAACCGATGAAGAGTCGTGACGATGTCGAGGCTGCCGGATGGTCGGTGGACGCGATGCACCGGATGGTGACCAAGGCGTGGCTGTCGATGATCTTCGAGCACGGCTTCTACCACGCCGACCCGCACCCGGGGAACTTCCTGCTCGCCGACCCCGAGCACCTCGTGCTGCTGGACTTCGGCGATGTGGGCTTCCTGTCCGGCGGGCGGCGCGACGATGTGGCCCGGCTGCTGCTGGCGGTGACCAGCCGCGATGTCGCCGGGCTCACCGATGTGCTGCTGCAGATCTGCGAGCCGGCCACGGCGATCGACACCCACGCGTTGGAGAGCGCGGTCGACGAGTGGCTGGCGGTCTATCTGCCGGCCGGGTCCGGCACCGCAGACCGCGACCTCAACGGCGCGATGTCCGCCGGCATGCAACTCCTGCATCAGTTCGAGTTGAGTTTCCCCAGCGACCTGGCGTTGCTGCTGCGGGTGATGGCTCGGCTCGAGGGCTTCGGCAAGCAGCTGGGCAGCGGCGCGACCATCGATGACGAACTGGCGCCGTTCATCAAGGACTTCATGGCGCAGGAGTACGACCCCACGCATCTAGCGCAGCGGGCCGGCCGCGCCCTGCTGGCCTTCCGCCAGGTTGCCCGCGACCTGCCGCGTGACCTGATCGGCATCCTGGGCGATGTCCGCAGCGGCAAGGCGCGGGTCGAGGTGAACCTGCGTGATGCCGACGAGGTGAGCGACAAGCTGGTGGACGGACTGATGGCCGCCGCGGCCCTGCTGGCGGCCGGGCAGCTGCTCTCTCGTGAGACCCCGCCCAAGGTGAAGGGCGTCTCGGTGCTCGGTGTCGTGGCTGCGGGATTCTCCGCCGTCACCTGGAGCCGGCTCGCCTCGCGTCGCGCCGGTCACCTGTCGCTGGATCAGCGGGTGGTGCGGCTGGTCCGGCGCCAGGCCAGCTGATCAGCGTCCGCCGGCGCTGGTCGCGAGGTACTCGCGCAGGTGCCGGCGAACGGCTCGCCGGTTGCGGACGACCGCGGTGATCGCGGCGATACCGGCGACGGTCAGGTAGCCGCCCACGGTGTACCGCAGCAGCCTGCCGCCCAGTGCGGGCCAGGCGATCATCCCGACCGCGATGAGCACGGAGAGCACTCCGTCCACCACCAGCACCCAGCGTGCGACCGGGGTCGAGCGGGCCGCCGCGGCGGTGACGAGCTGGGCCACCCCGCGTAGCCCGATCGCGACGGCGACGATCCACCGGGCGATGTCGGCGGTGAACAGGTCGCCGGCTATCAGCGCCGCGGCGAAACCCAGGGCCACCGCGGCCAGCACGGTCCAGCTCAGCCAGGGGTAGCCGCGACGCCGCTCGGAGATTGCCCCGGCGAGGGTTTCCATGCCCTCGGCGGCGACCCACAACCCGAGCATGACCGCCACCCAGGCGGCTGGGACGCTCTGCGGCCAGACCAGCAGTGGTACTCCGAGCAGCACCTGGGCGATGCCTCGCAACAGCATGCGGGCGTTCAACCGGTTGAGCCGCCGTGCGATCGGATTCCTGGCCCTCGGCGCTGCCGGCGCCGTGCCGGACTGGTCGACGGCCGCAGGCAGCGGTTCGCCACGGATCGCGGCGACCGCGAAGTCGCTGTCCCGGTCCGGTGCCGGGACCGCCGGGTGGCGGTCGACGCGAACCAGTTCCGGCTCGGCGGCGGCCCAGCGGGTCAGCCAGTCCGGCGTGCTCACGGCATCGTCGGGCATGACGAACCGGGCAGGCACGGTCAACCGCGACATCAGTTGGCGGGCGTCGGTCGCGACCAGCCGGTCCACCGAGCGGACGATCGGCAACAGCTCCGATTCCAGCCGGCCACTCGCCGCCCGACGGAGCTGTTCGTCGCCGGCGCCCGCGACCACCACGTCCCGGCTGGCGAGCAGGCCGGCGCTGGCCGCGGCCTGCTGCGGTGCCTGCGGGTCGGGCAGCGGCGGCGCGAGGGCGACGACGCCGGTGATCGACTGCGGGGAGATCACTGCGCAGGCCAGCGCGATGTCGGCACCGAAGCCGAAACCGGCGACCTGGAAGCTGCGTTCGCCGAAGGCCCGGCGGGCGGTGGCGAGCACGGCCGCCGCATGGTCCTCCAGGGAGTAGCCGTTGGCCACCGGGGCCGGCGACGCACCGAATCCGAGCAGGTCGAGGACGGCGACGTCATGGTCGGCGGCGAGGACGCGGGCGGCGTCCCGCCAGATCCGCCAGGTGTGTTCCAGGTCGGGCAGCAGCACCAGCGGGTCGCCGGTGCCGACCCGCAACCCGATGCTGAGTCGGTCCACCTCGGCCCGCAGCACCTCGGCCGCGACCCGGTCGGGGACCTTTGCGATCAGTACGTGATCGGCGCTCAGGCCGCCGATCCGGCGCACCTCCAGATCCGGCTTGACCCGCTGCAGAGCCAGCAGCTGATACGGCCGGACGAGCGGATCCTTCACCCCGAGGGCGAAAGTCGTCGGCATGGTCAAGTGCGGCAGATCATCGACCAGGGTGGTCTCCGAGATTGTGTTCTCCAGGGTCCTCGACATGACCTCCCAGTGGGTGGAGAGCTCGCCGGCCCGGACGTAGTCCTCCACCGGCCCACGCAGTGGTCCCGCGGCCAAAGCGTAGAAGGGCGTGTTCCGTTGCTTCTGCTCTCCGATGATCCGCCACACCCAGGTCCACAGCATCGCCTCGGCGTAGGCGATGCCGAATTTGCTCTTCACGTAGTACTCGGGTGGCAGGTAGAAGGGTGTCGACAGCAGGAACAGCCGTCGCAACCGCTCGGGATGGGCGGCGGCGTAGCGGGCCGCGATATCCCCGCCGAGGGAGTAGCCGAGCAACAGGAAGCGTCCGGGCAGGTCGAGCTCGGCCAGCGTGGCCTCCAGCACGGTGACGTGCTCGTCGGTGGTGTACGAGACGTCGAGCGGCTTGGGTGAGTCCCCGAATCCGAGCAGATCCGGGGCGATCACCCGGTAGTCCGCTCGCAGCAGCTCCACCAACGGACGCATGTCGTCGGCGTTGGAGTTGATGCCGTGCAACATCACCACGACCGGACCCTGACCCTCATCGATCCGGACGTTCAGCCGGAGCGTGGTGAGATCGGTGGCCGCGGCTTCCTCCGCGCCCTCGGACGCCGGCCCCACGGTCAGCCGCGGGTCCCGGCCGACGGCTCCGCCTTCTCAGCGGCGTCCACTTCGGCGGCGATCTCGTCCACGACGGCCTTGTCGACGGCCCGCTGGACGATCTTGTCGGCCTTGAGCAGCGCGCGCTGCACCTCGACCATCGCCGGATCGGAGACCAGCATGACCAGGCCCGAGTGACCAGGAGCGACGCCGGCGGAGAGCTCCTCGGCGAATTTGCCGGCGAAGCGGTGGTGCCGCAGCCGTCCGACGCCGGCGCCCAGCGCGCCGCCGACCGCCAGGCTGCCCAGCAGCGACGGCGGGAACAGGATGCCCACGATGGCGCCGGCGGCCAGTCCCCAGCGCAGACCGCGGCGGGTGCGCAGGTCGGTGGCCTGTTCGATGGTCACCTCGCCCTTCTCGTCCTTGACCAGCACGAACGCACCCTCGATGCGCAGCCGGTTGACGTCGGCGGCCTCACGCAGCGCGGTGTAGGCCTCGAGGGCGAGGTGCTTCGCCGAGAAGTCGGCGATCAGCAGCGACCAGGCGCCGTCGGTGAGCAGTGCCCCGGACACGTCAGTGTCGCCGTTCGTCGCTTCCGCCACCACCAGATCGACGTAGCCGTCGGTGGTTCCGGCGACCGAGACCCGGGCATCGCCGTCGGTCGCTTCCGCCACCACCACGGGCACCCCGTCCTCGGTGACGCCGCTGACGACGGTCGCGGTCGGCTCCGGCGCGGCGGTGGCGTCGGCTTGATCGTCGCTCGCCGGCACGGCCGGCATCGCCTCATCGGAGGCGGCAGGATCGGTGGCGTTGGCAGAGTCGGACACAGGCGTCCCTTTCGATAGTTGCTGGTGACACACCGGTCTCCGTGCCGCGGCGTCCAGCGATTCAGCCGCTGCGCTCGGCGACGACGCGGACGCGTCGATCCGCCGGAGGCGATGCCCTCTCACGCTAACCCTGACCTCGTCCGAGCATGGCGACAACCCCCAGAGATGGTGGGACGCCGGCCGAGTAGGCATGGGCCGGGGGCGAGGGTGTAGTCTGCAAGACGGTCAGACACCGAGTTCAGCGACCGATTGGCCCGGCTGGCCTCCGTCGCACGCTGGTCATGCGGGATCGCCTTCCCGCCATCCCGCTCCGGTTCATGACCGCACGGAAACACCACCGACCACAGGAGCACCACGTTGCCCAGCACCGTCGAGCAACTCAGCCCGTCCCGGGCCAAGCTGACCGTCGAGATCCCCTTCTCCGAACTGCAGCCCCACCTGACCAAGGCCTACCGCGAGATCGCCCAGAGCGTGACCATCCCGGGCTTCCGCAAGGGCAAGGTGCCGTCGGCGGTCATCGACCAGCGATTCGGCCGCGGTGCCGTGCTGCAGGAGGCGATCAACGCCGCCCTGCCGACCGCCTACGGCGAGGCCGTGGACGCCAATAAGCTCATCCCGCTGGGCGATCCCGAAGTCGAGATCACCAAGCTCGAGGACGGCGACGTCGTCGAGTTCGTGGCCGAGGTGGACGTCCGCCCCGAGTTGGACCTGCCCGGATTCGACACCCTCGCGGTGACGGTGGAGGCGCTGGCCGACCTCGAGTCCGAGGTGGAGAACCGGCTCGCCATGATGCGTGAGCGTTTCGCCACCACCACCGAGGTCGACCGCCCGGCCGCCGACGGCGACGTCGTCACCATCGACCTGGCCGGTACCCGCGACGGCGAGGCGCTGCCCGATGCCACCGCCGAGGGCATCACCTACCGGATCGGCTCCGGCGGCATGCTGGACGGCCTGGACGAGGCCGTCACCGGCCTGTCGGCCGGCGAGTCCGCCGACTTCACCTCCACGCTGGTGGGTGGGGCGCTGGCCGGCCAGGACGCCGACATCCATGTCACGGTGGCCAAGGTGTCCGAGCAGCAACTGCCCGACCTGGACGACGAGTTCGCCCAGCTGGTGTCGGAGTTCGACACCGTCGAGGAGATGCGCGTCGACCTGACCAACGGTGTCGAGCAGATGCTCCGTGCCGACCAGCTCAACAACGCCCGCGACAAGGTGCTGGAAGATCTGGTCGCCCAGGTCGAGTTCGAGTTGCCCGCGAAGCTGCTGGCGTCGGAGCTGGAAGCCCGGCACAACCAGATCGAGGAGCAGCTCAAGGGTGCGGCGCTGACCCTGGAGCGCTACCTGGAGACCGCTGACGACGAGGAGGCGAACACCCCGGAGGAGTTCTGGGAGGTCGTCGACTCGCGGGCCGAGCAGAGCCTGCGGGCGCAGATCCTGCTCGACGCCATCGCCGACGCCCACGAGGTGGGTGTCGAGCAGCACGAGCTGACCGACATGATCGTGCGTAAGGCGCAGTCCGCCGGGTCGACGCCCGAGCAGGAACTGCAGCACATGATGGAGCACAACCACATGTCCGCCTGGATGCAGGAGATCCGCCGCAACAAGGCGCTCGGCCTGATCCTGGCCGAGGCTGCCGTGACCGACGCCGACGGCGGAACCGTCGAGGTTGCCCCCGCCGCCCCCGAGGTGGATGCCGAGGCCGACGAGGACGCTCCCGCCGAAGCCTGATCCGATTCGCCCGACGGGGCCCCGCGCTGGTTCGCGGGGCCCCGTCGGCGTTCTCCGGTCTCTCTTCGGGGCGCGCGGTCTGCCGTCAGCGAACAGCCGCGGGATGACCTTAGTTTTGTCAGTGCCGTTGGATAGGTTCGCAGCGTGAACGACATGGGACACCTATCCACGCTGGACATCGCACCGCTGCGGGCCGCCGGCGGCCCCGGCCCGGCCGGAATGACCGACTCCGTCTACCAGTCGCTGCTGGCCAACCGGATCATCTTCCTCGGCTCCGAGGTGCGCGACGAGAACGCCAACGCCATCTGTGCCCAGATGCTGCTGCTGAACGCCGAAGACCCGCGTTCCGACATCTACCTGTACATCAACTCCCCGGGCGGCTCGGTCGACTCCGGCATGGCGATCTTCGACACCATGCAGTGGATCAGCAACGACGTCGCCACCGTGGCGATGGGCCTGGCCGCCTCGATGGGCCAGTTCCTGCTCAGCGCGGGCCAGAAGGGCAAGCGGTTCGCCCTGCCGCACAGCCGCATCATGATGCACCAGCCGTCCGGCGGGTTGGGCGGTACTGCGTCCGACATCAGGATCCAGGCCGAGCAGTCGCTGCACATCAAGAAGACGATGTCGAGCCTGATCGCCGAGCACACCGGTCAGAGCGTCGAGCAGATCGAGGCCGATTCCGACCGCGACCGCTGGTTCACCGCCGAGCAGGCCCTCGAGTACGGGTTCATCGATCACGTCTACGAGCGCGCCGCCCAGATCAGCACCAACTCCCCGAACCAGTGAGGACCGCCATGACCATGCCCGCGATGCCCGGCGGCCTGGCTCCGGCCGGCCCGTCGATGGACTACTACATTCCGCAGTGGGAGGAGCGCACCAGCTACGGCGTCCGGCGCGTCGACCCCTACACCAAGCTCTTCGAAGACCGGATCATCTTCCTCGGCACCCCGATCAGCGACGACATCGCCAACGCGGTGATGGCGCAGCTGCTCTGCCTGCAGTCGATGGATCCGGAGCGTCCGATCAGCATCTACATCAACAGCCCCGGTGGCTCGTTCACCGCGCTGACTGCGATCTACGACACGATGCGCTACATCAAGCCCGACGTGCAGACCGTGTGCCTGGGTCAGGCCGCCTCCGCGGCCGCGGTGCTGCTCGCGGCCGGAACCAAGGGCAAGCGGCTGGCGCTGCCGAACAGCCGCATCCTGATCCACCAACCGGCGACCGAGGGTGGCTACGGCCAGTCGTCCGATCTGGAGATCCAGGCCCGTGAGATCCTGCGGATCCGGTCGCTGATGGAGGGCATGCTCGCCGAGGCGACCGGCCAGGAGGTCGAGAAGGTCTCCCGCGACATCGAGCGCGACAAGTACCTGACCGCCGAGGAGGCCGTCGAGTACGGCATCGTGGACGCCATCCTCACCTCACTCAAGGACGCCGAGGCCTGACTGCCGCGCCGGGTCGCCTCCTTGCGGAAGCGGCCCGGCGGGCTAGTGTGGCCCTCACGGGAAGGAGGGGCGGCGTGGCTCGAATCGGGGAGACCTCCGAACTGCTCAAGTGCTCGTTCTGCGGAAAGAGCCAGAAGCAGGTCAAGAAGCTGATCGCTGGTCCGGGTGTTTACATCTGTGACGAGTGCATCGACCTGTGCAACGAGATCATTGAGGAAGAGTTCTCCGAGGCCGCGGATGTCGGGCTGCTCGACGACCTGCCGAAGCCCCGCGAGATCTGCACCTTCCTCGACTCCTACGTGATCGGCCAGGAGGTGGCCAAAAAGGCCCTCAGCGTCGCCGTCTACAACCACTACAAGCGGGTCCAGGCCCAGGCTGCGAGCGCGCCGGCGGGCCGCCGGGCCGCCGAGGAGGAATCGGTCGAGCTCGGCAAGTCCAACATTCTGTTGATCGGGCCGACCGGGTGCGGCAAGACCTACCTCGCCCAGACCTTGGCGCGCATGCTGAACGTGCCGTTCGCGATGGCCGACGCCACGGCACTGACCGAAGCCGGCTACGTCGGCGAAGACGTCGAGAACATCCTGCTGAAGCTCATCCAGGCCGCCGACTTCGACGTCAAGAAGGCCGAGACCGGCATCATCTACATCGACGAGATCGACAAGGTGGCGCGTAAGAGCGAGAACCCGTCGATCACCCGCGATGTATCGGGCGAGGGCGTGCAGCAGGCGCTGCTGAAGATCCTCGAGGGCACCACCGCGTCCGTGCCACCCCAAGGTGGCCGCAAGCACCCGCACCAGGACTTCATCCAGATCGATACCACCAACATCCTGTTCATCGTGGGTGGTGCCTTCGCCGGGCTGGAAGAGATCATCAACGCGCGGGTCGGCAAGCGTCCGCTCGGCTTCAACAACGATGCCGCGATCCGCAAGCCGGCCTCGGCGAACCCGTTCGAAGAGGTGCGTCCGGAAGACCTGCACCGCTACGGGCTGATCCCCGAGTTCATCGGCCGGCTGCCGATGATCTCCACGGTGGCCTCGCTCGACGCAGCCGCGCTGGTACGCATTCTGATCGAGCCGAAGAACGCCCTGATCAAGCAGTTCCGCAAGCTGTTCGAGATGGACGGCGTCGACTTGCAGTTCACCGACGAGGCGATCGCGGCGGTGGCCGACATGGCGCTGCAGCGCGGCATCGGTGCCCGCGGCCTGCGCTCGATCCTGGAAGAGATCCTGCTCAACGTGATGTACCACGTCCCCAGCGACGATGACGTGGCACGAGTGCTGGTCACCGACGAGGTTGTCCGCGACGGCGTCGCACCCACCCTGGTGTCGCGGGCGCAGGTGGCCCGCAGCGACCGGCGCGAGAAGAGCGCCTGAGCGTCGGCGAGTCCGCTGCTCGATAGCCTCGACGAGGTCCGCCGGCTCCGTAGCGACGCGGGTCAGCCGCCGTGCTCGGGGCTGCTCGGGCTCGACGGATAGGTCTCCACCAGGCCGTGCAGCCGGGCCAAGCTGACCGCCACCAACCGGTCATGGACGCCCAGTTTGCGGTAGATGTTGCCCAGATGTTTGTGCACGGTCCGTGGCGACAGTTGCAGCCGGGCTGCGATCGAGGTGGCCAGTAGGCCTTCGGCCAGCAAGGTGAGCACCTGGAGTTCCCGGTCGGTCATGTGCCCGTCGGCGACCGTGGTTCGCACCCATTCCCTGGCGTGTTGCGCACGCACCGTCCGCACGCCGAGTGGCCAGAGCACGAGCAGTGTCTCCAGGGCTCGTTCGAGCAGTCGCCGGTCCTGGCTGTCGAAGGGTTCCGAACGGACGTAGACCAGAACCCGGCCGTGGCCGGCCTCGTCGGCGGCGCTGCTGTCGGGCGGCCGCACCCACAGCGAGGCGACATGCCCGACGTCTTCGGTGTACTCGATGCGCACCTCGGGGCCGTCGGGATCAAGCCGGGGAAGCAGAGCGTTCGCCACCATCCGAACCGGGTCCACGTCCGGATGGATGCAGGCGGCGCGAATCTCGCTGTCCGGAGCCAGCGCGAATGTCACCGCGGCGTCGGCCCGCAGCCCGCGAGCGAGGTGCCGGCAGATCACCTCGTCCGCCGAGCCGCCGCCGTTGAGCGCGCGCATGGCATCGCACAGCATCTCCAGCAGAACTTCCGCCGGATCGGTCATCCAGTCAGGAGCGTCATCCGGCCTCACCTGCGCTTCCCTTCGGTCGATCAAGCACGTATCAACCATGGACAACTCCTTCCGTCAGGAGTTAGGAGGCGTCCGCGATGTCGAAAATACCGTGGCACAAGTGCGTAGCGTCGCTCAAGAGCGCAACAGACCTCCGTGAGCACCCGCTCACCCTGCTCATTGCTGGCGCTTCGCCTTGATGGTCCTCGACCGACCGCCCTATATTGACCGCGACCGGCAAATCTAACCGATAGCCTTGCCGTGTCATCACCCAGGTCCTCTGGGCCATACGTACAAAGGAGTTCTCCATGGCCACCCGTGAAGTAGCGATCGGTTCGTCCGTCGGTCTGCACGCCCGCCCCGCATCCATCTTCGTTCAGGCCGCGACCGCCACCGGTCTGCCGGTGACCATCGCCAAGGCCGGCGGCAACCCGGTCGACGCGCGCAGCATTCTCGGCGTGATGGCCCTCGGCGCCAAGAACGGTGAGGTCGTGACCCTCTCCGCCGACGGCGACGGCGCGGACGCCGCACTCGACTCGCTGGTCGCGCTTCTCGAGCGGGATCTGGACGCCGAATGAGCGATCTGCACTCGACCCTGAGCGGTATCGGAGTCAGTGCGGGCGTCGCGGTCGGTCCGCTGGTCATCGTCACCCCGCCGCCCACCCCGCCCGCGGGCGAGGCGGCGGTCACCGATGCTGCGGCCGCGTCCGCCCAGGTGCGTGACACGCTGAAGGCGGTGGCCGACGGCTACCTCGCCAAGGCTGCCAACGCCGACGCGCACGCCAAGCCGATCCTCGAAGCCGGCGCGATGATGGCCGGTGACCCCGGGCTGGCCGGCGCGATCGACACCCACCTGCAGTCGGCGACCAAGGGCATCACCACCGCAGTCTCGGCGGCAGTCGACGAGTACTGCGCGATGTTCGAGTCGCTCGGCGGCTACATGGCCGAGCGGGTCACCGACCTGCGCGACGTCCGGGACCGGACGGTGGCGCGGCTGCTCGGCCAGCCCGAGCCCGGCGTCCCGGCCCTGACCGAGCCCAGCATCCTGGCCGCGGTCGATCTGGCACCGGCCGAAACCGCCACGCTGTCGGTGGACACCTGCCTCGGAATCATCACCTCGGCCGGCGGCCCGACCAGCCACACCGCGATCCTGGCTGCCCAGCTGGGCATCCCCGCGATCGTTCAGGCGAACGGAATCCTCGACGTGCCGGCTGGTTCCACGGTGGCGCTGGACGGCGGCGTCGGCGAGATCATCGTCGACCCGAGCGAAGCTGAGCAGCAGGCACTGGCCGACCGCAAGGCGCGTCGTGAGAAGGCCCTGGCGGCCGGCTCCGGCAAGGGCATGACCAGGGACGGCCATCCGGTCCAGTTGCTGGCGAACATCGGCACCGCCGATGATGCCCGCAAGGCTGCTGCTCAGGACGTCGAAGGTTCCGGCCTGTTCCGGTCCGAGTTCCTGTTCCTCGATCGGGACACCGCTCCCACGGTGGAGGAGCAGACCGCGACCTACACCGAGATCCTGGAGGCGTTCGGTGACCGCAAGGTGGTCGTCCGCACCCTCGACGCGGGCGCCGACAAGCCGCTGGCGTTCGCCGATCTGGGCCACGAGGAGAACCCGGCACTCGGACGCCGGGGCATCCGGCTCGGTGCCGTCCGGACCGATCTGCTCGATGATCAGCTGCAGGCTCTCGCCAACGCGTACAAGGCCACCGGTGGTCAGCTGTGGGTGATGGCGCCGATGATCGCCACCCGGCAGGAGGCCCGCTGGTTCGCCGAGAAGGTGCGCGCGGTGGGTCTGCCGAAGGTCGGTGTGATGATCGAGGTTCCGGCGGCCGCGCTGCGCTCGTTCGACGTGCTCAGCGAGGTCGACTTCGCCAGCCTCGGTACCAACGACCTCGGTCAGTACACGATGGCCGCCGACCGCATGCAGGGAGAGCTGGCCGAACTGCTCAACCCGTGGCAGCCGGCTCTGCTCGACGTCATCTACTACGCCTGTGATGGCGGCGCCAAGACCGGTAACCCGGTCGGTGTCTGTGGTGAGTCGGGCGGCGACCCGTTGATGGCCCTGGTGCTCGCCGGTCTCGGCGTGGCCAGCCTGTCCATGGCGCCGAGCAAGGTCCGGGCGGTCCGCACTGCGCTGGCCCTGCACGACCTCTCCCAGTGCCAGCAGATGGCCGCCGCCGCGCGGGCGTCCGCAGGTCCGAAGGAGGCCCGTGAGGTCGTGCTCAGCATGGCCGACCCGATCATGCTCGACCTGATGTGATCCGGTAGATATACGACGGCGAGGGCCGGCAACCACCATGGTTGCCGGCCCTCGTCCGTGCTACTTGTTGGCGCCCTTCAGGGTGCCGGTCAGGTCGGTCTTGGTCGAACCGGCGAGACACAACACTTGGCGATCGCCGGAGGCCCAGGAGGTCTCCACCGGGTAGAGGTAGAACATGTCGTACTTGGAGTCCTTGGGGGCGAGACCGACGAAGGTCCGGAACTCGGCGGTGCAGAACCTGTCGGCCCGCTTCGTCGCCTCGGCCTCGCCGGGAAAGCTGTCGCCGGACAGGTTGGTGGACGCGTAGGCCTCGAAGCGATGCGAGTGGTCGCACGGCACCACCTGCAGACTCTGTACGTCGCCCTCCTTCATCGATCCGGTGCAGTCACCGACGGTGATCTGGAACGGGCCGATCGACGCCGGCGCCGTCAGTTGGCCGGCCGAGTTGCGTGGTGCGCCGGTGGCGCACCCAGCCAGGAGCATCACTCCACAGGCGAGGGAGGCGAACCCGCGGACGGCCCTCACCCGACCACCAGGGACACCTCGACACGCAGCGGGGCGTCCGCCGCCCGCAGACTGACCGGACCGACGATCCGTCCGACCGCCTTCAGGTCGTCCAGCACGGGTGCCAGCCGGTCCAGCGACGCCTGCGGGCCGGTCACGGCCACCTCGGACGCCTCCGTCTTCATCGAGACCTTCGCGGTCGATTTGGCGCCTCGGACCCCCATCAGCACCTCGGCGACGTCGGCCAGGACGGCCGGGTCACCACCGGCAGGGATCTCCTCCGGCACCGGCCAGCGGCTGACGTGCACCGATCCCGACTGCCACCAGGACCACACCTCTTCGGTGACGTACGGCATGAACGGGGCGAACAGCCGCAGTTGAATGGTGAGAGCGAGCTGCAGCGCGGCACGGGCGGACGCGGCGGCGTCCGGGCCCTGGGCGCCGTAGGCGCGTTCCTTGACCAGTTCCAGGTAGTCGTCGCAGAACGACCAGAAGAACCGCTCGGCAACCTCCAGCGCGGTGCTGTAGTCGAACGCCTCGAAAGCGTCGGTGGCCCGCACCACCACCTGGCGCAGGCCGGCGAGCATCGACAGGTCCACGGCCTCGGTGATCGCCTCCGGCCCAACCAGGCCGTCGCCCATGCCGAGCACGAACTTCGATGCGTTGAGCAGCTTCATCGCCAGCCGGCGTCCGACCTTCATTCCGGTCTCGTCGAACGGCGAATCCATGCCCGGACGCGCCATCGCGGCCCGCCAGCGGACGGCATCCGCGCCGTAGCGTTCCAGCACGTCGGTCGGGACGATGGTGTTGCCCACCGACTTGCTCATCTTCTTCCGGTCCGGGTCGACCACGAAGCCCGAGATGCCGACGGTCTTCCACGGGGCCTGATCTTCCTCGAAGTGCGCGCGCACCACCCGTCCGAACACCCAGGTGCGGATAATCTCGTGCGCCGAGGGGGCGAAGTCCATCGGGAAGCTGAGCCTCCACAGCTCCGGGTCGGAATCCCAGCCGCAGACGATCTGCGGGGTCAGCGACGAGGTGGCCCAGGTGTCCATGATGTCCGGGTCGCCGACGAAGCCGTCCGGAACGCCGCGCTGGTCGGCGGTGTAGCCGGGCGGCACGTCCGAGGAGGGATCGATCGGCAGCGAATCCTCGGCGGCGAAGATCGGACGGCCCAGGTCGGGTTCGCCGTCGGAATCGGTCGGGTACCACACCGGGAACGGGACGCCGAAGTAGCGCTGCCGGCTGATCAGCCAGTCGCCGTTCAGGCCGTTCACCCAGTTGGAGTAGCGGTGCCGCATGTGGTCGGGCACCCAGTTCAGCTCCTCGCCGCGGGCCAGCAGGGCCTGCTTGAGGTCGTCGTCCCGGCCGCCGTTGCGGATGTACCACTGCCGGCTGGACACGATCTCCAGCGGCTTGTCGCCCTTCTCGTAGAAGTTCGCCTTGCGGGTGGTCGGGGTCGGCTCGCCGTCCAGGTCGCCGGTTTCGCGCAACTTCTCGACCATCGCCGCCCGGGCCGAGAACGGCGTCTTGCCGGCGAGGTCGGCGTACGGGTCCGGATTGGTCAGCCACTCCGGGGTGTCCCGGGCCAGCCGTCCGTCGCGTTGGATGACGGTGCGCATCGGTAGCCGCAGCTCGCGCCACCACTGCACGTCGGTGGCGTCCCCGAAGGTGCAGCACATCGCGATGCCGGCGCCCTTGTCGGGCTCGGCGGCGGGGTGGGCCAGCACCGGGATCTCCACGCCGAACACCGGCGAGGTCACGGTCGTGCCGAACAGGTGGGTGTAACGGGCGTCGTCGGGGTGGGCGATCAACGCACACACGCTCGGCAGCAACTCCGGCCGGGTGGTCTCGATGTAGACCTTCTCGCCGTCGGGACGGTGGAAGGCCACCCGGTGGTAGTGGCCGGGGTAGTCCCGGGCCTCCTGTTCGGCCTGGGCGACCGCGGTCTGGAAGGTGACGTCCCACACCGTCGGGGCCTCGGCAAGGTACGCCTCACCGCGGGCACAGTTGCGCAGGAAGGCCTTCTGCGAAATCAGGATCGAGCGGGTGGAGATGGTCGCGTAGAGATGGTTGTCCCAGTCCACGCTCAGCCCGAGGGTGCGCCACAGGTTCTCGAACGCCTGCTCGTCGACCTGGGTCAGCTGGTGACACAGCTCGATGAAGTTCTTCCGGCTGATCGACACCTGGCGCTTCGGGTCCGGCTTGGTCGGTGGGGCGAAGTCCGGGTCGTAGGGGACCGACGGGTCGCAACGGACGCCGTAGAAGTTCTGCACCCGGCGCTCGGTGGGCAGGCCGTTGTCGTCCCAGCCCATCGGGTAGAGCACGTGCTTGCCCTGCATCCGCTGGTAACGGGCCACCAGATCGGTGTGGGTGTAGCTGAACACGTGGCCCACGTGCAGCGACCCGGACACCGTCGGCGGGGGAGTGTCGATCGAAAAGACCTGCTCGCGCGAGGCCGGCCGGACGAACGTATAAGTGCCGTCCTGCGCCCACGCCGTGGACCACTTCGACTCCAAGCCCTCCAGCGCCGGACGCTCCGGCACGGCTACCACCGAACCCGGCTGTGGGGTCGCGGTGGGCACGGTCGGGCGGGATGTCGCGGTCATGGGCTGCATCTTACGAAAGCGCGCGGTTCGCCGACCAATCGGGACGGCTCGTGAACCAGTGCCGGGGTGATGGCTGGCGCGCCGGTCAGAACCAGCTCATCACCAGCATGGCCACCAGTGCGCCCACCGCTGCCCCGGCCACCACCAGCAGCCGGGCCCGTCCACGGCTCAACGGCGACCTGCCAGCAGCCGGACCGCGCCCGGAGCCGGACGCCTCAGCCATTGCCCTTGGTCGACAGGATCAGCTGGCGGAACGCCTCCGGCGTACCCGCCTTGGCGATGGTGGCGTTGTCGATCGTCGTGCCGTTCACCCGCAATGTCGGGGTGGACTTCACTCCGGCCTTGGCTGCTGCCTCGTTGGTGCCGTCCACGAAGGACGCGGTGGCGCGGCTGTCATAGCAGGACTGGAACGCCGTCAGCGCGTTGCCGGTGATGCCGGCAGCGGCGGGGAAATCGACGCGGAGTTGTTGCGTGGTGTAACCCTGCCCCTCGGTGGCCGGCTGTCCGGCGTAAACAGCGTTGTGATAGGCGGAATACGCACCGGCGTTGTCGGCGCAGGCGGCCGCGATGCCGGCCCTGACCGAGGAGTCGTTGCGCAGGTTGGCGTCCATGAAGGTCAGCGTCCGGTAGACGAGGTTGATCTCGCCTTTGGCGCCCATATCGGTCAGGGTCGAGCCGAACGCGCCTTCGAACTGCTTGCAGACCGGGCACTGATAGTCGAAGAACAGCTCCACGGTCGGCGCGCCCTGGGCGGCCTTGCCGGGATTGACGATGATGCCGCTGCGATCGGCGGTCGCGTTCGGTGGGATCGCGGCGGAACCGTTCCCGCCGCCACCCTTGTTCAGCTGGCTGATGAAGATGGTGCCGAAAACACCCAGGACGACGACGGCGAGCACGATCGCACCGACGATGACGATGCGTTGGGTCCGCTTCGCTCTCGCCTGCGCCTCCTGCTTGCGGCGAAGGGCTTCGCGACGGCTTTCGGTCATGCTCTGGACTCCTCGAGTTCGTCGGTGGGGATGTCGATGGGATCGCCGAACAGCCGAGTGTCCGTCGACCAGGGGGAACGCGGGAACAGGCCGGCCCAGATCCCACAGGCCATCAGGCCGGCGTCACGGGCGATGTCCCAGGGGTACTGCGCCATGCCGTCCTCGACCTCGCCGCCACCGCCGAAGCACCCGCAGTCGATGGAGAGTCCGTGTGCCCAGACCCAGGCGATCCCGATCACGAACGCGGCCATCACGGCCACTCCGAGCCAGGCTGCGAGTCGGGTGAACAGGCCAATCACCAGCAGCAGGCCGATCACGACTTCGATCACCGGCAACGCGTAGCCCACCGGCCGGGTGAATTCGAAGGGCAACAGTTGATAGGCCCGAACGGCTTGCACGGACGCCTCCGGCCAGGGCAGTTTCAGCGCCCCGGCGACGATCAACGTCCAACCGAGGATCTGCCGCGCCGCGAAGGTCGTCCACCGCACCCAGCGGCGTCCGGCGAAGGTGTGCGGCATGGGCGCGAGTATACCCGCCGTCAAACGGTCAACTATCTCGTGGCGGCACTAGGCTGTTCCCACCATGCCCGAGACACACCACGAGATCGTCCAGCGGCTGATCTCCCGCTGGCCCGAACACCGGATCGCACCGGGGACGGCGCGGGTCGAAGCGCTATGTGAACTACTGGGCACCCCGCAGCGGGCCTACCCGGTGATCCAGATCGCCGGCACCAACGGCAAGGGCAGCACCGCCATCATGGTCGACGCCCTGCTGCGATCGCTCGGCCTGCGCACCGGACGGTTCACCAGCCCGCACCTGATCGACGTCACCGAACGGATCGCCATCGACGGCGAGCCGATGGAGGCCGGCGCCTTCGACGAACTGGTCACCCAGACCCAGCCGCTGATCGACCTCGTCGACGCCCGAGCGATCGGCGGGGTGCCGATGACCTTCTTCGAGGTGATCACCGCGCTGGCTTACGCGGCGTTCGCCGAGGCTCCGGTGGACGTCGCAGTGGTCGAGGTGGGGCTGGGCGGGGTGACCGATGCGACCAACGTGATGGACGCCCAGGTCGCCGTGATCTGCCCGGTCGACTACGACCACACCCACCTGCTCGGCGACACCCTCACCGATATCGCGACCGAGAAGGCCGGCATCATCAAGCCCGGCTCGCAGGTGGTGCTGGCCGGTCAACATCCCGAGGCTGCAGCAGTGCTGATCCGACGCTGCGCGGAGGTGGGCGCCAAGGTCTACCTGGAGGGTGTCGAGTTCGGGGTGCTGGAACGGACGCCGGCGGTCGGCGGCCAGGTGCTGCGACTGGACACCGCGGGCGGCCCGGTCGGCGAACTGATGCTGCCGCTGTTCGGTGAGCACATGGCTCACAACGCGGCACTCGCAGTAGCGGCGGTGGAGGCGTTCCTGGGCGGCAAGGCGCTGGCGCCCGACATCATCGCGGAGGGCCTGGCGGAGGTCACCGCTCCGGCTCGCCTCGAGGTCGTCCGCCGCTCGCCCACGGTGGTTCTCGACACCTGTCACAACCCGCATGGGGCGCGGGCCACGCTCGCGGCACTCACCGAGGCGTTCGCCTTCTCGCCGCTGATTGCGGTGGTGGCGATGATGGCCGACAAGGACGTGACCGGCCTGCTGGAGACGTTCGACGATGAGGTGACCACGATCGTCTGCACCACCGTGGCCGGCACCGGCCGGGCGCTGTCCGCCGACCAACTGGGGGAGCGGGCCGCCGAGATCTTCGGCGCAGAGCGGGTCCGGGTGGCCGCCACGATGGCGGACGCGATCGAAACCGCGGTCGCGCTGGCCGACGAGGCGGGAGCCGGTGCCGGGGTTTTGATCGCCGGGTCGGTGATCGCGGCCGGGCAGGCACGTGCCCTGCTGTTGCGCGAGGAGGGCCGATGAGACTGGTGCCGACCAACCCGATGAACCGGGTGCTGATGGCCATTCTGCTGTTCCAGGCGATCTGCTGCGGGCTGGCGATCCCCGGCATGATCCAGGTCGCGGACGCCCCGGTCGGGCTCGCCTTCGGGCTGGGCGGGGCCGCGATGCTGCTCTGCCTGGCGGCGTCCGGCACGCTGCGGCGCCCGGTCGGCTGGGTACTGGGCTGGGCCGCGCAACTGGCATGCATCGCGCTCGGCTTTGCCGTCGCGATGATGTTCGCCGTGGGCGCCATGTTCGCGCTGCTGTTCGTGATCACCTTCGTCCTCGGACGCCGCCTGGAGGCAGCCCGGACGGCCGGCTGAGGGCGTCCGGGCGGCGCGCAGCGCGCGGAGCCGGGTGGCCGGGGCACTAGGGTGGGCGCCCATGAGCGAGCGGACCTTCGTGATCATCAAGCCGGACGCGGTGCGCCGCGGCCTGGTCGGCACCATCCTGGCGCGGTACGAGGCCAAGAGCCTGCGGATCGTCGCACTTGATCAGCGGGTCATCGACGCCGAGCTGGCCGACCGGCACTACGCCGAGCATCGCGAACAGCCCTGGTACCCCCCGCTGCGGGACTTCATCACGTCCGGGCCGCTGGTCGCCCTGGTTCTCGAGGGGGACGGGGCGATCGACGCCGTCCGGCTGCTGAACGGCGCCACCGACGGACGCCGGGCCGCCCCGGGCTCGGTTCGGGGCGACTTCTCGCTGTCGAATCGCGAGAACCTGGTGCACGCCTCCGACTCGGCGGAGTCGGCGGCCCGCGAGATCGCGCTTTGGTTCCCGAGCCTGGCATGACCCAGCCCACGCCTGGGGAGGGCGAACAGCCCCGGGAGCGTCCGCACTATCCTTTCCAGCCCGCAACGGTGCCACCGCGGGCCTGGGCCGGGCCGCAGAGCGCGGTTCCCTCCGGTGCCGGTGGCGGGGCGATGCCCCAACCCCCGACCCCCCAACCCGCGACCCTCCAACCGCTGGGCAACCACCCGTGGCTGCCGTCCGGGCCGCCGCTGAGGCCGTCCGTGCTTCCGGTCGAGCCGCGCGAGTACCACGAGTTCCTGCGGACGCCGAGCCTGCGCTGGTGGCGGCCGGTGCTGGCACTGCTGATGGGTGGCGCGCTGTTCATGGCGTCCAGCACGTTCTTCGGGCTGATCGCGATGGGGTACGACCTGGGTACCGGACGGACCACGCTGGCCGACTACGGCTCGCTCGACCGCGTCACGATGACCCCCGCGCTGTTCCTGGCCAACAACGTGGGGCTGGCCGCCTGCGTGCCGATCGCGATGCTCACCCAGTGGGCGTGCTTCGGTCAGCGGCCGCGCTGGCTGTCGTCGGTGACCGGCCGCTTCCGCTGGCGCTGGTTCGGCGAATGCGTGCTGTGGACGTTGCCGCTGCTGCTGATCCCGGTGCTGCTGGACATCGGACTGACCGGGCTGGACGGTGTGCGCGTGCGCCCCGACACCGCGTTCATGGTGGCCGCCGTCCTGCTCACCACCCCGCTGCAGTCGGCGGGCGAAGAGTATCTGTTGCGTGGCCTGGGCCAGCGCGCGGTCGCCGCCTGGCTGCCCCGGATCGCCGGCTTGGTGGTGAGCACGGCCGTCACCGCCGTGGTCTTCATGTTGTTGCACAATGCCGGCGACCCCTGGCTCAACACGATCTACCTGTTCTTCGCAGTGGGCGGCTCGGTGCTGGCCTGGCGGACCGGTGGGCTGGAGGCGGGGATCGCCCTTCATGTGGTCAACAACATGGTCTCGATGATCGTCCTGCCGTTCATCGACTTCTCGGATATGTTCAACCGCGGCGCGGGCACCGGAAGTCCGCTCGTGCTGGTGCAGATGGTGCTCATCGCGGTCGTCTGCGCCGTGCTGTTGTGGCGGGCGCGGGTGCGCAGGCTCGTCGTCCGTACCGCCCCGGCGGCGGCTCCCGCCGCCTCGCCGATGGCCGTCACCTGGAGGCAGGATCATGGAAACCAAGCCGGCTGAGCCGCTGTCCCGGGACGCCGGGCTCTCCTGGCTGGTGTCGCGGATCCGGCCCCGGGCCGGCCGCACCCTGGTCGGCATCGACGGCGTGGACGGCGCCGGCAAGACGACGTTCGCCGACGACCTGGACGCCGAACTCACCGACTCGGGACTGACCGTGATCCGGATCAGCCTGGACAACTTCCTGAACTCGGCCGCGGTACGTCACGCCAAGGGACGGACCTCGCCCGAGGGGTTCCTGGCCGACACCTATGACTACGACCGCATCATCGACGACGCCCTGGAGCCGCTCAGCGCCGAGGGCTGCGGACGCTACCGTGACCGGTGTTACGACCTGTCCACCGAGTCGCCGCTCACTCCGCCCTGGCAGGTCGCGCCGGACGCGGCCGTCGTGATCGTCGACGGCCTGTTCCTGCACCGTGACCGGCTGCGCAACGCCCGCGGACGCAAGCTGTGGGACCTGTCGGTGTGGCTGGAGGTCCCGTTCACGGTGTCGGTCGGCCGGCTCGCCGTCCGCGATGGATCGCCATCCGACGTGGACGACCCACGGATCCGGCGCTACGTCGAGGGCCAGCGCAGCTACATCGAGCACTACCGGCCGGCCGAACGCGCCGACCTCGTCGTCGACAACAGCTGACCGCGCGCCGGTACCCGGGGAGACTCCTTCGATCCTCAGCCTGAACCACAAGGGACGGGACCCTGAACGGGGGCCGGGAACCGTCCCCGGCCCATCATCCCGGGGTCCACCGCGGCGCTCGATGCGACGTCTGCGGACGCGGACGGTTAGACTGAACAACCCCCAACCCCACCGATCCAGCACGTTGTGCCAGAGAGGGAGCCAGTGATCAACAGCCTCGTCATCGCCCATCTGGCGGTGGCGTTGTGCGCACCATGGCTGGCTCGCCGGATCGGATCGAACGGCTATTTGTTGATGGCGCTGGCGCCGGCCGTCGGGTTCGGCTGGCTGCTGAGCCTGGGCCCGCTGATCACCTCCGGCGGCAGCTACGTCGAGTCGACGCCGTGGATCCCTCAGCTGGGCGTCGAGATCCACTACCAGGTCGGTCTGCTGCAATGGCTGCTCGGGCTGATTGTCACCGGTATCGGCATGCTGGTGTTGCTGTACTGCCGCTGGTACTTCGACGGGGTGGTCAATCCGCGCACGATGGGCATCCTGACGGCCTTCGCGGCGGCGATGCTCGGTCTGGTGACGGTCGACGACCTGGTCATGTTGTACGTGTTCTGGGAGCTGACCACGGTCTTCTCCTATCTGCTGATCGGTTACGACCCGACCCGGCGGGCGAATCGCTCGGCCGCGATGACCGCGTTGATCGTCACCACCACCGGCGGCCTGGCGATGCTGGTCGGCATCGTCAGCCTCGGTGTCGGTGCGGGCACGTTCAGCCTGTCGGCGATCGTGGCGCAACCGCCGTCCGGGCCGGTCTACACCGCCGCCGCACTGCTGATGCTGGTCGGTGCGCTGAGCAAGTCGGCCCTGGTGCCGTTCCACTTCTGGCTGCCCGGCGCGATGGCCGCGCCGACTCCGATCTCGGCCTACCTGCACGCCGCCGCCATGGTGAAGGCCGGCGTCTATCTGGTCGCGGTCATCTCGCCCGCCTTCGCCGACGTCCCCGGATGGCGCCTCGCGGTGGGTCTACTCGGCGTCACCACGATGATCCTGGGTGGTTGGCGGGCGCTGCGGCAGAACGACATCAAGCTGCTGCTCGCCTACGGCACGGTCAGCCAGCTCGGCTTCATGGTGCTGCTCTGCGGCTTCGGCACCCAGGCCACCATGCTGGCCGGCATCGCGATGCTGATCGGTCACGCCCTGTTCAAGGCCACCCTGTTCCTGATCGTCGGCGTCGTCGACCACTCCGCCGGCACCCGCGACCTGAGCCGGCTCACCGGCGTGGCCCGGAAGATGCCGGTGATCGCAGTCGTCGCCGGGGTGGCGGCCGGCTCGATGGCCGGGCTGCCGCCGACGCTGGGTTTCATCGCCAAGGAGTCGGCGTTGGAGTCGCTGACCTACCTGGTCGGTCCGGACGGCGACGGTACCGGGCTGGTCGCCCTTCCGGCGGTGCTGCTGGCGCTGGCGGTCGTGGCCGGTTCGGTGCTCACCGTCGCCTACTCGCTGCGCTGGTGGTGGGGCGCGTTCGCGGACAAACCAGGCCTGCCCGAGCTGGACGTGCATCGCCCGGCCGCCGGGTTCGTGCTGTCACCGATCCTGCTGGGCTCGTTGTGCCTGATCGGCGGCTTCCTGGGCGGCCCGCTGACCAGCCTGATCGAGCCCTACGCCGCCACCGTGCAGGCCGGTCACCCCAGCCACGGCCTCGCCCTCTGGCACGGCCTGACCGTCCCGTTGTGGCTCTCCCTGTTGGCGATCGGGCTGGGCGGCATCCTGTTCTGGCAGCGCGACGCCATGGCCCGCGTCCAGGCGACCTTCCCGAAGGTGCTCGGCGCGGACGAGCTGTACACCTTGGCGATGAAGCGGATCGACACCATCGCCGTCGAGGTCACGGCGCGCACCCAGCGGGGTTCGCTGGCCAGCTACATCTCGATCGTGCTGGCCGTGGTGGTCGTGCTGGGCGGCGGATCATTGCTGTTCACCACCCACTGGCCGGCGTCGGTCCGGCCCTGGGACTATCTGCCGCAGGCGGTGATCGGGGCCGCCATGATCGTGGCGGGCGTGCTGGCGGCCACCGCCCGCGGCCGGGTCCGGGCTCTGCTCCTGGTGGGAGCCACCGGCTATGGGACGGCGCTGCTGTTCCTGCTGCACGGCGGGCCCGATCTGGCGCTCACCCAGGTGCTGGTCGAGACCGTGTCCCTGATCGTTTTCGTGATGGTGCTGCGTCGGCTGCCGAAGTACTTCACCGACCGTCCGCTGCAATCCACCCGCTGGTGGCGCACGGTGCTCGCCGTCCTGGTCGGTGCCAGCGTGTCGCTGCTGGCGCTGGTCGCGGCCGGCGCCCGGGTCGCCGAGCCGGTCTCGGTCGACTACTACGAGGCGGCCTACACCTTCGGCTACGGCAAGAACATCGTCAACGTGACCCTGGTCGACACTCGTGCCTGGGACACCATCGGTGAGATCTCGGTGCTGGTGATCGCTGCCACGGGAGTGGCCAGCCTGATCTTCCTGCGCTCCCGGGTGCAGCGTGTCCGGCCGCGCGCCGGGGACGCAGCGTTCGGCGCCCGCGGACTGTGGCTGCGGGCCAGCGGTGCCCTCGACCCCGGTTCGCGCTCGCTGATCTTCGAGGTGATCACCCGAATCATGTTCAGCATCATGATGGTGGTCTCGGTCTACCTGCTGATCGCCGGCCACAACGCGCCCGGCGGCGGTTTCGCGGGCGGCTTGGTGGCCGGCATCGCGCTGATGATCCGCTACCTCGCGGCCGGGCGTCGTGAGCTGGACGACGCGGCACCCTTCGACGCCGGACGGCTGCTCGGCCTCGGCCTTGCTGTCGCAGTGTTCAGTGCCATCACCCCGGCACTGCTGGGCGGCAAGATCTTCCAGAGCTACGACTTGAAGCTGACCATTCCCGGCTGGGAGTACCTGGAGACCCCGTGGGGCAGCTGGACGCTGTTCGGCGAGATGCACCTGGTCAGTTCGACGGTCTTCGACATCGGCGTCTATCTGATCGTGATCGGCGTCGTGCTCGACCTCACCCGGACGCTCGGTGCCGGCATCGACATCCAGTCCGAGCAGGACCAGGCGCCCGTGCCGCAACCGGAGTCGACCCGGGCCCGTCCGGCGCTGACCCCCGAGGCCGAGCAGGTGATCCGGTACACCACCGGCGGCGGGAAGGGGCATTACACATGAGCCCGAACGTCACCCTGGCGATCATCGCCGGCGCACTGATCGCCTGCGGCGTCTACCTGATCACCGAGCGCTCGCTGAGCCGCATCCTGATGGGTGTGATGGTGGGCGGCAACGGCGTCAACCTGCTGTTCCTGGTGGCGTCCGGCGCCGCCGGCGGTCCGCCGCTGATCGGGGTCACGCCGAAGGACGAGATGTCCGACCCGTTGCCGCAGGCGATGGTGCTGACCGCGATCGTGATCGCGCTGGCCACCGCCGCGTTCCTGGTCACCATGGCCTACCGGTCCTTCCAGCTGAACGGCCACGACGAGGTCGCCGACGACGTCGAGGACGCCCGGATCCGCGAGCTGGCGCGCGCGGACGAGGCGTCCGACAGCTTCGAGGAGATCAGGTTCACCGACACCGGGGCGGATGTGGTGAGCGAATGAACAACCTGCTGCCGCTACCGGTCCTGCTGCCGATGTTCGGAGCGGCACTGACCCTGATGCTCGGACGGCGTCCGCGGCTGCAGCGTGCGGTGTCGATCCTCACCCTCGGCGGCGTGTGCCTGGTCGCCGGCTCGCTGATCTGGATCACCGACACCTACGGCGTGCAGGCGCTCTGGGTGGGGGCCTGGGCGCCACTGGGCGTGGTCCTGGTCGCCGACCGGCTGGCTGCCCTGATGCTCACCGTGGCCTCCCTGGTCACCCTCGGGGTGTTGATCTACGCCACCGGACAGGACGAGGAGGAGGTGCACCGGGAAACCCCGGTGTCGATCTTCCACCCGACCTTCCTGCTGCTGTCGGCCGGGGTGTCGGACGCCTTCCTGGCCGGCGACCTGTTCAACCTGTTCGTCGGCTTCGAGATCCTGCTGTTCGCCTCCTACGTGCTGATCACCATGGGCGGGACGGGGGAGCGGATCAGCGCCGGTTCGATCTATGTGGTGATCAACCTGGTCAGCTCGCTGCTCTTCCTGACCGCGCTGGCGGTGACCTACGCCGCCACCGGCACGGTGAACATGGCGCAGCTCAGCCTGAGGTTCTCCGAGCTACCGGTGGACGTCACGATCGGCATCCAGTTGCTGTTGCTGGTGGTCTTCGCGATCAAGGCGGCAGTCTTCCCGCTGTCGTTCTGGCTGCCCGACTCGTACCCGACGGCGCCGGCCCCGGTGACGGCGGTGTTCGCTGGCCTGCTCACGAAGGTCGGCGTGTACGCGATCCTGCGCACCCAGACCGCGATCTTTCCGCACAGCGGGCTCACCGACCTGCTCGGCTGGGCGGCGCTGGCCACCATGGTGATCGGCATCCTGGGCGCGATCGCCCAGTCCGAGATCAAGCGACTGCTGTCGTTCACCCTGGTTTCGCACATCGGCTACATGATCTTCGGGGTGGCGCTGGCCACCCAGGCCAGCCTCGGCGGCGCCATCTTCTACACCGCCCACCACATCACCGTGCAGGCCGCGTTGTTCCTGGTCGCAGGCCTGATCGAGCGGGTCGGCGGTTCCACCTCGATGGATCGGCTCGGCGGCCTGGCCAGCACGGCGCCGGTGCTGGGCGTGCTGTTCTTCATCCCGGCGATGAACCTGGCCGGCATTCCGCCGTTGTCCGGTTTCGTCGGCAAGTTGGGGCTGTTGATGGCCGGCGTCGAGGTCGGGACGCCGCTGGCCTGGGCGCTGGTCGTCGGCAGTGTGCTGACCAGCCTGCTCACGCTGTACGCGGTGGCGAAGGTGTGGAACCGGGCCTTCTGGGGGACGCCGCTGCTGGGTCCGCTGGCCCCGCGGGACCAACCGCTCGATGCCGAACTGGAAGCCAAGCCGATGCCGGGGGTGATGGTCGGCGCCACCGCCGGCCTGGTCGGGCTGGGCCTGGCCCTGACCTTCCTGGCCGGTCCGCTCTATGGCTACGTGCAACGCGCCGCGGCGGGGGTGCTGGACATCTCCTACTTGGAGGCAGTGCTGACGGGGGTGGCGCGATGAGGCGTTCGGCGAGCCGGCGGCGGCTGCGGTGGAGGTTGCAGTGGCGAGCGATCCTGGCACTGACCGCCATCTGGGTGATTCTCTGGGGCAACTACTCCCTGGTGGACGTGGTGGTGGGCCTGGCCGTGTCGTGGCTGGTCACGGTCACCTTTCCGTTGCCGCCGATCCGCTACCGGGGCCGGCCCCACCTGCGCGGCACGATCCGCCTGACGTTCACCACGCTGGTCGACCTGGCGGTCGCGTCCTGGCGGCTCACCATCGCGGCGTTCCGCCCGCGGATCGATTTCCGGCCCGCCGTCATCCGGGTGCCGCTGCGCAGCAACCAGGACCTCTACCAGGTGGAAACCGCCGAACTGATCTCCATCGTGCCCGGTTCGATCGTGATCGACGCCCGCCGCTCGACCCGGACGCTCTATCTGCACCTGGTGGACGTCACCGGACCGGAGGGCATTGAGGAAGCCCGCAGCCATTCGCTCACCGTCGAGCGGCGGCTGCTGGAGGCGATCGGCAGCGCGTCCGATATCGCCGCACTGCGGGAGAAGGAGCAGGCATGACCCAGGTCCTGATCTGGCTGGCCGCCGGGATGATCGCCGCGGCGGTCGGCTTGACGCTGTGGCGGCTCACCACCGGCCCCTCGACGCTGGACCGCATCGTCAGTGCGGACGTGCTGCTGTCGACCGTGCTGATGACGATCTGCCTGGTCATGGTGGCGACCAAGGACACCAGCGCGATCTCGATCCTGCTGGTGCTCGCCATGGTGGCGTTCACCGGCGGGGTGAGCGTGGCGCGGATGCTCGCCCCGGGGGCCGCCGAGCGGCAGCGCTACCGGCGTGACGAGGAGGACGCCCGATGACCGCGGGCGAGGTCTTTGACCTGATCGGGGCACTCTTCCTGGTCGGCGGGGCGTTCTTCTGCCTGGGTGGAGCGCTGGGCCTGGCCCGCTTCCCGGACGTCCTGGCCCGGATGCACGCCGCCACGAAGCCGCAGGTCTTCGGCCTGCTGCTGGTGCTGCTCGGGGTGGCGTTCTCGATCCGCGAGCCGAGGCTGTGGTTGATCCTGCTGGTGGTGATCCTGCTGCAGGTGCTGACGGCACCGGTCGCCGGTCACCTGATCGGACGGGTCGCCTACCGCTCCGGCGCCTGGGAGCCGGACGACCTGGTGGTCGACGAGTTGTCCGAGGACCTGCGGGACGCCGGCTTCGTCCGCAACGAGGAGTTCCGGCCGGAACGTGAGCAGGACACGCCCCAGCCGTCGGCGGAGTGACGCCGCCGACGAGTCGTCGCGACAGGCTCAACCACCGCTGGTCGAGCCTGTCGAGACCCCGGTCCGCTCAACTGGCAAGCCGTAGGACCCGCGACTCCCACGGTCCCAGCACCGCCGACGTGCCGTCAGGGTGGGTGCCGAGGATCAGTTCGGCGCGGTCCAGATCGGGCAGCGAGTCCACCGGCAGCTCCGCAGGAACGGAGGAGCAGTTGGCGACGATCAGTAGCACCTGATCGCCCAGCGTCCGGGTGAACGCCCAGACCTGGTCGTGGTCGGACAGCAACAGCTCGAAGCGGCCCTCGCGGACCACCTCGTCGCTGTGCCGCAACCTGATCAGCTGCTGGAAGTGAGCGAACACCGAGCCCGGGTCGCGCAGCGCCGCGGCGGCGTTGATCTCGATGTAGTTGGGGTTGACCGGCATCCATGGGATGTCGGTGGTGAAGCCGGCATAGGGGGTGTCGTCCCATTGCACAGGGGTGCGGGCGTGGTCGCGGCCCTTGCGGGCCAACGAGCGCAGGATTTGGTCCTCCTCGACCCCGGCGGCCGAGGCCCGGGCATGGTAGTTGAGCGATTCGACGTCGAGGTAGTGCGCGATATGGGTCAGGGGCGCATTCGTCATGCCGAACTCTTCGCCCTGGTAGATGTAGGGCGTGCCCTTGTGCAGGTGCAGCACGGTGGCCAGCGTCTTGGCCGAGTTCACCCGATGCTCGGCAGAGTCGTCGCCGAATCGGGACACCGCCCGCGGCTGGTCGTGGTTGTCGTAGTACAGCGAGTTCCAACCGGCCTCCGCCAGGCCGTCCTGCCATTGGGCCAGGTTCTCCTTGAGCCTGGGCAGCGGAAGATCGGCCAGCTCCCACTTGTTCCAGCCGACCTGGTCGAGGTTGACGTGCTCGAAGGTGAACACCATGTTGAGCTCGTGCCGCGCCGGATCGGTCACCCGCCGCGCCACCTCGACGGTCGCTCCGGGCATCTCGCCGACGGTCAGCAGGTTCTGCGCGTCCAGGCCGACCTCGCGGTTCATCTCGACGAGGAACTCGTCCAGCCGGGGGCCGTTTGCGATCTGTCCGAAGCCCGCCGGGCTGGGGTCGAGCGCCTCGCCCGAGGTGAGCGCGGACGGCTTGGAGATCAGGTTGATGACGTCCATCCGGAAGCCGTCGACGCCACGGTCGATCCACCACCGCATCATCGCGTGGACGGCGTGGCGCACCTGTGGGTTCTCCCAGTTGAGGTCGGGCTGGCCGGGGCTGAAGATGCCCAGGTAGTACTCCCCGCTGCGCGGATCATAGGTCCAGGCCGACGGAGCGAAAGCCGCGTGGGCGTCGTCGGGCTCGGCGCCCGGCGTCCCCGGTTCGTGACCCGGCCGGGCCGGACGCCAGAAGTACCAGTCCCGCTTTGCCGAGCCCGGTTCGCGGGACTCGATGAACCACGGGTGCTGGTCGGAGGTGTGGTTGACCACCAGGTCCATGATCAGCTTGAGGCCCCGCTGATGCGCGGCCGCGATCAGTTCGTCCAGGTCGGCCAGCGTCCCGAACAACGGATCGACATCGTGGTAGTCGCTGATGTCATAGCCGTTGTCCACCTGCGGTGAGCGGTACACCGGTGACAGCCAGAGCACGTCCACGCCGAGCTCGGCCAAGTAGTCGAGCCTGCTGGTGATGCCCGGAATGTCGCCCACACCGTCGCCGTTGGAGTCCTGGAACGAGCGCGGATAGATCTGGTAGACGACCGCGGAGCGCCACCACCCGTCCGGACGCGCGGTGCGCTCGAAGTCGGCTGGGCTCATGCTGTCTTCTCCTCTCGGCAACGAGAACAGGCCCCCGCGCGGGGCTGCAGCCATTCGGCTGCAGCACCTGCCCGGAGACCTGCGCTCGGACTGAAACGTCGATGCGGGACGGACGCGTCAGCTTACTTGATCGCGCCCTGGGTCAGACCCGACATCACCCAACGCTGCGAGAACAGGTAGACGATGATCGCCGGTGCCATCGCCATCAGGTACGAAGCGAAGCTGACGTTGTAGTTGTTGCTGAACTGGGTCTGGAAGATGCTGTTGACCACCGGGATGGTCTGCCATTCCGGCTGCGAGATGATCAGCGACGGCATCATGAAGTCGTTCCAGGAGCCCAGGAACGAGAAGATGCCGACGGTGGCCGCCATCGGTGCCAGCAGCGGGAAGATCAGCTGCCAGAACGTCTGCCAGGTGCTCGCGCCGTCCATTCGCATCGACTCCTCGAGCTCCAGCGGAATGGAGCGCAGGAAGGTGGTGAACAACAGGCAGTTGAACGCCAGCCCGAACACGATGGTGAGCAGCGCGACACCGAAGTAGTTGTCCAGGCCGAGGATGCCGGTCAGCCGCACCTGCGGCAGCGCGACCACCGGGAACGGAATGAACATAGCGGCCAGCAGGTAGAAGAACGAGTAGCGGAAGACCTTGCGGTCCCAGTTGCGGACGATCGCGTAGGACGCCATCGCCGAGAAGACGATCGAGCCGGCCACCGCGATCACCGTGACCAGGGTGGACACCAGGAATGCGCGCGGGAAGTTGGTCAGCGCCCAGGCCTCGGTGAAGCCGGAGGTGCTGAACGGGTTCGGCAGGCTGAAGGCGTTCAGGTCGGTGGCCTGTTCGGTGGTCTTGAACGCCATCGAGACGGTGACGTACAGCGGGATCAGCACGGTGAACGCGGCGAGGATCAGTAGGACGGTGGCCGTCCAGTTGGTCCGTTCCTGGCCGACCTTGCCGCGGGTGGTCGCTTTCGCGGGCTTCGTTGCGGTTGCGGTGCTCATTCGGAGGTCCCTCCTCGGGTCAAACGCAGCTGCACCAGCGCGATGATGATGGTGATGATGAAGAAGACGGCGGCGTTGGCCATCTGGTAGGCGTAGTCGCCGCCCTCGAAGCCCTTGAAGATGGTGAAGGCGACCGAACGGGTGGCGGTACCCGGACCGCCGTCGGTGAGGCCCTTGATCTGGTCGTACACGGCCAGGTAGTTCTTGAAGCCGATGATCATGTTGATCCCGACGTAGCCGGCGACCAGCGGCAGGGTGATGTGGATCAGGTTCTGCCACGGCGTGGTGCCGTCGATCGAGCTGGCCTCGTAGACCTCACCGGGAACCGTCATGAACCCGGCGATGTAGATCAGCATGGCGCTGGGAACCGAACCCCACACTGTCACGATGACGACCGCGAACCAGGCCCAGCTCTCGTTGGCGAGCAGGCTGGTGGACAGGGTCTCCGAGCCGATCATCTCGCCGAACGCGGTCAGCGAGTTGTTGAACAGGAACTTGAAGACGTAGGAGTAGATGATCGCCGAGATGACCATCGGGATCACGAAGATCGCGCGCAGCGGGTTGGTGAACTTGATCTTCGAGGTGAGCCCCAGCGCCAGGAAGAAGGCGATGGCGTTGACCAGGATCACCGTCACGAACGCGAACAGGAACGTGAAGCCGTACGAGGAGAGGATGTTCTCGTCGCGGAACAACGCGATGTAGTTGCGGAAACCGATCCAGTTGAAGTCACCGAAGCCCATCGAGTTGGTGAAACTCATGGTCATGCCTTCGATGGCGGGGTAGGTGATCAGCAGGGTGAACACCGCGATGGCGGGGAAGAGGAAGAACCAGTAGATCGGTTCGACTGCCCGCCGGCGGTGCACGATCGGCGCCGCGTCAGCCTTCTTCGTCGGCTGTTGGACTGTGGACGACATGCAATGACTCCTTTGTCAGGCCCGGAAGGCGAGTCGGGCCCAGTCGCGGTCGAGCTGAGCGAGGATCGGCTCGGGAGCTTCACCGAGGACGATGGACTGGAAGTAGTTCGGCGCCGGAATCGTGCCGGGGATGAACTGCGAGGGGCCCATGTAGAACTTGCCCGAGTCGTAGTACGGCTGCATGCCGATGATGCGCTCGTCGGTCACCGGCGGGGCATCCTTGGTGGTGCCGAAGCCGAGGAACTTCGCGTTGTACGGATCCTGGATCTTGGGCTGCATCAGGTACTGCAGGAACTCGCGGGCGCCGGACCTGCCGTCCGCGACTTCGGGGATCCACAGGGACAGGTCGATGTTGACCCGGACCTTGAGGTCGTCGGTCTTGTTCGTGGCTGGGAACGGGAAGGTGCCCAGGTCAAGGTCCTTGCCCACCTTCTCGAACTCACCGAATGCCCACGGGCCCTGGAAGATCATCGCCGCGGCGCCATTGGCGAACGCGGTGTTGCCGTCACCGTAGCCGCGGCTGGCGGCGTCGGAGTTGATGTACTTGGTGAGTTCGACCATCTTCTGGACCGGTTCGAGCATCGTCTTCTGGAACGACACCTCCGAGTTGGGTCCGACGTTGACGCCGATCTCGTTCATCTTGCGGTAGAACTCGGCGATGTCGACCATGCCGCCGGCCGGATAGTCGAACCAGCCCTGCATGATCGTCCAGGAATCCATGAACGTCGCATAGATCGGGGTGACGCCCTTGCCCTTGAGGGTCTCGCACACGTTGAGCAGCTGGTCCCACGTGGTCGGCACCTCGACGCCGTTGTCGGCGAAGATGCGCTTGTTGTAGATCACCGAGGCCGCCATGGCCGAATACGGCAGCACGCTGGTCCGGTTCTCGTACTGCGGGTAGGCCTTGGTCAGCGTGACGATGTCGGGGCGGATGGTGGCCGCCTCGGGCAGGTTGGACAGGTCGGAGAGCGCGCCGCGCTCCATGAACCGCGCCATTTCCAGGTTGTAGTTCAACAAGCCGAGATCCGGCGGGTTGCTGCGCACGAAGCTGGCCGACAGGTTCGTCGAGATGTCGTGCAGGATGCGGTACTTGCTTTGCGAGGCGGTGAAGTCAGCAGCGAGCTGGCTGAAGTAGGACACCGCTTCGGGCTTGGACTGGTAGAAGGTGATGGTCTGTTGTGAACTGGCAGAGCACCCGGTCAGCCAGGGCGCCGCAGCGACGGCCCCGACCGTCCCGGCAGCGGCGAGGAACGTGCGCCGCGACGGGGACCAGGTCCTGAGAGGGTTGGCGTCCTGGTGAGGAACGCCTGTGGAAACTTGAGGCACGTCGTTGTCCCTTCGGGTCGTCGATGACTGCGCCGGTTCCTGCGCTGACTAAATCGAGCTATCGCAGGAAAATAACTCCGGGTAGGATGCCGCAGAATCGCGCCGACGGTCAAGGGGGAATGGACGGATGAGCCTCACCGCCGGCCAGCTGCGCCATCGGGCGAGTACGGCCGCGGTTTTGGAGTTCGCCTGGGACGCCGGACCATTCCAGGCCGACCATGTCATCGCCGCTCTCGGACTGACCCGATCGACCGCATTGGCCGCCCTCGACACGCTGATCGAAGTGGGCCTGATCAGCGAGTTGCCCAGCGCCGGTCCCGAGGACGGCTACCGGCTCGGCCGTCCCGCGCGCCGCTTCGAATTGCGCGCCGAAGCCGGGGTCGTGGTCGGGATCGACGCCGGCGAGCGCCAGTTCACCGCGTCCGTCGCCGATCTCTCAGGTGAGATCCTCGCGCGCCGGTCGATCGAGGTGCGCGGCTTCACCGACGCCGCGCTGGTGAGATTCCCCGATCTCGATCCGGACGAGCGGCCCCAGGCGGCGTTCCGGGCGATCGACGTCGTATTGGCCGCGGTGGGACGGACCCGCGCGGACGTGATCGGCGTCGGGATCGGGATTCCGGCACCGGTCGACGCTGACGGAGGCTCACCCGCCCACGCACAGGGCTTCTGGCAGCACATGAACAGCGGACTCCAGCGCGCGCTCGATGTCGAGTTCCCGGCCGTCCGGGTGGAGAACGATGCCGCCCTCGCGGCGGTGGCCGAGGGGGCCCGCGGTGAGGCGCGCGGGCATGACGACTTCGTGGCGATTCTGGTGGGTCGCAGGCTGGGCTCGGGGGTTTTCCTGGACGGCCGGCTGGTGCGCGGGGCGCACGGCGGTGTCGGAGAGCTCGAGGGCCTGAGGTACGTCCCGGGTGTGGGCAGCAGCCATGGCATCGGGCCGCGTGCCGAGTGGTGGCTGCGCCGCGCGCTGGAGGCCCACGAGGTCCCCGCCGATCACCCCTGGGCACAGTTGGAGGGAGGCGGCCTGACCGCGGAGGCAGTGCTCTCTGCGGCCAGTCTGGACGATCCGGTCTCGCGTCCGCTGCTCGAAGAACTCGGCATGACGATGGGCAGGATCTGCAGCGTTGTGGCCCGCTTCTACGACCCGGGCGTGATAGTGGTCTGCGGAGCAATGGCAGGCTCGCTGGGCGACGTGCTGGAGATCGCGCGGACGCACCTGGCCGCCGACTCGGAACTGCCGCCCCCGGAGATCGTGTCCTCCCAGTTCGGCGGCGACATCGTCTCGCTGGGCGCGGTTTCCGCGGCGCGCGAGGCTGCCGCCGCCGTTGCGCTGACCTTGTTCTCCGAACGGCACCAGGGGTAGCTTCCGCGCGCCCGGTCGACCCAGGTCGTGGCACGACCGGCACCCGGCCACTACGGTTCAAAGATGGGTGCCGCCGGTTCTGGGATGGACGCCGGTGGTGCGCCACGCTGGGCGGGCTTCGCGCCCGGGCTGTACACCTTGCTGCATTACCGGCGGGGCTGGCTTCGCGGCGACCTGCTCGCCGGGATCACGGTGGCCGCCTACCTGATCCCGCAGGTGATGGCATACGCGGAGATCGCCGGGTTGCCGCCGATCGCGGGTCTGTGGGCAATCCTCGCGCCGCTTGCGGTCTATGCGCTGCTGGGGTCCTCCACGCAGCTCTCGATCGGGCCCGAATCGACGACCGCGCTGATGACCGCCGCCGGGGTGGGTGCGTTGATCGGCGCGGCCGGTGGAACCGGTCGGTGGTCCGAGGTGGCTGCGCTGATGGCTGTCGCCGTCGGCCTGATCTGCCTGGTCGGTTGGATCTTCCGGCTCGGCTTCCTGGCCAACCTGCTGTCGCGTCCGGTCCTGGTCGGCTACATGGCCGGGATCGCGGTGCTGATGATCACCAGCCAGTTCGGCAAGGTGACGAAGCTCTCCATCGCCGGTGACCAGCCGTGGACGCAGTTGCTCTCGCTGGTGTCGCAACTCGGCGCCGCGCATCTGCCGACGGTGCTGCTGGCGGTCTGCGTGGGCGCCGGCCTGGTCGCCTTCAGGCACTGGCTGCCGACCTGGCCGGGTCCGCTGATCTGCATGCTGGCAGCCGCGGGGTGCGTCCGGCTGTTCGATCTGGAGGCGCTCGGCGTCCAGGTGATCGGCGCTGTGCCGCAGGGGCTGCCGGCGCCACGGGTACCTGCTCTGGACGACCTCGCGCTGCTCACCCTGCTGCCCTACGCCCTCGGGATCGCCGTCGTCGGCTACACCGACAACGTGCTGACGGCGCGGGCCTTCGCGACCCGGCGCAAGGAGCGGGTGGACAGCAACCAGGAGCTTCTCGCGCTGGGCGCGGCCAACCTGGCCAACGGCTTCGCGAACGGCTTTCCGGTGAGTTCGTCCGGCAGCCGGACGGCGATCGGGGACGCCATGGGCAGCCGCAGCCAGCTGTACTCGCTGGTCTGCCTGGTGTTCGTGGTCGGGACGCTGCTGGTGCTCGGTCCGGTGCTGGCAGGGTTTCCGACGGCGGCGCTCGGCGCCTTGGTGATCTACGCCGCTATCCGCCTGATCGACGTCGCCGAGCTGAAGCGGATCGCCCGCTTCCGGCGCAGCGAGCTGTTCCTGGCAATCGCCACCACACTCGGGGTCCTGGTCTTCGACGTGCTGGGCGGCATCGGGCTGGCGGTCGGCCTTTCGGTGCTGGATCTGATCCGCCGGATCGCCAGCCCGCACGACGGCATCCTCGGTTACGTGCCCGGCCTGGCGGGCATGCACGACGTGGACGACTACCCCGGCGCGGTGCAGGTGCCCGGCCTGGTTGTCTACCGGTACGACTCGCCGCTGTTCTTCGCCAACGCCGATGACTTCCTGACCAGGGCCAGCGCCGCGGTCAGCGACGCCCAGCCACGCTGCCGATGGTTCGTGCTGAACGCGGAGGCGAACATCGAGGTGGATCTGACCAGCGTGGACGCCCTGGAGGCGCTGCGTGAACAACTGGACGCGCAGGGAATCACGTTTGCGCTGGCGCGGGTGAAGTCCGAGCTCCTGGAGCAATTGGAGGCCGCGGGCTTCGTGGAGCGGGTGGGACGGGAGCTGATCTTTCCGACCCTGCCCACCGCCGTCGGAGCGTACGCCGCCTGGCATTTCGCCGAAACCGGAGAGCTGCCGCCCGGCGCTCCTCCGCCGCCGACTCCCGGCCATGTGGCATAATGACCCCCAGGACGAGCCTGCGCGGCAGGCTCATTCGATCCGGCATAAGTCGAGGTGACAGCTCGATGACCGGCCGACCCGACCGCGACGGCGACGACCGCGGGGGTTGGTAGGGCGGGTCCCAGTCCACAGGCTTAGCCACCGTGGTGGCCACATCAATCGGCGCCCCCAGCCGATGAAGGGGAGCACATGCTCGACAACGATTCACCCACACTCACCTCTGCCTTGGACGACGCCGTCGCGTCACCGCCGCCGCGGCGGCGTAGGTCCGCCAGCCGACCCGCGGGCCCGCCGGCCAGCCGGCCGACGCCGCCCGCCGCCGAGTCCCTTCCGATCGAGGCATCGGCCGAGCCGGTGGGGGAGTCCCAGCCGGAGGCTGAAGGCGAGGCTGTCCAGGAGACCGCCCCGGCCCCTGAGGTCGAGGCCCCCGAGGTCGAGTCCGCCGAGGTCGAGGCGCCTGAGGTCGAGTCCGCCGAGGTCGAGGATGAGGCCCCTGAGGTCGAGGATGAGGTCGCCCCAGACGCTGTCGCCCCCGACGCTGAGCCGGTGCCCGACGCTGAGCCCGTCGTCGCCGAGGCGCCCGACACCGAGCCTGTCGCCGACGAGGCCGAGGATGAGCCCGCCCACGAGGAGGAGGCGGTCTTCACCACTCCGGCGGTCGCCGAGGATGCGACTCCCGCCGAGGCTGCCCCGATCGAGACGAGTGCTGACGCCGACGTGCCAGCCCCGCGGCAGCGCCGTAAGCGCGCCCCGATTACCGAGGTGGTCGAGGAAGAGGCGTCCGAGCCGCTGCCCGAGCCGCTCAGCCTGGACGAGTTGCCCACCCTGGACGAGTTGGCCCCGCGTGCCTCCGAGCAGCGCGGACGCCGGCGCAAGCGCGCGCCGGAACCCGAGCCCGCGGTGGCCGCGTCCGAGCCGTCCGAGACGAGCTCGGAGGAGGAGACCGACCCGGTCGGCCAGAGCCTCGCCGAGTTGAGCAGGGCGCGCGGCCGCAAGCGCGCGAAGAAGTCCGAGACCGAGGCCGCGGCGGCACTGGACGAGTTGGCGGCCGCCATCGGTGGTCAGCGCGACGCCGATGCGCCGCCGGCCTCGGATGAGGATGGCGACCAGGCTGAGGTGCCCGGTAACGAGGCGCCCGGTGACGAGGCGCCGGCCGAGGCCGCTGATCAGGTGGAGGCCGCCACCGATGCCGAGGAGCAGAGCGAGGCGGTCGACGAGGACGGCGACGACTCGGGTGAGGGCCCACGCCGGCGTCGCCGTCGCCGTGGTGGACGCCGCCGGCGCCGTGGCGGTGCGGTCGAAACTACCGACGAGGAGGCCGGCGAGGACGGCTCCGACGAGGACAGCGACAATGGCGAGGCTGACGGTGAGGCCGCCGCGTCCGACACCGACGGCGAATCGGAGAGCACAGCTGAGGGGGGTGGCTCGGGTCGGCGCCGGCGCCGTCGCCGGCGCCGTGGTGAGGACACCACCGGGGCCGACGACGACCCGTCCGATGTGGTGGTGCGGGTGCGCCAACCGCGCCGCTCCAAGGTCAGCGACGAGGTTACCGGCATCGACGGCTCGACCCGGATGGAGGCCAAGCGGCAGCGCCGCCGGGAGGGCCGCGCCGCCGGACGCCGCCGCTCGCCGATCCTGTCCGAGGCTGAGTTCCTGGCCCGCCGTGAGGCGGTCGACCGGAAGATGCTGATCCGGCAGGCCGACGACTACACCCAGATCGCGGTCCTGGAGGACGGCGTCCTGGTCGAGCATTACGTCGACCGGGCGTCCGCCAACTCGATGATCGGCAACGTGTACCTGGGCAAGGTGCAGAACGTGCTGCCGTCGATGGAGGCCGCCTTCATCGACATCGGACGCGGTCGCAACGCCGTGCTGTACGCCGGCGAGATGGACTGGGAGAAGTTCGGCGTCACCGGTGGCGACCGCAAGATGGAGAAGGTCCTCAAGTCGGGCCAGAGCGTGCTGGTGCAGGTCACCAAGGACCCGATCGGCGCGAAGGGTGCCCGACTCACCGCGCACGTGTCGATCCCCGGCCGCTACGTCGTCTACTCGCCGGGCGGACAGCTGTCCGGCATCTCCCGGAAGCTCCCCGAGGGCGAACGGACGCGGCTCAAGGGCATCCTGGACGAGCTGGTCGGCGACACCGCCTCGGTGATCGTCCGCACCGCGGCCGAGGGAGCGTCGGAGGATGAGTTGGTCCGCGACGTCAACCGGTTGAAGGCCCAGTGGGAGGTCATCGAGAAGCGGGTGAAGGCCGGCAAATCGCCCGAGCAGCTCTACGCAGAACCCGATCTCACCGTCCGGATCGTCCGCGACCTGTTCACCGAGGACTTCGGACGCCTCGTGGTGGACGGCAACGGCAAGGGCGAGGACGCCTGGGACACCGTCGACGCCTACGTCACCCACGTCGCACCGCACCTGAAGGAGCGGCTGGAGCACTGGAATCGGGACGAGTCCGGCGACCTTTTCGCGGCGAACCGGATCGACGAGCAGATTGCCAAGGCTTTGGAGCGCAAGGTCTTCCTGCCTTCGGGCGGCTCGCTGATCATCGACCGCACCGAGGCGATGACCGTCATCGACGTCAACACCGGCAAATTCACCGGCACCTCCGGCAACCTGGAGGCGACCGTGACCTCCAACAACCTGGAGGCGGCCGAGGAGATCGTCCGCCAGCTGCGGCTGCGGGATATCGGCGGCATCATCGTCGTCGACTTCATCGACATGGTGCTGCCGGCCAACCGCGAGTTGCTGCTGCGCCGGCTGGTCGAATGTCTCGGACGCGACCGCACCCGGCACCAGGTGGCCGAGGTCACCTCGCTGGGCCTGGTGCAGATGACCCGCAAGAAGATCGGCACCGGCCTCGCCGAGGCGTTCACCGTGACCTGCGAGACCTGTCACGGACGCGGCTACCACCGCCACGACACCCCGGTCGATTCCCAGGCCCCCGCCGACGGCGGCGAGCGCGAGCACGGACGCCGCCGGCGCCACTGAGCTTCGTCGGCGCGGGTCTCGATAAGCTCAGCCATCGCTGGTCGAGCTTGTCGAGACCCGTCTCCGCGCCTGCCCTCCATCGCGCCGCCGACCGACGAAGGTCAGCGATTCCCCAGGGGGCCCTAGCACGGTCGAGCTGCCGTATCGACTCGCGCGACACCCGTGGATGACGGACGCCGGCGTCCGAGCCGGTCATAGGGTTTTCCGTTGGAAGGAGACACCCCATGACTGCTACCGCAACGACTCCGGCTCCGCTGAACTCCCCGGCGCGAGTGATCACCGCGAGCATGATCGGGACGACGATCGAGTTCTACGACTTCTACGTCTACGCCACCGCGGCGGTCCTGGTCTTCCCGCAACTGTTCTTTCCCACCGGCAACCCCACGACCGCACTGATCGCGTCCTTCGGCGTGTTCGGTGCGGCGATGATCGCCCGCCCGATCGGCGCGATCTTCTTCGGACACCTCGGCGACAGGCGCGGCCGCAAGACCACGCTGGTGGTGAGCCTGCTGACGATGGGCATCGCCACGTTCCTGATCGGTGTGCTGCCGACCTTCCACAGCGTCGGTCTGCTGGCGCCGATCCTGTTGCTGATTCTTCGCCTGGCGCAGGGCTTCGCGCTCGGCGGTGAATGGTCGGGTGCCGCACTGGTGGCGACCGAGAACGCGCCCGCGGGCAAACGCGCCTGGTACGGCACGTTCCCGCAGGTGGGTGCACCCCTCGGCTTCATCATCGCGAACGGCATCTTCCTGTCGATCAACGCCGCACTTCCGCCCACCGGCGGCGCCTTGCAGTCCGAGGCCTTCCTGAGCTGGGGCTGGCGGGTGCCGTTCCTGTTCTCCGCGGTGATGGTGGTCGTTGGGCTCTGGGTACGGCTGAAGCTGGTCGAATCGGCGGCGTTCACCGACGCCGAGAAGCGTGGTGCGATCCGCAAGCTGCCGCTGAGCACCACCTTCCGGTTCCATTGGCGCGAGGTGGTGCTGGGCACATTCATCATGCTGGCCACCTACGTGCTGTTCTACCTGATGAGCAGCTTCACCCTCACCTTCGGCACCGCGAAGGCCACCGCGAGTCCTGCCGGCCTGGGCATCGGCTACACCCAGTTCGTGTTGATGCAGATCCTCGGGGTGATCTTCTTCGGCCTATTCACGCTGCTCTCCGGCCCGCTCGCCGATTCGATCGGACGCCGCAAGCTGCTGCTCGGCGTCACGGCGGTGATCATCGTCTTCGGCCTGGCCTTCCCGCTGTGGTTCTCCAGCCAGTCCGATCCGCTGTTCACCGGCGCGATGGCCCAGGCCGGCCTGATCATCGGCTTCACGCTGATGGGAGCCACCTTCGGTCCGATGGGGGCACTGCTGCCCGAGTTGTTCCCGACCAACGTGCGCTACACCGGTTCGGCGATCGCCTACAACGTGTCGAGCATCCTGGGTGCCGCAGTGGCCCCGATCATCGCCGTTGCGCTGTGGGCTCAGGCCGGCGGCAGCACCTGGCTGGTCGGCGTCTACCTGGCCGGTGCCGGCGTCCTCACCCTGATCGCGCTACTCCTCAGCCGTGAGACCAAGGACACCGACTACTCGGCGGCGTCCGTCGAGGACGAGTTCGAGCTAGGTGGCACCAGTCCCCGGTGACCAAGGGAACCGTCCCCGGGGACCGCGGGTTTGGTTCAGCGGACCAGCAGGCTGATCGCGTGGATGCCGAGGCCCGCCAGGCAGCCGACGACGGTGCCGTTGATCCGGATGAACTGCAGGTCCCGTCCGACGTGGAGTTCGATGCGGCGGGCGGCCTGTTGGCCGTCCCAGCGCTCGATGGTGTGGCTGATCACCTCCGACAGTTCGGCGCCGTAGCTGCGGACGACGAACGCGGACGCGTCCTCGAGCCGTCCCTCCAGCCGGGTGCGGAGGGCGTCGTCGTCGAGCAGCGAGTCGCCGAAGCGCTGCACGGCGCGGACGGCGCGCTGCTTGAACTCGGACGACTCGGCAGCGAGGGCGCCGTCCAGTGACGCGCGGACGGTGCTCCACAGGCTGACGATCGTCTCCGCGGTCTGCGGATGGCTCAGCACCCGGTCCTTCAGCTGTTCGGCGCGTTCGGCAACCACCGGGTTGTGCTGCAGGTCGTGCGCCACCTGGCGGAGCAGGTCGTCCAGGGCGGCCCGCGTGGGATGGCTCCGGTCGCGCCGGATCGCCCACAGCCACTCCATCGCCTGGTCGTAGGTCCAGCGGACGACGCGGCGATTGACGAACCCCGGCGCCCAGCGCGGGGCCCGCTCGCCGACGATCCCGTCGAAGGTGTCCGGATGCCGCCGCAACCAGTCGTGCACCTCGCCGACGACCAGGTCGACCAGCCCGTGGTGCGCGCCGTCGGTGACGATCGCATCCAGCAGATCACCGGCGGTGTCGGCCAGCGGTTCGGCGCGCAGCCGGGGCACGATCACGTCGCCCACCAGGTGGGTCACATCGTCGTCGGAGATCCGGGTGAGTGCGAGCCGGGCCAGCCGGGAGCCCTCGGCCACCACCCGGACGGCGTTGGTTTCGACCTGCAGCCACTCGCCGAGCCGGGTCCCGACGTGGGTGGCCGCCACTCGTTCGCGGACGATCGCCTCGGTGAGGAAGTTCTCGGTGAAGAACGATTGCAGGTTGTGGGCGATGTCGTCCTTGCGTTTGGGGATGATCGCGGTGTGCGGGATCGGCAGCCCGAGCGGGTGGCGGAACAGTGCGGTCACCGCGAACCAGTCGGCCAGCGCGCCCACCATGGCCGCCTCCGCGCCGGCGTTCACGAAGCCCCAGACGCCCTGGTCGGCGACCCGCAGCGTGGCCAGGTAGACCACAGCGGCGAGGAGCAGCAGCCCGAGCGCGATCAGCTTCATTCGGCGCAGCCGGGACCCGCGCTCCTGATCGGCCGGTGACATCGTTGCGATCGACACCTGCCCAGGATTCCAGGAGTGGCCGGACGTCGGCTAGACGCGCCGCCCTCGCCGGTTGAGCTTGTCGAAACCAAGCCTGCGGGGCCACAGGTCTCGACAAGCTCGACCAACGGTGATTGAGCTTGTCGAACCAAGCGGGCGAGGCTGCGAGTGCGGCCGAGTGCAGAAGTCAGAGCAGCTGGCGCCTCTGCAAGTCGGTTCGTAGCTGATCGGCGCCGGTGAACAGAATCGTGCCCAGTCCTACCCCCGCCGCGGCATCCAGGTTCTCCTGGGTGTCGTCGATCATCACGGTGGCGTCTGCCTCGAGACCGAAGCGCTCCAGGGCGTAGCGGAAGATGTCGGCGTCCGGCTTGGCGAGTCCGACCTCGCCGGAGACGATCACGTCGGCGAGCCGGTCGATCGCCGGGTTGGCGCGGCGGGCGATGTTGAAGTTCTCCTTGGCCCAGTTGGACAGCCCGAAGCACGGCACACCGGCCGCCAGCAGGTCGTCGATGACCTCGGCGGTTCCTGGAACCGGCCCGCTGACGGTCAGCGGGAAGCGGTCCAGATAGACCCGGTAGATCTCGGCCAGCTGCGGTGCCTGGTCGTCCATCTCGACCAGGGCGTCGCGCAACGGCATGCCGGCGTCGGTGCGGGCGTTGAGTTCCCAGAACACGGCAGAGGTAAGGAAGGTGTCGATCCGATCGGCGTCCACGACACCCTCCAAGGCCCGGACCGGGTCCCAGTCGACGATCACGTTGGCGACGTCGAAGATAAGAGCGGTGGTCACAGATCCTCCTCGGCAATCCTGATGCGCAGAGCCCGAGCCAGGGTTGGCCCAAGAGCGTGTGCCTGCTCATCGGTGATGACGGTGCCGGCCAGGCCGTCAACGCCGTCCAGACGATTCAACCGCACCATGTCGAGACCCCGCAGGTCAAGGTGTTCCCCCTTGCGGTTGTGCAGATCGAGATCCTCCACCAGGCAGTCCTGCAACGCCGTTCGGGTGACGTTCGCACCCGCCAGATCGAGAGTGCCGACGCGACAGCCGGCCAGCTGGACGTCCGAGACGGTTGCCTCTCGGAGGTTGAGGTAGCCGATCCGGACGCCGCGCAGCACCACGTTGTTCCAGCGGGCGCCGGACACGTCCAGGACGCCGATGCTGCCGCCGGTGACGACGACGCCACGCCACTCCGAGCGGGGTGCGTCCCAGGTGATCGTGCCCGGGTCGGCCACCTCCACCTCGGTGAGTCGGACGCGGCGCGAGGCCAACCGCTGGCTGGGCAACTGAGCCAGCTGCGAATCGCTGATCGCGGCGCCGACCACGGAGCCCTCGTCCTCATGCCAGGACAGCCGAGTCTCGCTGATGGCGGCGGCGTCGGCATCTGGACCCAGTTCGCGTCCGATCAGAGGCGGCAGCTGGGGCGGGTTCACCCTCGGCGTCTCGAGGCTCACCGGCCGCTCCTCACAACAGTCCCAGCCCGACCAGATCAGTGCGCAACCGGTCGGCGTCGGTGAACAGCAGGCCGGTCATGCCGACCTCGATCGAGGCGTCCACATTGTTCTGCCGATCGTCGACGAACACCGTCGACTCCGCGGCCAAGCCGAACCGGCGCAGGCTTAGCCGGTAGATCTCCGGATCGGGCTTGGTCAGGCCCACCTCGCCCGAGACGATCACGTCGTCCAGTTGGTCGATGATCGGGCCTGCCGCCCGGGCGATGTCGAACGTCTCCTTGGGCCAATTGGACAGCCCGAAGCACGGCACGCCGGCCGTCTGCAGTTCGCCGATCACCTCGGTGACGCCCGGCACCAAACCGGTCACCGAGTGGGCGTAGCGGTCGACGTAGAGCCGGAAGGCGGCGCCCAGGTGGGGTGCGCGGCGGTCCATCTCGGCGATCGCTTCGGCCACCGGCAGGCCGTGGTCCCAGGCTTCGTTGAGTTCCCAGAACTCCGTCGACGCGAAGAATGCGTTCACCTCGGGCTGGGGGAGTGCTCCGGGCAGGGTACGCCGCGGATCCCAATCGACGATCACGTTCGCGATGTCGAAGACAACGCTTGCCACTGCTTCTCCTCGGCTATGCAGACGTCGGATATCGGGACAGGCTACTGGGCAGAAGCACCCATCTGGGCGGGGTCGGGGTCAACCGCGACCGAGCGCCGACACTGTTCATAGGTGAGGTGGTTCACCCGGGAGGCGATCGTGTGGCGTGAGAGGGAGGCCGAGTTCGATTGGTGGTATCGCGCTGCCTACGCACGGGTCGCACGCACCGTCTTCCTGATCGTCCACGACCGTGACCGGGCCGAAGAGATCGCCCAGGATGCCTTCGTCCAGATGCTCCGCCATTGGGGCAGGGTGAGCGGCTACGAACAGCCTGATGCGTGGGTCCGACGGGTGGCGATTCGGATGGCGGTGCAGCACGCGCGGCGGGAACGTCGCCGCCCCACCCTGGAACTGCTCGCCTTCGGCGCGCCGGTGGTCCCGGCGACGGAATCCGGCGGGGTGCTCACCGCCATCGCGTCGTTGAGTCCGATGCAACGTGCCGCGGTGGTGCTCTTCTATTGGGCGGATCAGCCGGTACTCGAGATCGCCCGCACCCTCGGCGTCTCTGAGTCAACCGTGAAGCAGCATCTCTTCCGAGCCCGGGCGCGACTGGGCGAACTGCTGCGGGAGGAGGCCGGTCGAGATGTCGATTGAGGACCGCCTCCGGGCCGAACTGGGTGAGGTCGCCGATGAGTGGACGCCGGCCGTCGAGTCGTCGCTGGCCAAGGTGCGGGGCCGGCGCAATCGACGGCGGGTGCTGCAGCTCGCCGGTGTCGGCGGAGTCGTACTGACCATGGTGGCGATAGTTGCAGTCCTGCTTCCGCCGCGGCTGTCGGGCGTGCCCGCGAGCGTCGACCCGGCGGCCTCCGCGCCGCTGGTCGGTCGCATCCACGGGTCGGTTCGGTCGCCGGCGGGGCTGGCCGGGCGGTGGACGCTGGACTTCCGTACCGACGGCACGCTGGACGTGACCCCACCCGCCGGGTACCGGGGGATTCTCAGTGCCGTGCTGTTCCGGGCTGAGGGCGCCACCGTGACCACGACGCTCTTCCAGGAGGACGTCTGTGCCGGCCACGGGGTCGGCGGATACCAGTGGCGCAGGACGGCCGCGGGTGTGGAGTTCGTCGAGGCGCGGGACAACTGCCCCGCGCGGCGGTCGTTCTTCGTCGATACGACCTGGCTGTCAACCCGCTGAGTCCGTCGAACCTGTCACGAAGTGAGGTTCGAAGGAGGAGCCATGAGGACGCTGATACTCGCCTCTCTCACTGCGCTGGTCGTTTGTGCGGCGTGCGCATCGCCGGTCACAGGCGACCCTGCCGCGAGTCCGGTCCCGACGGAGGTCGGGTCGACCGCCGTCCAACCGACGACAGGTGTGCCGTCGGCGGGGATCGAGGTGGGAGTGGCATGGCAACGCACGATCGGAGCGCCCGAACTGAAGAAGCCAAAGGTGCGCCTGTCGCCCAAGGAACTGGACTTCGCCCCCGACGGGACCCTGCTCGTAGTGCTGAAGTTCGGCGACGGCACCTGGACGCAGTTCGCCAACTATCACGGTGACGCCCTTCAGCCTGGGGCCGCGGGCACCTACCGATACGACGACGCGGGTCAGCTGCTCCTGACGGACGACGCCGCTGGGGACACCTATCGGTATGCCTGGGAGGTGTCTGCGGACGCGCTCACCCTCAGGATGTTGGACCCAGTCGGCCGAACGCCGGACGATCTGGACGTCGTCCGATTGATGACCGAAGGCAGCTATCAGCGGATGCCGTCGTGACGACCGGCCTGTCTCGGGCGACCGTGGCTGCGGTGGTGCTGAGCCTGGGCCTCACCGGCTGCTCGCCGACCCCGGACGCCACCACCTCACCGACGTCGGCGCCGCTGGTGACGATTGCATGCCCCGCGGATGTCGAGGCCCAGTTCGTCTCCCGTCACGAATGCGCCGCGCTGACCGTGCCGCAGGATCATGGTGCGCCGAGTGGCCGGCAGTTGACGCTGCTCGTGCTCACGGTGTGGCCGGTGGGAACGGACCCGAAGCCAGGTATTTCCACCAGAATCGGCGCCAATCCGGGCGACCCGGAACCCCTGGGCGGGGACATTGCGGCAGGGGCGACTCGAAGCGGCCGCATGGTGGTGCAGCCGGTGCTGCGTGGTGGCACGTCCAACGCCGGGCCGTCCCTGGCCTGCCCCGAAGTGGACGCCGTTGCGACGGCGTCCGTCGCCGACCGGGACGCCGGCGTCCGGGACGCATTCCAGCAAGCGGTCTCAGCCTGCGCGGCACGACTGCACGGTGCGGGCGTCGACCCTGCCCTGTTCGACGCCGCACAGACGGTCGAGGATCTCGAGGCGCTCCGGACGGCGCTCGGCGAGGACGCCTGGGGCAGCCTGGGCAGCTACGGGACGTCGTCCCGCGCGTTGCTCACGTACCTTGATCGCCATCCGAGCCGTGTCGGCCTGGCTGTGCTGGACTCCCCGGCCTCCGCCGATCTCGATCCGCTCACCGCGGGCGTGATCGGCCTGGACTCCGCCCTGGCCGAGTTGGCCAGAACACATCCCAGGCTGCCGGGCGACTGGCGCAAGGCACTCAGCGTTGTCGGGCGCACCCCACTGACCGGGCGCAGTGGCACCACGGTGGTCGTCGTGGACGACGCCAAGCTGGTCCGGCTGGTTCGAGGGGCCCTCGGCGGGGATGGGCCAGCGAACGCAACCGTCGTTCCGGCGATCATCGCCGCGGCCGCGCGAGGCGAGTTGCATCGCTCCCTCGCTGCCCTGGCTGCCTCGGATCCGCCGTTCTGCGCGGGGTACGTCCCGCTGTGCCGAGGCGACCGTTCCGCCTTCTCGCTCGGGCTGTTCCTGACCGACCTTTGCGAGCAGTTGCCCGGCGACCGAACGACGCTCGAGAAGGCGATCGCGGGTCGGACGGCCTACCGACAGGCATTCGGCGCGTCCCCCTACCTGGACGCCTGCGCGGCCTGGGGCGTCCCAGCCGTCGAGCCGGTGGCGGTGGCTGCCTCGGATACGCCGGCGCTGCTGCTGTCGGGTGGCCTGGACTCGTTCTCGCGGCCGGAGTGGTCCGAGCAACTTGCTGAGCGGCTCGGGCCTCGATCGTGGAGCGTGGCCATTCCCGGCCATACCCATAACGTGCTCGGGTCGTCGGAATGCGCGATCTCGTTGCGCAACGCGTGGCGGGAGCGACCCACGGTGGCGCCGGCGATGGAGTGTCGCCGGTAGTGGATCTGGGCTTGGCTACGGCACGTTGCGCTGCAGCTCGTCCAACCACAGCGTCGCCGACACATCGGACGGCATCCGCCAGTCGCCGCGCGGCGACAGCGAGCCGCCGCGCACCACCTTCGGGCCGTTCGGCAGCGCCGAGCGCTTGAACTGGGCGAAACCGAAGTAGCGGCGCAGGAAGACCTCCAGCCACTTCTTGATCGTCGGCAGGTCGTAGGCAACCCGTTTGTCGTCGGGGAAGCCCTCCGGCCAGTCGCCGCGGGCGGCGTCCGCCCAGGCGTGCAGGGCCAGGAAGGCGATGGTCGACGGCGCGGTGCCGTGCCGCAGCACGTGGTAGAGAGTGAAGTCCTGCAGGTTGTAGGGACCGATGGACGCCTCGGTCGACTGCGGCTTCTCACCGGGTGAGGTGGGCACCAGTTCCGGGGTGATCTCGGTGTCGAGAATGGCGTGCAACACCTCGCCCACCTCGTCGCTGAACTGGCCGGACGCGCTCACCCAGCGGATCAGGTGCTGCATCAGCGTCTTCGGGACTCCGCCGTTGACGTTGTAGTGGCTCATCTGGTCGCCGACGCCGTAGGTGCACCAGCCGAGCGCCAGCTCGGACAGGTCACCGGTGCCGAGCACGATGCCGCCGCGCTGGTTCGCCAGCCGGAACAGGTAGTCGGTGCGCAGCCCGGCCTGGACGTTCTCGAAGGTGATGTCGTAGACCGGCTCACCGTCGGCGAACGGGTGGCCCATCTCGGCCAGCATCGTCCTGGCTGTGCCGGTAATGTCGAGGGTGGCGAACGTGACCCCCAGCGACTCGGCCAGCCGGGTGGCGTTGTTCCTGGTGTGGTCGGACGTCGCGAAGCCCGGCATGGTGAAGGCCAGGATGTCGGTGCGAGGGCGGCCCAGCCGGTCCATCGCTTTGGCGGCGACGATCAGCGCGTGGGTGGAATCCAGGCCGCCAGAGACGCCGATCACCAGCTTTGGCTGGCCGATCGCGCGGAGCCGCTGCTCCAGTCCGCTGACCTGGATGTTGTACGCCTCGTAACAGTCCTGGGCGAGCCGGGCCGCCTCGGACGGCACGAACGGGAAGCGGGCGACGTCCCTTCTCAAACCCAGATCACCGGACGGCGCACCAAGGGTGAACGGAACCCAGCGGAAGCCGTCCAGGCGCTCGGCGTGGGCGCGCCGATTGTCGTCGAAGGTGCCCATCCGTAGCCGCTCCTGATGCAGCCGGGCGACATGGACGTCGGCGATCGAGGCCCGCGGACCCTTCGGGAAGCGCTCCGATTCGGCCAGCAGGGTGCCGTTCTCGTAGATCATCGTCTGCCCGTCCCAGGACAGGTCCGTGGACGACTCGCCCTCGCCGGCGGCGGCGTAGACGTAGGCGGCCAGGCAGCGCGACGAGTTCGCCGCGCACAACTGATGCCGCTCCACCGACTTGGCGACCGTGATCGGCGACCCGGACAGATTCGCCAGCACGGTGGCACCGGCCAGCGCCGCCTCGGCGCTCGGCGGGATCGGCACCCACATGTCCTCGCAGATCTCCACATGCAACACGAAATGCGGGACGTCGTCCGCGGCGAACAGCAGATCCGGACCGAACGGAACGTCCACCCCGGCCACCCGGATCTCCCCGGTGACATCGTCGCCGGGGGCGATCTGCCGGCGCTCGTAGAACTCCCGGTAGGTGGGCAGGTACGACTTCGGCACCACGCCCAGAATGCTGCCGCGATGGATGACGATCGCGCAGTTGTAGATGCGGTGCAGGCTGCGTAGGGGAGCGCCGACCACCAGCACGGTGCTGAGGTCTGTCGACCCCTCCACCACGGACGCCACCGCGGCCTCCGCGGCGTCCAGAACCACGTCCTGCAGCAGCAGATCCTCGATCGAATACCCGGTCAGGCACAGCTCAGGGAAAACGGCCAGCGCCACGCCCTCGGCATCCAACTCGCGGGCTTGCTCCAGGATCGCGGACGCGTTGACCTCCGGCTGCACTATGGTGATCGGCAACGTGGCCGCCGCCACCCGCGCGAACCCGTGGGCGTACAGGTTGTGGAAGTCCATTCTGCTCCTTGTCGCGTCCGGCAGCCCGGGTAGCCAGCATGTCACTGTTGCGTCCCCCCGCCAAAGACGGAGACTCGGCGGTGTACGTCAGTCCGGACTTCATGAACGACCAACGCGAATGCGCGAAATAGGATCCGAAAGCGCTGTGGATAGTTAGTTGATCTTCCAGGTGCGCGCAGTGTTTCCGGCGAGGGACCATTGGAGTGAGTTGCCGTTGTGAGTGCCCAACCACCAATTCTGGTCGCCGGGGTAGTAGAAGAGGATGGAGTCTTTGCCTGCCTGGGTGAAGTCGCCGACCCAGAATGGCCGTCCGTCGTCGATGCCGTGCCCGAATCTGGCGGTGTTTCCGGCGAGGCTCCAAGACATGGTGGCGCCGCTGAATGTGCCGAGCCACCAGTTGTCGTCACCGGGGTAGTAGAACAGGATGTCGGAGCGCCCATCGCCGGTGAAATCGCCGACCCAGAACGGGCGCCCGACGTCGATGCCGTGCCCGAAGCCCGCCGTGTTTCCGACGTGAGACCATTGGAGCGAGTTGCCGTTGTGGGTGCCGAGCCACCAGTTGTCGTCGCCGGGGTAGTAGAAGAGGATGGAGTCCTTTCCTGCCTGGGCGAAGCTGCCCACCCAGAATGGCCGCCCGTCGTTGATGCCATGCCCGAAACCGGCGGTGTTTCCGGCATTGGACCATTGCAGTGAGTTGCCGTTGTGGCTGCCCAGCCACCAGTTGTCGTCACCGGGGTTGTAGAACAGGACGTCGGAGCGCCCATCGCCGGTGAAGTCGCCGATCCAGAATGGGCGTCCGTTATGGATGTCGTGCCCGAAGCCGGCCGTGTTTCCGGCGTTGGACCATTGGAGTGAGTTGCCGTTGTGGGTACCGAGCCACCAGTTGCCGTCGCCCGGGTAGTAGAAGAGGATGGAATCCTTTCCTGCCTGGGCGAAGCTGCCCACCCAGAATGGCCGCCCGTCGTTGATGCCATGCCCGAAACCGGCGGTGTTTCCGGCGTTGGACCATTGGAGTGAGTTGCCGTTGTGGGTGCCGAGCCACCAGTTGTCGTCGCCCGGGTGGTAGAACAGGATGTCGGAACGGCCGTCGCCGGTGAAATCGCCCACCCAGAACGGGCGTCCGTCATCGATGTCGTTGCCGAAGCCAGCGGTGTTTCCGGCATCCTTGATGCGGTGCGGGCTGAACGACGAGAGCGTCCAGTCGTCGGTCACGCGATTGTAGTTCAGCAGGCTGGAACGGCCGCTCGCCTCGAAGCGGCCGAGGAAATGGGTCGGGAGAAACCGATCCGGAACGGAGATCCTGCTCACGCCCCGGAACGGGTTCCCCGCGTTCCAGCCGAGGATCGGGATGTCGGCGTCAATTCCGCACTGCCCGTAGCGAATCCGGAAGAACCCTTGCTTGCCCCAAAACGGCCCCCAACTGTTCTTGCCTATCCAACACTGCTGAATATCGTCGTAGCCGACGATCAGTACGCAATGCCCGCCGACCCGCTCTCCGACGACGTGCTCGTAGACGCCGTCGGCATAGCAGTTGAAGTCCTCATAGACATCCATGCAGGCGACCATCGGGCCGACGTTTGAGAGATAGTTCTTGCGCGATTTAGCATTGAAGAAGGCGACGTCGTGGCGGGCTCGAACCGTGAGCGAAGTGCGATCGGCACTGATGCGACAGGGGATCTGCATCGTTGGCTTGGGATAGCGGAATGCTCTTTCGCTGGGTATTCCTATCACACTTCGTATTCGGCTGATTGCGTCTCCGGGGCTCCAGCCGTCCTTACACGATCCGCCGCCACAGAAGAACAGGTCGGCCTCGGAGAGGTCGGCCTCGATTCCGTGTTCCACGAGCACCATAGACTCCATGAGGGCGGTGACAGCAAAGCTGACGCACGACCCACAACTACCCTGGTCCCGCACTGCGGTGACATAGTTCCGGCCACCGACATTGCGCCAATCCCAGGAGACAGGCGCCTGGGCCGCGGTCGCGGCAGCCAGTTGGACATTGTTGAGCGAACGAAATCGGAGCGACTCCCGGATGAGTTCATCATCGTCGAGGCGATCGTTGATGGCGCGCGCCGTGCTCACCTCGCGTGCGTAGGCGTCAGGCGAAATGAGCCCGAGCGAATGAACCGGTGCTGACGATCCGGTGGTCGAGCCTGCAGCGGCTGAGCGAGCAGTCCAGCGGGCGCCAGCCTTCTTGATGGCCGCGGCTACTACGGAGCAGTTCTCGATCATGTGATTCTCCGTCCTGGGCGTCGGCCAAGCGAGTGGCGTTATCCTCACAGATCGGGTTGACCCCAGTCAACGAATTTGAGGTGCAGCTGTCCTCCGCCAGCCAGGCATGTCGAGATCCGGCTCCATCTGCTGGTCGAGACCCGATTCCACTCGCTGGTCACACCTTGTCGCGACCTTACCCACCCGCCGGTCGAGCTAGTCGAGACCCTGGCTCTGCGTTGACAAGGTGTTTCGATGAGTACAACCAGCGCTGGGGTGCGTCGACCAGTGGCTTCCTGGTCGGCGGCCCGGGTGCACGCAAAAGTGTCAGTGGTACCTGCCATGCTGAAGGTTGACAGGCCACAAGACCAGCCTCGGGCCTGGTTGAGAGAAATCCCGCTCGACTCTTGTATTAGTACAGGTGAGCTATTATAGTGAGGGAATGGATCAGCTCACCAGGCTCAACGCAGCCACCCTCGCCACCGTGGTGGACGAGATGGCTGGCCTGACCTGTGGTGATCCGGTCGAACTCGTCGATCAGCTGCGCCAGCTGGAACGGCTCAAGAACGCCGCGGCCGCGGCGCAAGCCCGACTCACGGTCGGGTTGCGGCAGGTGCGGGAAGCCGAAGCCCGCGCTGAGGGCCGGAACGTGAAACGGGTCCCGGCGTCGGTTGCTGGTGAGGTCGGGTTGGCCCGGCACGAATCACCCCACAAAGCGTCGACCCTGGTCGGTCTGGCCACCGTGCTGGCCTCGGAGATGCCGCACACCATGGCGATGTTCACCGCCGGTGAAGTCTCCGAGTGGCACACCACCGTGCTGGCCCGCGAAACTGCCTGCCTATCGAAGAACCACCGGGGCATGGTTGATGCCGAACTCGCACCCAAACTCGCTGAACTGTCGGTGCGGCAGTTGGCGGCGGAAGCCCGGAAACTCGCCTACGCACTCGACCCGCACAGCGTGATCGCCCGCATCGGTCAAGCTGAGGCCGACCGGAACGTCACCATCCGGCCCGCACCCGACTGCATGACCCGCGTCTCCGCCCTGCTACCCGTCGCGCAGGGGGTCGCCGCGTACGCCGCACTCACCGCAGCCGCCGACACGGCTCGTGCTGCCGGTGATGAGCGGTCCAAGAACCAGGTGATGGCCGACACTCTCGTCGGCCGGGTCACCGGGGAGGAAGAAGCCGGCCAGGTGGATGTCGAGATCCAGTTGGTGATCACCGACGAAGCACTCCTGGGCGACAGTGACACCCCGGCCCGGATGAACGACCACGGACCCATCCCCGCCACTGTCGCTCGCGGGCTGGCCGCCGACGCGATCGGTAGCAACCGGGCCTGGGTCCGGCGGCTCTACGTCCGGCCCGACAGCGGTCAACTGGTCGCCATGGAATCGGCCCGGCGCCACTTCCCCACCAGCATGAAGGCGTTCATCAAAGCCCGTGACGAGGTCTGCCGGACGCCGTGGTGCGGAGCACCCATCCGGCACACCGACCACGTCACCCCGGTGCATGCTGGTGGAGCGACCAGCCTCAGCAACGGTCAAGGGCTGTGTGAGCGGTGCAACCAGGTTAAAGAACATCCCGGCTGGCGACACACCGCCCACCCCGACGGCACCACGATCATCCGCACACCCACCGGCCACGTGCACCGAAGCCGGCCACCCGACCTGCCCCACGAAGCCGCCTTCGTTCCGTTCGCGGTCGACCTGCGGTACCTCGCACGAGCGTCCTGACAAGCGGCTCGGGCCGATGTGCGACCCGCGACTCACCATCGTGCGGTCGTGCTCGCCACTTCCCGTCCGCACACGGCTTGGCCAACCTCCTTGACCAAGCAGGTCCTGCTGCTTGCCGCCGGCAGTTCTTCGTCGGTCGCTTCGGTGGGCGAAGGACTTGCGGACCTCAACCCCGCCGATTTGCGGATCTGAACTCGCCGATTGTGGCGTTCACTCCCCGCCGCCTCCACCACCGCCACCGAAGTCGCCACCACCACCGAAGTCGCCGGTGCCGATGTTCACGATGTCGTACACCTCGACGTCGAACAGGCCGCTGAGATCACCAACGACGTCGTCGAGGCCGTCCATGGAGCTGAGCATCGCCAGGTCGATGGCCGGGTTGTCGATGCCCCAACCGCTGATGCCCAGCCAGCTCAGTTCCAGGCCGGGGCCGCCGGCGCTCGCCGCCAGATCACTGAACACCCTCGTCCAATGGTCGGCAACGCCCAGCACGATCGCGTACGGCAGGTACCGAGAGAAGATACCGGCGGCCTCCTCGTAGGCGAACTGTTCCTTCTCGGCGGTCGCCAGGTACTTCTTGAAGCCGAGCATCTGAATCCGCAGGGCGGAACCCTCAGCGGTGCGCAGGGTTGGCTTGGGCAGGAAGATCTGCTGCAGGACGGGCCACAGCGCGGTCAGCAGACCGATGCCGATGATCGGTGTGCTGTGGACGGCGAAACCGGTCACGACAACCGCACCGGCCGCGACCCACATCCAGTAGGACGGCTGCCAGCCGCTCACAGTGCGGAACCAGCCGCGCTCCACGGTCTCCTCGGTGAGCGCGAGGCGGTGCCGCTGGATGACCGCCCCGCCGCGCCGCGGCAACGCCGACAGGCGGACCACCGGGTCGTTCTCGAACAGGGCGTCGAGAAGTTGACGCTCGTTCGGTTCGAGCGACGCGGCCGGGGCCGGCTCGGTGGCCTCCAGTTCCCAGTCGCGACCCGAGCGGGTGCTGTCCGCTCCGACGATGGTGATGCGCAGGAATCCGCGCGCCGCGAGATCGACGATGCTGGCCACCACGTCGCGGGTTTCCGGACGACAATGCACGACCGCGCCGGCCAGACCAGGGCGCACTTTCGGCGGATTGAAGGCGACCGCGATCTCACCGCGATACTCGCCGGTGGACACCGCCACTCGCGCGGCCGTGGTCCCGGCTGCCGGCGTCAGCCCGGGAGTGATGCCCTCGAAGATCTCGTCCGCCTGGAGCCGCCGGGTCACCGCCCACACCCACACGGCAAGTCCCGCCACTACGACACCGAGAACAGTCGCCAGCAGATTCATGCGGCCAGTCTGACAGGACGAGGCGTCAGCAGGCTCGCGCTCGGGTCCAGTCCGGACAATTGGCTGATCTGAGGTCTCGACAACCTCGACCGGCAATTCTTGGTTCTTATGCAGTCGGAGCGGATCCGCCGCTCGCCGCCCACGCGCCCGGGGAAGCCTTAGGTAGATCCTCGTCGGTCTCGTCGGTGGCGAAGATCTCCAGCCCGCGGGCCTGATAGTTGGTCAGCGCGGCAGGGCCGTCCAGGCTGCAGGTGTGCACCCACACCCGGACCACCGGCGGCAGCCCAGCACGCTCCGACAGCGACCAGGCCGCCGCGACGCCGTGCTCCAAGAGCGGGCCGCCGAGGCGGCGTCCGAGACCCTGTTCGGCGAGCCCGAAGTAGCGAATTTCCACATGGGTGCTGTCCGCTTGGACCGACGGGTGCAGGTGGATGTAACCCAGCGGAACGCCGTCGCCGTACAGCACCAAGAACTCGCGGCCAGGGACGGCCAGCTCTTCCACCCACTGCTCCCGCGACCAGTGGAGCCGGTCCAGCCAGAACCAGTTGCCCCCCACCAGGGCATACAGGAACCGGGCGTACTCCGGCGTGATGCCGTCCGCACGCTCCAACCGGACGCCCTCGGGCATCGGACGCGGCGCGCGTCCGGCCGGCCGGAACATCTGCAACGACCAGGTGGTGACTCTCATCGGACCATTGTGGCCCGTGGTGCTCGCTCAGTCGCCGCCGAATCCGCCGAAGTCGCCGCCGCCGAAACCACCCCAGTCGCCGCCGCCGAATCCGCCGCCATCTCCGCCGCCGAAGTCGCCGCCGTCGGAGACCGACGAGAAGTCGCCGGCGAAGCCGCCGGAATCGCCGAACGCGCTCCCGGCGTCCGCACCCAAGGTATCGATGGCCCCGGCGTCGAACATGCCGCCGGCATCGCCGAAAGCGTCACCCAGCGCGCCGACGTCGCCCATGCCGTCGAAGCCGTCCATCGCCGAGAACATCGCCAGGGTGAACATCGCATCGTGCATGCCCCAACCCATCACGCCTAGCCAGACCAGATCGAAGCCGTCGTCGTAGCCGTCGGCGCGAGCCTGCGCGGCGAGATCGCCGAAGACCTTCACCCAGTGGTCGGCGACCCCGAGGGCGATCGCCCAGGGCAGGTACTTGGAGAAGATGCCGGCGGCCTCCTCGTAGGAGAACTGCTCCACCTCGGCGGTCGCCAGGTAGCGCTTGAAGCTCAGGGTCTGGATGCGCAGGGCGGTGCCTTCCGCCGTGCGTACCGGACGCTGAGCGGTCCGGGTCCCGATCACAGCGCCACCCACCCCTGCCACGGCTGCGGCCGCGATCATGCCGCCGCTGCCGAAAGCGAATCCGGCGAACAACAGCAGGGCGGCCACGATCCACACCACCCGCACCGGATGCATCCCGGTCACCTGGCGAAAGTAGCCGCGTCCGTAGGACTCGTTGGCCAGCGAGTACTGGAAGTTGCCGAACGCGTGATTGCCCTGGGCCGGCAGCTCCGAGAGCCGGACGACGGGGACAGCGAGGAACAAGTCGGCCAGCAGCCGCTGCTCGACGTCGTCGAGCGGATCGGCCGGCGGGTTGTCGGCGAGGTGGAGTTCCCAGTCCTTCCCACCCCGAGCCTGCGGGCTCTCCACCACGGTGACGCTCAGGTGACCCCGGGCCGCCAGGTCGACGATGGTGGCCATCACGTCGCGGCTCTCAGGTACGCCGTCCACGACAGTGCCCGCCAAACCGGGGCCCACCCCCCGGGGCGGGTTGAACGCGACTGCGACCTCACCGCTGTACTCGCTGCCGCCCGAGACCGGCACCCGGGTCTCGGCCTGTCCGGGCAGGGGAGTGAGGCCGGGGGTCACCCCGGCGAACATCTCGTCGGCGAATTTCCGGCGCTGCGCCTGCCACGCCCATACCAGCAACACCACCACGCCGAGCGCGGCCCCGATCCAGGTCACGTCCATGCACCCATAGTGGCAGGTGAGTTTGGGGTGTCCGGCGGCGAGAATGCTGCCATGACGGTGCAGACCCTCGACACACCCATCGGAGAGTCCCGGCTGACGGCGTACCCCGCCGACGATCCGCGCGCCCTGCTGCTGCTCGGACACGGTGCTGGCGGCGGCACGCACGCCTTCGACCTGGTCACGCTGGCCGCCGAACTGCCGGCGCGCGGCGTCGTGGTGGTGCTGCACGAACAGCCGTGGCGGGTGGCCGGCAAACGGGTGGCGGCACGTCCGCCGATCCTGGACGAGGGCTGGCGACCGGCGCTGGACTGGGCATTAGGGGAGTACCCCGGTCTGCTGCTGTGGGTGGGCGGACGCAGCGCCGGTGCGCGGGTGGCCTGCCGCTGCTACGACGACCGCCAGGCGGGTGTGGTCTGTCTGGCGTTCCCGCTGCACCCGCCCGGCAAGCCGGAGAACACCCGGATCGCCGAACTCGCCGGAGTCACCGGCCCGGTGCTCGTCGTCCAGGGGCAACGGGACCCGTTCGGTTCGCCGGACGACGTCCGCGCCGCCGCGCGGACAGCCGGTGGCGCCCAGCCGGAGATCGTCGCGGTCTCCGGCGCGCACTCGTTCGCACCCCGCACCAAGGCCGACCAGGCCGGCGTCGATGCGCTCAAGCGGACGCTGGTGGACGCCGTCGCGGGCTTCATCCTGGGTTAACCGAACCGCTGATTCTCGATGGTCGAGCTTGTTGAGACCTCGGACGACCTAGCCTTGGCAAGGGGTTTCGAGGCTCAACCAGCGGCGGCACTCACCAGCCTGCGCCGTAGCACTGGAACGTCGACAGCAGCTCTGGGTGCTGCGCGGTCGCGGACGCCAGCGCATCGGCCGGTGGCAGGCCCCGGGACAACTCGGCGTGCATATCGGGCAGGATCGCCGCGGCGACCTCGTCCGACACGCTGGCCGGAGAGGCGATCACGCAGCGGGCGCCGGCGTGCAGCCAAGCGGTGGTCAGCCCCAGCAACTCGTCACCGCGCCGGATCGTGGTGGCCCCCACCTCGCAGGCCGACAGGACGACAGTCTCCGGCACTTGGGGCAGCTGATCGAGGTCGTAGCCGAACCAGGGCCCGTCAACGAGCGCGAGGTTGGAGAACAACGGGTTGTCGGCCACATGATGGCCGTGCGCGGCCAGGTGCAACAGATCAACCCTGCCGGCGAGCTCGCTGACACTGGTCGCCGTCGCCTCGGTGCCGGTGAGGACCACCGCGTCCGGCCAGTGGGTCGCCGCGACCGAGACCTCGTGCTGGGCCCGGGGCAACCGCGGCCCGGCCACCAGGCCCGCCGTGGCGAACTCGTGCGGCGATGCGCGCTTCGCCACCCACTCCGAGGCGCTGCGAGGGATCGTCACCGCATGCGCGGCGAGGGTCGGCATCAGCGTCCAAGCGATGCCGGAAAAGATCCCGGTCGGATTGATCACGATCCGGCGGGTGCTCAGTTTGTCCCGAACGGGGTCGAACAACGTCCGATCAAGGCCGGCGACGCGCTCGCGTAGACCGGCGAGCACGCCGCTCGCGATAGTCGGCGGGAGGTCGGCCGCGGCCATGTCGAGATCGGCCGGCAGGCCGGCGAGTGCCTCCCGGATGGTGTCGGTGGATGCCACACGCACCACCTCCGCGCTGTCCGCGGTCACCAACAGGATCCAGGCCCAGCCGTCCGTGGCCAGCGGGGCGAGCAGCGTCGCGCCGGTCGAGGCGAGTTCGGCCTGCAGCCGGTCGAACGGCACGATCGGCTGCACGGTCGCCGAGCCCCGATCGGTCCAGGACCGGCGCCGCACCTGGTCGAGCAGTTCGGCCTGCCGTTCGGCGTCCGGGGTGCCCGGCTCTGGACGCCGCTGCGCCAGCACCCGCAACTCGGTCAGGTCGGCGGAGGCCTCCGGATCGGCCGGTGGACGCAGCGGCACGATCCGCGTGGACACCGCGTCCAGCCATTCCACCCACTCATAGACCAATTGCGGACGTCCCGTGCTCACCGCCAACTCCAGCCCTCGCTCGGCCAGCCGCTCGCCATGACTGACGGTGGCGGTCTGCAGATCCAGGCTGCCGAAGGTGGACTGCCACTGATGCAACTCGTCCAGCCCGGCGCGCAGCACCCGCAGCGCGTCGGCGGGGCGTCGCCGGGCGCGGGCCCGCACCTCGTAGGCGAGCAGCCGGGTGCTCAGTCCCGCGTCCCGAGGCACGATCAGCCGGATCGGACGCCGTCCTTCGGCAAGTGCGGCCTGGGCGGCGTAGACCCGCATCCAGGTGGCGTCACGGCGCAGCCCCTGGCGGCTCAACCGCTCGGCGAGTCGGGTGGCCTGTTCGGAGGAACCAGGGCTCCGTTCGATGACGCTGGCGGTCTCGACCGCCTCGCATTGCAGAGTGCGCGCGGGCGCACCGGTTTGGACGAAGTGCCGACCGGCTCGCCTCGCCAGCCGGGCGGCCGCCGCGGGATCGTCCACCACCCAGGTGCGAGCCAGGGCCAGCTCGGCCTCCGCTTGGGCGCGTTGCCAGCCCGTGCGGCCGAACAACACGGCGGCCCGCCGCAGGTTGTGGCGGCCCTCATCGTGCATACCGGCTGCCAGCAGGGCCTCGCCCCGGTCCTGGTCCGAGATCGCGGCGAGCTGCAGCGACATCGATCGCAGGGCGTGTGCCTCCGCGTCCATCAGTTGCAGCCCGCGCGCCAACTGGCCGCTCATCATCACCGAGTAGGCGAGGTTGTGCCGGGTCTTGACCGCCAACGTCTCCAGGCCGGCGTCGTGCAGGGCCACCGCAGCGGCCTCGAAGTCGGTGAGCGCCGCGCCGATCGAGCCCTGCTGGAGATGGACGTTGCCGCGGTTCATCCGGGCCCGCCCAGTCTCCTCGATGCTCTCGGCGAGCATCGGGATCGCCTGGGTGAAATCGGTCAACGCCTGACGCATCTCGCCGAGTCGGGTGTGAATGAGAGCGCGTTGCGCGAGCATCTTGCCCACCTCGACCGGCGGGAGGTCATCGCTGAGGCGTAAGGCCTGATTGAGCAGCGCGAGCCCCCCTTGTGGATCGCCCAACTCTGCCTCGACGAAGCCGAGGGTGCCTTCGATGATTGCCCGGGTGGTCAGGTCATCGGTGCGCTGCAGTGCTTTCAGCAACAGCTGGCGGGCCTGCTTGAAGCGCCATGCGGTGTTGGCGGCCCGAGCGCGTTCGTGGAGCTCGAGGGCCGTCAACATCCCCTCATGGTGCCACGATGTCTGACACCTCCGATACCGCCGCCCAGGCGCGTTGCATGACCGTGACGCGGTGTTTCTCCTCGTCAGCGGGCATGGTGGCGATGAGGTGCTGCGCGATGCGTCCGGCAACCAGGGGTGCCGAGAACGACGTCCCGCTCCACACCGCGAACTGTCCGGTGAAGTCGTCGGGGTCGATGCTCTCGCGAATGTGACCGTCGTACTCGATCCGGGCCTGCGGCAGGTATCCGCCCTGGAACGGCGGAATGGTGCTGACCACGGAAGCGCCGGACGCCCAGGCCCGCACCCAGGGCCCGGTATTGCTGAAAAGTGCCTCTGTGGTGTTCGGGTTCAGTGCGCCCACGGACACGATCGGGAGCCGGAAGGCGTCCAGGTTCTCGGGGCTGCCTTCGGCCGGCCGCCATGGGCCGAGTGCGGCGGGGAACTGGGGCCGTGCGGTGGACTCATTGCCCGCGGCGCACACCACGGTGACACCCATCACCCCTAGTGCGCCGAGCAGCCCGCCGAGCAGGTGCTCAGTCAGCGTGTCGTCATCGGTTTCGTGGAAGAACCCGAGGGACAGGCTGAGGACGTCGATCCGCAGACCGCCGTCCTGGCGGTCGTAGTACTTCTGAACCAACCCGACCAGCCCGATCAGTGCGGTCAGCACCCGATTCTCCGGCACAGGCCCCTCGGAGTCGACGATCCGCCATGAGTAGATATCGGCGTCCGGGCAGGCCTGATGGATCAGGCCCGCGATAAAGGTGCCGTGACCGGAGTTGGTGTCCAACTCGCCGTCCAGAGGCCCTCTGAGGTCGCCGCCGCTCTCCGGGTCTGTGGCCGCATCGAGCGGGATCAGCGCGGGCGTGTCCTCGGTAACCACGCCATCCAGCCACGGGTGCTGGCCGATGCCGGTGTCCATGATCGCCACGTGCGGTCTGACCGAGCACTTCTTATGCCGGTGCGGCGGATGCCCGACGAAAGCGATCGGCTGCCGGCCGCCCGAACCCTGCCGGGCGTAGCTGGTGGGCGCGCCGTGCGGGTCCCAGACCGGGTGCGGATCCCACACCGGATGCGGATCCCACACCGGATGCGGATCCCACACCGGATGCGGGTCCCAGACCGGCGAGGTCATCATCAGGTGGTCCAGTCCCACGCCGGTCATGGCCGCGACGCCGGCCTCGGCGCGGGCCAACTGCAGCAGCACCCAGGCGTCCGGCGAGGACGCGGCGACACCGGGCGACACGCCGAGCAGCAGCCGGGTCATGCCCAGCGTGATCCGCTTCGTCGGGTCCTTCGGGTCGGGCACGCTCACCCTGGGTGAGTCGTAGGTTTCGTCCACCCGGACGGTCCAGCCCTTGAGTTCGCCCACCTTGGTCAGGATCGGCAGCACGTCGTCCAGCCGGTCCAGCGCGACCAGCAGCGACGTCCCGACGTAGACCGTGGGCCGGGGCGAAATCCCTTCGACCTGCATCGCGGTCCCGGGGTCCAGGACACGGCCGGACAGCGGCTCGATCAGCGATCGGGGTGGCACGACCGGGTCGCGGTCCATCCAATCGCGCTTCGGACGCTTGGGGGCCTGCGGCTCGTCGGGGCGTTCGTCGGACGGGGTGTAGTCGCTCACGGAGGGGTCCTTCCGTCGGGGTCAGATTTCGAACAGCGTCGTGCGAAAAGCGTTGTCGGCGCCCGAGGCGTTGAGGTCGAGGCGGGTCAGCCCGCGTGGCACGGCGGCGAATTCGAAGCGTCCGTGCGCCCCGACCGGTGCGGTGTGCGTGCCGTGCTCCTGCCACAGCGACGCGGTGAGCTCGGGGTCCTCGGTGTTCGTCGTGCGGGTGACCCAGCCGTCGATCCGGCGGTGCCCGGCGTCGACCGGGCTGATCCGCAGCATCACGGTGATACCGGCGGCGGTGAACTCCATCACCAGCTTCTGGTCGTCGCCGCTGCGGACGCCGGCCAGCTGCTGCGAGCGATGCACCATGGTCAGCAGCTCGTACTCCAGGTCCAGATCATCGACCGCCAGTGCGGCGAGCACCCGCTCGGTCAATCCGGCCGGCGGCGGGTCGAGTTCGGCATACATGCGATTGATGGCGACCAACAGGGGGTCACGTTCCTCGGCGTTCACAGTTGGCCACCTTTCTCCAGCGAGCTGCGCAGTTTGTCGAGGCAGCGGCGCCGGGTCGGGCCGATACTGCCGATGGGCATCCCCAGGTTCTGGGCGAGACCCGCATAGTCGGGACGGTCGTCGAAGGCCACGATGCGCAGCAGCCGCTGGCAGCGTTCGTCCAACGCCCGGACGTGTTCCCACAGCGCCGAGCCGGCCAGTTCCTCCAAGGCACTGGTCTCGGCGGCCGCCGTCGGCGGCAGCCCGGATGCCAGGTAGGTGTCCTCGACCGCGGTGGCCTTACCGTCCGCGGTCTTGGTGCGCCACGCCGTCCGGCGGGCGGTAGTCAGCAGCCAACCGCCGATCGCGGCTGCCTGCGCCACCTGGTGCCCGTTGCGGACCAGCGCCAGCCAGGTGTTCTGCACGGCGTCCTCCGCCGCGGCCTGGCTCAACCCGTAGGCCCGTACTGTGTGCCACAGCACGGGCGTCATCAGCCGGACGAGCTCGTCCAAGGCGGCCGAATCGCCGTCCTGCCAGCGTCCGAAGCACGCGGCGGCCCGGACCCAGACGGAGGCTTCCTCCGTGGCGTCCGGGTGGCCTGTCACATCCGATGCAGCCATCAGCGTCCCTGTTCCCACATGCGTCATGAGACACCGGGTGTCCCGTTGATACCGCGCAGCGCGAGAAATCGCTGCTCGCCGTCGGGGTGCGAAAACCAGCTCACCCGTTGGGCGTAGTCAGAACCTACCGCGTCGGGCGTAGTCGAGGCAGGGCAGACTGGAGGACATGAGCGAGACGTCCCGTGTGCGGCTGCCCTCCATCAGTTCCCGGGCCTGGGAACATCCCGCAGATCGCGGCGCGCTGGTCGCGCTGCGCAAGCTGCGTGGTTTCGACGTGATCCTGAAGCAATTGTCCGGCTTCCTCAACGAACGGGCGGTGCGGATGCTGCTGCTGGGCTCGGCGGTGCGCGCCGACAAGGTGCAGTTCGCGCGGGTGTACCGGTTGTACCGCGAGGCCGGTGACGTTCTTGACGCCGGCGTGCTGCCGGAGCTGTTCATCAGGGCCGACCCGACCATCAACGCCATGACGATCGGCCTGGACAAGCCGGTGGTCGTGCTCAACTCCGGCCTGGTCGACGTGATGGACGACGACGAGTTGCGGTTCGTGCTGGGCCACGAACTCGGGCACGTACTCAGCGGGCATGCGGTGTACCGCACCTTGTTGGCCGTGCTGCTGGCGTTGTCCAGCACGGTGGTGACGATTCCGTTGGGGGCGCTCGGCGTCCGGGCCGTGATGGCGGCGTTGCTGGAATGGCAGCGCAAATCGGAGTTGTCCGCGGATCGGGCAGGCCTGCTGGCCGATCAGCAGCCCGAGGTGGCGCTGCGCGTACACATGAAGCTGGCGTCGGGCGGGCGGATCGACGAACTCAACCCAGAGGCGTTCCTGGCCCAGGCCGCCGAGTATCACTCCAACGACGACGTCCGTGACCTGCTCTTGCGGGCGCTGATCGTGGAGACGCAGACTCATCCGTTCGCCGTGGTGCGGGCCGGGGAGCTTGATCGGTGGGAGAAGTCGGGCAGCTACCGGACGATCGTCGACGGGGACTATCCGCGGCGCGAGGACGACGCGGGTGCCAGCCTTTCGACCGAGGCATCGGCCGCCGCGCGGCACTACAGCGAGGAGTTCAGTCGCCTCGACGAGAGCCTGGGCGGAGTCTTCGCAGACCTGGGCCGCGGGTTCGGGCAGGCCCGGGACTGGCTGGCCGACCGGCTCCGCGACCTCAGTGAGCCCCGCCGGCGTGACGACCGCGATCAGGGCTCGCCACCGCCGAGTTGGTGAGCCGCTCGGGCCGATTTCACTGCGCAGTGAATACGGATATCACCGGAGCGGGGCTCTAGCCGACGGCGGTGCCCGGTCCTACGATGACTACGGACGATGGCCGTCCGACATTGCCGCGATAGGGAGTTGCCATGGCAGGGAAATTCGAGGTCTACCAGGATGCGGCCGGCAAGTTCCGGTTCCGGTTGAAGGCCGGCAACGGTGAAGTGGTCGCGAGCGGGCAGGCCTATGCCAGCTTGGCCGGTGCCAAGGACGGGTGCGCGGCGGTGCAGCGGGCGGCCGACGGCGCCAGCATCGTCGAGGTGAACGCGGACTGAGTGCCCCGTAGACCTCTCCGGACCTGCTCGATGCAGAGGGTTGTCGGCGGCGTCGGGCCCTGATCCGCGCCGCGCCCGGCGCTCGGTTTGACCCGGTTCGGAGCGGACGCCTATCCTTGATCCTCGGTGCCCCGTGGGCTCGTTGGCAGCGTCGGTTCGTCCGGCTCGCCCGTCCGAATGGGCAATGCATTCATTGAGATCGAAGAGAGTGGGTCAGGCGTGTACGCGATCGTGCGCAGTGGCGGCCGCCAGCACAAGGTTGCAGTCGGCGACGTCCTGGAGATCGACCGAGTCGATGCGGCGGTGGGAGCCAGCGTTGCGCTGACCCCGCTGATGCTCGTCGACGGCGAGTCCATCACCACCGAGGCCAAGAAGTTGGCCAAGGTCAGCGTCAGCGCCGAGGTGCTGGGTGAGATCAAGGGCGAGAAGATCCGCATCCTGAAGTACAAGAACAAGACCGGGTACAAGAAGCGCCAGGGTCACCGGCAGAAGTACACCCAGGTCAAGATCACCGGAATCGAAGGCTGAGGTAGCGCGAGATGGCACATAAGAAGGGCGCATCGAGCTCCCGTAACGGGCGCGATTCCAATGCACAGCGGCTCGGCGTGAAGCGCTTCGGCGGTCAGGCCGTCAACGCGGGCGAGATCTTGGTCCGTCAGCGCGGCACTCACTTCCACCCCGGTGAGGGTGTGGGCCGCGGCGGCGACGACACCCTGTTCGCGCTGCGGGCGGGCGTGGTCGAGTTCGGCACCCGGCGCGGCCGCAAGGTCGTCAACGTGGCGCTGGCCGAGTAACGACAAGACTTACGAAGGGGCGGTCCGACGGGCCGCCCTTTTGTGCTGCCCGGATGCTGCCGCTGAACCGATGTTGTGGTGTCCGTAGGAACCGATGTTGTGGTGTCCGTAGGAACCGTGCCCGGTGACCGTAGGAACCGTCCCGGGTGTCCGTGGGAACCGCCCTGGTGACCCGGGGAGCCGCGCCTGTGGGTCGGTTTCGGGTTGGGTCCTGTGCAACGATGACCACGGGGCGTGGGAGAAGGGTGCGTCGATGTCGATCGGGGTTCGACGCTTGGTCGCCGCTGTGGTTATGGTGCTCGCGGCGGCAGTGCTGAGCGGTTGCACCGCGTCCGGTGTCATCGAGGTGCGGTCGGCGGACGAAGTGATGATCGACGTGACGATCACCCATGGGTTGGTGGACGAGCACGTCTGCGCAGGGGTGGGCATGAGCGACCTCCCGTTGACCGTGACGGCGGGGCCTGACGAGGACCAGCCGCGGACCTGCCGGATTTCCGGGGCGGTCCACCCCGAGTTGCTCCACCGGTACCTGACGGTGTCGCACGCCGGCGAGCTTCTGGTCATGACGTTCAACCCGCTGTCCGTCGCGCCAGGAGCCGATGCGCAAGACGAATCGGTGCTGTCGACGTTCAGTGAGTTGGATCTGGCCGTTCGGTTTCCGGGGCAGGTGACCAGCACCACCGGTGAAGCCGACGGCACCGTCGCACATTTCCGCGATCCGAAGCAGTTCCTCCGGCCCTACGGGTTGCGGGCCGAGGCGCTGGATCATCCTGGCCCGGCGTGGTCCGTGCTTGGGCCTATCGCCGGCTTCCTGGTCGGGGCGGCTGCCGCAGTCCTGGCTTTCGCGCTCTGGCGTCGCAGAGGCGTGAGCGATCCGCTGGGTGATCCGGAGGAGTCGATCGAGGCGCCGGACAGCGAGGCCTGGGGCGAGCCGGAGGGCGAGCCGGTCGTGACCGGCTCGCCACCGGCCGGCCAGTCGGCGGTCGAGTCGGCTCAGTTCGGCCAGACGGAGTCACCGCCCGCGCCTGATCGTGGCACTTCTGAACCCGTGCGTCGGCGTCCGGACGACTCGGTATGGGCGCCACCCGACGACTGAGCAGCGCCGGCGGGATGGGCCGATGCGGGCTGCTCTGCTCCGCTGTGGGACGATGAGAGACGATTCCGAGCCCTCCACTGATCCGTCTGGAAGTTCGCCATGGCCATTCCCTCGTTCGTCGACTCCGTGACCTTGACGGTCTCCGGAGGCAACGGTGGTCATGGTTGTGCGTCGATCCACCGGGAGAAGTTCAAGCCGCTGGGCGGGCCGGACGGCGGCAACGGCGGCAACGGCGGCTCGGTCGTCCTGCGGGTCGACCAGGGCCTCACCACGCTGGTCGAATACCACCGGCAATCGCAGCGCAGGGCGGGCAACGGTCAGCCCGGCAAGGGGGACCACGCCAACGGCGCCAACGCCGACGACATCGTGCTGGTCGTGCCGGACGGCACCGTGGTCAGCGACGCGGACAGTGGCGAAATTCTGGCCGACTTGGTCGGTGCCGACGCCGAAGTGGTGGTCGCCGCCGGCGGACGCGGTGGGCTCGGCAACGCCGCGCTGGCGTCCGCCAGCCGCAAGGCGCCCGGCTTCGCACTGCTCGGCGAAGAGGGCGAAGCCCGCCGGATCACCCTCGAACTCAAGGTGCTCGCCGACATCGGCCTGGTCGGCTTTCCCAGCGCCGGCAAGTCGTCGCTGATCGCCGCGATCAGCCGGGCGCGTCCGAAGATCGCCGACTATCCGTTCACCACCCTGGTGCCGAACCTCGGCGTGGTGGTGGCCGGTGACGTCACATTCACCGTCGCCGACGTCCCGGGGCTGATCGAGGGGGCGTCCGAGGGCCGGGGGCTCGGGCACGACTTCCTGCGGCACATCGAGCGTTGCCAGGCCATCGTCCACGTCATCGACTGCGCCACCTACGAGCCGGGACGCGACCCGCTCACCGACCTGGACGTGATCGAGGGTGAACTCGCCGCGCACGGCGGGCTCGAGGACCGCCCGCGGATGGTGGCGCTGAACAAGGTGGACGTCGGCGACGCCGCCGAGCTGGCCGAGATGGTGCGCGCCGATCTGGAGGCTCGCGGGCTGCCGGTCTTCGCGGTCTCCACCAAGACCAGTGAGGGATTGCGCGCGCTGATCTTTGCGATGGCCGACCTGGTCGCCCGTCGCCGCGCCGACGCCCCGAAGCCGGAGCCGAAACGGATCGTGATCCGTCCGGCCCCGGTCGCCGGCGGACCCGAGTTCACCATCCGTCGGCAGGGCGACGGCGAGGGCGGCTTCGTCTGGCGGGTCCGCGGCGAGAAGCCGGAACGCTGGGTGCGGCAGACCGACTTCGGCAACGGCGAAGCCGTCGGCTACCTGGCCGACCGGTTCGCCCGGCTCGGCATCGAGGATGAACTGCTGGCCCAGGGTGCCCGGGCCGGCGACGCGGTGGCGATCGGTTCGGGAGACCATCCGGTGGTGTTCGACTTCGCGCCCCAGGTCGAGATCGGCGCCGAACTGCTGTCGCGTCGCGGCGAGGATCAGCGGCTGTTCCAGGAACGCGAGTCGGTCAAACGCCGGCGCCGGCTGGACGCCGAATACCACGCGGCCAAACTGGCTGAGCAGTCGACCCGGGTGGCGCAGGACGGCTACGCCGGCCCCGAAGGCGACGAGCTGAGCGGGGCGGCCGAACGTCCGACGGACGCCGATCCCGCTGGGAACGGAACGGCCGCGCCGGAGCTGGTGCCGGGCGAATCGGCGCCGAGTGAATCGGTGACGAGTGAATCGATGCAGGGCGAGGAGCGCCGGTGAGCGTTCGGCAGCAGATCACGGACGCCCAGCGCGTCGTGGTCAAGATCGGCTCGTCGTCGCTGACCGGACGCCGCGGGCTGGACGCCGACCGGATGCAACGGCTGGTCAGCACACTGGCCGAGCTGCGAAAGGACGGTCGCGAGGTCGTCCTGGTCTCCTCGGGCGCGGTGGCGGCAGGCATGCCGGCGCTCGGCATGAAGCACCGTCCGCGCGACCTGGCCAGTCAGCAGGCCGCCGCCTCGGTCGGCCAGGGACTGCTGATCGAACGCTACGACGCGTTGTTCGCGGCGCATGCGCTGGTGGTCGGCCAGGTGCTGCTCACCGTCGACGACCTCACCCGGCAGGACCACTACCGCAACGCCCTGCGCACCTTCACCCGGCTGCTGCAGCTCGGTGCCGTCCCGGTGGTCAACGAGAACGACACCGTCGCCACCCACGAGATCAGGTTCGGCGACAACGACCGGCTGGCCGCGCTGGTGGCGCATCTGGTGCGGGCCGACGCGCTGGTGCTGCTGTCCGACGTCGACGCCCTTTACACCCGGCATCCCGCCGAGCCCGGGGCCGAACGAATCGCCGAGGTCAGCGATGTCGACGACTTGGACGTGGACACCTCGCGGATCGGCTCCGCGGTCGGCACCGGTGGGATGACCACCAAGGTGCAGGCGGCCCGGATCGCCACCGCCGGCGGCATCCCGGTGGTGCTGGCCCACTTCGACGACCACGCCGCAGCCTTGGCCGGCGACGACGTCGGCACCGTCTTCCGTCCCACCGGCAAGAAGCGTTCCCGGCGGCTGATGTGGCTGGCCTACGCCTCGCAGGCCAAAGGTGACCTGGTGCTCGACGCGGGTGCCGTCCGCGCGGTGCTGGAGCGCAAGGCCTCGCTGCTGCCGGCCGGCATCACTGCCGTGCGCGGTGAGTTCCTGGCCGGCGAGCCGGTGCGGCTGGTCGACCCGGCCGGCGCCGTGGTGGCCCGCGGCATCGTCAACTACGACGCCGCCGACCTGCCCAGCATCCTGGGAAAGAGCACCCACACCCTGGTCGCCGAGCGCGGACCCGAGTTCGACCGTGAGGTCGTCCACCGCGACGCCCTGATCGTGAAGCTGCGCGGCGGGCGCTGAGCTCGCGCTGGCCGTCCGCACTACTCGCGCTCGCCGAACTATTCAGGGCTCGCCGAGTTTGGCGAGCGCTGAATAGTCAGGCGAGCGTTCGGTTCGGCGTGCTGGGCGGTTGCCAGACCGAGATGCCCGCGGGCAGCAGCGGGGGCAGCAGGGTGCGGAGCAACTCGGCGAGTTCCGATTGCCGGGGTTCGGTGAGCCGTTCGGCCGGCATCGTGATCGACAGCGCCGCCACCGCTTCCGCACCTCGCATCAAAGCGGCACCGAGGCAGGCCACGCCAGGCTCGTTCTCCTCCAACTCGGTCGAAAAGCCACGGACGCGGGTGGTGTTCAGGGTGGCCGCCAAATAGTCGACGCTCAGCTTGCCGTGGTGCAGGTAGGCGGCCAGTTGATCGTCGGGGACGCCGCGTGCGGCCAGCAACGCGCGGCCCATCGCCGAGGTCGCGGCCGAGGTGCGGCGTCCGATCTCTGAGAAGACCCGGATGGCGCGCTCGGGCTCGACCTTGTCGATGTACAGCACCTCGTCGCCGACCAGGATGCCGAGATGGACCAGCTCGTCGGTCTCGCGGGAGAGCGTCACCAGGGCCGGGTGCAGCGACTGGGCCAGGCTCTGCGGAGTGAGGAACCGCTCGCCGAGCGTCATCGCCGCGGTGCCGAGGCGGTAGTCGCCGGTGGTCGACGATTGGACGACGAAGCCGCGGGCCCGCATGGTCGAAAGCGCCCGGTAGGCGGTCGACTTGTTGACCCCGGTGGCGGACGCCAGTTCGACCAGCGGCGCTCCGTCCGGTCCAGCCTCGGCGAGTGCGCTGAGCAGGGTCAGTGCCCGATCGATAGCCTCGACCCGCGGACCGTCCGTCATGGGGCGATGATGCCCTCCCGTTTCGCTCAACGCAACGCAGGTGGTCGGTTGCAGAAATGTTCTTGCCAAGGTCACGCTTTGGATGGACAATGTTTCAGACAATGAACCGCCTGTTTTAATGAGTGAAACGGAACCCGGATGTCCGACCGCCTGAGCGAGACCTTCGCCCGTCGCATCGTGCCGGTGGTGGTGGTGCGCGATGCGTCCCGTGCCGAAGGTCTGGGCGAGGCGCTGGTGGCAGGCGATCTCCCGGTCGCCGAGGTGACCTTGCGGACGCGGGCCGCGCCCGCCGCCATCGCAGCCATGGCCCGCAATCCGAGGCTCCTGGTCGGTGCGGGCACCGTGCTCACCGCCCACCAGGTCGATCTGGCGGTCGATGCCGGGGCGCGCTTCCTGGTCAGCCCGGGATTCAGCCCGGACATCGTCGCCCGCGCTCATCAGCGCGGCGTCCCGATCGTTCCCGGCACCGTCACGCCGAGCGAGGTGCTGGCGGCGTTGGACGCGGGCCTGACCACGCTGAAGTTCTTCCCGGCCGCCAACTACGGGGGAGCCGGCACGCTGCAGTCGTTCGCGGCCGTGTTCTCGGATGCGCGTTTCGTGCCGACCGGGGGAGTGTCGATCGGCAACCTGGCCGACTACCTTTCCTTGCCGAATGTCCCGGCGGTGGGCGGCTCCTGGATGGTGCCCGCCGATACCGTCGACGCCGGCGATTTCGCCGAGATCCAGCGACTCTGTGCCGAGGCTGTTGCGGCCGCGGCGGCCATCGGCTGAGCGACGGATCCAAGAGAAGGAGCGCATCCGGATGAGCAACCCGCTGACCCTGCGGCCGGCCGACGAGTGTCGTTACGACGCCCTTGCCCTGGGTGAGGTGATGTTGCGGCTCGATCCGGGCGAGTTCCGGATCCGCACCGCACGGAGCTTCACCGCCTGGGAGGGCGGTGGCGAGTACAACGTGGTGCGGGGCCTGAGCCGCGTGTTCGGTCAGCGGGCGGGTGTGATCACCGCGCTGGTCGACGATGAGGTCGGCCACCTGGTCGAGTCGTTGATCATGGCCGGCGGCGTGGACGCCTCACTGATCCGCTGGGCGCCCTCCGACGGTGTCGGCCGCACCGTACGCAACGGGCTGAACTTCACCGAACGCGGCTTCGGCGTCCGGGGTGCGAAGGGCGTCAACGACCGGGGCCACACGGCGATCGCGCAGTTGGGTCCGGACGAGGTTGATTTCGAGCACATCTTCGGCGACCTGGGGGTGCGCTGGCTGCACACCGGCGGCATCTACGCCGCGCTGTCCGAGACCAGCGCGGAGACGGCGCTGGCGGCGATGCGGGCCGCCAAGCGGCACGGCACGATCGTGTCGTACGACCTGAACTACCGGCCCAGCCTGTGGCGGAGCATCGGTGGTCAGGTCCGCGCCCAGGAGGTCAACCGTGAACTCGCCAGGTATGTCGATGTGATGATCGGCAACGAGGAGGACTTCACCGCGTCGCTCGGCTTCGAGATCGAGGGGGTGGACGAGAACCTGACCGAACTGCCGATTGAGGGCTTCGCCCGGATGATCGAGAAGGTCGCGACGGCCTATCCGAACTTCCAGGTCATCGCCACTACGCTACGGGCCGTGCATTCGGCGTCCGACAACGACTGGAGCGCCCTGGCGTGGTCGGCGGCGTCCGGGCTGGTGCAGGCTGCCGACCGCAAGCACCTGGAGATCCTCGACCGGGTCGGCGGTGGCGACTCGTTCGCGTCCGGCCTGTCGTACGGGCTGATCAGCGGGCAGGACCTGCAGACCGCCGTCGAGTACGGGGCCGCGCACGGCGCACTGGCGATGACCACCCCCGGTGACACCACCATGGCCACCAGGGCCGAGGTGCTCAAGCTGGCGGCCGGCGGCGGCGCCCGAGTGGATCGGTAGCCCGATGGCCGACGTCATTGAACGTGTGGAGGTGCTGGTGTCCAGCCCCTCGCGCAACTACGTCACGCTGCGGCTGACCACCCGCGACGGCATCGTCGGGCTGGGTGACGCCACTGTGAACGGCCGCGAACTCTCGGTGGCCTCCTACCTGCGCGACCATGTCGCTCCGTTGCTGATCGGACGCGACCCCGGCCGCATCGAGGACACCTGGCAGTACCTGTACCGGGGCGTGTATTGGCGGCGCGGCCCGATCGGGATGGCCGCCATCGGGGCTGTCGACGTTGCGTTGTGGGACATCCTCGGCAAACGCACCGGGCTGCCGCTGTACGCGCTGCTCGGCGGACGCGTCCGCGACCGGCTGGCCACCTACCGGCATGCCTTCGGCTGGGACCTGCCCGCACTGCTGGAGCAGGTGGACGCCCACCGCGAAGCGGGCTTCGAGAACATTCGGGTCCAGGCCGGCGTCCCCGGTCTCGACGTGGTCTACGGCGTCACCAAGGACAACACGGTCTACGAGCCGGCCGGACGCACCGCCGCACCCGCGGAGGAGATCTGGGACGCCGAGGCGTACCTGCGTTCGATGCCCGAGGTGATCGCCGGCGTCCGTGAGCACGTCGGCGACGGGGTCGGGCTGCTGCACGACGCGCACCACCGGCTCACCCCGATCCAGGCCGCCAGGCTCGGCAAGGCGCTGGAGCCGGTCGGCATGTACTGGCTCGAGGACGTCACCCCGGCCGAGGATCCCGAGGCGCTGCGGCTGGTCCGCCAGCACACCACCACGCCGTTGGCGATCGGTGAGGTGTTCAACACGATCTGGGACTGCCAGCAGCTGATCGAGAACCGGTTGATCGACTACATCCGGGTCGCGGTCGTCCATGCCGGCGGGATCAGCCACCTGCGCAAAATCTTTGCTCTTGGCGAGGTGCACGGCGTTCGGGCTGCGCCACATGGGCCCTCGGACGTCTCGCCGATATCGCTGGCCGCGTCCATTCACCTCGGCATGGCCATCCACAACTTCGCGATCCAGGAGTACATGGGGTACCCGGATCTGGTGCATGAAGCCTTCCCGCATGCCTGGCACGTGGCCGATGGACACCTGTTCCCCGGCGACGAACCGGGGCTGGGTGTCGCGCTGAACGAAGACCTGCACCATGCTGAGGACTACGAACCTGCCTACCTGCCCGTGGCACGGCGCCGCGACGGCACTCTCACAGATTGGTGATCAACGATGACCCAGCCGCTGTCCAAAGCACACTTCACCGGATCGGTGCTGGGCGCGAGCGCGCCCCCGAATCCGGGCATGCTGCACCTCGGCATCGGCAACTTCCACCGTGCCCACGCGGCCGTCTACACCGCCAAGGCGATGGCGGCCAAGGGTGGTGACTGGGGGATCGTCGCGGTCGCCAACCGGTCCCGGCGGGTCGTCGCCGCGCTCGACGCCCAGGATCACCTGTACTCGATCCTGGAACTGTCCAGCGCCGGTGAGCGGGTCGACGTGATGGACGTGCACCGCAAGACGCTGGTGGCCGCCGAGCAGACCGATCAGCTGATCGCCCAGATCGCCGACCCGGCGATCAAGATCGTCACCATGACCATCTCCGAGAACGGGTACTGCCGGCATCCGGTTACCGGCGACCTGGACGTCGACGGCGCCCAGATCAGCGCCGACCTCGCCGACCCGGCGAATCCGCGGACCAGCATCGGGCAGCTCGGTGCCGCGCTGATCCGGCGCTACTCCGACGACGCCGGGCCGCTCACGATCCTGTCCTGCGACAACCTGGTGTCCGCGGGCCATACGGCGCACAAAATGGTCAGCCAGTACCTGCAGGCGACCGCGACGCCGTCCGGCTTCGATGACTGGTTCACCGCCCAGGTCACCTTCCCGAACGCGATGGTCGACCGGATCGTGCCCGGCATGACCGACGCCACCCGGGCCAAGGTGGAGCAGCTGCTGGGGCTGACCGACGCCATCCCGGTGCCCGCCGAACGCTTCAGCATGTGGGTGATCGAAGACAAATTCGCCGCCGGGCGTCCGGCCTGGGAGGAGGGTGGCGCGATCTTCTCCGACGAGGTGGAGGCCTACGAACTGGTCAAGCTGCGGCTGCTGAACGGCTCACACTCGTTGATCTCCTACCTGGGTGGCCTGGACGGGCAGCCGACGATTCCGTCCAGCTTCGGTCAGGACTTCGTCCAGGAATGCGTCACCGAACTGCTGAACACCGAATACCTGCCCAGCATCGCGCTGCCGTCCGGCTTCGACCCGCAGGCCTACATCGCGCAACTGTTCGACCGGTGGGGCAACCACGCCCTCGGTGACGCCACCGCCCGAGTCGGTTCGGACGGTTCGCTGAAGCTGCTGCAGCGGGTGCCTGACCCGGCGCTGCGGATGCTCGACCTCGGTGAGGTGCCGCAGCAGCTGGCGCTGATGGTGGCCGGCTGGATCGCCTGCGTCTGCCCGCCGGACGGCTTCGATCCCGGCCCGATCGCGGCCGAGATGATCGAACCGGCCAAGGAGCGGTTGGCGGCGGCGGTCGCGGGTGCCGGATCGACCCGGCACCACGTCGAGGCGATCCTCCGGGGCGGCTTCTTCCCCGAAGCACTTGCCCAGCGCGACGAGTTCACCGAGCGAGTCGCCGACTTCGTCCAGATCATCGTCACCCACGGCGTCCGGGAAGCGGCGAAGGCCGCGCTGGACGCCCGCCGAGCCTGAGCCCTCACCCAACGAAAGGAATGTCGATGAAGACACTCACGATCAACTCAGCCGAGAACATCACCATCCAGGACGCCCCGATCCCCGAGCCCGGCGAGGGCGAGGTGCGGGTGCGGATGATGTACGGCGGCATCTGCGGCTCCGACCTGCACTACTACTTCGAGGGCCGCAACGGCGCCTTCGTGGTCACCGAGCCGCTCGTGCCCGGCCACGAGATGTCCGGGGTCGTCGACCTCGATCCCTCCGGACGATGGGCCGCAGGGACGCGGGTGACGATCGCGCCGGCGACCTACGGCACCTCGGAGCCGGGCATCGAGGACCGTCCCTACCTGTGGCCGAACGGCAGCTACTTCGGTTCGGCGTCCACCAACCCGCACACCCAGGGCGGCATGAGCGAGTACCGGGTGGTGAAGGACTTCATGATCCGGGTGCTGCCGGACGGCCTCGGGCTGAAGGAGGCGTCGCTGGCCGAGCCGATGGCGGTGGCGCTGCACGCGATGGTCCAGGCCGGGGGCGTCGAGGGCAAGAGGGTGCTGGTCACTGGTTCGGGTCCGATCGGGCTCTGCCTGGCTGCGGCGGCGGTGGTCAAGGGGGCCGCCGAAGTGACCGCGACCGACGTCCTGGACGGTCCGCTGTCGCGGGCCACGTCGCTCGGTGTGCACCGCACCATCAACGTCCGGGAGGAGCAGATTCCCGCGCTGGCCTACGACGTGGTGTTCGAGTGCTCGGGCGTCGGTCCGGCGATCAGCCCGGCACTGGCGGCTGCCCGGCGGGGCGGCACAGTCGCCCAGGTCGGCATGCTGCCGGACCGTGAGATCGGGGTGAACCTGGCCCCGTTCGTCTCCAAGGAGGTCACCTACGTCGGCTGCTTCCGGTTCAACGACGAGATCGGTGAGGCGATCGAGTTGCTGGCCGCCTACCCGCAGCTGGCAGGCGTGATCACCCACGTGATCGACGCCGACGACATCGTCGACGCCTTCCAGACCGCCCGCAACAGCCAGGAGTCGGGCAAGGTCGTCGTCTCGCTCTGGCTCGACGACCAGGACTGAGTCCACCAAACAACGGGTGGACGCCGGTTGCCGCCGACGTCCACCCCAATCCGAATACCCCTCGGGGCCCTAACCCAAGAAGGAGCAGCAGATGACAACAGAGAATACCGTTGCCGGCGGCCCGCCCGAGTCCGGCGGCGTCGCCGAACGAAGCACCAAAGACCTCGCCAAGGCGGCCGTGTCGGGCTGGCTCGGCACCGCGTTGGAGTTCATGGACTTCCAGCTCTACTCGCTCGCTGCCGCGCTGGTGTTCAAGGACATCTTCTTCCCCAGCGACGCCCCCGGCATGGCGATCATCCTGGCCATGGCCACCTATGCGACCGGCTACCTGAGCCGTCCGCTCGGTGCCTGGTACTTCGGACGTCTCGGCGACCGGGTGGGCCGGACCAAGGTGCTGTTCTACACGATCGCCCTGATGGGCATCGCCACCACCGCGATCGGCCTGCTGCCCACCTACCACCAGGTCGGCATCCTGGCGCCGATCCTGCTGGTTGTGCTGCGGCTGGCCCAAGGCTTCGGCGCCGGTGCCGAGATCGCCGGGTCGTCGGTGATGCTGACCGAGTACGCGCCGCGCCGCAAGCGCGGTCTGGTCGGCTCGCTGGTCGCCCTGGGGACCAACTCGGGCACCCTGGGCGCCTCTGCGATCTGGGGCGTCCTGGTCGCCACCATGTCGACCGAGACCGTGGTCGAGTGGGGCTGGCGGATCCCGTTCATCGCGTCCTCGCTGATCATGCTGTTCGCCGTCTGGCTGCGCCGCAACCTGAAAGAGTCGCCGGTCTTCGAGGGGCGTGCGGACGTCGTTGAGGGCGAGGCGCTGAGCCGCGACGAGCTGGAGAAGAAGGTGGCGGCAAGCCACGACAACGTGCTCGCCGCGGGGCTGCACGAGCGCAAGGGTCGAGCGTTCGCGATCGGCTTCTTCCTGCGGTTCGGCCAGGCCGGCAACTCGGGCATGGTGCAGACCTACCTGATCAGCTACATCACGGCGGTGCTGTTGCTGGCGCCGGGTGTCGGAACCGGTGTGGTGATCACCTCGTCGCTGGTCGGCTTCGCCACCGTGCCGATCATCGGCTGGTTGAGCGACAAGGTCGGCCGAAAGCTGATGTACATCGTGATGTCGTCGATCGCGCTGGTGCTGGCCGGTCCGATGATCTGGATGATCGCCACCAAGAACGTGAACAGCGTCTTCGCCGGCTACATCATCATTCACCAGACCTCGGTGCTGGCCCTTGCCTCGCTGGAGAACAACACCATGTCGGAGCTGTTCGGCGCCCGCGCCCGGCTCACCCAGCTGGCGCTGGCCAAGGAGCTCGCCGCGATCGTGGCCACCGGCATCGGTCCGGTCGTCGCGGCCGCGCTGGTGGTCGGATCGGGCGGCTCCTGGTGGCCGATCGCCATCATGATCGGCTTCTTCTCGATCTGCTCGTTCGGTGCGGCGATCGTGATGCCTGAGACTGCCGGCCGCGACCTGACCGTGCTCAACGACGCGCGTCCGGGTGAGGCGATCATCGGCCCGTTCGCCCGCCGGGAGCGGCAGCGGCTCGGGCTGCCGGCGCCGGAGGACGTGCACTGATCGATGCTGGTCGAGCTTGTCGAGATCCTGGACTGACGTGGTGCTGACTAGGGTTTCGACAGGCTCGACCGACGAGGAGAACGAACATGAAGATGGGCTTCCGCTGGTACGGCGAGGGAAACGACACGGTGTCGCTGGACGACATCCGGCAGATCCCCGGCGTCGAGACGATCGTCTGGAGCCTGCATCACAAGCAGGCCGGTGAGGTCTGGGAGGAAGCCGAGATCGCGTCCGAGATGGCTCGGATCACGGAACTCTCGCCGGCCCATGCAGCGCGCGGCGTGACCAAACGGCTAGACGCCGAGGTGGTCGAATCGGTGAACGTCCACGAGTCGATCAAGCTGGGCCGCACGGTGCTCGGAATGAGTCGCGACCAGGCGATCGAGAACTACATCACCACGCTCGAACGGCTGGGCCGGGCCGGGGTGAAGGTGGTCTGCTACAACTTCATGCCGGTCTTCGACTGGCTGCGGACCGACCTGTGGCATCCGCTGCCGGACGGCTCGACCGCGCTCTACTTCGAAAAGGCGGTCGTCGACGAGATGACCCCCGAGAAACTGATTGCCGACATGGAGGCCAACTCGGGCGGGCTCACTCTGCCCGGCTGGGAACCGGAGCGGCTGGCCGGTTTCAGCGAGTTGAACGACGCCTATGCCGGGGTCACCCACGAGGACATGTACCGCTGCTACTCCTACTTCCTGGACGCGGTGATCCCGACCTGCGAGCAGTACGACGTGAAGCTCGGGGTGCATCCCGACGATCCGCCGTTCGACCTGTTCGGCTGGCCGCGGGTGGTCTCCACCATGGACGATCTGGGCACGGTGCTGGCTTTGAACGACAGCCCGTACAACGGGCTGACGCTGTGCCTGGGGTCGTTCTCGGCCAACCCCGCGCAGGCTCCACGGGCGGTCGAGGCGGCGCAGACGTACCTGCCTCGGATTCACTTCTCGCACGTCCGCAACGTGAAGCACTACCCGAACGGCGACTTCTCCGAGGTCGCCCATCGGGCCTGCGAGGGTGACGTGGACACCGTCGGCATCATGAAGGCCTACGCCGAGGCCGGGTACACCGGCTACATCCGCCCCGACCACGGCCGCCACCTGTGGAACGAGAACACCACCAACAAACCCCGTCCCGGCTACGGGTTGTACGACCGGGCCTTGGGCATCCAGTACCTGCTCGGAGTCTGGGACGCGGTCAACCACCGCCGCTGACCGGCTCGTGGCACGGGGAGACGGTTCCTTTCGTTCCGCTTCGGTATGGCCGGCCAGTGGGACGCGGGGACGGTTCCTTTCGTCCCACTTCGGCATCCAGGTGGAACGAAAAGAACCGTCCCTTCGTACCGCGTAGCGCGTGGTGGAACGAAAAGAACCGTCCCCTCGTACCGCTCGGCGTCCGCCCCGATATTCTGCGGCAGTGACTTTCATTGATCAGGCACGGGCCGCGAAGTCGGCCAGCCGAGCCCTGACGACGCTGAATCGGGCCGTCAAGGACGCCGCCCTCCATGCCATGGCGGACGCGCTGGCTGACGCAGAGCGGGCGGTGCTGGAGGCGAACCAGCGGGACGTCGACCGGGCCCGGGTGAGCGGCACGTCCGATGCGTTGATCGACCGGCTGCGGCTCAACCCGCAGCGGGTCGACGGCATGGTCGGCGGGCTGCGCGACCTGGCCGGGCTGGCCGATCCCGTCGGTGACGTGGTGCGCGGCTGGACCAACGCCAACGGCGTCCAGGTGCGTCAGGTGCGGGTGCCCTTCGGCGTGGTCGGCATCATCTACGAGGCGCGTCCCAACGTCACCGCCGACGCCGCCGGCATCTGCCTCAAGTCGGGCAATGCCGCGCTGCTGCGCGGGTCGTCGTCCGCGCTGGAGTCGAACCGGGCGGTGGTCACCGCGCTGCGGGCCGGGTTGGTGGCGTCCGGGTTGCCGGCGGACGGCGTCCAACTGGTCGAGGGTGGTCGCGAGGTCACCGACGAGATGATGGCCGCCCGCGGCCTGGTCGACGTGCTGATCCCGCGCGGCGGGGCCGGGTTGATCAACGCCGTGGTGAACGGCAGCAAGGTTCCGGTGATCGAAACCGGCACCGGCAACTGCCACATCTTCGTCGACGCCACCGCCGACCAGGAGATGGCGTTGGGCATCCTGGTGAACGCCAAGGTGCAGCGGCCCAGCGTCTGTAACGCCGCCGAGACGCTGCTGGTGCACGCCGCGATCGCCGACGAGTTCCTGCCCAAGGCGCTCGCCGCGCTGGCTGAGCAGGGCGTGACGGTGCACGGAACGGACGCCGTCCGGGCCTATTCGGACGCCGTGGTGCCCGCCGGACCGGACGAGTTCGACGGCGAATACCTGTCGCTCGACCTGGCTGCCGACGTGGTCGATTCGGTGGCGTCCGCGATCGACCACATCCGGGCGCACACCACCGGGCATTCCGAGACCATCGTCACCAACGACCGCAGCTCCGCCGACCGGTTCGCCGCCGAGGTGGACGCCGCCGCCGTCCTGGTCAACGCGTCCTCCCGGTTCGTCGACGGTGGCGAGTTCGGCTTCGGCGCCGAGATCGGCATCTCCACCCAGAAGCTGCACGCCCGCGGCCCGATGGGCCTCGCCGAGATGACGTCGTCGAAGTACATCGTCACCGGGGACGGCCAGACCCGCCCCTAACCCGGCCGCCGTCCGCCGGCCGTCCGCCGTCCCGGCCTCGGCCTTCCGGCGCGACGTTGCCCCCTTTTCAGGTGATTGCACCCGTTCAAACAGGTGCAATCACCCCAAAAGGGGGCAACGTCGGGGTCGGGGACACCGTGGGCGGCGATCCGCACCTTGAAGCCCACCGGGGCCGGCGGTCAGGGACGGGCGGGGGAATTCCTCGCAGGCCTGTGGATAACTCTCCACGGTGGTCCGGATTGTGCTGGACTCGGGCGATGTCTGTACGGCTGACACGTGATCTGAATGCTGAGGGGATGGACTCGGGCAGCATCCGTCGAATGGTTCGCGACCAACAGTTGCACCGCATCCGCCGGGGTGCCTTTGTCACCCAGCTGGACAAGGGTGCCCACCGGCACCTGCAGCTGATTCGGGCGACGGTGCCGCGACTGGGGCCGGACAACGTGCTCAGCCATATCTCGGCGGCCGTGCTGCATGGATTGCCCGTCGATGGTCGCGGACTCGAACGAGTGACCGTCACCCGACCGGGCCGAGGCGGCGCCAAGTTCAGTCCCTACCTCCATCGCTACCGCACCCCGCTGCCTGAGCAGGACGTCGAGTTCGTGGGTGGCTTCCGCCGCACGGTGCTGGCCCGGACGGTGTTCGATCTCGGACGTTGCCTCGACCTCGGCTTCTCGGTCGCGGCTGCGGACGTCGCTCTGCGCCGCGGGCTCACCCGGGCAGCCCTCGCTGAGCAGTTGGCTGCGGCACCCCGTCGTTGTGGCGTTGCGCGCGCCCGGGTGATGATCGAACTGGCGGACGCCCGGAGCGAGTCGGCGGGCGAGTCGCTGAGTCGCGTCACACTGTGGCGGCTCGGGATGCCCACACCGGAGCTGCAGGTCGAGGTTGCGGCAAGCGGCCGTGACTACCGGGGTGACTTCGGCTGGCCCGAGTTCAGGGTCATCGGTGAGTTCGACGGCAAGACCAAGTACGGGGAGTTGCTGCGTCCGGGTGAGACGGCGGCCGACGTGGTGATGCGTGAGAAACGCCGTGAGGCGGACCTCCGTGCCGCAGGATGGCGGGTCGTCCGCTGGACCTACGCTGACGTCCTCAACCCCGAGCGTCTGGACGGCCTGGTCCGTCCGGAACTGCTGGCTGGCGGCTGGCGTCCCTGACGTCGCCCCCTTTCGGTGTCGTTGCACCGGTTCAAACAGGGGCGTTGACATCGAAAGGGGGCAACGTCGGACGTCGGGCGGGCGGGCAGCCCGGGATTCAACGCTCAGCGACGGGTGCGCAGGGCGAGCACCAGGTTGACGCCACCGCCGAGGAGGCCGACAACGATGAAGCCCCAGCCGAAGGTCCGCCCGTTGATGCCCTCGCTGGAGATCATGTAGCAACCGCTCACGACCAACATGACACACAAGACGAGTGCCACCAGTGGCTGATGTCGCTGACGCATGGATCCAACTCCTGAAGTCGGGTTGAGAAGGGTTCAACCAAGCTGAACGGCGGGTGGGGAGATCACCCACCCGCCGCCTGTCGGGTCTGCCGGGTTTCGGGTCTGTACGTCAGGACTTCTTTGCCGCCGCAATGGACGCGGCGCGGAGCGCGTTGTACTCGTCCTTCGGGACCGGCTTGGCACCCGGTACGCCCAAGTCCTCCAAGCGCACCCGGAACGTCTCTGGCGAGAAGTGTGCAGCGGCGCTGGCGATCAGGCAGATCCCCAAGGTGAGCGAGCCGACGACCAAGACCACGTTCGTCGAGCCGGGAGGGGCGACGAGGGGGAAGACCACGCTCATCAATGAGGCGACCACGGTGCCCATGTTCTGGCCGAACGCCATGCCGGAAACCCTGGTGTGGGCCGGGAACTGCTCGGGGAAGAAGGACGGGAAGGTCGCTTGATAGCCTTGGAAGAGGCAGCCCCACATCACCAGTGAGAAGAAGATGGCGAGTCCGATGTTGTGCTCGCTGATCGCCCACAGGTATGCGTACGACATCAGGCCGGCCAGGATCGTGGGTATGACGATCATCGGGCGTCGACCGATCCGGTCGGACAGGTTCCCGAGAAGCGGGGTGAGGATCACCGCGAGGATGTTGCTCAGGATCGGGATCCAGAGGTAGATCTCGGCGGCGAAACCGATGCCGTACGACTTGCTGGTGGCGTAGGCAGCACCGAAGACGGAAGTGGTCGTCGCAATGACGGATGTCAGCGCCATGCAGAACACCCGGAAGATGGCGCCAGGGCTCTCCTTGAACGCGGTCACGAGCGGCAGCGCGGCCACCTCGCCATGCGCCTGCTCCTCGGCGTTGGTGTGGGTTTCGTCGACGTTGCGCCGGATCAGGTAGCCGGCGACGACCACCAGGGCGCTGAGCGCGAACGGAATCCGCCATCCCCAGGACTGGAAGGCATCTTCGGACAGGAAGTGGGCCAGCGGCAGGAAGATGAAGGCGGCGAGGAGCTGGCCGGCCTGGGTGCCCTGCAGGGTGAAGCTGCCGAAGTAGCCACGGCGACCGAACGCTGCGCTCTCGGTGATCATGGAACTCGCCCCGGATACCTCGCCAGCCACCGCGAATCCTTGAATGAGGCGGAGCACCAACAGCAATACCGGAGCAAGGAAGCCGATCTGCTGGTAGGTCGGCAGGAAGGCGACGAGCATCGTCGAGACGCCCATCAGCATCATGCAGAGCACCAGCACGTTCTTGCGTCCGTACTTGTCACCCCATGCGCCGAGGAACACGGCGCCGATCGGCCGCGCGACGTAACCCACCGCGTAGGTGCCCAGTGCGCCGATGATGCCCATCCGGGGATCGGCCTGATCGAACATGATCGTGGGAAAGATCAACGCCGCAGCCTGGGCGTAGATGAAGAAGTCGTAATACTCGAGCGCGCTACCGACCCAGCCGCTGGCTGCTGCCTTCTTGGCTTGGTCCCTACTGTGTTGGTCTTGAGTGGTGTCAGTCATTGACATCCTCTCTCTCGGACGGGCCATCGTTGGCCGTGAATCGGGCTGAATCTGGGGCCAGACACCACTGCCATGACAACCCCGGTGAACTCCGCGGCTCCGGTGAGCGAACTCGCACGTGCAGCCGATTTGGCAAGGGTTGCATATCTTGCGCAATCTCTGCAAGATTCCGAGCCAGGGTGGGCCCACAATCAGGCACAGCTGCTAGTTGTCGCTCGTTTCGAGCTGGGTGGTCCGTTGCGCAAACATTGACGGGGCTGTGCAAGCTAGGCTGAGGTAGTAGTCATAGCCGGAAGGAGGGCGGATGACCCCGGCACCCACCCTGACCGCGGTGGCGCAGCGGGCCGGCGTGTCCGTCTCGACTGCGTCGAGGGCGTTCAGTTCGCCCGACCGCATCGGACCGCAGACACTTGCCCGCGTCATCGCGGTGGCCGAGGACATGGGCTACCGTGCCTCGACTCCGATCAGCAAGGGGCCCGAGGTCGCGGCGGGTACGGTCGCCGTCGTCGTTCCCGATATCGGCAATCTGGTCTTTGCCGCGTTCGTCCGGGCCGCGCAGGCTCAGGGGTGGCATCGCCGCCAGATGGTGTTGTTGGCCGATACCGGCGGCAGTCCCGACCAGGAGCGGGAAGTGATCACCGAACTGTTGGACCGGGTCGGCGCGCTCGTGGTGTGCTCGCCGCGGCTGCCGGCATCCGAGATCGCCGAGTTGGCGGGCGGCACTCCGGTGGTCTTGGTGAACCGGGCATCGACCGAATGCCACTGCGTGCTCGCTGATTCCGAGACTGGCCTCCGTCAGGCCGTCGACTATCTCGCGGCGCTGAACCATCGACACTTTGCGTATGTTCAGGGCTCTCCGCAATCGTGGTCGAACGAGCGCCGGGTGGCAGCGATCCAGCAACTGTGCGACGAGCGCGACATCCGGCTCAGCCTGCTCGGCTGGCAGCAGGAGAGCCTCGCCGGCGGCCACGCCGCCGCGGCCAGTGTGGTCGCGACCGGCGCCACTGCCGTCATTGCGCACAACGATGCGGTGGCGATCGGTGTGATGAACGGCGTTCGGGACATGGGTGTTTCGGTTCCCGACGAGCTGAGCGTGATCGGAATCGACGATTCTCCGCTGGCACGTTGCGCCACCCCCGCCTTGACCAGCATCAGCGTTCCGATAGCACGCGCGGGCGTACTCAGCATGGATCTGCTGTTCCGGCCTGCCTCGCGCACGCGCCGCATAGAGGAGCATCTGGCTACCCAACTGGTGGTCCGAGACTCCTCCGGCGCCGCCCCGACCCGCGCGACATCCGCCGCCTCAGCCGGGTAGTGGCCGCGGCGGCTCCGGACCGTTAGGATCCCGCGCATGGGTGTTCTATTGGAAACGGCGGCGGCGCACGACCCGAATCTGCCGTGGATCATCGGCGGATCGGTCTTCTTTGCGCTGATGGTCTGTCTGCGGGTCGTGTGGGGCGTCGGTAAGAGTCATCCGCACAGCTGATGACCAATACCGGGCTGGCCTGGACCGATGACGGTTCCAGGCATCGACGCCTGGGTGTGATGGGCGGTACCTTCGACCCGATCCATCACGGGCACCTGGTGGCCGCCAGCGAGGTGGCCGCGAAGTTCGCCCTCGACGAGGTGGTGTTCGTCCCCACCGGCCAACCTTGGCAAAAGGCAGACCGCGACGTCTCGGTGGCCGAGGACCGGTACCTGATGACGACGATCGCGACGGCGTCCAACCCGCGGTTCTCGGTGAGCCGTGTCGACATCGACCGGCCCGGGTCCACCTACACCCTCGACACCCTGCGCGACCTGCGTAAGCACTACGGCGAGGCCGTCGATCTGTTCTTCATCACCGGCGCGGACGCGCTGAGCCAGATCCTGACCTGGCATGGCGTGCTGGAGCTCTTCGAGTTGGCCCATTTCGTCGGCGTGACCAGGCCTGGGACCACCCTCGGCGAGGGCGACATCGACCATCTGCCCCCCGACAAGGTGACTCTCCTGGAGGTGCCGGCGCTGGCGATCTCGTCCACCGACTGCCGCAACCGGGTCCGTGAGCAGCTACCGATCTGGTACCTCGTGCCGGACGGTATCGTGCAGTACATCGCCAAACGCGGCCTCTACCGCCGCTAGAACCATCGCCGAACCGGGAGCCAGATGACTGCAACAGACCACGCGATCGCGCTGACCAGGGTTGCCGCGCGTGCGGCGTCCGACAAGCTGGGCGACGATCTGGTGGCCTTCGATGTGTCCGAACCGCTGGCGATCACGGACGTCTTCCTGATCGTGAGCGCGTCCAACGAACGCCAGGTAGGCGCGATCGTGGACGCCGTCGAGGAGGCGTTGCTGCGTGAGGGCGCGAAGCCGGCGCGGCGCGAGGGCCACGGTGAGAACCGCTGGGTGTTGCTCGACTTCATCGACATCGTGGTGCATGTGATGCACGCCGAGGAGCGTGCCCTGTACGCGCTCGAGCGGCTCTGGCGGGACTGCCCGGCCATTGACCTGGACGAGGCCGCGGGAGACCTGGCCGAGGCCATCCCCGGCACCCAGCCCGCCGAGTCGTGACAGCCGCACGAGTCATCGTCTGGCGGCACGGCGAAACTGCCTGGAATGCCGAGGGTCGCTACCAGGGCCAAGCGGACGTGGCATTGAACGCGCGCGGGCTGAGCCAGGCAGCCGCCGCAGCGCCCCGGATCGCGGCGCTGCGCCCCGATCGGATCGTGTCGTCGGACCTCAGCCGGGCTTCCGTCACCGCGCAGCAGTTGGCGCGGCACACCGGGCTGCCGGTCGAGTTGGAGCCGCGGCTCCAGGAGATCAACGTCGGCGACTGGGCTGGAATGACCAATGCCGAAGTGTTCGCCGCCCACCCCGACTTCGCCGATGCGCTGCGCGCCGGCCGGGACGCGCGGCGCTCGGCGTCCGGAGAGACCGGTGCCCAGGCGGGCTCCCGGGTCGCCGAGGCGCTGCTGGACATCGCGGAGTCCAGCCCGGAGGGTTCGACCGTGGTGGCGGTCGGCCATGGCTTCGCGCTCCGGGTGGCGACGGTCTTCCTGCTCGGCCTCGACTACGCCCACAACCTGACGTTGGGCGGGCTGTGGAACGCCTCCTGGTCGGTGCTGCAACCCGGCGGTGAAAGCTGGCGGCTGCTGTCCTACAACAACGTGGCGGACGGGGTCTGAGCCCCCTGCGTGGATGCGTGGGGAGATCCTGGCATTCGCCGGGATGACGATGCTCTTCTCGTCATCCCGGACTTGCGTCTCGACCAACGGGCGGCAGTCTCGCTCAGGAGGGTCTCGACAAGCTCGACCACCGGGGATTGAGCTTGTCGAAATCCGGCACGGTCAGGGTCCCGACAAGTTCGACCGTCGGGCGGCAGGCTCACTCAAGAGGGTCTCGACAAGCTCGACCGTCGGGAGTTGCGTCGTTGCAGCCAGAGCAGCAGGGCCGTAGCAGCAGTGACGCCGACGGCCCAGGGGAGCCAGGCGGGCGGATGTCGGGTTCTCTGTGCCACGGGTACCTCGTCCTCGTCCAGGTGAACCGTTCCGGTACCACCGTCGACGACGATCACGTCGCCGGTGGCGATCCGTTTGGTGGCGTTGCCGGTGCCCAGTACGGCGGGAATGCCGTACTCACGGGCCACGATCGAACCGTGGCTGAGCACCCCGCCGATGTCGGTGACCACCCCCGCCGCCAACGCGAACAAGGGTGTGTACGCCGGCGTGGTGATCGAGGCGACCAGGATCTCGCCGGGCTGGAACGCGGCGAAGTCCTCGGGGCCGGTCAGCACCCGGGCCGGTCCGGTCACCCGGCCGCCGGAGCCGCCGGTGCCTTTGAGCGTTGAGCCGGTCTGGTTGCCGTCCCGGGCCGGCATCATGTCGTCCATCAGCGCCATCCAGCGGGACACCGGCAGGTACTGCGGTGGGGTGGCCAGCCGTTGTCCCCGCCACTGCCGGCGACGCTGGTCGATCGCTGTCCGATGGTCGGTCCGTGGGGGAGTTCCGGCGTCGGGAGCTGCGGCGTCCAGGGCTGCGGCGTCCAGAGCTGCGGCGTCGGCGTCCGCCTCGGCAGCGGTGAGCCAGAACACGTCGTCGGGCTGGGCGATGACCCCTGCCGCCGTGAGTCGTCCGCCGAGTTCGCGCAGCAGCCGGCGCAGCGTCGGCCAAGCCAGACCCATCGCGGCGAGGGCGTCCTCGCGGATCGGCGCCCACTGCTGGGCCGCCTTGAGGCTTGCGACGGCCGCCTTACGTCGGATGGGATCGAGCCGTGCCAGCAATTCACGGGTGAGCCGTTCCCTGCGTTCGGACGCCTCGCGCTGCCGCCGGGCGGGGTCGGCGCCCCGTCCGGCGATGGCGTGCTTGAGCGACTCCAGCACCGGCGTCGGATCGTCGGCCGGGACGGCGTTGGCGAAGTCCAGGTTGTAGACGGTGTGGCCGAACTCCTTCAGGTGCGCTGTCAGCCGCTCGGTGAAGGCGGTCCAGTCGGCGGCCTCGACGCCGTCCGGGGGTGCGCCGAACAGCTCCTCGGCGGGAAGCCCCTCCAATGCCGCGGCCAGCCCGGGCACCGTCCGGCACCAGACGCCCAGCGCATGCAGCGACTTCTCCGTACGCAGCGGGGTCGAGTCGAAACCGAGCAGGAAGTCGGACGCCTGCGGATCGCCGTCCCGACGCAAGGCCGCGTTGTAGAGGCCGGTCCAGGTCAGCTCGCTGGTGGCCGCCACCGGGATCACCATCTGCACGTTGCTGTAGTAGATGCAGGCTGCCTCCAGCAACTCCCGGACGCCGTCCAGCAGCACGGACGCCGGCAGCGCGGACGGGTCGCGGTCGGCCCACTGGGCGACGGCGTCCTGGTAGTCGGGCAGGGCATGGTCGCGCCACCGCCGCAGCACGAAGTTCTGGTCAGCGATGATCCTGACCGCGGCCGGGGTCAACCCCCACAGCCGGTTCATGGCCTTGCGGCTGTAGTCGTAGTAGGCGTAGCCGTTGATGGTGGGGAAGTCCATGTCGAGGCCGGCCAGGTTCGGTGCGAAGCTGCCCATCAGCCGGTCGAGGCCGGCCGGCACAGCTGGCCGGATCAGGTCGGCGAACAGCGGGGTGAGCGGATCGGGCAACTGCTCGACGATGCTCGCCCGGAAGTACATGCTGCCGTCACGGGGCAGCGGCCACTCGGTCGGCACATCGCCGACCGGCTCAGGCAGGGCCGTGATCGGACGGGCCTGCACCAGTTGGAAGGTGCCGTCGGCGAAGGTCCATTCGATGTCCTGCGGGTGGTTGAAGAGCTGCTGCACCCGCTCACCCAGCGCGGCCAACTCCAGCACCCGGGCGTCGGTGAGGGTGGCCCGCGACGCTTCGGATGCCGGCGTCGCGACCTGCTCGGAGCCGCCGTCGGTGCGTACCGTCATCACCGTCTTCTCGGCGATCCGACGGGTCACGACCGGGTCGGGACCACTGCGGTCGACGAGGTACTCGTCGGGTTCGACCAGTCCGCCGACGACGGCCTCGCCCAGCCCCCAGGCCGCCGTGATCACGGTCTGCTCGCGGCGCCCGTTGGCCGGGTTGGCGGTGAACATCACCCCGGCCACCTCGGCCGGCACCAGCCGTTGCACCACCACCGCGATGCTCAGCCCGGCCGTGTCGTCGTGGCTGGCCCGCTCCCGGTAGGCGACGGCCCGGTCGTTCCATAGCGACGCCCAGCAGCGCCGGACGGCGTCCAGCACCTGCTCGGTTCCGGTGATGTTGAGGTAGGTGTCCTGTTGGCCGGCGAAGCTGGCGCCGGGCAGGTCCTCGGCGGTCGCCGAGGACCGGACGGCCACCGGACCCTCACCGAGGCGGTGGTAGCCCTCGGCCACGGCGTCCGCGATCTCGGTGGGAATCAGCGATTCGCGGAACAGGGCTGCAACAGCCGCGGCGGAGTCGGTCGTGGTGAGGCGGGCGTCCAGGTCGTTGGCGGCGACGAAGGCGTCATAGGCGGCGGTGGTGACGACGAAGCCGTCCGGCACTTCAAAACCGGCCCGGATCAGTTCGCCGAGATTCGCGCCCTTGCCGCCGGCGATGGAGAGGTCGGTGGCGGACAGGTCGCCCAGCGGGGTGACCAACGAAAGATGACGTTCGGTCATATTTCGAAGTCTAGGAGCGCCCCCCACGGATGGATCCGGCGAATCCGGGTGCGGCTAGCTCTTGGTGAAGGTGCCGTTCAGGCCGGCCTGGAAGTCGGCGCCACCACCTTGGGTGGAGACGTAGCCGAACTCGCCGGGTCCGAACACGGTGGTGAGGTAGGCCGACTCGCCGGGTTGCAGCGTGCCGACTCCGCCCTGGAGAACTCCGGGGCAGCGGTCGATCGGCGTGCCCTTGGCGTAGCTCTGGGCGACGCACTGGAAATACTCCGGCAGCGCCGCTCCACGAAGCTGCGCGAGGCTGAAGTCGTGCGGTGTCGTCCCGGTGTTGGTCACCTCGAAGGTGCCGCCGTTACTGAAACCGTCCGGCAGGGTGATGGCGCTGTCGCTCAGCGTCACGGTGCCGGTGGTCTGCGGCGGAGCGGGAGCCGTCGGTGCTGCGTTCTGCACGGTGAACTCGCCGATCATGCCCCGGTCCACCTGGGTGCGGCCACCCGCAGCGGGCAGGTACGAGGTCACGACGTAATGCCCGGCGACTAGGGGAACCACGACATGCTCGTTGACCTGCGGCCCGGCGATTCCGGCCGAGGTGATCTCGGCGCCGGGGTCGGCCTGCAGCGCACGGGCTGCCGCCTCGCCGCGTCCGAGTGCCTTCTTGACCTGGCTGAGGGTGACGCCGTCCTTCAGCCTGACCAGGCCGAACTCGTGGCTCACCGCGCCGACGTTGCTGACCTGGAGCTCGACCAGGCCGGCGTGCGGAGAGCCGGTGATCGTGTAGGACCATTCGGACGCGAGGATGCGTACGGTCTCCGGAGCCGGGCCGGAACCGGTTGGTGGGGCGGTGTTGGTCGGGCCGGCGCCGGTCGGTGACGCAGACTGGGACGGGACGCCGGTGCTTCCGCAGCCGGCCAAGGTGAACGCGGCGGCCGTGATTCCGGCGACGCCGATCGCCGCGAGGCGGCGCTGTGCTGAGTTCGTCATGGGACGACCTTGTGCCTCCTGCCCCGTCCGGCGCGTCGCCCGCGGCACCGATCGTGATCAGCCGGAAGGCTGAGCTGTCTCCGCCGCGATGATGATCCGGTCCGATCGAAGCGGTCCTAGCATCGCCTTATGGCACGGCGACTACTTCGCACCGGACTGGGGCGGCTCCCTGTCGTCGATACTGTGCTCGCGCTGGCGTTGTGCATCCTCGCGGTGGGCGGACTGCTCACCGGGCAGGTCGAGGAGCAACCGTGGGCGGTGACGATTCCGATCGCACTGATCAGCACGCTGGCGGTTGCCGTCCGGACCCGCTACCCGATCGCGGTAGCGGCGCTCGTCTCGGCGCTCGCCGTGGTGCAGGCCCTGGTCGCCGGTGGCATCTCGAGCACGCTGTGGGCGTTGGTGGTCTTCCTGATCGTCGCCTACACCGTGGCGGCGGAGTGCGACGAGGGTGGGGCGCTGATCGGTCTCGGTCTCGTGCTGGGTGACCAGTTCCTCGGAGAATGGCTCAGTCATGGCTCTGACTACGCCTTCGACACGTTGGTCTTCGGCGGTGTCTGGCTGTTCGGACGAGCCACCCGGGGCTGGCGCAACCGGGCGACGTACGCCGAGCAGCATCGCGACGACCTGGCCCGGGTCGCCGTGGCCGAGGAGCGTGCCCGGATCGCCCGGGAGCTGCACGACGTGGTGGCGCACAGTCTGAGCGTGATCGCAGTCCAGGCGGACGCCGCCGAGGCGGCACTGGCCAAGGAACCGGCCCGGGCAGCCGCACCGATGCGCGCCATCCGGGACAGCGCCCGCGAGGCGCTGGTCGACATGAGGCAGCTGCTGCACGTGCTGCGGGCAGAGGCGCCGGACGATGACGCCAGGGATCTTGCCCCGGCGCGGAACATCGCCGACCTCACCCAGCTGGTCACCACGATGCGGGAGGCCGGCCTGCCGATCGAGGCGGACATCCGGGCAGGGGAGTCGCTCTCCTCGGGCGTCCAGCTGGCGGTCTACCGGATCGTTCAGGAAGGGCTGACCAACGTGCGCAAGCATGCCGGTGCTGTGCCGACCCGGCTGCTCGTCGCGCGGGACGGCGACACGTTGCGGATCGAGGTCCGCAACGGGCCGGCCGCGAAGGAGCAGACAGAGGGATTGTCGTCTGGGCATGGGCTGCTCGGCCTGCGCGAGCGGGTGCAGGCTGCCGGCGGCACGCTGGACGCCGGAGCCACCGCGGACAGCGGGTTCGACCTGGTGGTGCGGCTTCCGCTCGACCTCGCCAGGGGCGTCCGATGACTGACCGGCGTCCCGAGGCCTCCCCGGTCACCGTGCTGATCTGCGACGACCAGCAGCTGGTCCGGGCCGGGTTCCGGCTGATCCTCGACCTGGAGGATTCCGTCGAGGTGGTCGGTGAGGCCGCCGACGGCGTCGAGTGCCTGAGGATGACCGCCGAGTTGCATCCGCAGGTTGTCCTGATGGATGTCCGGATGCCTCGGCTGGACGGCATCGAGGCCACCCGGCGGCTGGTTGCGGCCGGTTCGTCCAGCCGGGTCCTGATGCTCACCACGTTCGACCTGGATGAGCTCGTCTACGCCGCGATGACAGCCGGGGCCAGCGGATTCCTGCTCAAGGACGTCCCGCGCGAGCAACTCGTCGCAGCCATCGCGATGGTGGCGCGCGGCGAGTCGATCCTGGCGCCGGCGCTGACCCGGCGGCTGATCGAGAGGTTCGTTGCGGCGCCGCCGCCGTCCGGCACGGTTCCCGCGGCGCTGGCCGGGCTCAGTGAGCGGGAACGGGAGGTGTTCGACCTGCTCGCCCGCGGTCGCTCCAACGCCGAGATCGCCCATGCCCTGTTCCTCGGCGAGGCGACGGTGAAAACCCATGTCGCCCGGATCCTGGCCAAGCTCGACCTGCGCGACCGTGTCCAGGCCGTCGTGCTCGGCTACGAATGCGGCTACCTGCGACCCGGCGATCGAGAGTGAGGCCGACGCCGGGGCAGCCGCAGCCCAGACCGTGCGGACCGGGGCCGAACAGCGTCCGGTGAGGCGGCCCGGGCGTGGAAGAATCCGGTCGTGAGCGATGCGACGTACACGTTGGCGGCGACCATCACCGGCAGCGATGCCCCCGGGTTGCTCGACCGGCTGATGGCCGCGGTCGCCGGTAGCGACGCCGAGATTCTCGACCTGGAACAGACGGTGGTGCGTGGCCAGCTGAGCATCGGGCTGCTGGTGGCGACCGCCCCGGAAGCCGCGATGGCCGTCGCCGATCATCTGGCCGGCACCTGCGCGCGACTCGGGCTCAGCGTCGCCATCACGGAAGGGGTCGGCGATAACCCGACTCGATACAACCGCACCATCGTCACCGTTCTCGGACGTCCGCTGCTGACCGCGCACCTGGCCACCACCGCGCGGGCGATCGCCGATCTGGGCGGCAACATCGACCGGATTCGCCGGCTCTCCCGGACTCCGCTGACCACCGTCGAACTGTGGGTGTCGAAGGTGGACGCCGCCGAGCTGCGCCCGGCGCTGGCGCAGGCCGCGGCCAGTGCCGGCTTCGACGTCTCGGTCTCGGCTGCCGGGTTGGCCCGGCTCGGCCGTCGGCTGGTCGTGATGGACGTCGACTCGACCCTGATCCAGGACGAGGTGATCGACCTGATCGCCGCCCACGCCGGACGCCAGGCCGAGGTCGCCGCGATCACCGAGAGCGCGATGCGCGGCGAACTCGACTTCGCCGAAAGCCTGCACCGTCGTGTCGCCGCGCTCGCCGGGTTGCCGGTCGGGGTTCTGGACGAGGTGCGCGCCGCCGTCCGGCTCACCCCGGGCGCGCGGACGCTGGTCGCCACCCTGCGTGACCTGGGCCTGTCGATCGGTGTCGTCTCCGGCGGCTTCATCGAGGTGGTGGCGCCGCTGGCCGCCGAACTGGGCATCACCTACGCCCGGGCCAACGAGTTGGAGGTGGCCGACGGACGGCTGACCGGCCGGATCGCCGGACCGGTCGTCGACCGGGCCGCGAAGGCTGCCACGCTGCGCGAATGGGCGGAACTCGAGCACCTGCCGCTGGCCAGGACCATCGCCATCGGCGACGGCGCCAACGACCTCGACATGCTGGCTGCGGCCGGGCTGGGCATCGCTTTCAACGCCAAACCCGCAGTCCGGGCGTCCGCCGACACCTCGCTCAACGTGCCCTACCTGGACGCCGTGCTCTTCCTGCTGGGCCTGACCCGGGAAGAAGTGGAGGCTGCTGCGGCGTTGCGCGGCGCCGACCGGGCGAACTGACCCGCATGCGCGGTGCCATCGACCTGGCCTACCCGTTCACCGGCCGCTGGCTGGTGCAGAACAGTCCCGCCGATCGGGTGCCCAGCCACGGTACCCGCGCCTTCGCAACAAGCTATGCGATCGACTTCGTGCCGGTCACCGACAGCGGGCGCAGCGCACCCTTCACCCTGGGTTCCCTGGTACGCCCGGAACCGCCGGATCGGTTCCCCGGCTTCGGACGTCCGATCCTGGCACCGCTGGACGGAGCGGTCCTCGCCGTGCACGACGATGCCCCCGACCACGCCGCCTACCGCGGCCTGCCCTCCCTCGGCTACGCCCTGACCCAGCAGCGCCGGGCCACGATGGGTTGGACGGCGCTCGCCGGCAACCACGTCCTCCTCGAACGGGACGGCACGGTGGTGGCGCTGTGTCACCTGCGGCAGGGCAGCATCCAGGTGCGCCGGGGCCAGCAGGTCAGGGTGGGCGAGGTGATTGCCGGCTGTGGGAACTCCGGCAACAGCACCGAGCCGCACCTGCACATTCAGGCAATCGACCGTCCCGATATCGCGCACGCCCAGGCTGTGCCATTGACCTTCCACGGGGCGCTGCCAGGCAACGGTGAACTCGTTCCGTGACCGCCGCCCCACGTGCCGGGCGGCGGTGTGCGAGTCTGCCGCTGCTCCGCCGTTGCTGGACGGCGGCCCCAATCTGTTGCTCAGCCGTCACGTGTCGTTCACCTGGCGATCCGGGGGTGCTCGCCCGGCTTTCATAGCGTCACTCAGGTGCAGCCGCACTCCACCCCACGACACCTGGGAGCAGCATGAAGAGAACGCAGATCCTGGCCTCGAGCCTGGCCGTCGGAGCAGTCCTGGTGGGCTCGCTCGCGATGGCAACGCCGGCCGAGGCACACCCCCGGCACCGGGGCCCTCAGAATGTCATCTATCTTCTGGGTGACGGCATGGGACGCACCCATGTGACGGCGGGCCGGGAGCGCTTCTACGGCGCTGCCGGACGGCTGAACATGGAGACCATGCCGGTGCATGGCTTCGTTCGCACCTATTCGGTGATGGAGAACTCGGGCCAGCCCGGACAGCCCGACTTCGTGCCCAACCTGGTCACCGACTCCGCCTCCTCCGCCACTGCCTGGGCGTCCGGCGTGAAGACCTACAACGCTGCGCTCGGCGTCGATGCCAAGGGCAAGGTCAAGGCCACCGCGATGGAGCTCGCCAAGAAGGCGGGCTATCGCACCGGCAACGTCAGCACTGCCGAGATCACCGACGCCACCCCCGGCGGCCAGGCCAGCCACGTGTTGATGCGCGGCTGCCAAGGCCCCACCTACTCGGCGGCCTCCTGCCAGAACCTCGACATCACCGGCAAGGAACTGCCGACCGATGACATCCGGGTCACGCCGGTGGCCAAGCAGATGGCCCGCAACGGCACCGCCGACGTGATTCTCGGCGGCGGCCTCGCCCGCTTCGACGCCGACGACGAGAAGGCGCTCGCGGGCCAGGGCTACCAGCTGCTGTCCTCGCCGTCCGAGCAGCGCGTCGCCACTGGCGACGATCTCCGGCGCGCCCGTGGTGGCAAGGTGTTCGGCCTGTTCAACCGCGGCAACCTGACCGTTGAGAAGGCGAAGGCGGACAATCCGTCCGCACCGCAGGCGAAGGAGCCGACGCTCGCCGAGATGACCACCAAGGCCATCTCGCTGCTCGGTAACTCCAAGGGACGGCACGGCAAGGGCTTCTACCTCCAGGTCGAGGGCGCGCTGATCGACAAGCGTTCGCACGCCAACGACGCGGCGCAGACCCTCGGTGAGATCAAGGCGTTCGACGACGCGGTCAAGGTGGCGCTCGACTTCGCCAAGCGTGACGGCAACACGCTGGTGATCGTGACGGCAGACCATGAGTGCGCCGGCTTCAACATCATCGAGAAGGGCACCTTCACCAACGCCGAGGCGGCCAATCCGCCGGTGAACGTCGACGCCGGCAACCCGGCGAACAACTCGGACCCGTCGCGTCCTGCCGGCACCAACACCAAGGACAACTCGCGATCGACCGGCATCATCAACGGGGCGGGGGCGAACGATCCGCACAACTTCGCGCCAGCCACGTTCCGCACCGCGGACGATCCCCGTGACGTCAAGGACGGCACCCCCGAGGCCAGCCTCTGGCTGACCTACCTCTCCGGCAACCACACCGGCGCCGACGTCCCGATCTACGCGTACGGCCGGGGCTCCGAGCAGATGCAGGGCACGATCGAGAACACTGACCTGTTCGGCATCGTCACCCGCGCACTGCGCGTCGCCTGACCACACCAACTCCGGACGGGGCGGGGCCTGAAGGCCCCGCCCCGTCCCCTTCCTCCAGGAGCGATCCGCTTGTCCCGTCCGCATACCCACACGTCGGCGCTCGTCGTGGCGGCCGCCGCGCTGCTCTGTCTCACCTCCGCCTGTGCCGCGCCGCCGCCGCCCGCGTCCCAGCCGCCGGCATCCACCGCTCCGGCGAGCGCGCAGGCATCCGCTCCAGCTACGGCTCCCGCCTCGAGCCAGACCCCGATGCCCGGCCTGCAGACGGCGCGTCCGACCCAGGGCAAGGCGGTGCTCGTCGACGGACCGTTCAACGACCGGTTCCACATCGACGGCCTGGCCTTCGACGGCGCCCATGTCACTGGCACGGTGGTGGTCACCAGCGACGTCAGCGAGATCATCGACCTCCAGGTGCAGGTCGGCTTCCATGACGCCCAGGGTGCGTTGATCGGAACGTCCAGCTTCGACCACCATGGGCATGGCCATGACGAGTCCGCCCATGCCACCCACTCCCCGGAGGATCACCCGTCGGTCGCCTTCGACATTGCCGTGCCCGCCGACCTCGTCGGCGTGGTCTCCGTCAGCGTCGGGGTGCCCGTGCTGGTCAACGAGTGAGGCGTCGGGTCCGCATCCGCCGGCTATTCGCCGCAGAGCTGTCTTGCGATCTGCGGGGGCATCTGCTCTAGTTGCGGCCATGAACGCGAGCCCGACCGGCCGAGATGGCACAGCTGTGCGGCGCTGTCGCGGGCATGACTTCCGCGCCCGTCGAGGCAGATCCGGGCTCTCCGACCGAGGCCACCCGGGGAGGTAGCTTTGCTGCGGCTGTGTGAGCGATGCGTCTGACTCGGCCCGTGCCGGGCCCGGTGTTGGTGGGCCGGACGGCGGAACGAGCGGGCGTGCGGGAGTGCGTCGCTGGTGTTCAGGACGGACGCCCGATCCTCGTCTGGGTGGAGGGCGAGGCGGGGTCGGGGAAGTCCGCGCTGGTCGATGCGCTGATCGGCGATCTGCCACCGGAGTTCGGCGTGTTGCGGGCCGAGGCGGACGAACTCGACGCCGACGAGCCGCTCGCGCTTGCGGGCCAGCTGGGGGCCGGCGACACCGATACCACCCGCCCTGCGGGGATGGCGCTGCTTCGGTGTTGGGCGGCCCTGCAGGACGCGGGTCCGCTGGCGGTGGTCGTGGAGGATCTGCACTGGGCCGACCCGGACTCGCGAGCCGTGCTGCTGGCGGCTGTTCGCCGATTGGCCGGGGATCGGGTGCTCGTGCTGGTGACCAGCCGGCCCGGCGCGGCTGACGGCTGGGCACGGTTCAATCTCGACGCCCGGCGTTGCCTGCGGATCGACGTCGGCGCCCTGTCAGTATCCGAGGTTGCGCAGCTCGGAGCCGTGCACGGGGTCGAGTTGGGCGAACTCGCCGCCGCCCGGCTGCACGCCCACACGGTCGGTCATGCGTTGTACGTCCGGACCCTGCTCACTGAGCTGAACCCGCAGCAGCTCAGCCGCCCTGAGGGTGTGCTGCCCGCGCCGCGGTCGCTGGCTTCCACCACGTTGGCGGCAGTCTCCGCGCTCCCCGGTCCGGCGCGGCAGCTGGCGCTCGCACTCGCGGTGGTCGGGCGACCGGTGCCGCTGCTCACCGCGTCCCGGATCGCCGGAGTCACCCCGGGCGCGGCGGACGCGCTCGTGGCGTCCGGCCTGGCACGGACCCGTGCCGACGAAACGGGCGAAGAGTTGCTGTTCGCTCACCCGCTCTACCGGGTCGCGGTCTGGGACGACCTGTCGCCATCGCAACGCCGGACGCTGCATCGCGCGGCGGCCGCCGAACTCCGGACCGGGGAGGCGTTGGCGCACCGTGTCGCGGCCGCTGAAGGACCCGACGAGACCCTGAGTAGGGATCTTGAGGCGTCCGCGGCAGGTCAGGGCCGGGTGCCTGCTGCCCGTGCTTTGCTCGCCGCGTCGCGCGTGGCGGAGGGTGTGCGGGCCGAGCAACTGCTGCTCGACGCGGTCGCAATGTTGGTGGCGGCCGGACGGCAGCGACAGGCGGCCACACATCGAGCCGCGGTCGTGTCCTGCGCCGACGGTCCCCGGCGCGACCTGGTTCTCGGCCTGTTGGACTGGGAGGCGGGGGACGCCGGGGCCGCGGAAGCGAGCTTCCGGCGGGCCGCGGGATGCGACGGGCCCGCCGAGGTCGTTGCCGCGGCGACCGTCCGGCTGGCGGTCCTGCAATACACGGGCGGACGCGGCGTGGAGGCGATCGCCTCGGCGGAACGCGCGCTGGCCGCACCCCGGCTGACCCCGGAAGACGAACGAGAAGCCTGGGCCGCCCTGGCCGTCGGGGAGCAGATGCGCTCGGGGGCCGTCGCGGGTTTGGCCAGGCTCGAACCGCGGTTGCCGCTCGTCGTGACGGACCCGGCCGACGCCGACCTGTTGGTGATTCGCGGGACGCTGCAGTTCTTCGCGGCCCGCCCCGCCCGCGCCGTGGCTGATCTGACCGCGGCCATCCAGCTCGCCCGCGCGGCGCCCGCGCTGGCGGGCGACCGGCTGCCGCGGGCCCACCTGCAACTCGCGAATGCCCTCATCCTGACCGGCGACTGGACCTCCGCCGCGGTGCACGCCCGGCTCGCCTCGGAGCTGGTCGACGACGAGGATCTGGTCTGGGTCCGGGCGCAGACGCACTGCATCCACGCCCGGCTGGCCGGCTGCGTCCGAGGCGACTGGGCCGCGGCCGAGGCGCACTTGCGGGCCGGAGGTGAGGCGGCCGAACGGCTCGGCAGCCTGGAGGCCACGTTCACGCTGCTGATCGCCCGCGCCCTGATCGCCGACGCCCGGGAGGACCCGCGCGAGGTGCTGGCCGTGTTCGGGGGCCTCATCGCCAACGTCGTGCCGGTACCCATGTCCACCGCCCTGACCTGGTGGCCGATGCTCGTCGACGCCGCCCTCGACGGTGGTGACGTCGGTCTCGCCGCCGACCTGCTGACGCGGTTGCAGGTTGCGGCGGACGAGCGCTCGATCGACCTCGACGCGGTCATCCTCGGTCTCGGTGCCCGAGTTGCCGAGGCGCGCGGCGAGATCGCCGCGGCGCTCGCCGGCTACGAGCGGGCCACCGCGGCGTTGGGACCCGACGTCGTGTCGCTCGACCGGGGCAGGCTGGCGCACCGGTACGGGCGGCTGCTGCTGGCCCGGGGCGACCGGGCGGCCGCCCGGGAACGGTTGACCGCGGCGCTGGCGGCCTTCGCCGGGGCCGCCCCCTACGAAGCCCGGGTCCACCGCGACCTGGCACGCCTCGGGGTGACCTCACCCACCGTGCCCGTCCCTCCCGGCGTCCCCGAGTTGACCGAGCGCGAGCGCGAGGTCGTCGTGCTGGTCGTGAGCGGAATGACCAACCGGGAGGTGGCCGCCGAGCTGTACGTCACCGACAAGGCCGTCGAGTACCACCTCGGCAACGTCTATGCGAAGCTCGGCATTCGCTCCCGACGCGAGCTCAAGGAGTACGTCCCAGCCTGACTAGGACTCGGGACTAGGGATCGTCCCTAGGGACTTCGCGGGCCCGGCCGAGCAGAGTCGTGGTCATGGAACTCGTCGTCGAAGTCACTGAGACCGAAGGCCGGCTCAGCGGCACCGTCCGGCGCGCGGCTTCCGCCATCATCCACCCCTTCACCGGGACCCTCGAGCTCATCGCCTGCCTGGAACATCTCGGCGACGAAACCCTCGAAGAGGATCCCGATCCTGCAGATAGGGCAGACCAATGACCACACTCGGCGAACATCTCCGGATCGACGACCGGACCATCCTGGTCCTCGGCCAAGTACTCGACGTCGCCCACGACCAGCCCGACGTCGCCAACGCTGTCGTGCACCGGGTAGGCGACACCCTGGTCCTGGTCGACACCGGCGTGACAGAGGCCTTCCGCACCGCGCTGAAGGCCGCGATCGCACAGGTCGGCGACTTCTCCCGGGCACTCGTGCTGACCACCCACGGCCACGTCGACCACATCGGCAACAATGATCTGGCTGACGAGCTCGGCGTACCCGTGGAGCACTACCTGCCGGCCCGCGACCTGGAACAGATGCGCGACCCGGCCGGCTACTGGGTGCAGCAATTCACCCGGCTGGTCGGCGTGGTGCCGCTGGAGGCGCCGCCGTCGCTCGCCGGCAACAAGGTGGCGTCGCTCTTCCAGCCGCTGCGTCCGTTCGGCGCGACGACTCGCGCCTTTGAGGAACTGCCCCTGGAACGGATCCGGATCGGTTCGGTCCGGTCCACCGGCTGGACCTTCCTCGACGGCGCCGTCCGCGTGCTGCGCAGCCAGGGCCACTGCGCCGGGCACGTGATTGTGCACCTGCGCGACAACGGAGTCCTGCATCTCTCCGACGAGGACAATGGGCCCTGCGCGGTGATGGCAGACTCCGACCAACTCAAGATTCAGACCACGCTCAGCGCGGCTCTCACGCTGTTCCAGGAGGGCGAGGCCACCGTCCTGACCGACGGCCACACGTTCAAGATCCGCCAAAAGGACGAGGCAGAGGCCTTCCTGGACACCCTGCTGGAGCAGGGCCTCGCCCTGCACAAGGCGGCACTCGGCATCACCGAGGACGGTGCGCCGATCCGGCCGAGCGCCTTCACGGCACGCTACGCCGAGGCCGTCGCCGCGCTGAGCGTCGGCGGCGCGAACCCGAACGAGATGTTCGCGGGGCTGATGGCGATCAACCAGCTGCGAGAGATTGGGCTCAGCCCCGAAGACTCCGGTGCCGACGAGCCCTGGTCACGGGCGGCACTTGAGAATCCGGCCCCGGTCGCGGGCATGCCGCATGGCATCGCCATCCTTCCTGCGGCCGTCAAGATGCTGGAGTGGAAGTTGCAGGGCCGCGACCATGCGCCGGAGACGCGGTCATGACGCGGCAGCTGTTCCGCGCCCGCCGACTCGTGGACGGCTCGGGCGCGGCGATCGACTACGGCGCCGTCCTGATCGCGGGCGACACGATCGAAGCGGTCGGGCGCGCCGTGGAGGTGGGCGCGCCCGACGGTGTCGAGACGATCGACCTGGGGGACAGCACGCTTCTGCCCGGCCTGATCGACGTGCACAATCACACGACGCTCCCTGGCGACATGCGGATTGTTCAGCAGATCGCTACGCACGACACGGAGGCGATGCTGGCGCAGGGCCGCGCGACCGCCACAGACCTGCTGGCGGCCGGAATCACTACCGTCCGTGACCTGGGCGCGCTGGGAGACGTCGGTTTCCGCCTGGCCCGGGAGATCGCAGACGGGCGTGCGGACGGACCGGAGATCATCCCGTCCACCGCACAGCTCACCTCGGTTGGCGGGCCCAATGCACCCTTGGGTGGCGGATGCGCCGACCTGGCCGGGTGCGTGCAACGCATCGACGCCGACGCCGAACAGGGTGCCCGCGCGGTGAAGATCATCGCCACCGGGTCGGTCACCGACACCTCGTCGGACCCCACCCAGCCCGTCTTCGACGACGCCACCGTCGCCGGCATCGTCGAACACGCACATCGCCTTGGCCTGCGGGTCGCAGCGCACGCCCACGGGTCGGCGGGCATCGCGCAGGCGGCCCGCTGCGGGGTCGACTCCATTGAGCACGCCAGCTTCCTCACCCGCGTCGACGTCACGGACGCCGCGACACCAGATGCGCCCTCCGCCGCGGGCCTCACCTCGTGGCCGGACGCCGATGTGATGGCGGTGCTGCGGGCACATCGGCCGTGGGTGGTCCTGACCCTCGCCGCCTCCTTCGCCCACTCCCAGGTGGAACGCGTCACACCGACCTCATTGCGCGACTTCGCCCACCGGTTACAGGTTGGACGCCTGTTGCTGGAACACGGACTGCCGCTGGTGGCCGGCACCGACGGCGGCAGCCCGGGTGTGCCGCACCTGAGCCTGGTGTCCGAGATCGAGCAACTCCACGGATTGGGCATGACCACCATGGACGCCCTCCTCGGCGCGACCGCCCACGCCGCGGCCTGCCTCGGACTCTCCGACCGCGGGCTGCTGCGCCAAGGACTGCGCGCGGACCTGATCGCCGTCCCCGCCGACCCGTTGCGTCACCTCGATGTGCTGCGGGCACCGACCCTGGTGGTGATCGGCGGACGCACCGTCCACCGCGTGCAGCTGCAACCAATCGCGCGCAATGGCGACGCAAGGACCGAGGGAAGCCCGGATCGGCCGCTTCCGACGAAAGGGGTTTCCGCATGAGCAAGTCCACTCCGCTGTTCTTCAGCAAAGGGCTCTACGACGACCAGTTCGCACGGACGCTCGCCTCGACATACGCCAATAGCGCCGACCTCGGTGAAGCATTCGCAGTGGCGCGCAGCATCGGGGCGAAAGCGACCCCCGAATCCTGGTACCGGGGGTGGATCGAGGCAGCGCGTCGGGTCGACGACGAAGCCGGGGCGGCCGACGAGCGCGGCCACGGCATCACCGCGCGAAACGGCTATCTGCGGGCGAGCGAGTACTACCGACAGGCGTTCTTCTTCCTCAGGCACGAACTCGACGATCCTCGATTGCAGGATGCCTATGCACAACACGTCCGGACGTTCGCGCTTGCGGCGCCGAGTCTGGAATTCGCCGCTGAGCGGGTCGAAATTCCGTACCAGGACACGCTCCTGCACGGATGGTTCTTCTCCCCGGACTCCTCTGGCACGCCTCGACCGACCGTGATCGAGCCGGATGGGTACGACTCGACGGCGGAGGAGGGGCTTTCGTACGTGATAGGCGCATTGGAGCGCGGCTACAACGTGGTGACCTTCGACGGACCGGGGCAGGGAAAGGCGCTCTATGTCGACCGCCTCTACCTGCGCCCCGACTTCGAGAAGGTCATCACCCCGGTGGTGGATTGGCTCGAACTCCGCACGGACGTCGATTCCACTCGGCTTGTCCTCATCGGCCGGTCTTTCGCCGGCTACCTGGCGCCTCGAGCAGCGGCGTTCGAGCACCGCATCGCGGCACTCGTGTGCGATCCCCCGGACCCCAATTTCGGCTCGCACATCCCGCGCGGCCTGATCGGCCGCATCGCCGCACCGGTGTCGACCATCGAGGCCGAACTCAGCGCCGACAAGGCTGAGTTCTTCGGCGCTCGGATGGCCACCCACGGCGTCCACGACATCAAGACCTACGCCGACACGCTTCGGGAATTCGTCATGCTGCCCGTCGCCGACCAGATCACCTGCCCCACCCTGCTCGTCGAGTGCGAAGGTGACGTGTTCGCGAGCGGCGCCCAGGGTGCCTCGGTGCTTGCCCCGTCGATGACGGCGCCCACGACCAGCGTGCACCTCAGTGCGGCGAGCGGAGCGGGGGGCCACTGCGGCGGGCTCGGCCAGAAGGTATGGGACGCGGTTGTCTACGACTGGGTCGACACCATCCTGGCGCGCTAGCGCAGCACCTCCACGAGCGTGACCCACGCGGTGATCAGGGCGACGATGATCGCGAACCCGGAGCCGAGTGCGGCCAGGTAGAGGCCCGCCGGATGCCCCATGGCGACGGTGATGCCGCTGGCGAAGTAGGCCGCCACGGGCAGGAAGCCGACGGTGCTTTTCGTCCGAGGAAAGGGTGCGGCGGGGGTCCGTTCGGTGAGGATCGCTCGCGCGGCGGAGATCTGGAACCCCGCCGAGAGAGCTGTCGCCCCGATCAGGATTCCGCTGAACCACCCCTCGGTGATCCCCGGCAGCAGGCCCAGCGCGGACGCGACGAGCGCGAGTACGAGCGACGCGATACTCGAGGCCATGCGCGCGATCAGGCTGCGGCTGCCGGACTCGATGATCTGGGCGATATTGACGCTCGCCGCGACGATCACAAGGCCCGCGAGTGCGGCCGTCGCGCCCACCATCGCGACGTTGAAGTCGGACCAGGGATGCAGGGCAGCTTCCATGCCCGGACACTATCGCGACGCCGACTCCCGTCGGCTCACGACGCCTCGATGGGAACCTCGGCTGGGCTGATTCGCGTGCCGGACACCGATCGGGTAGAGTTCTTGCTCGTGCCCGGCTCGCCGGGCCACCCGTTCTCGGGGCTATGGCGCAGTTGGTAGCGCGCTTCCATGGCATGGAAGAGGTCAGGGGTTCGAATCCCCTTAGCTCCACCCACGGTGTCTTGCGGGAACATGAGATGTCGGAAGATGTTGAGTGTTGCCGTTTGGCTTTCTAGCCGTTCATTGAAGCGATCCAAAGCGACGAAACCCTGTTTGACTACGGAACTACCCGGCACGACAACGAAATGCGCGGCGTCCATTGAGTGGCCGTGCACTGGTGGTCGGCGTGACTCGCGCCCAATACGTGCGTCGGCCCGCGACCGAAACCACGCCTGAGTTTGACTTGGCGTACGTGCGGCGTGGCCCGCGTGCGCAGACCCCCGTCGTGGTGCTGCCCGGCGGTCCAGGCCTGGCCGCACTGCTGCCGTACCAAGGCTTTCGTCGTCGCGCCGCCCGGGCTGGGCTTGACGTCATCATGATCGAACACCGCGGGCTGGGTCTCTCGCGAACCGACGTTTCGGGTCGGCCGCTCCCGGTCTCGGCGATGCGCGTCACCGAAGTGCTCGACGACATCGCCGCAGTGCTCCACCGCGAGGGTGTCACCGAGGCGGTGATCGCAGGCGCGTCATACGGCAGCTACCTGGCGGCGGCGTTTGGTGCGCGGCACCCGAAGCGCGTGCGTGCGATGATGCTCGACTCGGCGCTGCTCTCGGCGGACAACATCGAGCCCGAGCGGGCGCGAACCCGCGAGCTCTTCTGGAACACAGACACTCCCCTCGCGGCGGCGGTGCGTCAGTTGGTCGAGTCAGGTACCGACGACGAAACAGTGATTCTCGACAACGTGCGCGCAGCGTACGAGTTGGGCGGGGCGGCCCTCGCCGAAACGGTGGTGCGCCGACGGCAACGCAACCCTGACGATTGGGCGTGGCGGATGCTCCGCACGTACGCCGCTCGCAGCGACCATCTGGTGCGCGTGCCGTACGTCTACGAGTTTGATCGTGTGGGCGCAATCGGCATGCGCGAACTGAACTACGCGCCGGAGCCCGACGGACTCCCCGTCGACCCCGCGCTCACGTACGCGCCACTCGCCAGCCGCTTTCCACCGTTCGACGGCGAGGCATACGACCTGCCAGCCGAACTCGCGCAGTTCGACTGGCCGCTCGTGCTGCTGTCTGGAATCAACGACATCCGCACCCCGCCCGTCGTCGCCGAGCGCGCCGCCAATGCCGCGAAACACGGCACCCTGGTCAAGATTGACAACGGCCACAGTGCGCTCGAGGCGCATCCGCTCGCCTTCATCTACACGCTGCGCCGACTAGTGCGCGGCGAGCAGGACCGACTCGAAAGCGAGCAAGCGAGAATCAGCGCGTTGCCGCGCCGCGGGCTCGTCGCGAGGTTGACCGAGTCCGCGACCAGGCTGTTGACGCGCGGGCACTAGATCTTCTGCGCGTGCACCTCTTCGAGCAGCTTGGCGTCAGCTTCGCTCATGCCGACGATCTCGTCACCGTTCCACACGATGTCGCCGCCGAGCGCCTCGAGCACCGGCTGCCGGTGCCCGTGCGCGAGCTTCGCGCCATGCACGAGCGCCGCGGGTGACCACAGCATCGCTGCGCCATCCCACCAGCCGGAGCCGACATCCTTCACGGCGAACACGTCATGCACCGAGTGAGGCAAGTGCTTGATTGGTTCGGCGAAAGCATCCGCGATCACTGCTGCTTTGATCTCGCGCTCAACACCAGGCGGCACCACGTAGGTCTCTTCAGCGACGCCCGTCAGCGCGTTAACGAGGGCTTCAGTCGGCATGAGCGTGACGCCGTTGGTGGGGCGCGGGTTACATTCGATCGAGTAGAGCTGACCGTCGTGGTCAACCCAGTCGAACGACAGTTGACCTGTGAAGTACGGATCGAGCTCAGCGATCAACTTGCGGGTGTATTCGAGAGTGTCAGTGCTGTCGACGCTGCGGAACATGATGCCGGTGGAGTGCTCCCACTGCTCGGGCGCGATGTAAGTGCAGTGCGCGGTGATGCGTCCGTCCACGATGATGCTGTACGAGCACACCATCGGTCCGTCGACAAACGGCTGCACGAGCCAAGGCTGGTCGCGCGTCGGGTGGCAATCTTCGACGGCCATGGCACCCGCGAGCGCGCCGGTGTTCGTCAGCAGCGCGACACCACCGCGCGAGAAGGCGGCGCGGGCGAAATACCGCGGGAACTTGGCAATCGCGTCAGCCAGTTCTTGCTCGTTCGATACGACCACAGTTTCGGGAATCGGCACCCCGGACGCCTCGACAATATTGCGGAAGCTTGCCTTGTCATGCAGCCGCGCCAGATCTGCGAACGAACCCGAGTACACCTCGGCGCCCTCGGGCAGATCGTTCTCGCGCGCCACGAGATAGAACACCTCTTCAAACGACGGCAGAATTACTTCGATGTCGTGCTCGGTCACCAGAGTGCTGATGTCTTCGATGAACTGATCGGTGTCGAACGTCGGCGAAGCCGTGACTCCGTGCGCCTGCGCGTAGCGAGAGTGGCTGCCGGTGGCACCAGCGTAGGTGTCGCTCGCGACCACGTAGTGGCCCGAGCTCCCGAGCTTGCGAATGATGTCGAGGGCGAACGGATTGCGTGAACTGGTAACAAGCGCGCGCATGCTGACTCCTTCGTGCGGTCTGCGTCAGCCTAGCTGGGTGCGCTGACACGGGTCAGTTGATGGACCTTACGCTGGGCTTAACTTCACGCGGGCACGGTCGATGAACTCGAGCGAGCTCGCGGCGACCTCGCGCCAGCCATGGTCGATGGTCAGCGAGTGGCCGCGGTTGGGCATCTCGATGAACTCCGTGACCCCCTCGTTGTTCCTGTCCTGGATCTTGTATGCACCGTGAGCGAGCGCGTAGGGGATGGTGTGGTCGGCTTCGCCGGAGATGATCAGCAGCGGTCCACGCTCGGGGTTGCCCGTGTCGACCTTCGTCTCGGCGAAGGGATTGAGGTTTGCGGTGACCGCTTGGAAGATCGGGTTGCCGGCGGCGGGGACATGATAGGCGGCATACAGTTCCCGTGCCTCCGCCTCGTCGAGAGCGTTGGCCCATCCATAGCTGAACTGCTCGAAGGTGAGGGTCACCGAGCGTCGGGTGTTGGCAGGGTTGCTGACGACGGGGAAGACGCTCTTCAGGGCTGCCGCAGGGATGGGCAGCACCCCCTGGAACGGCGCCGGATCGATCGCCACCGTCGCCACCGATGACCCCCGCCCGGCGATCTTCTGTGCGATGAGTCCTCCGAAGGAGTGGCCTACGACCGCGGGGCGGTGCTGGAGGCGAGTTGCTGCCTCCAGGTAGTGATCGGTGACCTGCTGCACCATTTTGCCTGCGAAGACCTCCGGGTTATCCCGCGCTTCGGCCACGGTATCCGGGTCGTCCGGCCAGCCGGGCGCGATCGTCGTGTAGCCGGCCTCTTCGAACCGCGCCCGCCAGCGGTCCCAGCTGCTGGACAACAGCCACAGTCCGTGGACGAACATGACGGGGCGGAGGCCGCTCGCGTTCGCCCGTTCGATCTCGGCTTCCTCGTGCTCCGTCAGCGACATGGTCTCCACCTATCCTCGTGACGATGGCCGGCCCACGATGGAACGGCCGCTGACCAGCAGTGTAGGAAGCGGGACGCGCTGCGCGCTTCGATCGCCGCTCGCCACGCCGCCCATCGGTGGATCTGGGCTTAAGTCGGGCCGGCAGCTGCCGACTGCTCGGCCAGACCGATAGTGTGCGTGGACAGACCACCTTCCGTGCCGTCCGGGTGTCGACGGGACGGTTCTCGAAGGAGACGACGATGTCAGTGCCCTCGCCCGCTCCCGATGACCGCGGCGTCGACGTGCTTGAACTCTTTGACGATCCGGTGCTCGGTGGGCTGGTCAAGCAGGCACTGAGCATGAGTGCCGGCGACCGGATGCCTAGCGAGCGCGATCTTGCGACGCAGTTCGCGGTGAGCCGTCCGACCCTGCGGGACCGGCTGGGCCGGTTGGAGTCGATGGGCCTGGTGGAGCGGCGCGGCGGTGCCGGCACCTTCGTCAAGGGCCTCACTCCCAAGACCTTCACCGAGATCCTGACGGTGGGCATGCTCGCCTCGGGAATGACGCTGTCGTCGTTGCAGGTCGTACGGGTCGCCCTCGAACGCCAGGCGGCCCGCGAGGCGGCCCGCGCCGCCAATCCGGTGAAGATCGCCTACATGGCGGCCGCCGTGCAACGGATGGAACGCACCGAAGACCCTGAAGAGCTCTACGCCGCCGACGTGGCGTTCCACCGGGCGATGTTCGACGCGTCCGAATCGCCCTCGCTGATCTTCTTCGCAGACGTGCTGTCTGGGGTGATCTCGCGATCGGTCAAGGAGCGCGGAGATCGGATCAGCCGGCTCACCCATGACACTGCCGTGATCCGCACCCTCCACCGCGATCTCTACCAGGCGATCTACGGCGCCGACGTCGAACTGGCCGACCAGCGGGTGATGGAGCACTTCGCCTGGCTCGATCAGGTCGACGCGGGTCTCGCACTTCCGTCAGCTGGCGTCGATCCGGTATAGGTCGACCACGCTCGAGTCGTCCTGGGTGCCCCAGCCGCGATCCGCCGCGGCGGTGAACAGGCGTTGCGCCACGCCCACCAGCGGCGCGTGGTAGCCCACTTCCCGGGCCGCGTCGGCGACCAGCCCGCTGTCTTTGACGAAGATGCTCAGGTGCGTCTGCACCGGGCGGTCCGCGACCGGGATCGCCATCCGCGGGCCGCGGTCCTCGAGCATCCACGAGGACGCCGTGCCCTTGGGCAGCAGACCCAGCACGGTCCCCAGATCCAGCCCGAGCCGCTCGGCGAAGCCCAACGCCTCGGCCGCGGCGGCCATGTGCACCGCCGCCAACAGCTGGTTGACCAGCTTGAACGACTGGCCGTCGCCGACCCGGGCGCCGACCGGATGAACCTCCCCGATCGGCGACAGCACCGGGCTCAGTTCGTCGATCAACGCCGGGTCGCCGGCGGCGAACAGGGTCAGCGTGCCCTGTTGGGCACCCACCACGCCGCCGGTGACCGGAGCGTCGAGCAGCCGGACGCCGCCCGCTGCGGCGAGCTTCTCGGCCCGTCTCGCCAGGTGCGGCCCGACGGTGCTCATCAACACAACGGTGCTGCCGGCCATCGCGCCGTCGGCGAACGGCGGAGCGTTCAGCAGCTCGACGACCTGGACGCCGGTCGCCACCATCACCACGGTGACGGCGCAGCCCCGCAACGACCGCGGATCGGTGTCGGCACTCACCCCGGACGCCTGCACTGTCTCCACCTGCGGGGCGAAGGCGTCGACGCCGCGGACCTGCAGCCCAGCGTCCCGCAGGCGAAGCGCGATCGGCAGACCCATGGCGCCCACTCCGACGATTCCGACGGGCCCGTGCTCAGTCATCGCGCACCATGTCCCGGATCTCGGCGGTGATGCGCTCCTCGTCCGGCACGACGGCAGCCTCCTGGACGGCGACGTAGGGGATCGGGGTGCGGGCGCCGCCGAGCCGGCGGGGGGCGGTCTTGAGGTCGCCCCACAGCCGGGCGGTGACCTGCGCGACGAGTTCGCCGCCGAAGCCGAACAGCTCCGGCGCCTCGTGGGCGACCAGCACCCGTCCGGTCTTGCGCACCGAGGCTGCGATGGTGTCCATGTCCAGTGGGTACAGGGTGCGCGGGTCGACCACCTCGACCGACACGCCCTGTTCGGCCAGTGCCTCGGCCGCTGCCAGTGCGTGCCGGCGCATCAGCTGGGTGGCTACCACCGTGACGTCGCTGCCTTCGCGGGCGACTGCGGCACGACCGAACGGAATCGGCTCGCGTCCGACCGGGCCACGGTCGTTGTACAACCCCTTGTGCTCGAGGAAGATCGTCGGGTTCGGGCTGGCGATCGCCCTCCGGAGCAGTCCGTAGGCGTCGCCCGGAGTGCCGGGCACCACCACCTCCAGCCCCGGGACGTGGGCGAACAGCGTCTCCAGCGACTGGGAATGCTGGGCCGCCTTGCCGATCCCCGAGCCGCCGTTGGTGCGGATGACGAGTGGCACGTCGAACTGGCCGCCAAACATGTACCGCGCCTTGGCGGCCTGGTTGACGATGCCGTCCATGCCGAGCAGGGAGAAGTCGGAGTACATGATCTCGACCACCGGGCGGACGCCGCGCATCGCGGCACCGACCGCCGCCGACACGATCACCTCTTCGCTGATCGGGGTGTCCCGGATCCGGTCGGCACCGAAGGTGGCCAGCAGCTTGCCGGTGATGCCGTAGGTTCCGCCCCCGGTGCCCCAGGTGGTCAGGTCCTCACCCATCACGAACACCGTGGGGTCCTCGGTCATGGCGTCGATCAGGGCGCCGTTCAAAGCGCGCCAGGTGCTCAGCGTCCGGGTGGGCCGGCTCGCTGCCGGGGCGGTCTGCGTGCTCATCGCGGGTCCTCCGTCGTGGCGGTCAGGGGAGCGGTGACGTCGGCGAAGGCGTCCGACGCGGGTGGATACGGCGACGACCGGGCGAACTTCTCGGCCTGGTCGATCACGTCGGCGGCAGCCTTCTCGAGCTCGGCCAGGTCGGTCTCGGAGAGCACCCCGGCTGCGGTGAGCCGGGCCGACAGTGCAGTGATCGGATCCTTGGCCCGCCATCGTTCGACTTCGGCAGCGTCGCGGTAGATCTCGGTGTCGTCGGCCATGTGGCCCAGGTAGCGGTAGGTGTCGGCAACGATCAGGGTCGGACCCTCGCCGGCTCGGGCGCGCGCCACTGCCGCGGCGGCCACGTCGGCGACCGCAACGACGTCCATGCCGTCGACATCGACCGAGTGGACGCCGTAGGCGTCGCCGCGCCGGGACAACCGTGGCTGGGCGACCATCCGCTCGATCGAAGCGGACTGCGCGTAGTGGTTGTTCTCGCAGACGAACAGCACCGGCAGCTTCCAGATCGCGGCCAGGTTCATCGCCTCGGCGAGCACACCCTGGTTGGCGGCGCCGTCCCCGAAGTAGCAGACCGAGACGCCCTGATCGCCGGCCAACTGCGAGGCCAGCGCGGCACCGGCGGCCAGGCCGATGCCGGCGCCCACGATGCCGTTGGTGCCGAGAATGCCCAACTCGGCGACGCCGATGTGCATCGAGCCGCCCTTGCCGTGGCAGTAGCCGTCGACCCGGCCGAAGATCTCGGCCAGGGTGCGGCCCGGATCGGCGCCGCGAGCCAGACAGTGGCCGTGGCCGCGATGGTTGCTCACCACGCTGTCCTGCGCCTCCAGCTGCAACGACACCCCGACTGCGATCGCCTCCATGCCCACGGAGGCGTGGGTGGAGCCCCGGATCAGCTGCGCCTTGGAGAAGGCGGGCAGCCGCCGCTCGAACTCGCGAATCTCCAGCATCTTCCGCAGCGCCGTCGGCCCGGACGCGGCGAGGTCGAACCCCGTGGCGGTGGTCACGAGATCCTCGCCACCACGGCTCCGGCCTCCACGACCTCGCCGGCCTCGACCAGGATCTGCAGGGTGCCGGACGCCGGGGCGACCAGTTGCACCACGACCTTGGAGGTCTCCAGGTCGGCCAGCGGCTGGTCCTTCTCGACGGTTGCCCCGTCGTCGACGGTCCACGACGAGATCTCGGCGTCCGCCTCGTCTCCGATCAATGTCTGCTCGATGACAACATCCATGTCAGTAACTCCACTTCTTGGTGTCGGGTTGGTGGGATTGGTCGGCTCGACAGCTCGTGCCAGGCCTCAGGTGGGGCCGGGTCTCAGGTCGAGCCGGGCTCAGAAGTGACCGATCTGGTCGGTGGGGGCGTCCGGCGTCATCTTCCAGCGCCTGATCACGAAGGCGTTCAGGGCTCCGGCGATCAGGCACAACCCGGCGATCACGTACATGCCGGCGGTGGTGGTGCCGGTCACGTCCCGGATCCAGCCGAAGATGAAGGGTCCGGTGAATCCGCCGATATTGCCGAAGGTGTTGATCAGAGCGAGGCCCGAAGCAGCTGCCATGCCGGTGAGGAATCTGGTTGGGACGCCGAACGAGATCGGGATCGCCGAGCACAGCCCCATCGCGGCCAGGCTGACGCCGACGAGGGTGAGAGCGGGCGAGTTGGCCCAGATCGCGATCAGGATGCCGGCCGCACCCATCACCGCGCTGATCGCGACGTGCATGGTGACCTCGTCGTGCTTGCGCGAGTGATTGGACCAGAAGATCAGGAACAGGGTGGCGAACGCGTAGGGGATCGCGGTGAGCAGGCCGACGTCGACCACGCTGTATTTGACGGCGTATTGAGTCTGGAATCCCTGGATGATGGTCGGCAGGAAGAAGCCGATCGCGTACAGCCCGTAGACGATGCAGAAGTAGACCACGCAGAGGATCCAGACCTTGGTGTTCAGCAGTACGCCGCGGATCGAATGGCTCTGGTAGCCGGCCGCCTCCTGGTCGAGGTCGGCGCAGAGCACCGTGCGTTGCTCGTCCGAGAGCCATCTGGCCTGATCCGGTCGATCGGTCAGGTAGAAGAAGCACATCAGGCCGAGCAGGATCGCCGGGACGCCGGTGGCGAGAATCATGAACCGCCAGCCTGAGAAGCCCCAGCCGTCCCCGAGTGCGATCAGCCAGGACGCGAGCGGTGCGCCGATCACCGACGACAGCGGAATCCCGACCAGGAACAGGGCGAATGCCTGAGCTCGGTCGCGTTGGACGAACCAGTAGGTCAGGTAGAGCAGGATGCCGGGCGTGAACCCGGCCTCCGCGACACCCAGGAGAAACCTGAGCCCGATCAGCCAGCCCTGATTCGGGACGAACGCCGTCGCCGAGGCGACGACTCCCCATGAGATCAGGATGCGTGCGATCCATACCCGAGCGCCGAACTTGTGCAATGCGATGTTGCTGGGCACCTCCAGCAGGATGTAGCCGACGAAGAAGATGCCGGCTGCGAACCCGTATGCGGTCGCGGTCAGGCCCAACTCTTCGTTCATCCCGCTCGGGCCGGCGATGCTGATGTTGCTCCGGTCGATGTAGTTGACCAGGTAGCACAGGCACAGGAAGGGCATCAGGCGCCAGAGCACCTTCCTCCTGGTGGCTTTCCGGATAGCGCTCGTTGCTGTGGGTGTTGTCATGCGCTGGACGTCCTTGTCACTTGGTGTCGCGAGGAAATGGAAAGGGACTCGGGCGGCAGCCGGACCGGTCGGCTGGAACGCGCGGTTCTCGAAATGCGAGCGACCTCGATCACTGGTCGTGCCGATAACTATAGTGGTCTGACCAGTGGTGTCAATAGGTCTATCCACTACGACAGCGCGGGTTGCCGTCCGGGTCCGCCGGTCGGCGGGCAAGCCACCCTCAGGTCCAGGGCTGCGGCCGATGTCCGCGAACCTAGGTTCACCCGGGAGTCATAGGATTGCGTCATGCCGACCGCGTCCGAACGGGTACCTCAGCTGCGCGAACTCGGGGCGTTCCTGCGCACCCGGCGAGAAGAACTCAATCCGAACGATGTCGGGGTGCGCCAGGCCGGTCAGCGCCGCCGCGTCCACGGGCTGCGCCGGGACGAGGTGGCTGAACTGGCCAACATCAGCAGCGACTACTACGCGCGCATCGAACAGGGTCGGCTGGTGCCGTCCGAACCGGTGTTCGCCGCGGTGGTTGAGGCGCTGCGCCTGGACGCCGATCAAGCGGAGTACTTGCGCAGCCTCGCCGCGTACGCGGAGGGCTCGCCCGGTGGGCGCCGCGTTCCCGCTGGATCGGGCGGTCGCACCCAGGTGCGGCCCCAGGTCAAGTGGCTGTTGGAGCAACTCAGCGACACACCGGCCATCGTGCTCGGGCCGCGCACCGACATCCTGGCCTGGAACCCGCTGGCCGCCCAGGTCTATGTCGACTTTGACGACCTGGCGCCCGATGAGCTGAACTACGTGCGGCTGGTCTTCATCGATCCCCGGATGCGGGCCCTGTTCGACGATTGGCCCTCGGTCGCGCGGGCCTGCGTGGCGATCCTGCGCCGCGAGGCCGTCGCCAACCCGTCCGACCCCGCACTGTCTGCGCTCGTGGGCGAGTTGTCCATCGCCGACCGCCAGTTCGGCCAGTGGTGGGCAGCGCGGAACGTGGCCCGCCAGGACTTCGGCACCAAGATGCTGCACCATCCGCTGGTCGGTGAACTCACGCTCGATTGGGAGATCTTCCGTTACGCGGGCGCACCCGAGCAGCAACTGGTGCTGAACTCGGTGCGTCCGGGCTCGGACACCCAGCGACGGCTGGCCCGCCTGGCGGCCACCGGACGCGAGACAGCCCCCACCGAGGCCGGATCCGTTCCTAGGAATAAACAGACCTAGGAAAAGTCTGTCTCTGGTCCAGCAGGTGTTCGTCGCTCAGACTGGGACGTGGCCGGGGCTCATCAGGCCCCAACAAGATCCCCCCAACTCTACGAGAGGGCGACATGTCGTCGAACATCAAACACCTCACCTTCCGCAACCCGGATATGTACTGGGACATCGCGGCCGACATCTACTTCCCGCCCGGCTTCGATGAGGCCGGGACCTACCCTGCGATCGTCTGCGCGCACCCGATCGGCAGCTGCAAGGACCAGACCTCCGGCGACATCTACGCCACGGCGCTCGCCGCGGCCGGCAACATCGCCATCGCCTTCGATGCCAGCTTCCAGGGCTCCAGCGGCGGCACCCCGCGGTTCCTGGAAGACCCGGCGCAGCGCACCGAGGACTTCCGCCGAGTGGTCGACTACCTGGTCACCCTGCCCTACGTCGATGCCGACCGGATCGGCGTGCTCGGCGTCTGCGGTGGCGGCGGTTACACGCTCAACGTGGCGATGACCGAGAAGCGGTTCAAGGCCGTCGTTTCCATCACCGGCGTGAACTACGGTCGTATGCTGCGCGACAACACCGGCGACGGACTGCTGGACGCTCTGCGTGGCGTCGGCACGCAGCGCACCGCGGAGGCCCGCGGGGCGGAGAGCGCGGTGAACGGGATGCTCCCGGCAACCGCCGAGGGCGCCCAGCAGGTCGGCGACATCGACGTGATCGAGGCCTTCGACTACTACCGCACCGGACGTGGCGAGGCGGCGAACGGCTGCGTGCTGTTCGAGGCCGCACACGGTTCGACGGCGCTGGGCTGGGACGCCTTCCACCTCGCCGAGAAGCTGCTCGACCAGCCGCTGCTGGTCGTGGTGGGCGACAAGCAGGGCGCCTTCGGTGCGTACCGCGACGGCTTGGAGATCCACGAGCGGGCGGCGTCCAAGGACAAGGAGCTGCTCGTTCTGGAGGGCGTGTCCCACTACGACCTGTACGACCAGCCGGTGGGTGCGGGAGAGGCCCTGAAGCGCGTCGTCCCGTTCTTCGCCGAGAAGCTCTGACGTAGCACAAGCCGTTGGTCGAGCCTGTCGAGACCCGGTTTCGACAAGCTCAACCAGCGGTGGCTGCGTGCTCAGCGCTCGGTGGTCACCCGGGCGACGTGCAGCGCCAGATAGGAGATCTCGTCGGGGGTGAGCGCCGCTCCGAGCCGCAGCTCCAGCACCCCGGAGAGCCGGACGGCGACGTCGGCGGCGTCCGGGAAGCTCTCCCGAATCGCCTGACCGACCATCGTCGGCTCGGCGTCGAGCTGCTTGTGGTTGTGGATGCGCACGAACAGGTAGCGCAGATGGGTGACGAACCGGCCGACGCTGACGCTGCCCGGATCGAGGGTGATGCCGTAGGCCTGCTCGATGACGGAGACCATCTGCTGGATCACGCCGGTCATCCGGTAGGTGTAGGACAGGTCGCCGGTCGCGAACCCGGCGTTCACCAGGTGCAGGGCCAGGCCGACGGCCTCCGTGGCCGGCAGCTGGACGTCGCTGCGTTCGTTGATCGCGGCCAACAGCGTCTCGGCCTGCCCGTACTCGTCGGTGTAGAGGTGTTGGACCTCGGCGACCAGCGGATACGCGATGTCCATGCCCAGGTTGACCCGGCGAATGGCGAAGCTGACGTGATCGGCCAGCGCGATCACCACGGCCGGATTGCGGCCGGCGGTTTCCAGCCCCGCGGCCGCGATGGCCTGGCTGACCAGCTGGATGTGCTCGGGCGGAATGCCGGCGAGCAGTTTGGCGAGATGGTCCGAATCGCCGTGATCGAGCGGGACGAAGACGCGGAACACCTTGTCGGGGTCCACGCGCTGACCGGGCCGGGCCTGGAAGCCCAGACCCCGCCCGGTCAGGATGACCTCGCGTCCGCTCTCGTCCGAGGCGAGCACGAGGTTGTTGTTGAAGACACGGAGAATCTTCATGAGTTCACACCAGTGGCCGCCCCCGAGGCGGGGACGGCCACCGATGACTCCTCTCAGGCCTCGATGTCGATGACCGTGTCGCCCAGCGACACGTCGCCGGCCGCGACCGGGGTGACCGACTTCAAGGTGGCGGTGTTGATCACCACGAGCATGGTGGTGGTGTCGTACCCGGCGGCTTTGACGGCCTCCAGGTCGACCTTCGCGAGCAGGTCGCCCTCCTCGACGCGCTGATCCTTGGCGACCTCGAGCTCGAAGCCCTTGCCCTCCAGTTGGACCGTGTCGATGCCGACGTGCACCAGCACCTCGACCCCGTCGTCGGTCTTGATCCCGTAGGCGTGGCCGCTGTCGGGAACCGTCATCAGCACACCAGAGACCGGCGCGACCACGTGGCCGTCCGACGGAACGATGCCGACACCTTCACCCAGAGCCTTCGACGCGAACACCTTGTCGTTGACCTCGCTGATCGGCATGAGCTTGCCGGCCACCGGGGCCGAGACGGTGCGGGTGGCGACCAGCGTGGCAACGCCACCAGCGGCCTCCGGCGCGGCGGGAGCGGCCGCTGCGGCGGCAGGAGCGGAGGTCAGTGCCAGATCAGCCGCGGCCTGCGCCTTCTCGGCCTCGAACTCGGCCTTCTGCTCGGCGGTGCGGTAGTCGCTGGCGATGACCAGCAGCATCGCCACGACGAACGCGGCCGCGATCGAGATGGAGTAGGTCCACATCGGGCTGAACACCGGGATGGTGAGCAGCGAGGTGAAGGCGAAGGTGGAGGCCTGCACGGGGCCGAACATCCAGCCGAGGATGCCGATCGTCACGCCGCCGACCGCACAGCCGATCAGCATGCGCGGGTAGATTCGCTTGTAGCGCAGATGGATGCCGTACAGGGACGGCTCCGAGATACCGCCCAGCAAACCGGCCGCCAATGCACCGATCGCGGTCTGCCGGACCTCCATGTCCTTGGCCCGGCTGGCCACCACCAGAACACCGGCGGTAGCGCCGAAGCAGGCGAAGTTCCAGGTGCCCATCGGGCCCTGGATGAAGTCGTAGCCCAGGGTGTTGATGTTGGCCAGCATGAGCGCGTTGAGCGGCCAATGCAGGCCGAGCGGCACCAGGAACGGGTAGATCATCGGGATCAGCACCGCGAACAGCAGCGGGACGGTGGTGTTCAGCCAGCCCAGGCCCGTACCCAGGCCGGTGCCGATCCAGATGCTGAGGGGACCGATCAGGAAGGCGGTGAGCGGCACCATGATCAGCAGGCTGAAGAACGGCACGAAGACCATCTGCACGTTCTCGGGGAAGATCTTGTTCAACAGCTTGTAGAGCTGGGCCAGCACCGCGGCCATGATCAGCGGCACGAACACCTGGCCGCCGTAGTCGTTCAGCTGCATCGGGAGGCCGAAGATCTGGGCGACGCATTCTTTCGTGCCGAGCGTGGGGTTGGTGGTGCAGACGGTGGTTTCGACCGCCGAGAGCTTCAGGAACTCCGGGGTGAACATCGCGGCCATGATTGCGCCGCCGAGCCACGGGTCGACCTTGAGCGCTTTGGCGGCGTTGTAGGCCACCATGATCGGCAGGAAGTACAGCACCGAACGCCACATGGTGTCCCAGAACAACCACGTGGCGGGCTTGTCAGCGGCACGGAAGTCAACCAAGCCCAGCGCGTCGAGGATTGCCGCGATGGCGATGATCAGCGACGAGCCGAGCAGCACGCCCAGCAGCGGCCGGAACGAGTTCGAGAGGTACTCGAAGAACGCATCGAGCCAGGCGACCTTGCCGCGGGCCTTGGCCCGTTCGGCGGCCTTGATGTCGGCGTCGCTGGCTGCCGCCGCCGGCTTCGCGCCCTTCATCGAGGGCAGGTTGTTGATGTCGGCGAAAACGTTGGCGACGGCGCCGCCGATGACGATCTGGTACCGGTCGCCGCTCTGCGGTACCGCGCCGAGGACGCCGGGGATGGCCTCGATTGCCTTCTGGTCGAGGACGCTGGCGTCCTTCAGTTCGAAGCGAAGCCGTGTTGCGCAATGGGTAAGACTGATGATGTTGCCGGGACCGCCAACCTTCTCGACGATCTGTTCGGCTGTAGTGGACGCCATTGTCGGTTCCTGTCTACTAGCTAACTTGGGAAATCTGGACTGGAACAAAAAAAGACCCGAGTTGCACCGCTAGATGCGACTCAGGTCTTGCCCCTAGTCGGGTAGCAACCCTTTGGTGTGAGCCTGGGCTCTGCCAGCACAGTAGCACCAGGTTTCCGCAAGAGTCAGCAACTTGCGGTGGAAGTCGTCGCGCCGTCCGATCCGGGTGGCCTCCGCACCGTCCCGACAAGGGAAAACCCCTCCCCGGCCGCAGCTGACCCCCCGTCGCCGACAGGCCTGAGGCAGTTGGTGGGGGCGGGCCTGGTCGGTGGACGGTCGGCAGCGAGGCTGAGTGCCGCTCAGCGATCGGGCGGCGGGGGCGGGATCGATCCGAGGGCCGGCACCCGGTCGGGCCAGATCAGCAGCACCCGGCAGGGCGCATGATCCACCACGAAGCGGGTGTGCTTGCCGAGGCTGTGCGGACCCAGCCGGCTGCGGTCGCCGTCCCGTCCGAGAATCAGGTAGTCGGCGCCGTCGGCGGCCGCGGTGACGACCCGTTCGGGGAAGCCGGACTCCAGCCGTACGGTGGCGTCCTGGCCGAGTCGCTCTCGGGCCTGGCTCAGCATGGTCTCGGCCGTCTCCCGGCTGAGCTGGTCGATCTCTTCGACGGCCTTCTGTCGGCGACCGCGTCCGATCAGGGAACCGAAACCCGGGTCGGGCGGTCCTGGGGATTGCTCCCGGACGCAGATCAGGGTCACCTCGGCGGGCTGAGTACCGGCGCGTTGGGAGCCGGCAAGGTCGCGCGCCGCGTCCACACAGGCCGGCCAGGTACCCTCGCGCACCCAGATCAGGATCTTCATGCCACACCTCCGATGGTGAGTGAAACCCACAGTGCCAGCACGCCGACGACGATCGCGATCGGAGTGGCCAGCAGGCCGAGCAGAGTGAACTCCTGGATCGGGGTCTCGTGATCGTGGGCCTGAACGATCCGCCGCCACAGCAGCGTCGCCAGCGAGCCCACGTAGGTCAGGTTGGGGCCGACGTTCACCCCGATCAGCACGGCCAGGACGGCGCCGGGGCCCGACTGGGCGGCGAACGGCAGCAGCACCAGCACGGCCGGCAGGTTGTTGACCAGGTTCGCCAGCAGTGCGGCCAGGCCGGCCCAGAGCAGCAGCGCCACCAGGGACTGGCCGGACGGCACGATCCGGCCGATCGCGGCACCGAGGCCACCCTCGACGACGGCCGTCACCACGACCCCGAGGGAGAGCACGAAAGCCAGGAAGCCCAGGTTGATGAAACCGGGGATGTCCTTGGCTGCGACCTGCTTGACCCGCAGCGCACGGACCAGCAGCACCAGCGCCCCGGCCAGCGCCACCCAGGCCGCCTCGACCTGGAACAGGGAGGCCACCACAAAACCGACCAGGGTGAGTGCGAGCACGACGGCGGAGAAACGCGGCAGCGGCGGCACCTCGGGCGGCTCAGGATTGCTCGCCGGCACCGACAGGTCGGAGGCGAAGAACTGCCGGAAGGCCAGGTACTCGACAACCAGAACGGCGAGCCATGGCAAAGCCATCAGGCCCGCGAAGGAGACGAAGGTGAGTCCGGCGGCCGACATCGCCAGCAGATTGGTCAGGTTCGACACCGGCAGCAGCAGCGAGCCGGCGTTGGCCAGGTGGGTGCAGGCGTACGCGTGGGGCTTGGAGCGCACCCCCATCCGGGACGCGGTGGCGAAAACCACCGGGGTCAGCAGCACCACGGTCGCGTCCAGGGACAGCACCGCGGTGACCACAGCGGCCAGGATGAACACGAAAACCAGCAGGCGGTGGGCGTCGCCGCGGCTTTTGGCAGCCATCAGCGCACCCGCGTAGCGGAACAGCCCGTCGGCGTCGCACAACTCGCTGATCACCAGGACGGCGGCCAAGAACGCCACCACCGGGAAGAGATGCTCGACCTCGGCCCAGGCCTTGTCCCAGCCCAGCGCGCCGGTGAGCAGCACGATCAGCGCGGCGGGAACGGCGGCGACGGCCTCGGGCAGTCCGCGCGGGCGGACGACGGCGAAGCCCAGCACCACCACCAGCATCGAGACCGAAACGACTTCGCCCACGGGCGTTCAGCCTAGACCCGGTGGCCGCCCGCGCGTCCTCACCCCAAGGGTTGTTGTGACTCGTCAGCCGCGACGCAGGGACGCCGGTCCGCCCGGCACGTCGATCCGGACGCCGGTGTCGCTCAGTGCGCCATCGTCGATCCGGTAGACGGCCAGACAGCGATCCGCGTACAGCTGGGCGACAATCCGCTGCGAGTCCTGGCTGAACGCCACGCCCTGGGCGGCTGCACCGGTGGGCAGCTCATCGACCCGGCGCAGGCGTCCGTTGTCGTTGGCGAGCAGTACCAGCCGGCCGGTCTCGCTGTGGCCGGGACGGTCGCGTCCGATCTGGCTGCCGGCCATGCACAATGCCGCCACCCAACGTCCGTCGGGGGAGATGGCGACACCTTCCGGCACCGAGGGCACCGCGGCGTGGTCGACCGACCGGAAGGGAACGCTGGAGAGATCCACCAGGGTGACCAGGTCGACATCGGCCACGCATTCGCCCTCACGTGGATCCTTGCCTATCCAACCGACGCTGCCGATCAACGCCCAGCGCCCGGCGGCGTCCACATCGACCACGTACGGACAGACCCCGGAGGCCAGTCGTTCCGGTCGGGCGACCGCCTCAGGGCCGGTCAGATCGATCGTCGCCGCGCCCTGCTCGTCACGCAACGCGACGATGGCCGCCGTGCCGTCAGGCAGGACGCCGATGCCGGCCAGCCGTCCGGACGACACCTGGAGCCGCTGCCGCTGGGTGACGCCAGTCTCGCTCACGTCGAAGACGATCAACTCGCCGCTGACGGTGGCCACCAGCAGGCGGTCGCCCTCCGGCGTGAAGACGACCGCATGCGGGTGGGTGCCCAGCTCGATGACCTCGGCCACCGGTTCCGAGTCGCCGAACCGGACGACCTGCAGGATGTCGTGGAAGACCAGCGCCCCGGCTTCCGCATCGTAGGAGGTCGGGGCAGCGACGGCGGCCCAGCGGCCGTCCGGCGACAGGGCGACGGCCTGTGGCGGGCCGACGATCGAGTTGCGGACGTCGACGGTCGCCAGCACTGCGGGCGGTTCGGCGTCGAGGTCGATCAGGCTGAGGGTGTCCGGGCCGGCGTCGGCCGGGAACACGTCCCGGCCGGCGTCGCGGACCAGCTTCGCGTCATTGGCGCTGACGAATAGCTCCATGGCCTCAGTAACCCAAAGCCGGATCGACCACGTTGGCCAGCGGCCGTCCGGCCAGGTAGGCCCGCAGGTTGTCGCAGAAGATCGCGCAAATTCGCTCGTCCTCCTTGGTGTCCAGGCCACCGGAATGGGGGCTGACCAGGACGTTCTCGAAGTCCCACAGCGGCGAGTCCGCAGGCAGCGGCTCGACGGCGAAGACGTCCAGCGCGGCGAATCCGACCTGGCCGGAGCGGAGCGCGTCGACCAGGGCATCCTCGTCGATCACCGTGCCGCGTCCGACATTGACGACGGTGATCCCCGGCTTGGCCCGTGACAGCAGTTCGGCGTTGATCAGTTTCTCGGTCTGCGCCGTGCCGGGCAGGGTCAGCACGATGTGGTCCGCCCGGCCGACGATGCCGTGCAGGTCGTCGAGCGCGTGCACTTCGTCCACATTGTCGATCGGGTTCGCCCGTCGGTTCACGCCCAGCACGGTCATGCCGAGCGCCTTGCAGCGCTTGGCCACCTGCTGGCCGATGCCGCCCAGGCCTGCGATCAGCACCGTGCTGCCCTCGATCGGACGCCCGACCACCCGGGTCGGCCACTCGTGGGCCCGCTGCTGGCGCTGCAGCCTGGGCAGTTCCTTGCGGCCGCAGATCAGGCCGAAGATCGCCCATTCGGCCAGTGGGATGCCGTGAGCGCCGGCCGAGGTGGTGAACACGATGCGCTGCAGAGCTTCCTCGGGCAGGCCGGCCGCGACCACCTGGCCGCCGCCGCCGGCGGCCATGGTCATCACCCAGCGCAGGTCCGGGTTCGCCGCGACCGTGCGGGCCAACGCCGGCGGACGGACGTCCGGGATGCCGTAGAGCACCTCGGCCGAGTTGACCAGCTCGTCGAAGCGGGCCTGCTGCTCCGGCGTCCGGCTGAACGACGGATCTCCTTCGAAGTCAGCCGGGTGCCGCATCGGGGGCAGCAGCTCCTGGTCGACCACGACCTCGACCCGCGGGTCGACGGCCGCGATTCGGTCGCAGAGTTCGGGGGCAAGTGGGGTGGCGACGACCACCCGCACCTTGTCCTGATCAGGCATGCACGATCTCCTGTCCGGCGTCGTTGAGATCCGTCAGACTACGGCCCATGGTCTCGGGTGTCACGAAGGTGGTGAGGAACGAGATCAGCGACAGCAGGCCCGAGTAGATCGCGATGACCCACCAGGCGTTTCCGGTCACGAAGAGCAGAGAGGCACCCAGCAACGGAGCGATGCCGCCGGCGAGCACGGCCGAGAACTCACGAGCCGTCGCCACTCCGGTGAAACGGTGCTGGTTGCCGAAGAGCTCAGGCAGCAGGGCGCACTGGGGACCGAGCATCGCCTGGACGCCGATGCCGATGCCGACCCCCATCACCACCAGCACCAGCCAGATGTGACCGAGGGTGAGCATCCAGAAGGCCGGGAAGGCGAACACCATGCTGAAGAATGCACCCCAGCGGTAAACCTGAACGCGGCCCACCCGGTCGGAAAGGGCACCGAAGAGCACCACCGTGAAGACGGAGATCAGTGCGGCGACGACCGCACCCCAGGTGCTGAGCAGGGCCTGGCCGTGGTAGGCGGGCAGGCTGGCCACGTACGCGAGCAATAGTGCGGAGTAGATCGACGAGTTGCCGTTCTCACCCATCCGCAGCCCGATCCCGATCAGGATGTTGCGCCGCGAGGTGGCGATCGCCTGACCAACGGTCTGCTTCACGTGCTCGCCCTGCTTGGCCTCGGCCTCTTCGAGCGCCTCGAAGGCGGGCGACTCCTTGAGCCGCATCCGGATCACGACGGCGACGATGATCAACACCGCACCGAGCAGGAAGGGCACTCGCCACAGCCAGCCGAAGAGGACATCGCGACTCGCCATAGCGAGCAGTGCGAAGGTGCCGGCACCGAGCAGGGTGCCGACCTGAATGCCGACGAAGGGCAGGGCGGCGAAGAAGCCACGGCGCCTACGTGGCGCGAACTCGGAGATCAGCACGGTGGCACCGGCCTGTTCGGCGCCGGCGCCCAGACCCTGCGCGACTCGTAGTGCGACCAACAGGATGGCGCCCCAGATGCCGACGGAGTCATAGGTGGGCAGCATGCCGATCAGCATCGACGAGCCACCCATCAACGCGATGGTGATGATCAGGACGACCTTGCGGCCGATCTTGTCGCCCATCGCACCGAAGACCAGACCGCCGATCGGACGGGCGGCGAAGCCGACCGCGTAGGTGCCGAGGGCGGCGATGGTGGCACCGGCGGGACCGAGCGGCTTGAAGAAGAGTTCGCCGAAGATCAGCGCGCTGGCAAGACCGTAGATGTAGAAGTCGTAGTACTCCAACGCGGAGCCGACCGAGGATGCCAGCGTGGCGCGCCGGAGTTGGACCGGATCGACTAGCTCTTCTTCTTGGCCCGGCGGGCGAAGAGCATTCTGCTCAGACATGAGAGCTCCTTTGTTCTCTATGAGGGTGATCCCCATCATGCTCTATAGAATGAACGATGGTCAATAGATCGAACAAGATCCGCCGAGCAGATCTCATCGTGGGTGAACAGGGCTCGCCGAGCAGGGTGTGGGTGACCGTCGTGGTGCACGTCAAGGAGGCTGGAGCGTGAACTGCGGGCGGGCCGATGTGGACCCGGCTGAATGGGTGTGGTGGCTCGCAGAGAGTCGTGGCCGGCGGGAGGTGTGGTCAGCCGGTGGCCATCGGGTTGCCCAGCAGGGTGGCCACCCGATTGAGCTCCTTCACCATGGCGTCGCGGACCTCGTCGTTCCACTCCGACTTGTGCTTGGTCACGCTGATCGCCAGGATCGGGGCCCGGACGCCGCGGGTGGGGACGACCACGGCGACGCCGACCACGCTATCGGCGGATTCCTCGTCATCGACGGCGTAGTCGCGGGCGCGGGCCAGGCGGATGTCCTTGAGCAGCTTGGGCACGGTCCGCCGGGACCGGCTGGTGAGTCGCGGTAGCTCGTCGATGCCGTAGTAGAGCCGCTCTATCTCGGAATCATCGAGCCTGGCCAAGAGTGCTTTGCCCTGAGCGCATGAGGATGCCGGCAGCCGGTCGCCGATGTTCGTGGTGAGTCGGATGGCGGGATGACCCTCGTATCGCGCGAGGCACAGCGTATCGATGCCGGCGGCGGTGGACAGCCGCAGGGTCTCGCCGCGCAGGACGTCCGACTCAAGACAGGCGCGATGAAACTCGGCAACCTGATCGAGGCGGGCCAGGTACGAGCCGCCCAGCTCGACCAGCTTGCGCCCCAACGAGTAGCCGAGGTCGTCGCGGCGAACCAGCCCACCCAGCTCCAGCGCGGTGCAGATCGTGCTCGTCGACGATTTGGGCACTCCGAGATCGCGGCTCAGATCGGACAGCGTCATGCTGCCGGACTCGCTGGAGGCGATCGCGTCCAGCACGGCAACGGCGCGGCTCACCGCGGGCGCGGCGCCGGGTGGAGTGACATCGGTTCCACCACGAACGGGAGACATGCCGGAACCCTAGCGTTTCGTTCAGCTGATTGAACAGAGGCCAATGAACTGTATCTGAGCAGAATGTGCCGTGCTGCGGCTCGTTGGGTGGTCCGCGGTGATGCGTCGGCGTCCGAGGTGGGCCATACTCCCGGCCATGGGCCGCGACATCGAAGCCAGGACGTACACCAGGGAGCAGCGACAGCGGTACCGGGAGAAGGTGCAGCACTGCCTGGACGTCTTCGAACAGATGCTGACCGCGGACAGCTTCGACTTCGACGAGCCGATGACCGGCATGGAGATCGAACTCAACCTGGTCGGCGCGGACTACCGGCCGAAGATGGACAATGCGGTGGTCCTGGCAGCGATCGCCGATCCCGAGTACCAGACCGAACTCGGCCGGTTCAACATTGAGTTCAATGTGCCGCCCGGACGCCTCGCCGGCGACGCGCTCTCGCGTCTGGAGGAGGCGCTGCGGACGTCGATGAACGAGGCGGAGCACCGGTCGGCGGCGTTGGGTACGCACATCATCATGACCGGCATCCTGCCCACGGTGATGCCTGAGACCTTCGAGGGCGACTGGATGAGCGAGAATATCCGGTACGCAGCCATCAACGACGCCGTGCTGACCGCGCGCGGTGAGGATATCAACATCGATATCGAAGGGCCGGGCGGCGAATCGCTTGTTCGTTACATCGACTCGGTTGCACCGGAATCGGCCTGCACCTCGATGCAATTACACCTTCAAGTTCGCCCCGAGGAGTTCGCCGATCATTGGAATGCCGCCCAGGTGCTGGCCGGTCCGCAGCTGGCTTTGGCAGCGAACTCGCCATACCTGATGGGCCGGCAGTTATGGGCCGAAACCCGGATCGTGTTGTTCGAGCAAGCCACCGATACCCGGCCGATCGAATACGCCAATCAGGGGGTGCGTCCCCGGGTCTGGTTCGGTGAGCGCTGGATCACGTCCATATTCGACCTGTTCGAGGAGAACGCGCGGTGGTTCCCGGCGCTGCTACCCGAGCTGGACCCCGAGGATCCGCAGGCCGTCCTTGATGCGGGTGGAGTGCCGCAGCTGTCCGAGATGCGGCTGCACAACGGCACCATCTACCGCTGGAACCGGCCGATCTACGACATCGCCGGCGGGACGCCGCATCTGCGGCTGGAGAACCGCGTCCTACCTGCGGGGCCGACGATCGTCGACACCCTGGCCAACGCAGCGTTCTACTACGGAACGCTGCGGACGCTGGCCGCCGAGGATCGCCCGGTCTGGTCGAGGATGGCGTTCTCCACGGCGGAGGCGAACTTCATCCAGGGTGCCCGCTGCGGCATCGACGCCGACCTGTTCTGGCCCGGGGTGGGGGAGATGCCCGCATCCGAACTCATCCTGCGGCATCTGCTGCCGTTGGCCCACGAAGGCCTGGACGCCTGGGGCGTCGATCCCAGTGTCCGGGACCGGCTGCTCGGCGTGGTCGAGGGGCGCTGCAAGACCGGGGTCAACGGTGCGCAATGGCAGGTGGAAGCCGTCCGGTCGCTCGAATCGTCCGGAATTCCTCGGGTGGAGGCATTGCGCCGCATGGTGGCTGTCTATGCCGAACGAATGCACACCAATACTCCCGTCCATACCTGGGAAAAGGTCTAGAACCCCAGCACTACCTGCAGAACCGTTGAAGTTCCGGTGAAAAAACTTTAGGAACCACCGAGTGCCGGTGAGTCCCCACAGCGTCCTTGTTAGGCTCCGCGGATTGGTAGCGAGGAACGTTGGGGGGAACATGACCACGCCACCAGCCGACAACACGCGCGACGACTGCGAGCCAGCGCGGCGAATCGATGAAACGACACCAACGCGACGTCATCGGCGTCCGCGCCGTCGGGTGCACCATGGCCTGCCGTTGAGCGCGTACGTGCTGAACGCAGTGGCGATCGGAATCGCGGTGCTGCTGATCCCGGCGCTGAGCAGGTCGTCGGTGACCGAGGCGGTGCCGCGGACCGATCCGGTCACCGTGCCCAGTTCGGTCACCATTCCCAGTTCGGTGGCACTCGAGCAACAGGGTGACGGGACCGACGTGCCGCCGGCCACACTCAACCGCAGCACGACCAGTGACGGGCTGGACCACGACGACACCGTGCCGCCGCCGGCACCAGTCGCCCGGGTGGCCGCGAACGGCAGCCGTTTCGTTTCGCCGGTGCCGGGTGCGATCACCGGGGCGTTCGGGCAACGGTTCCATCCGATCCTGCATTACTGGCGGATGCACAACGGGGTCGACATGCGCGCCGCCTGCGGCACGGTGGTGGTGGCCGCCTACCGAGGGAGGGTCATCGAGACCGGCTGGAACGGTGGCTACGGCAATCTGGTCGTCGTCGACCATGGCCGTTACAAGGGCAAACACGTCATCAGCAAGTACGCGCATCTGTCCCGGATCGGGGTCCGAGTCGGTGATCGGGTCAGCACCGGCCAGGGCGTCGCGCTGTCGGGGACGACCGGCCTTTCCACCGGCTGCCATCTGCATTTCGAGATCAAGGAGAACGGCGCCTACGTGGATCCGGCGCCGTATCTGACCGGTAAGACGTCGCCGCGCCCGACGGGCCCGATTGCCGACCTCGGACCCACCACCGCACCGAGCCCGTCGGCCTCGGCCAGCGCGAGCCCGAGTCCCACTCCGAGCTCGACACCCACTCCGAGCTCGACACCCACCCCGAGTCCGCGGCCGACCGCCTCTGCCACGCCGACGGCGCGCCCGTCGCAGACGCCGACACCGACGCCGAGCCCATCGACCACCACGGCCCGTCCGTCGCCCGCGCCGTCCACGACGCCGCCTACCGCGACGCCAAGCCCCACTCCGACGGAGCCGGATCCGGAGCCGAGCGAGACGCCCTCGCCGACGCCAACTCCGTCGACCACGCCGACGCCCACCCCGACCCGTTCCAGCACCCCGACGCCGACGTCGACTCCGACTCGGTCGAGCACCCCGCGGCCCACCACTACTGCCAGCGAGAGCAGTGCGCCGAAACGGCCGACGCCGACGACATCACCCAAGGCGCCGCCGCCGAGCCCGGCACCGTCCGAGAAGGAGTCGGCGACACCATCGCCGCGGGCTTCGCAGACCGAGCGGAGCCGCCCGTCCACGGATGCCTCACCCTCGGCGTCGACGACTCCGTAGGCCTCAGGCCTCCTGGCTGCCGACGGTGGTTCCGTCTTGGTAGCGCCGAGCCGGCTGCGACGTCGTTCGTCCGGTTTCTGGTTCGGCTGATGACGCTGTGGTCACCGACGGGACCGAGAGCAGGGCCGCTCCGAAGTAGGCGAAGACCTCTGCGTAGGCGGGGTGTGCACCGTGCCAGCCGAGTGCGGCTGCCACGCCGACGATCACCAGGACGGGCACGGGGGCAAGCAGCAACACGCCGGCCCAGCGATAGCTGGCGTGACGAAGTAACGTGGCGCCGCCGACCGCACCCGCCACGAACACCGTGACGAAGGCAGGTCCGGCTACCGCCTCGAGTGCGGGTGGGAAGACTCCTGCGGTCACCACTCCGTACCCGTAGACGACGGCAAGGACGGCATCGGCGACGGCGGTGACCCGCAATGCCCATAGGCCGGTCCGTGTGGTGGCGTCGGGACGTCGGGTGAATTGCCACAGCACGACGGCCAGGACGGCGAATACGAGGGCCTGCAGGGCAGCCCCGAGGGTGAGCATCGCTGGTGTCGACGTTTCGAAGTTGAAGGGCTGTGGCAGACGGAGGGCGAGGTGAACAGCATCGGCAAGGGCCCCGCCGCTCGCCAGAGCGGCGGAACCGAAGGCCATGAGCGCCAGCGCTGAGGGTCGAGTCATGGTGATCATCCCCTTGTCGGTAGGTCGTGCGATCTGCCAACGACGCTAGAGAAGTTCGACGCCCCTGCCGTCGGTCGAGACGCTCAGTTCGGGCGGACTTGGGTCGAGTGCGGACTACGACTTTCGATGGATGCTTCCACCGCATCCGCTCCGTAGTGTGGCCGGCATGGGGCGGGACCGGCTGATCGATGTCGCCGTGGGCGCCGGCTCGGCCGGTTGGACGCTGGCGGTCATGTGGGGTCAACCCTGGGCTCCCGCGCTGGTTGGGATTGCGGCCTTGGCCGGCTTCTGCTGGCGATGGCCGCCGCTGATGCTGGCCGCGACTCTGGTGTCGACCACGTTGGTGCCGTGGTGGGCGCAGGTGCCGGCGTCCAGCCTGTGGAGCATCGTCCCGTTTGTCGCAGCGGTGTCGTTCGGCCTGTTCGATCGTCTTCTTCTCGCCGTGATCGGTGACCTGGTGATTGCCGGGTCGATCGTGCTGACGGCCCCCGAAGGGATGGGTGCGCTGGATCTGGTGTTCATCGCCTTGGTGCTGACTTCGGTCACCTGTGTCGCCCACGCGGCGGGGCAAGCAGTCGCGAGCGCTCAGCAGGAACGCAGAAAGGCCGCCTATCTGGCTTCGGTGGACACCGACGAACTGGCTGAGCGGGCGGTGGCCGCTGAACGGGTGCGGCTCGCCCTGGACATTCAGTCCGTCATCCAGCGCGCCGTCACCTCCATGCGTGCCGCCGGGATCGCGGCTGCCGAGGCATGGGCGGACGACCCTCGGCCCTCACTGGTGCTCATCCAGGAGGGTGGCCGGCAAGCCATTGGGGAGCTCCGCAGACTGCTCGGCCTGCTGCGCGACGTTCCAGGACCCGAGCCGGGCGCCGCCGACATGTCAGACCAGAGCCCACCATCTTCACGTCGTTGGCATCGTGGCGCGGTGGATGCCGGCGTTGGGGTAGGCATGGCCGTCCTCGCGCTGGCGGAGCAGCCCCTGTATCCGCCGGACCTGCCCCCAGCGACGACCGGCTCTCTGGTCCTGACCGCGGTGGCCGCGGGCCAGCTGGGGTTGGCGCGCGTTGCGCCCGGGACTGGTGCGGCCATCTGCGGTGCCGCGTTCCTGGCCGGCGCACTGATCGGTGAGCCGGTACACAGCGGTTTGGCCTGCGTGGTGACGATCATGGTGCTGGCCTGGTGCGCTGCTGGCCGCCGGACTCCGACCGCCGGGGCCGGGGTCGGTGCGCTCCTTCTCGGCTGTCTCACTGCAACCGTGCTGGCCGATCGAGGTGGAGTGGCGCTGGTGGTGACCGTTGTCTTGATTCCTGCCGTCGGCGGTTGGGTCACTGCGCAGCGTCATGCCCAAGCCCGGTTCGACCGCCGCAGCGTCGATCGGCTGACCGCCGCCCACGAACTGGCCAGTGCGCAGGCCGTCCAGGCCGAACGGCTTACGGTCGCCCGGGAACTCCACGACCTTGTGTCGCACGGAGTCACGGCGATGAGCGTGCAGGCCGGCGCTGGTCTGGCCCTGTTCGAGACCGATCCGGTCGCGGCCCGACAGGTGCTGGCGATCATCGATGACACCGCGGAACAGACGCTCGCCGAACTGGAGAGCCTGCTGTCTGCGCTTAAGACGGGAGCCTTGGGCCCGTGGGACGGCTCGCGCGATGTCGGCCCAGGCGGAGACGATCTCACCGCGCTCGTGGAGCGGATGCGAGCCGGCGGCCTACAGGTTGAACTCACCGTCACCACCGAGCCGGACGCCGGAATCGGCAGCACCGCTTTCCGTATCGTGCAAGAGGCGCTCACCAACACGCTCCGGCATGCTCCTGGAGCTCGGGTGCAGGTACAGGTGGTCGCAACGACCGATGGCACGACGGTCGATGTGCTCGACGACGGGCCGGGTCCGGCGGATGACGGCCGCACCGGCTATGGACTGGTCGGGATCACCGAGCGCGTGCGACGCAGCGGCGGACAATTTGCGGCCGGGCCACGACCACACGGGGCCGGGTTTCAGGTCCAGGCGGTCCTCCCACCCGAGGCGGTGCTGAACCGATGACCGAGCGTGCCATCCGTGTCCTGCTGGCCGACGACCACGACCTCGTCCGCGGCGGTCTGGCCGCCATCCTCGGCGCCAACGACGACATCGAGGTGATCGGTCAGGTGGCCGATGGCCCCGCCGCCGCCCGGTTCGCGATCGAGAACTCTCCCGACGTGGTGTTGATGGACATCCAGATGCCCGGTGGCGACGGACTCGACGCCACTCAAGTCATCCTCAGGACGTGTCCCACCACCCGGGTGTTGATCTTGACCACCTTCGACCTCGACGAATACATCTACCGGGCCCTTCGAGCCGGTGCCTCCGGGTTCCTGCTCAAGACCGCGTCCCCGGCAGAGCTCGTCCGGGCAGTCCGCCAATGTGGCGCAGGTGACCGACTACTCGCGCCGTCGGTCACCGATCGACTGATTGAACGCTTCGTCCAGCAGCCGCCGCCGGGTGGCTCGGGAAGCGGGCGGCTTGTGGGTCTCACCCCGCGCGAGCTTGATGTCCTGCGAGCCGTCGCCCGCGGGTTGTCCAACGCTGAGATCGGCGCCAGCCTCTATCTCAGCGAAGCGACCGTGAAGTCGCACATGACCCACATATTGGCCAAGCTCGGCCTGCGAGACCGGCTCCAAGCCGTTGTCCTTGCCTATGAAACCGGCCTGGCCGGCCCCGGCACCGGCTAGCCCGGCCGCTCGGCCCGGGCACTTCGTCGTAGAGCGAGTGGAACAGTTTCGCGCCGATCTCGCGGCGCGACAACGTGCCGAGCTTGAGGAAGACCGACGTGAGGTGAATCGGTCTCCGCTTGTCACGCAATCGGTCCCGCCGATGCGGGGCCGGCGCTCGCTCGTGCTGAGAGGATGCCGAGGCCGAGGCCGAGGAGCCCAAGTGTGAGGCCGACGATGATGGCGCCCGTGTCGACGTGGGCGAGTGCCGCAGCGCCGGCGGCAACCAGGTTGAGGACGGCTCGATGCTGACCGGCCTTGGTCCTAATCTCGACGCCGCCAAGGCTGACCCGGCACGCGCCCAGATCCACCTCGCCAATGCCAAGAAGGCCTCTACTCAGGTGATCAACGAGGTCCGGGAACTCGTGTACGGCCTCCGACCGCCCATGCTCGACGACCTGGGTCTGGTGGGTGCGCTGAAGCTCCATCTCGACAAGGTAGCCGCGGACACCCGGCTCGAGATCACCTTCCGGGCGCCGGACGCGGTGCAGTTCCCCGCCGCTATCGAGGTTGCAGTCTTTCGCACCGTGATCGAGGCCGTCACGAACGTCGTGCGACACAGCGATGCCACCACGATTAGCGCGTCGGTGGTCTGCAACGGTGCCTTGGTGGCGACGGTGGAGGACAACGGCACCTCCACCACCGTCTGGACGCCGGGCGTGGGCCTGACCGGCATGCTGGAACGGGTCGAGGGACTCGGCGGCACGCTCGAGGACGGCCCAACCGAGTCGGGGGGGGGGGGGGGGGGGGGGGGGCGGGTCCGTGCGATCCTCCCCCTGGGAAGGCGATGACATGACGACGATCGTGATCGCCGACGACCACCCGCTGGTGCGGCAGGGGCTCCGAGCCGTGATTGACGCGACGGACGACCTGGTCGTCGTCGGTGAGGCCGACAGCGGAGTGGAAGCTGTGCGGCTGTGCGTCGAGAGTCGCCCCGACGTCGTCGTGATGGACCTCCAGATGCCCGGATTGCACGGAATCGACGCCACGGCCGAGGTCGTTCGAGCGGCACCTGGAACCGCCGTCCTCGTCCTCACGATGTTCGAAGACGACGACACCGTGTTCGCTGCCGTCGAGGCAGGCGCCGTCGGGTACCTGCTCAAGGGTGCGGACGGCGCCGACATCGTGGCCGCAGTGCGAGCGGCCGCGGCGGGCCAGGCAGTGTTCGGCGCGGCATTCACCAAGCGCCTGCACACCTGGTTCGGCCGTGCCGTATCGAGATCCGAAGCCGCCTTTCCCGGACTCACCAACCAGACCATCGGGGCCCAGCTGTTCCTCTCGCCCAAGACGGTCGCCAACAACGTGAGTGCAATCCTCGACAAGCTCCACCTCGCGAGCCGAGCCGAGGCGATCGCCAGGGCCCGAGATGCCGGGATGGGTCAGCCTCCGCGCGAGCAGTAGGCAGGCCGATGATCACGAGGCCCCTGACAGTGAGCCGTAACGGAAGAGTGGGACTCAGCACCGCCAGCAGACGATCCGTGGCACTAATGGACTGGATCTGGGAAGTAGCGCAAGCCAACGCCAAGTCAACGAGACGAGAAATCCCGCTCCGACTTCGGTGTTTCACCTAGTCAGAGCGGGTTTCTCGCGGGTGGGCGATACTGGGTTCGAACCAGTGACCTCTTCGGTGTGAACGAAGCGCGCTACCACTGCGCCAATCGCCCGCGGCTGCTTACGATAGCCGATCGCATCGGTACCGCGCACATCGAGGGCCGGAACGTCCGGGGATGATCTCGGTTTGCTTGGTCCGAGTAGAGGTTGTTAAGGTTGCATCCGCACCGGAGGCCGTGAGGATCCGGAACGCACGCGGACGTGGCTCAGTTGGTAGAGCATCACCTTGCCAAGGTGAGGGTCGCGGGTTCGAATCCCGTCGTCCGCTCGGAGTTGGTCTCGTACCTGCCGCGGCGAGGCCGGTTCTGACCGGTGGAGTGGCCGAGAGGCGAGGCAACGGACTGCAAATCCGTGTACACGGGTTCAAATCCCGTCTCCACCTCGGGCGGTTGGCGCAGTTGGTAGCGCGCTTCCCTGACACGGAAGAGGTCATCA